>WNFB01006356.1_pt1 | contig 10596 bp, 7 predicted proteins | sample 5400501 | NCBI WGS metagenome assembly WNFB01 (sample SAMN13153341, study PRJNA577476) | soil metagenome | isolation source: 200 cm saprolite under Douglas fir tree site 2 hole 1 | place: USA:California | collected 2015-04-18 | reverse complement strand
TGCTCGGAGAAGCAAAAGACTTCGACCTCTCGCGGCGCGTGGTAAAGCTGCCCGATGCGGAAATTCCCTACGACTATCTGATCGTGGCCGCAGGCGCGAGCCACGCTTACTTTGGCCACGACGAGTGGGCGCCCCTCGCTCCCGGCCTGAAGACGATCGAGGACGCGCTGGAAATTCGGCGGCGGGTCCTGCTCGCCTTTGAACTGGCGGAGCGCGAGGCTGCCCGCGGTGAAGAGCAAGTGCAATTGAATTTTGTCGTGGTTGGCGGCGGTCCAACAGGAGTAGAGCTGGCGGGCACGCTGGCGGAAATCGCACGTCGCGTTCTAGCCAACGAATTCCGCTCCATCGATCCCAAACGTACGCGCATCCTGTTGCTGGAAGGCGGCCCGCGCATTCTGCCTACCTATCCCGAAGACCTCTCGCGCAGCGCCGAAGAGCAGCTCCGCCGCCTCGGAGTGGAAGTGCAAACTTCGGCAATGGTCACCGGCATTGAGCCCGCGGCCGTGCTTATGGGCAAAACGCGCCTGCCTGCGGCGGTCATTCTCTGGGCCGCAGGGGTTGCGGCATCACCGTTGGGCAAGAAATTGGGAGCACCGGTCGATCGCGCCGGGCGCGCGCTGGTCAACCCCGACTTGAGCATTCCCGGGCATCCCGAAGTCTTCGTCATCGGCGATCTGGCGGCTCTGAAAGACGAGAACGGCAACATGCTGCCGGGCGTGGCCCCGGTCGCCATGCAGCAGGGCGCCGCAACCGCGCACAATATCGGCCGTCAGTTGCAAGGTCAGCCGCAGCAAAACTTTCATTACGTGGACAAGGGCAGTCTGGCCACCATCGGGCGCGCCGCGGCGGTGGCGCAGTTTGGCAAGATTCACATTTCCGGCTTCATCGCCTGGCTTGCCTGGCTTTTCATCCACATCTTCTTCCTGATCGGATTCCGCAACCGGTTGATCGTATTGATCCAGTGGGCATGGTCGTATGTTACCTACGAGCGCGGCGCACGCCTGATCACCGGCGATACGCAGTTGCCCAGTTGGGCCGAACTGCGGTCAGAGCAGGCCCACTCAGTGGAAAAGCGGGTGAGCGCCTAATGGGATCATGGCAGGGGTACGCGATACAGGTTGCGCTGGATCGTCCGCTGACTGAAAGCGTAGATGGCCGACGTAGGACCAGGCGCAAAGTCATCTGCTTTGCTGGCCGGCTCCACGATCGCCCCCAACTTGGCGAGGTCGGCTTCCGATCGCGTCCCACCCAGCGGCAAAGCGGGCAGCGCCGCGCCAGGCTTGAGCGGGAACACGTAGGTGTGACCTCGTTGAGCGGAATTGCCTTTCGCGATCACATCGAACGCCACATAGAAGTACCGGCCGTCAGGTGACCATTTCGGCCAGCAAAAATCACAGATGCGCACTGCAGTGCCGTCGGCGACGCGGTATGCCTGGAACGCACTGCCGGATTCCTCATTGGGCAGCGACACCCAGGCTATGAACCACTGTCCATCAGGTGAAACTGCGGGAAGGCGGATGATGGATGTCGGCAGGAGTTTGTGCAGTTCGCTCCCGTCCTGCTTCATGCCATAGACGTAGTGCGCTCCGTTTTCAAGCCGTCGAAAGATAATGTCACCGCTGCTGAGAAGAAAGGGTTCGTCATCGTCATCGGCTGACGTGATTTGTTTGGGCGGAAATCGCCGATTGGGCGAGGCCAGCCAAATGTGAGAGTGATTGTCCTTGCCTTTGGCTGCGTAAAGCACTTGCTTACCGTCGGCGGATACCTGAAAATGCGCGATGCTTACGCCAGACAGGAGCTGCTCACTGGTTCCCGTGCGCAAGTCAGCTCGAACCAATTCCGTCTCCTCCGGCCGGGCCTCCTCGGTGCGCAGCGAGTGAGCGGTTCTGCGGCTCGCCTGGAGATAGTACAAAACAGTTCCATCGCGGGAGAGCTCCGGAAAAAACGCATACCCTTCGGAAGAGACCTGTCGATCGCCCTTTTCATCGTGTATCCAAACTGTCCCTTGGGCGCGGCCCACGGAAGTGATCAGCGACTTGCCATCTGGTGCCATGGCGATGCCGCCCTCTTCTGTCGGTCCAGAGGTGATACGTTGCGCAGGCCCGTCGGGATACCGCATGCGCCAGATGTGGAAGCCCGAAGCACCCGCATCTGTCGCCAGATAGATCCACTTCCCATCCGGCGACCAGGCTGCCGACGTGCAGTGGCCTTCGGGGCCGATCGGATGTCCCTGAGAACTGCCATCCAGCGGCACCAGACGGCAGCGCCGCCACTCGGGCGAGGTCATCTCCACGGCCACTACTGATTTCCGGTCCGGTGAAGCGGAGGAGAAGTGTGCCATGCCGAGTTCTTCGGCGGGGAGGTAAAGATCGTGCTCGTCGGCGCGAGTTTCGCGGGCCGTCACCAGCCCCATGTGCACCCCAGCCTTGATTTCGCTGAAAAGCACGTGCTGGCTGTCAAGCCAGGTCAGCCCGGAAGCATTGGGAAGTAGCAGCTTGGGCTCACCGCCGGTCACCGCGACTTCGTAAGTGTTCCAGTTAAAGCTCTCCAAACCTGTGTAGGCGATGCGCGACCCGTCAGGGGAGAATGCCAGACCGAGCTTGAGACGCTCGTCGTGAGTGAGTTGGACGGGTTGGCCATCGGGCAAGAACTTCAGATACACCTGCCCGGAAGTGAGGAAGGTTTCCGGGCCGCGAATGAAAGCGAGCATATGTCCGTCTGGCGACAGGACGGGCTGCGTGGCAGAATCGGGAAAGTCGGTGAGCTGTACCCAGTCTGCGCTCGAAACCGCGACCGGCTGGCGCCAGAAGTAAAAGCTGGTACCAATGGCCGCCACAAGCAGCAGGGCCGCAACAGCGTACATCCACGTGCGTTTTCGTTTGGAAGCTACGGCGGGCAGCTGCGCGGTAGAAATTCGCGCAGAATCGCTGTCGCGTTTCAGCCGCTTCAGGTCAGCACGGAGCTCGGAGGCGGTCTGGTAGCGGAGGTCGCGGTCTTTCTCCAGGGCTTTAGTGATGATGCGCTCCAGTTCCGGCGCAAGCTCGGGGTTCAACCGGAGAGGGGCCGTGGGGAGCCGGTTCAGGATCGAGTCGAAGACTACAGCAGAGGTATTGCCCTTGAACGGCATGCCGCCCGTCGCCATCTCGTAGAGCACTGCGCCGAAGGAAAACAGGTCCGTGCGCGTATCCAGAGCTTCTCCGCGAGCCTGCTCGGGCGACATGTAAGCCACGGTTCCAAGCGCCACACCGGGACTGGTGAGATGCTCGGGTATAGTCGCTGTTGGAAGGGCGGACGCGCCCATCGCCGGGGCTGCGTGCCCAAGCGGGTCCACCTTGGCCAGTCCGAAGTCCAGGATCTTGGCCTGACCGCGCTCGGTTACGAAAATATTTGCCGGTTTGATATCGCGATGAGTGATGCCTTTGCAGTGCGCGGCGTCGAGCGCGTCGGCGACGTCGATGGCAATATCGAGAAGCCTTGCGTGCGGCAGGGGCCGCCCAGCGATCAGGTTATGGAGAGGTCCGCCCTGGAGCAGTTCCATGGCGATGAAGTGCTGTCCCTCAAACTGGTCAATCTCGTAAATGGTGCAGATATGGGGGTGGTTCAGGGCGGACGCCGCGCGAGCTTCGCGCTGGAACCGCTCTAATGCCTGCGCATCTTTCTCAGTTTCTTCCGGCAGGAACTTGAGCGCCACCCTTCGGCCCAGACGGATGTCCTCGGCTTCGTAGACCACTCCCATTCCGCCGCCACCCAGACGGCCCAGAACGCGGTAATGCGAGACGGTTTGTAGCACCATGCGCGGGTGTCCGGTCCACGATGTTAGGTCGGCGGGCTCCCCAGGTCAACCGCCTACTGGGGTTATGTAGTGGGACCGGAAAAATCATCCCAAGGTAACCGCCTAGTAAACTTGGATCACTACCTAGTTAACGTTGGGGAACGGCGTTCGCGGGCGCGGGCGCGGGGCGGGCGCGGGCGAGGGGCTGGGAGCCTTGGTCGATTCGTTCTTAAGAACCCCAAAGCTTTGTGCCGCTTCAACTAATCCCGTGGCGAGCCTCCGAGGCCGGGAATGTGATACCGGCGAGCCATTCGGGCACGCCATGCAGCCACGATCCCGATGGGTGTCGGACGACCTAGAGTCGATGTTGTTGCGCTCTTGGTGAAGGCTGGGCTATTCGGGGTCGTGGCGGCTGTGCCCTTAGGTCATCCTCGCAGCCCTCAGTGCCTTTCCCGCACGGGATCAGCAGGAAGGCGTGTCCCTGCGAACTGTAGTTTGCTGGAGGCACGCCAGGCGGTACTCCCTCACCGACAATCTCTCCACGATCATCGATCCCATAGGCAACTACAAGTTGCAGAGGCGAGTTTGCAGGAATCACACTGTTCAAGTCGATCATCGAGCCTTTTTCCCGGAGAAACGCACGCGCGTGCGTGCCGTCCTGACATGAAAATGTACCACCCACAACTTGACTGTGAGAATTGATGGCGTTGGCAAAACTGGCGCAATCGCTCAGATGACCGAGATCGGTGGCCACGCCCTTTCTCCAAAGGTATGCATCGGACGGTGCGTTGGGAAAAGTACCAATGCCAACAACCTCTCCTACATCGTTAATCCCGTAGGCGATTAGCGGATTCCCTCCGAGAGTGCCCGTGTTCAAGTCAATTAGCTTCCCTCGGTCCCACAGAAATGGATGACAATTAGGGTCACCCTCACCATTAAATAGACATGCCCCGGGATTTGCGGCAACGCTCGAAACTCCGATGACTTGGCCACGGTTGTTGATAGCCGTGGTAAGACCAATGGCGCCGCCCAGGCTCCCTATGTCCACCATCTTGCCGTTCTCCCAGAAGAATGGGTCCAGGGTCGGGATGCCGGTAGCAGGATTGGCGGTTGCAGTTGTGTAAGATATGCCTGCTATCTGGCCGTGCTCGTTAATCAGCCCCGCGATTGCGTCGTTGCCAGTTCCTAACGTCCCCAAATCCTGCATCTGACCGTGCTGCCAAAGAACCGCCCGAGTTTGTGTTCCATTCGAGGAGCCTAGAACTAAATCAATAGGAGAGTACGGATCGGGAACCGAGTTCAACGACCATCCGACTATCTGCCCGTTGTTATTCGTGCGGACCGCCGCGTTCTGATTTCCTCCGAATGATCCCAGGTCTTCGATCTCCCCACCTTTCCAACGAACAGCGCGCGTCTCGTTCACGCCCGTAAGGGGGTCTACTTGACCATTCTCTGAAATGCCAACTACCTCCCCACCGGCGTTGATCGCCATGGGAATGCTGCAATTGGTATCTCCAGGGAGCGCACCCAAGTCGGTGACATTGCCGTTTTGCCATCGGAAAGCGTGAGTGACAAAACCAGTCGGAACGTCAATGCCGTCACAGACGAAGATTATGTTGCTGGTCGGCAGACTCGGAGTAGAAGTTGCGGACGCCCCCCACGATACGCGCCTATTCAGGCCAACAAAATTGTTAACAAGACCGATCCCATCGTTCACAAAACTGCCTGGACCGCCGAATGTCTCCATATCGATGAGTTTGTAATGACGGTGCTTGTCGTTGTGGTCTCGATTGTCCTGGGCGGCCAGCCAAACCGGGGCCGCTAGCGCAGCGCATAGGGTCATCGCGGTAATCAAAGTCAATGTTCTGGATTTCATCTTGCCTCCTCTGTGCGGGCTGGGAGCCGAGGGGCCGGTTCAGTCGAACCACCTGGTAAGAAGTGAGTGGGTACGGCTGAGCGGGAGAAGTCTATCCTCAAAATGGCTGGTGTCAAGACAAATTATGGCTGAATGCCGCGTCAGACGGCGCTTTCGCGGCCACGGGCATCACGGCCTGTGCTGCAGCAGGCACCCCTATCCGATGTATCTGCAGGGCTTCTACCGTCCTGAGAAATTCATCATAACGCTTATACATCTTGCGGGTTACTGCTCCGCCATGACGGAAGGCGCGGATAGCGTTTCTATCCTTTATTCCTGTACTCTTGCTGATTTCGCGTTCTGAGAAGTTCGAGAGCTTGCGTAGCATCTCTGAGTCTGCCGCCACTCGTCCATTCTCGTACACCCTACATTTAGCGTCGATCTCATGGTCTACCGGGCCTTGTTCCAGCTTGCGCTTAAATTCCTTCCCACAAGGGATATGGTTTCTCGCTATCACATGCTTTCGTTGAAGCATCCCTCGCGTGGCAAACCCGCAACGCAAACCATCGGGTCCGTTGAATTTCGTTTCTGGATTGTTCACATAGGAGTTCAGCACGTCACGGTAGGAACGCACAGGAACGACGTTCTTGCTTTTGGTATGGCTAGTGGTGATGCGGCATGGTTTGCCAGTGCGAACATTGTGCAACGGATCTTCGAAGAGAAACGCGCTGAATGGCACAAGAGAGATCTCCCCCTGTCCCATCGATGACACCTGCGCCGAAACTATCTCGTTGGCCCATTTCGGCCCGCTTCACACACCCGGCGAAACCCCAACGAGTTGCGCCAGTGCCTGCCAGTGCCTGGGATGCGGGCGGCGTCGGCCTGCACGAATGTCAGCGGCACGGTGCCCGATCTCCATGCCGGCTTTCGGAGCAACCTGGAGTGAGTTCGATATTCTCGGGCTCATTTTTGGACCGGGCCAGACAGGCGATGTCACGGCTAAGATCAACGGGGTCCCTGTTAGCGAGACGGTGACTTACTACGGCGGCGACCTGTCGCTTCTGAATCTGATCGGCGGCAATAGCGGCGGCACCCTTAGCTGGACTTGGAACTTCACCAAGTCGTTCTTCACGTTCGCTGGCGGCCCAGGCAATAAACCGACTTGCGCTGGACAGACCCTTAGGAGTATTGGGAATGAGCTGACTGGTGGATTCTTCACGGGTCAGGCCGCCGAAACTTCATTGAGGGCAGCCAGTGTATATCAAACCGCTGGGGCACTACAGTACGCAGCGGGCCGACCAAATTCGCTGGGCGGAATCGGTCTGATCTGCCCTAGCTGTTCATCTGTGTTTAGAAGCATGATGTCCAAAGCGGAGTTCTTGGGAGAAGCTAGCGAGGCGGTGCCCTTGGTTGAAACTTCGTATGCGGCTGGGAGCTCAATTCCAGAAGTTTCGGCACAGGCTCGAAGTGGGGAATGCTCAGCGGCGTTTCCTGTTTTCTGAAACGCTTATGAAACCAAGAACGCGAGACAATCTCATCTACCTGGCGGTGGGCCTGGCATCGCGGCACTTGTGGTGGCAGACTTTTTTTACGCGGACAGTCACGGACGGAAAACGTGGATGCCGTCGAGGTACGCTTTCCGTCTGGTATACACCACGGCCCTGCTAGGGTACTTCGTTGTCAGAGAAACACGCAAAGTGAAGGCCACGGTTGTTCAAGTGCTCGCGTGTGTACTATTTGCGAGCGTTGTGCATCTGGCGATTGGGTTCGGTTTTCGCCAAGCTCTTGGGCAGCTTTCGGGTATAAGTTTCTCGGCTTGGGTCGTGCTCGAACTGTTTCTTCTTGTGCAGCTATTGGTGCAGGTAATTCAACATCTTAAGTCCGGGTGAGACTGGGGGCCGTTGGGGGCCGACCCGGAAAACTTGGCGGTGCTTCGCCTGGGTTGACGTCGCCGTTTAGCCCCGCCGATGCGTTTCCGATTGCGGGGGGGAATGAGCCGCCGATCCGCGCCGTGAATCCGATCCCTTTTAGCCGCCCTTTACTCTTCCGATCCGCGCCGTGATCCCAGGTCCGTTTAGCCGCGCTTTCCGCCGCCGATTCGTGGCCTGATCCCGATCCGATTGGCCGCCCTTTGCGATGCCGATCCTGCCGTCGATTCGCGACCCGGAAGCGTGGCGATTGCGACATGATCAGGGCGGGCGGATGGCCGAGCCGGGGCCGGTTGCGGCGGGTTGCTGGGCGGTAAACGGGAAGGTGAAAATCTGGCCATGCTTCGCATGGGGTTTGGTGAGGGACACGTGCCTCCCGATACAACTGAAAGGTGGGCAAAGTGTTCCCGATATTGGCAGACTGGTTGCGTTGCCCGTGGATTCCGCGAGTTTTGTTAGCGCTATGCATTAGATTAGCGTGCGAGCGCGCGTGCGGGCGGCGGTCCGGTTTTCGGGGTGGGGAATCCCTTCGCGAATGCGTTTCCCTGGCCCGTTATCCCCTTCCATCTCTCTAACCCCGTCAACCGCCCACTTCAGCCCGCGCTACGGAGGCAAATGACGTTGCCCCTGCGCCCTTTCGCCCAACCACTTCCCGTATCGGTCCGGCTCGATTTGAGAGACAATAGAACTGAGGTTGCCGCCGAGAACCTAAACTATGCGCCGCGCCGGAACCGTCCCCTGGCCTGGCGCTGAAGCGTGCCGCCGCAGCCGGGTTCGCGCAGAAAGCGCAGCCGCTGCTAAACCGATGAGATTGTTCTCAGTTTCGCGTGTTTTCTACAGCTTCTTCGCCGGGCTGCTGTTGTGCGTCCCCTCATCCCCTGCCTCCGCCGAAGTGCTGAAGATCGTAGTTAACGACACGATCCACCCCATCACCGATGAATACATCGGCCGCGCCCTGGCGGAAGCCGAGCGCAATAAGGATCAGGCGCTGTTGATCGAGATAAACACCCCCGGTGGGCTGCTCGAATCCACGCGCGACATCATCGAGAAAATCCTGGCATCGCCGGTCCCGATAATCGTCTATGTAACGCCCAGTGGCAGTCGGGCCGCGTCCGCCGGGTTCTTCATTCTGGAGAGCGCCGACGTGGCTGCGATGGCCCCCGGCACCAACACTGGCGCAGCTCATCCCGTAACTATCGGGGGCGGCAAGATGGATGATGTGATGAAGGAAAAGCTGGAGAACGACTCTGCCGCCCTCATGCGTTCCGTGGTTTCCAAGCGAGGCCGTAACGTCGATGTGGCAGAGAGCGCGGTGCGGCAGTCCAAGTCTTTCACCGATCAAGAGGCTCTGTCGCAGAAGCTGATTGACTACGTGGCTTCCAGCGAGCAAGACCTGCTTAAGCAGATACAGGGGAAACCCGTGAAGCGTTTCAATGGCCAAACGGTGACCTTGAATCTCGCGGGCCAGCCGATCCGCGACTACGGCATGACTCTGAAGCAGCGCATTCTGGCCTACATCATGGACCCGAATGTTGCGTTCATTTTGCTCGCCATTGGCGCGCTTGCTCTCTACGCCGAGTTCAATCATCCCGGCGCGGTGGTGCCGGGAACGGTGGGAGTTGTCTTCATCTTGCTGGCGATCTTCGCATTGAACTTGTTGCCTGTCCGCTTCGCTGCCCTGGTGCTGATTCTGGCGTCGTTCGTATTGTTCGCGCTGGAAGCCAAGTTCGCCACTCATGGAGTGCTGACTATCGGGGGAATCGTCACCATGGTGTTGGGCGGATTGCTCCTGGTGGACGCTCCGATCCCAGAAATGCGGGTCCACCTGCTAACCGCACTGGCGGTCAGCGTCCCGCTAGGGCTCATCACGGCCTTCCTGATGAGCATTGCCCTGAAGGCGCGCCGTAATAAGGTGGTCACGGGTGCGCAAGGGTTGGTTGGCGAAATAGGCCAGGCACAGACGGCGCTTTCTCCGCAGGGGAAGGTGTTCGTTCACGGCGAACTCTGGGATGCGGTCGCGTCAGCCAGTGTGTCCGCGGGGCAGACGGTAGTGGTCCGGAACGTCGACGGATTGCAACTACAAGTCGACCCGGTTCCGTCCGTGCAGCGCACTCCCGCAGCGACGATGGTCTGACGGCGAAAGCACAAGCCACCCAAGACACGAAGTAGCCGAAGGGACTATCAGAGTCGCCTTAAGGCATAGTGGCAGAAGCCGTGTAACTTCGTGTCCTTTGTGGTTCTTAATCCGCGCATCCGCCGAGGCAACCCAAGCAAACTCGAAAGGCCGCACCTGTAAGGTGATTTTGCGATACAATCCGCCGCAGAAGCGTTCCTGACAACCAGGCGTGGAGGCGCAAGATGCCCGAGTTTCTTGGCTTCTATACTATCGTTATTGTCATCGCTGTTCTGTACCTCCTGAGTTCGATCAAGATTCTGGCGGAGTACGAGCGGGGCGTCATTTTCCGCCTGGGCCGTCTGCTGGGGAAGGAAAAGGGGCCAGGCATCATCCTCGTGTTCGCCCCAATCGACCGCATGGTACGTATTTCCCTGCGGCAGGAAGCGCTGGAAGTGCCACCCCAGGACATCATCACACGCGATAACGTTACGCTGAAAGTGAACGCTGTCATCTTCCTGCGCGTCATCGATCCGCGCAAGGCGGTCGTCGAAGTTTCCAATTACGTGTATCAGACCTCGCAATTCGCGCAGACCACGCTGCGCTCCGTGCTCGGCGAACAGGAACTGGATGAACTGCTCGCACACCGGGACAAGATCAACCTGCGCCTGCAGAGCATTCTGGATACACACACGGCGCCTTGGGGCGTGAAGGTGGCGAATGTGGAGGTCAAGCAGGTGGATATGCCCGAGTCAATGCTGCGCGCCATGGCCAAGCAGGCCGAGGCAGAACGCGAAAAGCGCTCGAAGATCATCCACGCGGAAGGCGAGTTTTCGGCCGCACAGCGCCTCGTGGATGCCGCCAAGCTGCTGGCCACCGAACCCGTGAGCGTGCAGTTGCGCTATTTGCAGACTTTGACGGAAATCGG
>WNFB01006355.1_pt1 | contig 10596 bp, 10 predicted proteins | sample 5400501 | NCBI WGS metagenome assembly WNFB01 (sample SAMN13153341, study PRJNA577476) | soil metagenome | isolation source: 200 cm saprolite under Douglas fir tree site 2 hole 1 | place: USA:California | collected 2015-04-18 | reverse complement strand
TGAGCGTGCTGATTCAGCAAGGCGACGAGGTCATTGTCCCCGCTCCCTACTGGGTGAGCTTTCCGGACATCGTGAAGTATGCAGGTGGAACGCCGGTCTTCGTCGAGACGCGGCCGGAGGACGGCTTTGCGGTGCGCGATTCCGCCATCGAAAAGGCCATTACTCCGCGCACGAAACTGCTGATTCTGAATTCGCCCAGCAATCCCACGGGCGGCGTGGTCTCCCCGAATGAATACGAGCGCATTCTCGCGGTCTGCAAAAAGCACAACGTCTGGTTGATGGGCGACGAGTGCTATTCGCATTTCACCTACGAGCCGCACAAGCCGTACTCGATCGCGAGCGCGGCGGGTTCCAAAGGCAACGTCATTATCATCGGCTCGGTCTCTAAAACTTTCGCGATGACCGGCTGGCGCATCGGCTACACGCTGGGGCCGGAGGCGCTCATTCAGGCGCTCATCAAGCTGCAGAGCCAGTCCACCTCGAACGCCACTTCCATCGCGCAATATGCCGCTCTGGAAGCCATGCGCGGCACGATGGAGACCGTCCCCGCTATGCTGGCCGAATACGAAAAGCGGCGCAAACGCATCGTGGAAGGCTTGCGCGCGATTCCCGGCGTCACCTGCGAATGGCCTGGCGGCGCCTTCTACGCGTTCCCCAATGTCTCGGCACATCTTGGCGAAGGCCAGCACGCACACGCCAAAACTTGCACCGAGCTTTCAAAATTGCTTCTGGAGAAGGCGCACGTCGCGCTGGTGCCCGGCGAAGCCTTCGGCGCACCGGGCTACTTGCGGCTTTCCTACGCCACGTCCATCGAACGAATCGACGAAGGACTGCGCCGCCTCGAACGTTTTTTCTCTCGCGCCGAAGCCGCATCGTAAACCGTGAGGCCCACGCCGACACGCATCGAGCCCCTCTTCAGCCCGCGCCTCTGGGGAGCGCGCTCATTGGCGCCGCTTTATCCCGAAAGATCGAATTTGCTGGAGCCGCTAGGCGAAGCCTGGCTCACGGGCGTGGATTGCCGCATCGCTTCCGGACCTTTCGCCGGGAAAAAGCTCGGCTCCGCATGGACGGAAATGCCCGCGGAGTGGCGCGGCAGCCAGCACGCCGCCGAAGCGAACTTCCCTCTTCTCGTCAAATTTATTTTTCCAACCGAAATGCTCTCGCTCCAGGTTCATCCGGACGACGCTTATGCCTCCGCCCACGAAAAGGCGGCGGGCGGCCGTGGAAAAACGGAGATGTGGCACGCGGTTTCCGCGATGGCCGGAGCGCAGTTGCTGCTCGGGCTGAAGCCGGGCGTGAACAAGGAGAAATTTCGAGAGGGATTGGCGTCACACACGTTGGAAGATCTCTTCGAAAAACAATCGGTCGGGACGGGCGACACGTTTTTCGTCCCCGCGGGCACGCCCCACTCCATCGGTCCAAACATGGTCATCTGCGAGGTGCAGGAGTATTCCGACCTGACGTATCGTGTTTACGATTTCGGTCGCGTTGATGCGCACGGACATCCGCGCGAATTACACGTCGAGAAGGCACTCCAGGTGACGAATTTCGGAAAACCCGCGGGAGGGAAAGTGACGTCGCTGCCTCTTCCCGCCGATGGGGCAACGAGATCGCTGCTTGCAGCTTGCCGCTATTTTGCGACAGAACGCTGGGAGTGTTCCGCGAAATGCGAAATCCCGGTCGATCCCGAACGGTTCGAGCTCATCGTGATTCTGGAAGGCGCGGGCAGCTTTGCCTGGCCGGATAGCGCGGCGCGCTACCACCGCGGCGAATGCTGGCTGGTGCCCGCTTCGCAAGCGCGCATCGACATTTTGCCGGAAACGGCCACGTCTCTGATCCGGACCTATGTGCCGGACATTCCTGTCTTGCGGACAGAATTGCATCGCGATGGAATTTCAGCGGCGGCACTCGCACAAGTTATTTTCGATTAAGGTTGCGTGACGATGGCGAAGGAAAAACTAGCGGTCCACGCCGTGATCCTCGCGGGAGGGCGCGGCACTCGTTTCTGGCCGCGCAGCCGCACGCGCACTCCTAAACAGCTTTTGAACATCGTTGGCAAGGACACGATGCTCCAGCAGACCGTCGCGCGTCTGAAGCCGCTGATTCCCGCCGAGCGCATCTGGACGGTCACGAATTCGGAACAGGCCGCCGCCGTTCGCAAACAGGTTCCAGCAGCCGCACGGAAGCGCGTGCTGATTGAGCCGATGGGGATGAACACCGCAGTGGCGATTGGCCTCGCGGCGATTCACGTGCGCCATGCGGCACGCGGCAATGCGCTGATGGCGGTGCTCCCCGCGGACCATTACATCGAACAGCCGCAAAAATTCCGCGAGATCGTGAACGCCGCCCTCGATGTGGCTCGCGAACCTGGGCGGATGGTGGTGCTTGGCATCCCTCCGACCAGGCCGGAGACGGGGTTCGGCTACATCGAAAGAACGGGCGAACCGATCGGAACCAAAGGCCTCCCCGTTTTTGCCGTGCGGCGATTCACGGAGAAACCCGAGCTGAAGCTCGCGCAAGAATACGTTGCTTCGGGAAACTATCACTGGAACGCCGGCATGTTTTTCTGGCGGGTTTCCACTTTTCTCGAGAATCTGAAAAGTTTTCTGCCAAAAACACACGCCGCGCTGGAAAAACTCGCTGAATTTATCGGAACCCGGAATTACGAGCGCAAGCTGCGCGGCATCTACCGGAAGCTCGAAAATATTTCCGTGGACTACGCCGTCCTGGAGCCCGCCACCCGGACGCAGGGGCCGCCTCGCGTCTTTGTGATTCCCGCCGAAGTGGGCTGGAGCGATATCGGCTCCTGGGCCGCCATCTATCAGTTGCTGGCAAAGGAAAGCGGCGGGAACGTCCTTGCCGGACGAGGTCACACGCTCGATGCGGAAGGCAATTTTCTGTGGAGCCCGTCCAAATTCGTGGCGGCGATTGGTGTGCGTGACCTGATCGTCGTCGAAACGCCCGATGCGCTCCTCATCTGCCCGCGCGACCGCGCGCAGAATGTCAGCAAAATCGTGAAATGGCTGGAAGAACGAAAACTAGGAAAGCTGTTGTAAGGGCCGCTTTCTAGGGCGGTCCGGCCTCCGGCAGCCAGGCCAATCCGGCTGTTGGCGAAGAGTTCGCGTCGCGTATACTCAACTGCAATGACTTCGATTCGATTTGGAACAGATGGCTGGCGCGGCGTCATCGCGGAAGATTTCACGTTCGCGAACGCGCGCATTGTGGCCCAGGCCATCGCCCGTTACGTCGTGCGCTGCGAGGACGCGCGCAAGGGCGTCATCATCGGCTACGACCATCGCTTCGCCTCGGACGGCATCGCTGCGGCCGCCGCGGAAATGGTCTCCGCCAGCGGCACTCCCGTTTTTTTGGCAGACAAACCTTGTCCCACTCCGGCCGTTTCCCTGCTCGTGCGGCAACGCGGAGCGGCCGGCGGCCTGATGATCACCGCGAGCCACAATCCGTGTCATTGGAATGGCATCAAGTACAAAGCGAGTTACGGCAGCTCGGCATTGCCTTCGATTGTGGCGCAGATCGAAAAAGATCTCGATGTCGTTCAGCACGAAAGCGTGCCGCCTCTGCCGCCGCGGAAAAACCTCATTCAGCCTCTGGAACCGCGCGCGCCATATCTCGACACACTCGAAAAGCTGGTCGATTGGCAACGGCTGAGGAACGCGAAGCTTCGCTTCGTCTCCGATGTCATGCATGGCTCGGCCGCGGGCTTGCTCGTCGAACTTTTCCGGCGCAATGGCATCTCCTGTGATGAAATTCGCGGCACGCGCGACCCGCGCTTCGGCGGCGTGCACCCGGAGCCGATCGAGCCGCACATCGAGGCCTTGCGGCAAGCGGTGCTCGCCGGAAAATTCGACGCCGGCTTGTGCGCCGATGGCGATGGCGACCGCATCGGCGCCATCGACCGCGACGGCACATTCGTCAATCCCCACCAGATCTTTGCACTGCTCGTCTGGCACCTCGCCGGAACCCGCAACCTGCCCGGCGATATTGCAAAAACCTTTTCCGTCACGAAGCTTATCGACAAGCTCGCCACAAAATTCGGCCGGAAACTCCACGAAACGCCCATCGGCTTCAAATACATCTGCGAGTTGATGCTCGAGCAGAACATTTTGATCGGCGGCGAAGAGAGCGGCGGCATCGGCACCAACCTCTACATCCCCGAACGCGACGCTACGGTTTCGGCGCTGCTCCTGGCGGAGTTGATGGCCTGGCACGGCAAATCCCCCGGTGAACTGCTTGCCGCGCTGCACGCCGAATTTGGCGAATATCATTACGGCCGTGTGGATCTCGAGCTCAAACCGGGCCAAAAAGAAAAAGCCATTTCCCATTTTTCTGATGGCAAGCTCGGCAGAATCCTCGATCTTCCAGTCGTGCGCCGCGAAGACATGGATGGCATCAAGCTTTATCTCGGCGAAGCGGGCTGGGTGATGGTCCGCGCGTCGGGCACCGAGAACGTGCTTCGTATTTACTCCGAGACCGCCAACCCCGAGACGACGCGACGCGTCCTCGAAGCAGTCAGTCAAATGGTTCACAATCTTTAGCAGCGGCTCTAGGTGAATTCATGAACGCAGTCAATCTCAAGGAAAAATTCAGCCTTTTCTCCGATCATTGGAAACCGCGCATCATCGGCGAGGTGAACGACTGCTACCTCAAGGCGGTCAAAGTTAAAGGTGACTTCGTTTGGCATCATCACGAAAACGAGGACGAACTTTTCTTGGTCGTCAAAGGCACGTTGCGGATGAAGTTTCGGGATCACGAAGCTGTCATCAAGGAAGGCGAATTCATCATCGTGCCGCGCGGCGTCGAGCACTGCCCCTTCGCTGACGAAGAAGCACACATCGTGCTGATCGAGCCAAAATCGACTTTAAATACCGGGAACGTCACTAATGAAAGGACCGTCGCCGAGCTCGAGCGCATTTGAACCGGCATCTGCTCCGGCTGCGAACCTCCGCCCGCCATGGAACATCGCTTCTACACACTCGACGTTTTTACCAACACGCGATTTGAAGGCAATCCGCTCGCCGTTTTTACCGATGGCGACGAGCTTTCCGACGACGAAATGCTCGCGATTGCGCGCGAGATGAATCTTTCCGAGACCGTTTTCGTCCAGAAACCGACGGAAGAAGAAGCTCTCGCCCGCCTGCGCATCTTCACCACAAAGGAAGAGTTGAGGCTCGCCGGGCATCCCGTCATTGGAACCTGGTTCCTGCTCGCGGAGCTTGGCGTTGTTCCCGCTCAGGAAGGCGGCGTTCACGTTCTTCAGCAGACCGGGGCGGGGGTTCTGCCGGTGGAAATCCGTTTTAAGGGCGGTCGTCCGCAACGTGTCACCATGACGCAGCGGGAGGCGGTCTTCAAACCCGCGAAGATCGACAAGAAGAAACTCGCAGCGGCGCTCGGGCTTTCGCCGAAGGACTTCGACCCGAAACTCGAGCCGGAATTTGTATCCACCGGCATCTTCAATCTCATGGTCCCGCTCCGCAATCGCGCGGCGCTCGGCAAGATCGCTATGAATATGATCGAGCTTGGAAAACTGCAGGGCAAGAATGCCACCATGGCCTATTGCTTTGCCCTGGGAGGAAACGGCAAAGCCTTCTCGCGCGGCATGTTGCCTTGGGAACTTTACGAAGACGCAGCAACCGGCTCAGCGGCCGGATCCCTCGGTGCCTATCTCGTCCGTCACGGGAAACTCGTCCCCGGCCACACGCTGAACATTCTACAAGGCGCGGAAATGGGGCGTCCCAGCCACTTAGAAGTGGAAGTGACACGATCCGGCAAGAAACTTGTCCCTCGTGTCAGCGGCGCCGCCGTCAAGGTGTTTGAAGGAACCATTCGTATCTAGAACGCTACAGAAAAGAAGAGGGCCGCCCGGTATTTCGAGCGGCCTCTCATTTGCTCTGACAAAAAACCGATCACTAAGAACTGATGAAGTCTCTTAGTGTCCGCGCCTGTCGTGCCGCAGGTCCTTGCGGTCCTTGCGCACATCCTTCTTGTCTTTGTTGATGTCCTTCTGGTCTTTGTTGCGATCCTTGCGGTCCTTCGCCAAGTCACGCTTGTCATTGTTAATGTCGCGCTGATCCGTGTTGCGGTCCACACGGTCTTTGTGCAGGTCGCGGCGGTCGTGATTGATGTCGTGCTGGTCTTTGTTCCGGTCGATGCGATCGGCGCGCAGGTCTTTGCGATCCGCCTGCGCCTGCGTGCTGTTGGCACCAAAATTCTTCACGTCAGTGGCAAGCTGTGACTTGTCCTTGTTGATGTCGCGTTGATCGGCATTGCGGTCCGCGCGGTCTTTGGTCAAATCGCGGCGGTCGTGATTGATGTCACGCTGGTCCTGATTGCGGTCGGCACGGTCTTTGCTCAGGTCTCGCTTGTCCTTATTGATGTCGCGCTGATCGGCATTGCGATCCACGCGATCCTTCGCCAGATCCTTTTTATCCTGCCGGATGTCTTTCTTGTCGTTCTGAGTGTCCTGTTGCTGCGGGGTCGGATCCTGGGCGTATATGCCTCCAGCGAGCAAACCGGCAAATGCAACTGCGAGCACACCTCGTCGGACCACGAATTCTCCCTTCATCATGTTCTCTCCTCGTGAGTTCATTCCTGGAGTCACCACCACACTTAAGAAGCCAAACACCCGCCGCGAGTAAAAGTTTTGCATCCAATGCCGGATGCTCTATTTGGAGGATTAGGGGGTCCTGCGAAATGTCAGCTAACTACTTTAATTGTAATGACTTATGGACGGAGTCGAGGACGCCGTTGACGAACGCTCCGGACTCTTCAGAGGAGAATTTCTTCGCTAGCTCGACGGCTTCGTTCAGGATTACCTTTGGCGGTGTCTCCGCCGCACCCATTTCGTGAATTGCCAACCGCAAAATCGCCCTGTCAATGTTCGCGAGTCGTTCGAAGCGCCAATGTTCACAATGCTTCGCGATCCTCTCGTCTAGCGCGCTCACTTCTTCCGCCGCGCCCTCAAAAAGTTGATTCGCAAACGCTCGGGTTCTGTCCGCAGCTTTGGCGCTCTTCCAGAATTTCGCCTCCAGCTTGGCAAAATCCTGCTGGCTCATGTCCCACTGAAACAGCATCTGCATGGCAAATTCGCGCGCTTTGGTGCGGAGCGACACGTTACTTGCGCCGCGGCTTCCCGGTCGGCGCCGGCTTCGCTTGGGCCGCGCGCAGCTTGAGGGAGAGTCGTGCCATTTCGATGGCCGCTAGCCCCGCTTCGAATCCCTTGTTCCCGCCCTTCAGGCCCGCGCGATCGATGGCCTGCTCCAGGGTGTCGCATGTAAGCACGCAGAAAATAATCGGCAGCCCGCTATCCATCTGCGCAAGCTGCAACCCGCGCGCGGTCTCGGAACAGACGTAATCGTAATGCGCGGTCGCGCCGCGCAAGATGCATCCGATGGCGATCAGCGCGTCGTACTTTCCCGTCGCCGCCAGTTTCTTCGCTGCCAACGGCAATTCGAATGAGCCCGGAACGTGTACCACGTCCACGTCGTTGCTCCGGGCACCTGCTCGTTCCAGGGCATCCACTGCAGCGGACAACAACCTTTCCGTGATGAAACTATTGAATCGGCTCACGACAATGCCAAATCGCACTCCTTCTGCGCTGAGTCCTCCATTTATTTTCCCGGCCTGTAATTTCTCTGCCATCGCTTTATCGCACCGCAGCCCTGCTGTTTCTTCTCCGCTACTTCCTGTACCTCATTTACTTCGCTTATTTCCCCTTGAATTGCGGCAGCCTCTTTTCCAAAAATGCCTTGGTCCCCTCGCGCATATCCTCCGTCGCGCAGGCCACGCCAAAGAGTGTCGCCTCGAGGAACAGCCCTTCTTCTTGGGGCATCTCCACGCCCCGCTCGATCGCTTCCATGGTGAACTTCACCGCCAGCGGCCCATTGGCAATGATTTTTTTCGCCATCGCTTCCGCGGCGGGAAGCAGCTCCGCCGATTCATAAACATGATTCACGAGCCCGATTCGCAACGCCTCTTCCGCGGTGATCATTTCGCCGGTCAGGCAGAGTTCGTGCGCCACGCCTTTGCCGCACAACCGCGCCATTCGCTGCGAACCGCCGTAGCCCGGCAAGATTCCCAGCTTCACTTCCGGCTGCCCCAGCCTGGCCGTCTTGCTGGCGAGTCGGATCGTGCACGTAAGCGCCAGTTCGCATCCGCCGCCCAGCGCAAATCCATTGATCGCGCAAATCGATGGCTTCCCCATCGTCTCCAGCAAATGGAAGACGCTTTGCCCGTAAAGGGAAAATTCTTTTCCCTTCACCGGAGTTTGCAGCGCCAGTTCGCTGATGTCCGCTCCCGCCACGAACGATTTTTCTCCGGCGCCCGTCAGGATCAGCACACGGACGCTCTCATCACCGCGCGCATCGAGCAACGCCTCATGCAATTCCTCAATCGTCTTCCGGTTCAGCGCGTTTAGCACCTTCGGCCGGTTGAACGTGATGTGCGCAATCCCATCTCTTTTTTCGTACAACAAATTTTCGTAAGCCATCTTGTTTCTCTGCTTCTCCGCTCTGTGTTCCTTTGGGTACTCTGCGTCTCTGCGTTATCTTTTTGTCTGTAACTCCCCGCTAGAATTTCACCGCCTTCGGTTTCTGCGGGTCCGTGTAATCGTAAAATCCTCGCCCCGACTTCCGTCCGTTCCATCCTGCCAGCACCATGCGCTTCAGCAAAGGGGGCGCGGCAAATCGCCTCTCCTTAAATTCGTCAAACATGATTTGCGAAATGTAATACGTCGTATCCAGGCCCACAAAATCCAGCAGCGTCAGCGGCCCCATTGGATGTCCGCAGCCGAGCTTCATGGAATTGTCGATGTCCTCGATCGACCCTACGCCTTCCTCCAGCGCGCGAATGGCGTCCAGCAGATACGGCACCAGCAACCGGTTCACGATGAACCCGGTGCTGTCCTTTGCCCGCACTGGTGTTTTGCCCAGCTTCGTGCCGAACGCCACCATTTCTTCATATACCGCGTCATCCGTCGCAATCGTTCGCACCACTTCCACCAGCTTCATCACCGGCACGGGATTGAAAAAGTGCAGCCCCACGAAGCGTTGCGGCCGCTTCGTGGCCGTGGCAATCTCGGTAATCGTCAGGGAAGACGTGTTGCTCGCAAAAATCGTCGCCGGCGGACAGATCGCATCGAGAGCAGCAAACAGCTCCCGCTTTGCGGGTAGCTGTTCGATGATCGCTTCGACAATGACATCGCAGGGCTTCAAGTCTTCGAGCGATGTCGTCCCTTTCAGCCGCCCACGGATTTCGCCCCTCGCCGTCTCGGTAATCGTTCCCTTTTCTACTAGTCGATTCAGATTTTTCTCGATTCCCTTCAGCCCTTTCTCTACCAGCTCCGCGCTCACCTCACGCACCACCGTTTGAAATCCCGACGCGGCAGCAACCTGCGCGATGCCCGAACCCATGAGCCCACACCCCACGACTCCCACTTTTTGGATCGCCATGCTTTCCTCGCAGAGACCGCGGACGAACCCCTCCGTCGGGGAACGGAAAGTTTATCAGAATCTTATTAGAGTGCGGTGATTCACTGCGATCTTAGGCGTAGCCCTTGCACTTACCCAGTCTGCGAGCGAAGATTTGCTCGCGCTGCTCCAGTCCCCTACTTCCTTTACGTCGTTTATTTCCTCTACTTCATCGCTTCCACAATCATCGCAATTCCCTGCCCGCCGCCAATGCACGCCGTCGCCAGCCCGTACCGCAAACCATTCCGCCGCAACTCGTTCAAAAGCGTAATCACCAGCCGCGTCCCGCTCGCTCCCAGCGGATGCCCCAGCGCGATCGCGCCGCCGTTCACGTTGGTCTTGTCGCGCTTGAGCCCCAACACCTTTTCCACGGCCAGATATTGCGCAGCAAACGCTTCATTCACCTCCACGCGGTCCATCTGCTCCAGCGTCAGCCCCGCGAGCTTCAGCGCCTTTTGCGAAGACGGCACCGGCCCGATCCCCATGATGCTCGGATCGACTCCCGCCACCGCCCACGATACAATTCGCCCCACCGGCTTCAACCCGCGCTCCGTCGCGGTTTTCTCTCGTGTCACCACGACCGCAGCTGCGCCATCCACGATCCCGCTGGCGTTTCCTGCCGTGACGATTCCGTCTTTCTTGAACGATGGTGGCAGTTTTTCCAGCGTCTCCATCGTCGTTTCCGGCCGCCGATGATCGTCTTCGCTCACCACGATCGTCTTCTTCCCCTGCTTCACTTCCACCGGCACCAGCTCTTCCTTAATCCGGCACGCCTTGTACGCCGCGTCCGCCGCCTTCTGGCTTCTCAGCGCATAGGCATCCGCATCTCTTCTGGTGATTCCGTGCTGCTCCGCCAATTTTTCCGCCGTCAGTGCCATCGGCAATCCGCAATACGTATCAGTCAGCCCCGCCATCAGTGAATCTTCCAGCGCCCCGCCGCCCAGCCTTAACCCGTTGCGCAACCCGCGAAGTACAAACGGCGCCTGCGTCATATTTTCCATTCCGCCGGCCAGCACCATCATCGCTTCGTCCAGCAGCAGCCGCTGCGCCGCCTGCGCAATGGCTTCGATCCCGGAGCCGCACAGCCGGTTCACCGTCACCGCCGGCGTTTCGA
>WNFB01011221.1_pt1 | contig 10597 bp, 9 predicted proteins | sample 5400501 | NCBI WGS metagenome assembly WNFB01 (sample SAMN13153341, study PRJNA577476) | soil metagenome | isolation source: 200 cm saprolite under Douglas fir tree site 2 hole 1 | place: USA:California | collected 2015-04-18 | reverse complement strand
CGACGCGGTTCGGGCCCTGGGAATCGACGAATTCACCGAGCCCCAGGTCCGGGCGATCCCGCGGATCTTGGCTGGGGCCCACGTCCTCCTTGTGGCCCCGACGGGCATCGGGAAGACGGAGGCCGCCTTCCTCCCGATCCTCCAGGGCCTCCTGCAGGAGAAGCCGAAGCCGACGAGCTGCTTGTACATCACGCCGCTCCGCGCTTTGAACCGTGACATGCTCCGCCGGATGACGTTCTTCGCAGAGCGGCTCGGGATCCGGGTCGCGGTCCGTCACGGGGACACCTCCCCGCAGGAGCGCGCCGCGATTTCCAGATCCTCATGACCGGGCGACGACTGCGCGAACACCTGAAGTCCGTCCGTTGGGTTGTGATTGACGAAATCCACGAGCTCGCCTCGGACGAGCGCGGGTCCCAGCTGGCGGTCGGCCTCGAGCGATTGCGAGACCTCACGGGGCGCGAGTTCCAGCGGATCGGGCTCTCGGCGACGGTCGGCACGCCCGACGAGGTCGGTTCGTTTCTCGCCGGGGTGGACCGTCCGGTCGAGGTGATCCGCGTCCGGATGCCGAAAGGGATGCGGATCCGGGTCGAGATGCCGGACCCGGTCCCGGCAGATGCCGAGATCGCCGAGCGTCTCCGTCTCAAACCCGGTCAGGCTACGGCTTTGCGGCGCTGCTACGAGCTGATCAAGGGGCACGAGTCCACCCTCTTCTTCGTGAACACCCGCGACACGGCGGAGTTCCTGTCATCGCGCCTCGGCGCCTGGTACCAGGATCCGGGGATCGGCGTCCACCACGGCAGCCTCTCGAAAGAAGTGCGGGTGCAGATGGAGGACGACTTCAAGTCGAACCGGCTGCGAGCCCTCGTGTGCACGTCCTCCCTGGAGCTCGGCATCGACGTAGGGAGCGCGGACTTCGTGCTCCAGTACAACTCGCCGCGGGAGGTCTCGAGGCTCGTCCAGCGGATCGGCCGGTCGGGGCATGGGGTGGGCGAAGTCTCCGAAGGCGTCATCCTCGCGACCCATGAGGACGACGTCGCGGAGGCCTGCGCGATCACCCGGCGCGCCCTCGACGAGGAGATCGAGGAGCTCGTCGTCCGGCAGGACAACCGGTCCGTCCTCGCGAACCAGCTCGTCGCGACCGCCGTGTCGGAGCGGTTCGTGTCCCTCGACGACGCCTATGCCACGATCCGCCGGAGCTGGCCGTTCCGCGCCCTGAAGCGGGTGGACTTCGACGAGGTCGTGGCCCAGCTCTCGGACATCCGGGTGCTCTGGTCCCGGGACGGACGTCTGGGGCGGAGCTCGAGCTCGCTCCCCTATTTCTTCGAGAACATCTCGATGATTCCCGACGTGAAGACGTATCGGGTCGTCGACATCTCGTCCCGCCGCGCGATCGGCACCTTGGACGAGTGGTTCGTCGCGGAGAATGCGAAGCTCGGGCAGAGTTTCATCATGCGCGGGACCGCGTGGCGCTTCGTCGAGTTCAAGGAGGACCACATCCTCGTCGAGCCGGTGCGGGAGATCGGGGACGTGCCCTCCTGGGTCGGGGAAGACATCCCGGTCCCCTTCGATGTGGCGCAGGAGGTCGGACGCCTCCGCAGGGAGCGAGACCTCGCGGCGTACCCAGTGAACGAACGCGGGACCGCGAAGTTCTTCGAGTACCTGGCCTCCGTCGGGGACGCGCCCCTCGGCACGGACAAGCGGATCACGATCGAGAGCGGAAGGGACGTCCTGATCGTCAACGCGTGTCTCGGGTCCAAGGTGAATGAGACGTTGGCCCAGCTCATCTCCTCCCTCCTGAGCGCCCGCTTCGGGCAGTCGGTCGGCGTGCAGACGGACCCGTACCGGATCGTCCTGGAGGTCCCTCGCGCCATCAACCCGGCGCAGATCGTCGAGATCCTGCGACCTGAGGACCCGAACGCCCTCGAGCCGCTCCTCCGCGTGATCATGAAGAACTCCTCGTTCCTGCGGTGGGCCTTCGTCTACGTGGCGAAGAAATTCGGCGCCCTCCGGCGGGACGTGGACTGGGAGAGCGTCTCGATCCCGCGGCTCCTGAAGACCTTCGAGAACACGCCCCTCTTCGAAGAGGTTCTCGACAAGGTGTTCTGGGAACGGATGGACATCGCGCGGACGGTCGAGGTGCTTCGAAAGATCCGGTCTGGCGAGATCGAGGTCGTCGTCACGCGCATGACGCCGATTGGCCGGGCGGGGCTCGAAGGCGGTCGCCTCCTCGTCACGCCCTCGAAGGCAGACCATGCCACCCTCATGGCCGTCCAGGCCCGCTTGGAGAAGGAGACGGCGACGTTCCTGTGTCTGAATTGCAAGTTCTCGTGGCGCGCGACCGTGGGGGAGTTGCCCGCGAAAATCCGCTGCCCGAGCTGCGAGGCATTGATGATCGCGGTCGTCGCGCCATACGAGAAGGAGAAGATCGCGAAGCTCGACTTCGGCGGGACGGACAAGGAAAGCCGGTCCCCGCCGCTCGCATCCTCCGAGGCTACCACGAGACGGAGGAGGATTTCCTCCGGGACCTCCTCGCGGCTGAGGTCACGTACGCTCGGACGAAGCGATTCTGGGACTAGCCGGCGACAGTCAAGAAAGGCGAGTCCGACGGTCTTCGGTCCACGGAGGACCGCGGCGTCCCGTCGGGCTCGGGGGAGGGCGCTCCGGGGCGGTCCGAAAATCGGGATGCGGGGAGGGAGGGGTCGCGATGGTCCCGACTTGCGAGCCCGCCTCTCGGGTCGCCCTCCTGGTTAGCATTGCAAGCTCCCAAAGGAATATTTATAGCTTATCCGACATGGTCCGTTTTTCCGAGGGTTCACCGTAGGCGGTTCGTCGGGCGTTCGTTCAAACGAGGGCGTTGAAACTTGGGACGTCCACCGGACAGGCCTGGGCCATCGCGAAGTCAGAGTCGCCCTTGGCCCAGAATGAAGATCTCGGAGCTCCGCTCCGAAGAGGACGAGGGCTTCACGCCTTTCGATTGGGCGAAGTACTCGGCGACGTGACGGACGTATTCGCGGTACCCGTCTCCCTGGAAGACCTTGACGAGAAACTGTCCTCCGGGGCGAAGCGCACGGATCGCGAAGGAAAGCGCCGCCTCCGCCAGATCGAGTGAACGGGCGACGTCGACCGCAGGATGACCGCTAAGCCGAGGAGCCATGTCGCTCACAACAACGTCCGCCGGGCGGCCGAGCCTCTCAAACAGGAGGCCCTGGACCGGAGGCTCGCGGAAATCCCCGCGGAGGATCTCGACTCCGGCCAGAGGCGAGACGGCGACCAGATCGACGGCGAGCACACGGCCGGAAGGACCGACGCGCTCTCGGGCGATTTGCGACCATCCGCCGGGCGCGGCCCCGAGGTCGACGACAACGTCCCCCTTTCGGAATAGGCCATAGCGGAGGTCGATTTGGGAGAGCTTGATCGCTGCGCGGCTGCGATACGCCTGTTTCTTCGCCGCGCGGTAAAACCGGTCGTGGCGGCGGGCCTTCACCCAGGCTTTGCCCATCGAACGAACGAAGACCGCAGGCTCCATAATGGTTTCCTCCCTCCGCCTGCCCAGGATGGGAACGGGTCAGCCCATGGACAATCAAACGAACTCTTGAGATTTCGCGCGGATGGTGAGAAGTCGCCAACGAGACGCGGCGACGCAAATTCAACCGCTCTGGACCGCGTTTATTTCTTGTTCATGTACGGTTTGAGCAGCGCGTAAATCGCCATCGAGTGCCCCTGCCCCAATCCAAAGTCCTTCTTCAACCAGGCTACAATCTCCCCTGCTTTGACCTCCGGCCTGAGGAGCCCTTTCTTTGCGGCGAGGGCCTTGAAATCCTCCGGAGTCTTGCCGGTCTTCGCCTTGATGTTGTCGATGTAGGCCTGAAACGTCATCCGGATTCTCCCTGCGGTAATTCTGGTGACTTCTTTATTACCGTTTCTTCAAAGAACCGCTTTCTCGGCTCGTTGTCGCCGCGCTCGACGTTCGCACGACTCGCGCACCCTTGAAATAGCCTAGGCCGTTTTCGTACGCGTGGTCCGGACCTACGAGGAGGCGGGCGTCAGTCAGGACGAGAAGGCGGCTCACATCGCGGCCCTCGTGTCCGCCCTCCGGTATCGACGGAAAGGCTTTGGCAGGCCCCTCACGAAGATCGGCCACTTCACCGGTCTGGTCGACTTCGGTTCCTACGCCCTCTCCCTGTGCACGGATAGCGTCGGCACCAAGGTGCTCGTCGCGAAGGAGATGCGCCGATGGGATACGATCGGCATCGACTGCGTCGCGATGAACGTGAACGACATGATCTGCATCGGCGCCGAACCCCTCGCCTTCGTCGACTACGTGGCCCTCTCCGAGTACGACCGGGAGGTCGCGCACCAGATCGGCCTCGGCCTGAACCGTGGCGCGGAAATGGCCAATATCTCGATCATCGGAGGCGAGGTGGCCGTCGTTCCCGAGCTCGTCCGGGACCTCGACCTCGCGGGGACGTGCTTCGGTGCGGTCCAGAAGTCGAAGATCGTCGACGGTCGTGCGATTCGTCCGGGGGACGTGATCATCGGCCTCCCGAGCACGGGCATTCATTCGAACGGCCTCACCCTGGCACGTCGGATCCTGAAGGAGAACGTGCTGACGATCTTCGATCCGGTCGAAGGCGTCGACCGTCCATGGGGCGAGGCGCTCTTAGAGCCGACCGCGATCTACGTCAAACCGGTCCTCCGAGCGCTCCGACGCGGACGGGTTACGGGGATGGCCCACATCACGGGTGGGGGCCTCCGAAACCTCGTCCGTCTGAAGGGGAACGTCGAGTTCCGCATTTCTGCGCCGCTCGAACCTCCTCCGGTATTCCAGGCCCTTCAACGCTTGGGCGGCATCGAGGACCGCGAAATGTACCAGACCTTCAACATGGGAATGGGCTTCGCAATCATTTGCCCCAAGCCCGCGGCCGCGAGTGCGATACGCGCCCTTCGACCGGACGTTCAGGCTCGAATCGTCGGCGAGGTCCGAAAAGGAAAGGGAGTCGCCTTGCCGGATCGAGATCTCACCTGGACGTCCTATTAGCGGCTCCGCGTTCGGCCCGAGGCTCCGCCGCAACGAGGAAGGGTCGCCAGACGCTCCGCGCAACCCTTATTGACGCGTTCTCATTCCAAGAGGCATGCCTTCGCGCCGCCGCGGGACCGGCCGTCGGAAGGATCAACGGATCAAGTCCGCGGATCCGAAAGGCCAGGCTCCCGAGCGCACCCTGAGCGGACTCCCTCTACCGCTCGTGGCCGATCCCTCCGGGCGGACGGATTCCGATTATCTCGAGAGAGTTGGGTTCCCCGGCGAGCCACCGTACACCCGGGGCATCCGCGCCACGATGTACCGGGGTCGCCTCTGGACGATGCGCCAATACGCCGGGTTCGGCACCGCGAAGGAGACGAACCGACGGTTCAAGTATCTCATTAAGCAAGGCAACGAGGGGCTGAGTGTCGCGTTCGACCTGCCGACCCAGATGGGCTACGATAGCGACGCACCCCTCGCCCGCGGGGAGGTCGGCCGTGTCGGGGTAGCCATATCGACCGTCGATGACATGCGCCTCCTCTTCGACGGCTTGCCGCTCGACCGCGTGAGCACGAGCATGACGATCAATGCGACGGCCCCGATCCTCCTCGCCCTCTACATCGCGGTTGCGGAATCGCTCGGCATTGACCGGAAGGCGCTGCGCGGCACTGTCCAGAACGACATCTTGAAGGAGTACATCGCCCGCTCGACGTACATCTATCCGCCGACGCCTTCGATGCGTCTCGCCCTCGACGTGATCGACTTCTGTTCGCGGGAGGTGCCGCGTTGGAACGCGATCAGCGTGAGCGGCTACCATATCCGGGAGGCCGGCGCGACGGCCGTCCAGGAAGTGGGATTCACCTTGGCCGACGGGATCGCGTACCTCGAGGCTGCCGTTGATCGGGGCCTCGCGGTGGATACGATCGCCCCGCAGATCTCGTTCTTCTTCAACGCCCACATGGATCTGCTCGAAGAGGTCGCGAAGTTCCGCGCCGCGCGTCGGCTCTGGGCCAAGATCATGGAGGATCGGTTCCACGCGAAGAAACCGGAGTCCCTCGCCCTCCGCTTCCACGCACAGACGGCAGGCGTAGCTCTGACGGCCCAGCAGCCCGAGAACAACGCCGTCCGTGTCGCGGTCCAGGCCCTCGCCGCGGTCCTCGGAGGCGCCCAGTCCCTCCATACGAACAGCATGGATGAGGCCCTCTCCCTGCCGTCCGAGAAGGCGGTGCGGCTCGCAGTGCGCACGCAACAAATCCTCGCCCATGAGAGTGGGGTCGCGAACACGGTCGATCCGGCGGGCGGCTCGTACGCGATTGAATCCCTGACCGATCGGATCGAAGCGGAGGCGAGCGAGCTCATCCGGGGCGTCGACCGCCGCGGGGGCATGCTCAAGGCGATCGAGTCGGGCTGGGTGCAACGCCAGATCTCGGATTCCGCCTACCGGGATCAGGTGGAACTGGAGCGGGGCGAGCGGGTCGTCGTCGGTGTGAACGCGTACGAGGAGGAGGCCGGGAGCGTCCCCATGCCGAAGACGAATCCGAAGCTCGCGTCGGATCGCGCTCGTGCCCTCCGGACCTTCCGCGCCTCCCGGGACGGACGAGCCGTGACCCGCATCCTCGGACGTCTTGAAGACGTTGCGCGAGACGACGAGAACGTGGTCCCCGCGATCATCGACGCGGTCCAGGCGAAGGCGACCCTGGGAGAGATCAGCGATGTGTTTCGGACCGTCTTCGGCGCGTACCGGTCGAGGCAGGAAATATGATCGGTCCGGCCCACCACATCGGCGTGGCCGTGCGGCGGCTCGAGGCGGCCCTCGCCGACTACCGGGCTCTGGGGTTCGAGCTCGAGTCCACCGAGGAGGTGCCCGCCCAAGGGGTCCGGGTCGCCTTCCTCCGGACGGGCGGCGCGCAGATCGAACTCCTCGAATCCCTCGCGCCCGACGGCGTCATCGCCCGATTCATCGAACGCCGCGGGGAGGGGCTGCATCACGTCGCTTTCTCGGTGCCCGATATCCGGGCGGAGATGCGCCGCCTCCGGGAGCAAGGGCTCGAACTCGTCGACGTCGAACCGCGGCCGGGCGCCCACGGTCGTCTCGTGGCCTTCGTCCATCCGCGGTCCGCCCGGGGCGTCCTCCTCGAGCTCGTGCAAGAATCCTCTAAACGGCCCGCGGGCGGTCGTCAGCGGGGTTAGGCTGAATTCCTTCGCGAAAGTTTATGCGAACGGCTTCGGTCCGCGGCTCGATGAGCCTCGCAGGGGCCGCCGTCTCCCTCGGCGCGACGGTCGTCAGCCTGATCTTCGCCGCCCTCGTGTTCCGCCAGTGGTTCTCCCGACGGAAGCCGTTCCAGCTGGCGTGGTCCGTCGGCCTCGCCCTCTACGGGGTCGCGGCCTTCACCCAATTCCTCGCCGAGGCCTACGGATGGTCGGCGACGACGTACAAGGTGTACTATCTTCTCGCCGCCCCTCTCGTTGCGGTGCTCGGGATCGGGTCCCTCCTCCTCGTCCATCGCCGCGCGGGGATTGGTTTCGCCGCCTACACCGTGATCGTCTTCATCGGGTTCGCGATCGCCGTGGTCGGGACGACCGTGAACTCGGCGGCCTTCCAAGCGCCGATCCCCGTCCCCAGCGCCGCAATCCCGGACTCGAACGTCCGCATCTTCTCGCCTCTCTTCACCATTCCGGGAAGCATCGCCTTGATCGGGATTGCGGCCTACTCGTACTGGCGCACCCACCTCCCGTTCAATCTGTGGATCGGCGTCGGGGCGCTCATCATTGCGATTGGCGGCTCCTTCGCGCGTTTCGATATCCCTTGGGCCCTGTACGTGGGCGAATTCGTCGGGATCGCCGTCATGTTCTGGGGCTTCCTCGCAAGCCAGGACCTCGCGAAGGCCCGCGCGCCCGCGGCCACGCACGTTTCCACCTGAGTCGGGAACGTTGAAATAGCGGCCTGAGCGTCCATTCGACGTTGAAGATCAGCGAGTTCCACGAGCCGAGCCGGAAGCTCGTGGGCCGCACGGTGTGGCACTACGACGTCGTCGAGTCCACGAACGAGACTGCGAAGGAACTCCTGGAAGAAGGTCTCGAGGAGGGACTCGCGATCTGGGCCGACCGGCAGTCGGCGGGCCGGGGTCGGCAAGGGCGCGCATGGGCCTCGCCGCCCGGGGGCCTGTACGTTTCCGTCATCCTGAGGCCCAAGGAGGCGCATGCGTGGGTCCTCGGGCTCCTCGTCGGCATGCCCGTCGTAAAGGCCCTGCGCCACTTCGGCGTTTTCGCCGGCCTGAAATATCCCAATGACGCGGTCTACCAGGGCCGCAAGATTGCGGGGATCCTGTCCGAGGGCGTCTATCGTCGGGAGACGTACCATGTGGTCGTTGGAGTCGGCGTGAACACGAACGTGGACCTCGAGCGACTGCCGCCGGATGTGCAAGGGATCGCGACGACGATGAAGCGGGAAGTGAACTTGTTCGTCGCGAACGAGGAGTTTTTGGACTATCTCCTGCACCAGATCGACGACCTCTATTCGCGGTACCGGAACACGCGCATCGAGTTCCTGATCAAGGATTACCGGGGGCAGTGCACGACGATCGGCAAACGGGTCGCCGCGACCACGCCGAAGGGGAAGATCGAGGGCCGCGCCTACGACATCGCGCCGAACGGGGCCCTCGTCATCATGGACGACCAGAACGCGAAGCATGAATTCGTCGACGGGAATCTGAAAGTCCTGGCCTGACCGAGCCCGCTTCGGATTCAAGCGCAAAGGATTAATGACGCGACCGCGCGTTCCGACGCCCATGGTGAGCGACGAGCGCGTCGAGGACTTGCGTCGCCGGAAGGCCCTCGCCCGCCTCGGAGGCGGCAAGGAGCGCATCGACGCCCAGCGCGCGAAGGGGAAGCAGACGGCCCGCGAACGAATCGACCTCCTCCTCGACCCGGGCTCGTTCGTCGAGCTGGATCCCTTCGTCGAGCATCGAACGACGGAGTTCGGAATGGACAAGAAACGGATCGCCGGCGACGGCGTCGTGACGGGCCACGGCATGATCGACGGCCGGCCCGTGTTCGTCTTCTCCCAGGACTTCACGGTCTTCGGCGGCAGCCTCGGGGAGATGCACGCGAACAAGATCGTGAAGATCATGGACATGGCCATGAAGGTCGGGGCGCCCGTCATCGGGCTCAACGACAGCGGCGGGGCGCGTATCCAGGAGGGCGTGATCAGCCTCGGCGGGTATGCGGAGATCTTCTTCCGGAACGTCATGGCGTCCGGCGTGATCCCGCAGATCAGCGCGATCCTCGGTCCGTGCGCGGGCGGAGCCGTGTACAGCCCTGCGATGACAGACTTCATCGTCATGACGAAAGGCACCTCGAACATGTTCATCACGGGACCCGAGGTGATCAAGGTCGGAACCGGGGAGTCGGTCTCGTTCGAGGCCCTTGGCGGGGCGAACACGCACGCGGAGAAGAGTGGCGTCGCGCACTTCGCCGTCGAGGACGAGAAGGGAGCGCTGCGGACCGTCCGGAGGATCCTCAGTTACCTCCCCTCGAACAACGTCGACGATCCGCCTCGGCTCGCGACAGACGACGATCCCAGCCGCACGGAGGCGGACCTCGGAGGGATCGTCCCGCGGGAGCCCGACCGACCCTACGACATGGGGGCGATCATCACGCGGGTCGTGGACCGCGGCTCCTGGTTCGAGGTCCACGAGGGCTGGGCCCAGAACATCCTCGTCGGGTTCGCACGCGTCGACGGATATCCGGTCGGCGTGGTCGGGAACCAACCGAAGGTCCTCGCGGGAACCCTGGACATTAACTCGTCGATCAAGGCCGCCCGGTTCGTCCGGTTTTGCGATTGCTTCAACGTCCCGCTCCTCACCTTCGTCGACGTGCCCGGCTTCCTTCCGGGGATCGAGCAGGAGCACGGAGGGATCATCCGCAATGGCGCGAAGCTCTTGTACGCCTACAGCGAGGCGACCGTCCCCAAGGTGACCGTGATCACGCGGAAGGCCTATGGAGGGGCCTACGACGTGATGTGTTCGAAGCACATCCGCGGCGACTTCAACTTCGCTTGGCCGTCCGCGGAGCTCGCCGTGATGGGTCCCGAGGGCGCTGTCCAGATCGCCTTCCGGAAGGAAATCGACGAGTCGGCCGACCCTGCGCATCGGGCGAAGGAGCTGGTCGCGGACTACCGCGAGAGGTTCGCGAATCCCTACGTCGCGGCGCGCATGGGCTACCTCGACGACGTGATCGAGCCCTCCGAGACACGGCCGCGGGTCGTCCAATCCTTCGCGGTCCTGCGGACGAAGCGCGAGACGCGTCCCCCGAAGAAGCACGGGAACATCCCTCTGTGACGGGAGGAGCATGTTCCGACGGCTCCTCATCGCGAACCGCGGCGAGATCGCGATCCGGGTCGCGAGGACGGCGCGCGGCATGGGGATCCGTGCGATCGGCGTGTTCTCGGACGCGGATCGTACGGCGTTCCATCGGCAGGCGATGGACGAGAGCGTCCGGATCGGAGGCTCACTCCCCGCCGAGAGTTACCTGAACGTCGATGCGATCCTCCGGGCCGCGAGGGAGGTCGAGGCCGAC
>WNFB01006354.1_pt1 | contig 10597 bp, 8 predicted proteins | sample 5400501 | NCBI WGS metagenome assembly WNFB01 (sample SAMN13153341, study PRJNA577476) | soil metagenome | isolation source: 200 cm saprolite under Douglas fir tree site 2 hole 1 | place: USA:California | collected 2015-04-18 | reverse complement strand
AGGCGAACAAAGAGAAGGAGGCTCCGATCTGGAAGGAGCTGGCGCCGATCCCGCGCATGAAGAGGCTCCAGACCACCTCGTACATCCCGTGCAAGTAGTTGGGGCCGAGGGTGAGGGCGGCCATCGCCAGCACCGCCAGGACCGCCCTCCGGGAGCCCAGCGGGGCCCAGCCGAAACCCGGCCTGGAAGCCCCCGGCAGCGGCTCGCCGGCGCGAAGCGCCCAGGCCAGCACAAGGGCCGCCAGGAGCGTGGCGCCGGCGGTCACCTCGAAGACGGCGGCCAGGCCCAGCAGGGCCAGCAGGCCGCCGAGGGCGGGCCCGAAGACCAGCCCCGACATCTCGGCGCCGGAGAGCCAGCCGTAAGCCGTCCCCCGGCGGGCCGGGGGCACCAGGTCGGCCACCAGGGCCCGCGAGGCGGGCAGGAAAGCGGCGCCGCCCAGCCCGTGCAGGAAGCGGACGCCGATCAGCAGGACCACCGGCATGGGCAGCAGCAGGGCGGCGACGGCGGCGGCCTGCAGGAGCAGCCCGCCCAGCATCAGCGGCCGCCGTCCCAGCCGGTCCGAGAGCCGCCCGGCCGGATACTGGCCGACGACGTGGCCGACCAGGCTGGCGGCCACGATCGCGCCCAGCAGCGCGTAAGTCGCGCCGCGGTCCTTGATGAAGAGCGGCAGCACCGGGATGATCGTCCCCACCCCGACCCAGGTGATGAAGACGGCGGCGATGCTGCCCCAGAGCGCGGTGCGGTTGCCGGTGGCCACGGCCGCTGATTGTCGGCGATGGGTCTTCGGGACCGCTGCCTTGGGCCGGCCTCGGCCTCAGGTGAAGAGCCGCGCCCGGGCGCCTACCAACGCAACGGCCGCCAGCGCGGCGGCCACCCCGAGCGCTGTCAGGCCCAGGCTGCCCGGCACCGGCACCGCCGCAACGAGCATCACCGCCGCCGCCAGCGCCAGGGCGACCAGCACGAGCAAGCCCGACCAGGCCAGGCGCCGGGCGAGGAACGCCGCCTCGAAGCGGGCCGGGCGCGCCAGCTCGAAGGACAGGTAGGCCAGCTCCGCCGTCAGCAGAAGGCCGGCGGCGTAGAGCGGCGCCCACTCGTCGAGCGCCGCTCCCCTCAGGAGCAGCGAGAGCAGATAGATGGCTCCCAGCAGGGCCAGCGCCCAGGCCGGGCCCTGCGGCCGTCCCGCCAGGAGGCTGGCGCCCAGCACGGCGAGCGCCAGGCCGGCCGGCCAGAAAAGGGCCGAGGCGAACGCCGGCGCCGCCAGCGCCGGCCAGGCTGCCAGCGCGGCCGCGACCACCAGCGACGCCAGGCCCGGGATCAGCCGCGGTAGAGCCGTGCGTAGCGCCTGTATGAGCGCACCTCCTCCAGGGCCGCCACCAGCGGCGCGCCCTCGTCCCAGACGGCCACCGGCACCCCCATCCGCTGGTAGCGGTGGCGCAGCGCCTCGCGCTCCATCCGCCAGAGCCGGTAGGCGAGCTGCTCCACCTCCGAGCCGCCCGACTCTACGAAGGGGAGCGGCGAGAGCTCGACCACGGCCAGGTCGAACCCCCGCCCGCGCAGGTCGAGCAGGGCGGTGACCGCGCGCTCGTCAAGAAGGGGCGAGAGGGCGACCACGAGCGCCTTGGGGGGCAGGGTGCGCACGGGGATGACCTCGATCCCCTTCCAGGCGTAGCTGAGCGCGATCTCGGTGTCCAGCAGCGCGTCCACGATCCGGTAGAGCTGGCGCAGCCCCATCGCCGGCTCCAGCCAGCGCAGCGTCCCGCCGAAGCCGATCAGCCCCACCCGGTCGCGGCGCTCCAGGTAGCGGCCGGCCAGGGCCGCCGCCGCCCGGACCGCCAGGTCCAGGCTGGAGCGGTCCCCACGCCGGACCTCCGTGAAGCTGTCCAGGAAGATGACCAGGTCGGCGTTGCGCTCGGGATGGAGGTCGTTGACGTGCAGCTCCCCGCGGCGCGCCGAGACCCGCCAGTTGACCCGGCGGACACGGTCGCCGGGCACGAAGGGCCGGATGTCGGCGAACTCGATCCCCTCGCCCCGGCTGCGGGCGACCTCGTTGCCGGCGCTGGCCTGCGTCTCCAGGGGCTTCAGCAGCGCCCGCAAGGGCTCAGGCCGCGGATAGACCCGCAGTGGGAGCCGCCGGTCGAGCACGGTCTCGTGGAAGAGGAGGCCCAGCCGGTCGGCGGCCCGCAGGTGCACCACCCCCAGCTCGTGGACTCCCCACCGCCGGCAGCGCAGCCTGAGCCGGAGGGTGCGGGCGGCGGAGAGGTGGAGCACGGTGAGGTTCGGGCGCTGCACCGGCTCGAGGCCGGGCGGCAGCTCCAGCTCGACGTCGAGCCGCGGCAGGCCCAGGCTGGGCGCCAACTCCAGGGAGACCGCCACCTCCTCGCCCTCCAGAGCCCGCTCGCGCTCGGCGACCAGGCGCAGGCGCACCTCCGGCCGGCGCGCCAGCGCCAGGCCCAGCCAGAGGGCGGCCAGGAAGGGCGCGGCCAGCGCCACCAGCTCGGCGCGGCCGGTCAGCAAGCCGCCCAGCAGCCCGAGGCCGGCCAGGCCCAGGTAGGCGCCCAGCTTGGGCGAGACCGAGAGCGTCACCGCAGGGGGGCGGCTTCCTCGGCCGAGGGCGTGGGCACCGAATCCAGGCAGTCGCGCACCACCTCCTCCGCGCGCAGGCGCTGTACCCAGAGCTCCGGCTTGAGCGTGAGGCGGTGCGCAAGGGCCGGCACCGCCACCTGCTTCACGTCCTCCGGGATGACGTAGTCGCGCCCGTGCAGCGCCGCCCGGGCGCGCGCCACCTTCAGCAGCGCGAGCGAGCCGCGCGGGCTGGCGCCCACCAGCACGCGGGGGCTGGTCCGGGTGGCCGCCGCCAGGTCGACCATGTAGTAGCCCACGCTGGGCGAGACGTAGACGTCCTCGATCGCCTGCTGCATCTCGAGCAGGGTCTCCCGGTCGACCTGCGCCCGTAGCCGGACCTGGTCCGAGCGCTGGTCCCGGCGGCGCTGGAGCACGTCCACCTCCTGGTCGCGGTCGGGATAGCCGACGCCCATCCGGAGCAGGAAGCGGTCCAGCTGCGCCTCCGGCAGCGGATAGGTCCCTTCGTACTCGATCGGGTTCTGGGTCGCCAGGACCAGGAACGGGGGGCCCAGCGGGTGGCTGCTGCCCTCGATCGTCACCTGGCGCTCCTGCATCGCCTCCAGCAGCGCGGCCTGCGTCTTGGCCGGGGCCCGGTTGATCTCGTCCGCCAGCAGCAGGTTGGTGAAGATCGGCCCCGGCCGGAACTCGAAGTCGCCCGTACGCTGGCTGTAGATCGAGGAGCCGGTCACGTCGGAGGGCATCAGGTCGGGCGTGAACTGGATGCGCTTGAACTCCTGGCTGAGGACCTGCGCGAAGCAGCGCGCGATCAGGGTCTTGGCCAGCCCCGGGAAGTCCTCGATCAGGATGTGGCCGTCGGCGAGGAGGCCCATCAGCACCAGCTCCAGCTGCGGCCGCTTGCCGACGACCGCCTTCTCCACCTCGTCCAGCACGCGGCCGGCGTGCTGGCCCACCTGGTCGAGCTTCACAGCTCCTCCAGCGCCCTGACCGCGCGGCGCAGGACGGCCAGGTTGGTCCCCGGCGCGGCGCGATCCTCGGGACCCTGCCGCCGGGGCCGGACCAGCTCCCAGGCCTCGGGGCCCAGCGCCGCCGCGGCGGCGGGGTCCGAGTCGAGATCGATGCCGCGCGCCAGCAGCCGGTCCTGGGCCACCTGGCGCAGGTGGGGACGCAGCCGGTAGTGGACGTCGAAGGCGGTGCTGAGCGCGAACTCGGTCGCGTGCTCCAGCCTCTCCAGCTCCCGCACCCGTTCCGGCCGCGGGCGGCGGCGGGGGAGCCGCAGCCCGGGCGGGGTCAGGGTCCGGTGGCGGCCGGCGGTCGCCGCCACCAGCCAGTAGAAGGCGGCCACGCCCATGGCCACGGCGTAGAGGTGCAGCAGCAGCTCGAGGTCGTGGCTGCGCAGGACGACGGCGCCGGCCAGCGTCAGCGTCGCGGCGCCGGCGACGGTGGCCGCCCGGCGGGCCTCAGGCGACATGCTCGCGGACCGCCTTCAGCGACTCGATGGCAGCCGCCTTGTCGCCCGACGTGATCTCGTGCCGGCTGAACTTCGCCCGCTGGAACAGGTCCGTCAGCCGCGTCAGATCGGAGCCGCCGGCGCCCAGGAAGCCAAGCACGCGGGCCAGGTACTCCAGCGGCGCCTCGAAGTGGCGCCGCGGCAGGTCGTGCCAGGCCAGCACGCGCTCCATCCTCGCATAGGCGGCGATCACCGCCCTGCGCGGGTCCGGCTCCCGTTCGAGCTCCTGCAGCGCCAGGTCGAGGGTCCTCTTGGCCTGCTCCTGGGCCCGGGGACGGGCCCGCAACGCCCGCCGAGGTGACCTCAGCTGCAACCACGCGATGGCAGCGACAGCACCGAGAAGCACCAGGACCAGGCCGAGCGCGATCCAGTCGAAGCCCCCGGGCCCGCCGGCCGCGCCGCGGATCAGCCCGGCAGGCGGCGAGGGCAGGCCCAAGAGACCCCCTGGCCCGGGCTGTCCGGGCAGGCCGCCCCGGGCCAACCTGGCCCGCAGCAGCACCAGGGAGCCCAGCAGCGCAGCCACGGCCAGTGGCGAGATCACGTAGGCGAGCAGGCTGCGCCTGGGCAGGGGCGGAAGCTCTCCCTGCCGCTCGGCCGTGAAGGCCCAGACGATCAGGGCCAGCACCAGCAGGTCGAGGGCCAGCGCCAGGTAGAGCAGCGTGTCCAGCACCACCCGGGAGAGGCCGGCCGGCAGCGGCGGCGACTGGCCGAAGACGTGCGTGCGGCTGGCCAGCGCGACCACCAGAAGCAGCGTGATGAAGGCGGCGGCGGTGACGGTCACGCGTAGATGGCGGGACACGGATCGACTATTCTCGGCTTTGATGCCCGCCGGGCTGCCCGCCTCTCCCCAGGCGCTCGAGGAAGCCACCTGGGCGGACATCCTGCCCTTCTACCAGGAGCTGGTGGCGAGGCCACTGGCCGGCGACGGCCGCGTCGAGGCCTGGCTCAGCGACTGGTCGCGGCTGGACGAGCTGGTCTTCGAGGCTTCGACGCTCGCCAGCATCGCCTATACCACGGACACCCAGGATCCGGCCAAGGAGGCTGCCCACCTCCGCTTCTCCAGCCAGATCATCCCTCGCCTGAGGGAGCAGCAGGCGCTGCTGTCGCGCCGGCTGGTCGAGCTCGGCTATGTCCGCGAAGGCATCGAGATGACGGTCAAGCGGTTTCGCAACCTGGCCGAGCTCTACCGGGAGGAGAACGTGCCGCTCCTGGGCGAGCTGTCCAAGCTGGGAGCCGAGTACCAAAAGGTGACCGGCGGGATGACGGTCGAGTGGGACGGCGAGGAGAAGACGCTGCCGCAGCTGTTGCCCTTCCTGCAGAGCCCCGACCGGGCCGTTCGGGAGCGGGCCTTCCGGCTCCGGGCCAGGCCGTACATCGAGCAGCGGGCGCGGATGGCCGACATCTTCGACCGCCAGTACCCCCTCCGCCAGCAGGTCGCCCGCAACGCCGGCTTCGAGAACTACCGCGACTACACGCACCAGGAGAAGAACCGTTTCGATTACAGGCCCGCCGACTGCGAGCGCTTCCACGCCGCCGTGGAGGAGGTATTCCTCCCAGCGCTGGCTCGCGTCCACCGGCGCTGGCGGGACAAGCTCGGCGTGGCCGAACTGCGACCCTGGGACCTGGACGCAGACCCGGACGGCCGGCCTCCGGTCCGACCCTTCTCCACGGCCTCGGAGCTGGTCTCCACGGCGAACTCGGTCTTCGCCCAGGTCAGCCCCGAGTTCGGCGACTACTTCGGGGTGATGGCCAGGGAGGGCCTGCTGGATCTGGAGAGCCGCAAGGGCAAGGCCCCGGGCGCCTACTGCGCCACCCTCCCCCACCGGAAGCGGCCCTTTCTCTTCCTGAACGTGGTCGGCATCGACCGCGACGTGAACACGCTGCTGCACGAATCGGGCCACGCGTTCCACTCCTTCGAAGCCTCGCGGCTGCCCCTCGTCTTTCAGCGCTTCCCGGGCTCCGAGATGGCCGAGGTGGCCTCGATGTCGATGGAGCTGCTGGCGGCGCCCTACCTGGGGCGCGATGCGGGCGGCTTCTTCGGGGCCGACGACCATCGCCGGATGCGGCTGGGCGAGCTGGAGAGGATCCTGGCCTTCTTCCCGCATTGCGCCTCGGTGGACGCCTTCCAGCACTGGATCTACACCAGCGGCGAGGGCGACGACCGCGACGCCCGCGACGCCGCCTGGCTGCGGTTGAGGCGGCGCTTCGAGACTGCTGAGGTTGCCTGGGAGGGGCTGGAACCCGAGCGGGTGGCCCGCTGGTACCAGCAGCTCCACATCTTCCTCTCGCCCTTCTACTACATCGAGTACGGGATCGCCCAGCTGGGAGCGCTGCAGGTCTGGCGGAATGCGCTCAGGGACCAGGAGTCGGCGGTGCGCTCCTACCGGGCCGCTCTCGCGCTGGGCGGCACCCGGCCGCTGCCGGAGCTGTTCGGCGCCGCCGGCGCCCGGCTCATCTTCGACGCGGCTGGGATGCGGGAGCTGGTGGCGGTGGTCGAGCAGGAGATCGAGCTGCTGGAGGCCCCGCCGGGCTAGGGCTAGATCCTGCCGATTCGGCGGAGGGGCATCCGCGGCCCCCGGCGCGGCGGCCCGACGCCGGCGATCTCGAGCAGCCTCTGGACCCGCCCCCGGTGCGGCCGGAACGGCTCCAGCAGCTCGAGCATCCGCTGGTCGGTTCCGCGCGGCTCGCCGGTCAGCGCCCAACTGACCACGTGCGGCAGGTGGTAGTCGCCGAGGCTGACCGCGTCCGCGTCGCCCAGCGCCACCCGCACGATCTCGGCCGCCGACCACTCGCCCAGCCCCGGGAAGGCGAGCAGCCTGTGGCGGGCCTGGTCCGGGGACATCTGCGCCGCCTCCTCCAGCCGGCGGGCGCTTCGGGCCAGCCGCTTCAGCACGGTCGCCCGCCTCTGCTCGACGCCGAACCGGTGCAGGTCCCAGTAGGGCGCCTTGGCCAGCGCCGCCGGGCTGGGCGGCAGGATCAGCCGAGCCGGGCCCGGGGCCGGCTCCCCGAGGGCGGCGACGATCAGCCGGAAGGCCCGCCTGGCCTCGACCCCGACCACCTTCTGCTCCAGGACGGTCGGCAGCGCGGCCTCCAGGACGGCCTCCGAACGCAGCATGCGCAGGCCTGGATGCCGCCGGTGGAGCTCCTTCAGGAGCGGATCGGCGGGCGTGAAGTCGGCCTCGTTGTCGTTTTCGCCGCAGAGCACGGCCGCGTGCTCGAGCGCCCACTCCGCCCCCGGGCCCCAGGCCTCGACCTCCAGGGTGCCGTTGGACCTGACGAGGTGGGTGGTGGCCGGGCCGGCGGGCGTCCAGGTCGCCCGCCAGACCTCGCCGGGCAGGATCCGGACGCAGGGGTCCAGGGCCCCGGCTCGGCGCAGGGGGGCCAGGGTGAGGCCGAGGTCGAGGGGCCGGGAGAGCCGGAGGCGGCGGCGTTCAGGAATCAAATCGGGCTGCGGCCGGTAGGAGTTGGCGAAGAGATGATCAATCCCAAGCACCGGATCACGATCGAATTCTGCGTTCCTTGAGACTATCTCGACCGGGCCGTGCGCCTGGCGGATGAGCTGCTCGGCCAGTGGGCTCCGATCCTGGTCGGGGTCGAGCTCAAGACCGGTGACAAGGGTCGGTTCGAGGTATCGCTAGACGGCGAGCTCGTCTTCAGCAAGGCCACGCTGAAGCGACACGCTGAGCAGGGCGAGGTGGGGGCCCTGCTGCGGCCGCGCCTGGGCGAGCCACTTCACTGGCGCGGGGACCACTAGCTGCGGGCCAGCCGCGAGAAGAGGCCGCCGTCAGCGGGCGCCCCGCCGGCGCACGACCAAAAATCCGGCCACCAGGGCGAGCAGGGCGAGCGCCGCGAGGAGGGCCCAGGGGAGCCAGGCGCCGACGGCCGAGCCCGTCGCGAAGGGCGACTGGGCCGCCGACGACGGGCTGGGTGTGCTGGCAGGGTTGGATGACGGCCTGGGCGACGGCGACGTGAGATTGGGCGGCCCAGAAGGAGGCGGCGGTGGGCTGGTCCCGTCACTGGCGGCGACCTGGAGGAAGGCCGATGCGCTGAGAGTCCCTCCTGCTGCCGTCGTCTGCCGAGCTGTAACGGTGTAGCTGCCCGGCAGCACGTTCACCCTGAAACTGGCTTGGAACCTGCCATCACCAGCAACCTGGACTCCGGAGGCGACGACCTGATCCCCCAGTGTCAGGGTCACGGCCGAACAGCCCGCTGAGCAGAAGTCGGATCCGTAGGCCGTCACCGTCTGGCCCACCGCGACCGTGCTCGGGATGAGCTGAAGGTAGGGCGTGGCTGCCCCCGCGACAGCTGGATACAGCGCGGCCGTGATCCCCACCAGGGGCAGGAGCAGGGAGCTCGCTGTCCTCGCAGCCACATCTAGGTAACGTCCGGCCCCAGGGTTGGCAACGCGGGGCACCGGCCGCCCGACGCCCCCCGTCGGAATCAGGCGCAGGGCAGGTGTGCGATCACGAACTCCGCGTCGGCGATCATGGTGGCCGCGGCGGTGGCGTCGATGCCTTTGCCGCTCTGGGCCATCAGCTCGTTTATGAAGGCCTGGTAGAGGTTCCTCGCAGCGTTGCACGTGCCCCGGTCGAGGGCGTCGCTCGCTGCATCGAGCTTGGCCAGGAGCGACTGCTCCAGACCCCTGTTCTTGATCTTTCCCAGGGCGAAGAACTGGGTGACGTCGTCCACCAGGCTGTGAGGGGTGGCGATAACTGTGAAGGTCACCGAAGTCGTGCCGGTGTTGCCGAGATTGTCGGTGGCGACGACCCTGAAGGTATGCGATCCGAGAGTCATCTCGGCCAGCAGGTCGATGGCTTGACCGCTGGCAAGTCCGTGGCCGGCGAGCGTGGTCGCCCCATCCAGGGTTGGGGTGAAGCTGGCGACGCCCGAACCGGTCCCGTCGGAGACCGTGTAGTTGAGCGTCAGTGTCGCGCTGTGCGGGTAGGGGGTCGCGGAGGGCTGGACGATGGTCGTGACCGGAGCCGTGTTGTCGAGCTTGACCAGCTGGCTGTGCGCCGTCTCGTCGTCCCCGACGTTGTTGGTGGAGAAGAAGTCGACCTCGTAGGTGCCGTCCGAGCCGGTCACGTGGAACGTCGTCGTGGACCCCGCCACCGTGGTGTAGGCGGGCGGCGCCGCTCCCTGCCTGAAGAAGCGATAGGAGACGGATCCCACGCCGGAGGTGCCGTCCAGCGCGATCAGCGTGAACGGAGTGGCGCTGGTCACGAAGGGCTGGGAGGACCCGGGCGGGTACCGCGGAGACCCGATGCTGAGGCTGGACTGCGGCGGCACGTGGGCAAGGCTGAGCTTCCAGAGACCGCGTCCATAGCTGGACACGAGGATGTCGTTCTGGACCTCGTCGAAGAAGAAGGAGGTGATGACCGGAATCCGGTCCGAGCCCGGCAGTTTGACCCAGGTCAGGCCCCCGTTCAGCGAGGCGATGATGCCGTTCTGGTCGGTGCCGACGAAGATGTGGTTGCCGTTGTTGGGGTCGAAGAAGATCGAGTGGGCCTGGACGCCGACGTTGGGCACGTTGAAGAGGAGCTGTCCGCCGTTGGTCACCAGGCTGGTCAACATTGCATCGACCGTCCAGGAGGCGCCGCCGTCGGTCGATACCTTCATCTGCTGGGTATCCGCGTCAGGGGCGATCAGGTGGTTGGGATTGCCGGGGTCGACTCCAAAGACTGTCGGGCAGACAAAGGTCCCCTGACCGTTGCAGTAGGTTCCGACATTGCTGAGCCCGCCATCGGCATCGGTAACGGTAGCGCTGGCGGTGCGCACCCCGGTGATCTTCACGAGGCCGACCTTGTTCGGGCCTCCTCCCGCGCGAACGGCTGGTGACAGGACCGGCCTCAGGACCCCCTGGTAGACGGTCGGGCTGGCGGCGGGCCCGGCCACCTTCTGCAGGCCGGAGCGGCTGAGAGCCGTGGTCGCGCCGCTAACTGCCGTCCACGTCCCGCCGGTGTTGGTCGTCAAATAGAGCTGGCTGGCGGGAGGGCTGGGCATGGCCCACTGGACGTAGACGCCCTCCTCGACGACGACAGGGTTCCCCGTGATCGCCGCCAGCGGCTGGGGCCAGCCCAACCGCGGGCCGCCGAAGACTGGCCCGGTCAGAAGCTGTCCGCAGGCGCCGCAGGCGACGAAGGTGACCTTTTGACCGCCGCTGATCGGGCTGCTATGGGGGACCTGGATGAAGAAACCCTCGAAAGCGACCACTCCTGGCCAGGTGGCGCCGCTGTCAGCCGAGGCCCAGAGGTTGTTGTCCATGGTGCCGAAGTAGAGGTCGCTGTTGAGGCCGGGGTGCGTCTCGCCGGTCACCTCGTAGACCTGCAGCGCGTTGTAGCCGTGGCCGTGGGTTCCGCTGATCTGGAAGCTGGCCCCGCAGTCGCTTGTGGTGTGAACACCGCCGTCGCCCGCCAGGTATTTGGCACAGTTGTCGCCGGGCGACGTGCTGAAGGCGACCTCCATGCTGTCGGAGGCCGAGTGATCGACGCTGACAAAGGTCCAGCT
>WNFB01006353.1_pt1 | contig 10599 bp, 5 predicted proteins | sample 5400501 | NCBI WGS metagenome assembly WNFB01 (sample SAMN13153341, study PRJNA577476) | soil metagenome | isolation source: 200 cm saprolite under Douglas fir tree site 2 hole 1 | place: USA:California | collected 2015-04-18 | reverse complement strand
CTCAATCGTGCTCGGCGGCTTCGAGCTGATGTCGTAAATCACCCGGTTGACACCGACGACCTCGCTCACCACTCGTGTCGAAATCCTCTCCAGCACGTCCGCCGGCAGGCGTGACCAATCGGCCGTCATGGCATCTTCGGACTCGACCACGCGCACCGCGACGGTGAAGCCATAGCTGCGTTCGTCGCCCATCACTCCAACGCTTCGTACCGGCAGCAGCACCGCAAACGCCTGCCAAACTTTTTCGTACAGCCCGGCGCGGCGAATTTCTTCGACCACAATGGCGTCTGCCTCGCGCAGCGTGGCTAAGCGCTCGGGCGTGACTTCACCCAGCAGCCGCACCGCCAGCCCCGGCCCAGGGAAGGGATGCTTAGTCAGCATCTCTTCCGTGAGGCCAAGTTCTCTGCCAATTCGGCGGACCTCGTCCTTAAAAAGGTCCCGCAAAGGCTCGACCAGCGTAAAGGGCATGTCCGCTGGCAGCCCGCCCACGTTGTGGTGCGTCTTGATCGTCGCGGAGGGCCCTTTCACCGAGACCGATTCAATCACATCCGGGTAGAGCGTGCCCTGCACCAAGAAACGCACTCCGCCCAATTCCCGCGCCTGCTCAGCAAATACGCCGATGAATTCCGCGCCGATCCGCTTGCGCTTCTCTTCTGGGTCAGTCACTCCCTCTAGACGCGCCAGGAAGCGTTCCGCTGCGGGGACGCCCAGCACATTCAGCCCCAACCGCTCGCGCAGCAACTCGAGTGTCTGTCGGTATTCGTTCTTCCGCAGCAGCCCGGTATCCACAAACACGTTGCTCAAGCGGTCGCCGATTGCGCGGTGTACCAGCAGCGCGGCCACCGCCGAATCCACGCCGCCACTCAACGCGCATATCGCGCGGCCTTCCCCCACCTGCCGGCGAATAGCCTCGATGGTTCCGGAGATGAAGGACGCGCCGCTCCAGTTGGGCTGCGCGCCACAGATGCGGAAAATAAAGTTCCGCAAGATTTCGGTGCCGCGGTCGGTGTGCTGCACTTCAGGATGAAACTGCACCGCGTAGATTTTGCGCTCCGGGTCTTCGGTTGCGGAGACGGCGTTGTTGGTTTGCCCGGTGATGCGGAAGCCCGCGGGCAATGCCAAGACGTGATCGCCATGGCTGTTCCAGATCTTCAGTTGACGCGGAAAATCGCGGAACAGCTCGGAACCATTCTGGATCTTGAGCTCCGCGCGGCCGTATTCGCGCCGCTCGGCGCGCCGCACTTGCCCTCCCAGAGTGTGCGCGATCCACTGCAGGCCATAGCAAATTCCCAGCACCGGCACGCCGAGCCCCAGCACTGCCGGGTCGCACGCCGGCGCCTGCGGGTCGTAGACCGAGCTTGGCCCGCCAGAAAGTACCACGCCCGCCGGCTCGAGTCTGCGGATCTCCTCGAGCGCAGCCCAACACGGCAGGATTGCAGAGAAGACCTGCTGCTCGCGGATGCGCCGCGCGATGAGTTGTGTGTACTGGCCGCCAAAATCTAGTACGACAATCCCGCCCCGTTCGTTCATCCACCCACCCTAAGCCCTCGCTCCCAGCCCACGGCAGCTCTTCGACTCTTCAGCGCCTGAGCCATCGAACTCAGCTCGAATCCGTCGACTTTCGACTGTCGAAACGGACTCCCTGCCTCATTCATTTTGCCTTTTGCTCTTTGTCCTCACCCAACCACGATATTGACCAGCTTATCCCGCACCACAATCTTCTTCACCACGCGCTGGTTGGCGATGAGCTGCGCTATGCGCGGGTCCGTCACAGCGCGCCGGTACAGTTCCTCCTCGCCGAGGCCAGGCTCGACCAGGATCTTCCCGCGCACACGCCCATTGATCTGGATAACCACTTCGATTTGCTCTTCTTTGGCCAGTTGCTCTTGAAATTGCGGCCAAGAGGTGGCTACCAAGCCGCCCGTGTGCCCGAGCATTTCCCACAACTCTTCAGCCAGGTGTGGGGCCATCGGTGCCAGCATCAACGTGAGCAGTTCCAGCACTTCCTTGACCACCCCAGGGGAGGCATCCTGCTCGAGTGGTTCCTTGGACTGGAGCTCGTTGGCCAGCTCCATGATCAAGGCGACTGAGGTGTTGAAGTGCCAGCGCGCCTCGAAGTCGTGCGTGATTCGCCGGAGGGTCTGGTGCGCCTTGCGCAGCAGCGCCTTTTCCTTCTCAGTGGCTGAGGCCAGCTCCGCAGGTCGCGGATTCCCCACCGCAACACCCCGCAGGCGCTCGGCGTGCCGGGCGAAGAGCCGGTAGAGGCGGTGCAGGAATCGTGAGCAGCCTTCGATGCCCTGGTCGCTCCACTCCAGGTCCTTTTCCGGTGGCGCGGCAAAGAGCGTGTACAGCCGTCCCGTATCGCAGCCGTACTGTTTGGCCATGTCCTCGCCGGCCACAATGTTCCCCGTCGATTTGGACATGGCTGTGCCGCCTTTGAGCACTGTCCCCTGGTTGAATAGGCGCTTGACCGGTTCGCTGTGATCAACCAGCCCAAGGTCTCTCATCACCTTGCAGAAAAACCGCGAGTAGAGCAGATGGAGAATGGCGTGCACGATTCCACCCACGTACTGGTCGATGGGAAACCAGTAGCGCACCGTTTCGAAGTCAAACGGGGCGCGGGAATTGTGCGGGTCGGTGTAGCGATAGAAATACCATGAGGAATCAATGAACGTATCCATCGTGTCGGTTTCGCGCCGCGCCGGCCCACCGCATCTCGGGCAGGTCGTATTCACAAACTCCGGCACGTTTGCAAGCGGCGATTGACCCATCCCAGTGATCCGTACGTTGGACGGCAACAGAACGGGCAACTGTTCGTCCGGCACAGGTACCAGGCCGCAGCGATCGCAATACAGCACCGGGATCGGTGTGCCCCAGTACCGCTGTCGCGAGATACCCCAGTCCCTCAATCGATATGTGGTCTGTGGTTCGCCAAATCCCTTCGCCTTTGCGTCCGCGATCATCCGCTCAATGGCCTGCTCGGAGCTGAGTCCTGAATAAGGTCCGGAATTCACCAGCCGCCCATAGTCGGCGTAGGCCGCATCCAGCGTCGCCGGAGTGAGCGGCTGGCCGGAGACAGGCTGCACGACAATAGGTTTCGGCAGGCGATACTTTTCCGCGAACTCGAAGTCGCGCTGGTCGTGAGCCGGCACGCACATAACCGCTCCGCTGCCATACTCCATGAGCACAAAGTTAGCGACCCAAATCGGCAGGCTCGCGCCGCTGAACGGGTTTATGGCAAACCGCCCGATGAAGATGCCCTCTTTTTCGGCCGTGGCCAGCTCGATTGGGCGCACGATTTTCTGACGCAGGCGGGCGAGCTGCGCTTCGATTGCCGCACGTCCAGCCACCCCAGCTACCAACTTAGGCAGGAGCGGGTGCTCGGGCGCCAGAATCACCGCTGAGGCCCCATAGATCGTGTCGATCCGCGTGGTGAAGACCTCAATGGCATCCCCCTCCGCGCCTGCACCGCCCGATACAGCCGCCACGACAAACCGCACCTTGGTCCCGCGCGATTTCCCGATCCAGTTGCGCTGCATCACCAGGACGCGCTCGGGCCAGCCGCCCTCTAGTTGTGCCATGTCATCGAGCAGCGCATCGGCGTACTGGGTGATTTTCAGGAACCACTGCTCAATTTCCTTGGCTTCGACCTGGGTATCCTCGTGACGCCAGCAGTAGCCGTTCACGACCTGCTCATTGGCGAGCACGGTCGCGCACTCCGGGCACCAGTTCACGCGGCTCAGCTTGCGGTAGGCCAGGCCCTTCTCCAGCATGCGGAGGAAGAACCACTGGTTCCAGCGGTAGTATTCCGGGTCGCAGGTGGAAATCTCGCGGCGCCAGTCGTAGCTGAAGCCGAAGCGCCGGAGGACCCGCTTGAATTCCACGATGTTGCGGCTGGTCCAGACGTGTGGGTCAGTGCCGTGCTTGATCGCGGCGTTTTCGGCTGGCAGTCCGAAGGCGTCCCAGCCCATGGGGTGCAAGACGTTGAAGCCGCGCATGCGCTTATAACGTGCCACTGCGTCCCCGATCGTGTAGTTGCGCATGTGGCCCATGTGCAGAGTACCGGAGGGATACGGCAGCATCTCCAGGAGGTAATACTTCGGCCGTGCCGACTCCGGGTCGGCCTCGAAGGCCCGCTGCTCCTCCCAGCGCTTCTGCCACTTCGCTTCAATCATCTGGGGATCGTATTCCGCCACTGCTTCGCTGTCCTCTCGGCCCCTCAGCGTTCTCTGCTCTCTGGGTCCCCTGCGTTTCGGCCTTGGATTTTTCAGTTATCGTTCTCTCGTTTGCGTTGTCTGCTTCCAGTTCGAACTGCCAGTCTTCAACCCCGACCTATTTCGATCCTCTTCCTTCTCGCTTAGACTTCTTAGCTCTTGAACTCCTCAACCTTTTGGCAGTTGGGTTCCTCGACGCTGGCCGCCTCCGGCTCCCCGCTTTTCCGGCGCGCAGCATCGAAAATCCATCCTCTGCACGCGGAGCCTGCTGGGCTGAGCGCCCCACCAGCTTCCAGAGCGTGCGGACGTTCCGCCGGTCATCGCCGGGAGCGTCGATCGGTGTTTCGAGAATGAATGCGCGGCCGTGGAGCCCGTACGACCCGCTCGAGGCCAGCAGCGGGTGGTTCAGAATCCGCCGGAAAGCCTCGAGGCCGATTTTGCCCTTTCCGATGTGCGCGTGCCGATCCACTCGCGACCCCAGCGGCGTCTTCGAATCGTTGACGTGTAGCACAAAGACGCGACGCAAGCCCACGGTGCGCTCAATGATTTCGAGCGTCCGCTCCAGACCTGCTTCACTGCGAATGTCGTACCCTGCTTCAAACAGATGAGCCGTGTCCAAGCACGCTCCCAGTGGTAATTCCGGCGCCGCTTCAAGAATCGCTGCTATCTCTTCAAGCCGCGAACCGAGGGACGTGCCCATCCCCGAGGTGTTCTCGATTAGGATGCGCAGCCCATCGAGCTTGATGCCCCGCGCGGCCTGTCGCAGCCCTCGCACAATCTCCTGGATGGCTTGTTCGATGGTGCCGCCGCGGCCGGATCCCGGGTGCGCCACCAGGAAATCGGCGCCCAGGGCGACGGCGCGCACCAACTCGTCGCGAAACGCCTGAATCGACCGCACGCGCAGCACCGGCTCGCGTGAGGCTAAATTGATGAGGTAATTGTCGTGGACCACCAACGGTCCGAGTCCCAGTTGCCCTCGTCGTTCCCGGAAGCGTGCTGCGTCGGCCTCGGGAATGCGAATACTTCCGGCGCGGGGCCACATCCGCGGGCTCCAGGAAAAAATCTGCAGGGCGTTGCACCCGAGCTTTCGGGCGATCTCGAGCGATTCGACGATGTCGCCAGCAATCGAGGTGTGGATGCCGATGCGCACGCTACCGTCATACCAAGCGGGCGGCCGCACGGGCGCGGGCGGCTCAGGGCGGTATTCGTCGGAGATGTCGAAGGCGGGCTCGGAGCTGTGCTCGGGGTCCGTCATTCCCTCAGTTAACTCTGCGACCTGCGATAAGCCCACCATTCTAGCCCATGGCGCACCCTTCCGCAAACGTCTGTAGGGGCAAGCCTTGGGCCGGCGGCCGAGAACAGGCAGCGCACACCCAGGCTCGGATTCGGTCACTTCGTGAGGATCGGCAGGCGCTCTGAGCAGAGAAAGACCCGGGCGCGGAGAGCAATGGGACGGTTTCTGGACAGTTGGCCTGGTATTGGCCCAGCGTGAGCAGAAAACTGGCGTACAGCAGCAGACTCCAGCGGCGCTTGATTGTCTTCGGTTCCACCGGCAGCCGAAACATATTGTGCACTCGCCCAGAACAGGTCTCAGGCCCTGCGGGGACGGCCTCAAGGTGTACCATTCGGTGATGAGAAGTGCCAAGCGCTTCACATGGAAGCGTCGGATCATTCGCTAGTGGTCCTGAGGGCTTGCCGCAATTTGCAGCCATCCCGGCGGATAGAGTACACTCCGGGGCCTCTGGCTCTAATTTGGTTTCGTAGGCCGTGGCTCGGCCCGCGCAGGCGTCCCTCCAGCGGCATGCGGTTGTGTTCGGAAGCTTAGGGACGCTGGCGGCCGCGCCTGGAGCAACCTATGCTGGTCGTCATGCAAGCCAACGCTACCGAAGAGCAGGTCCGCGCCGTCTGCGCGCGAATCGAAGCACTGGGCTTCAAGGCGCACCCAATTCCCGGCTCGACCCGCACGGCTATCGGCATCACCGGCAACACCGGCTCCGTGGACATCGGCTCACTCGAATCGATGCCCGGGGTGGTGGAATGCATCCCCGTTAGCAAGCCCTACAAGCTGGTCAGCCGCGACGCCAAAGAGGAAGATTCCGTCATCAGGATCCCGGTGCCTTCGGGCGACGTTTTGATCGGCGGCGAGACGGTGGCTCTGTGCGCTGGTCCGTGCGCAATCGAGACGCCAGAGCAGGCGATGGCTATCGCCGAGCAAGTGGCTCGCGCTGGTGTGCGGCTGTTCCGTGGCGGAGCTTATAAGCCGCGGACTTCGCCCTACAGCTTCCAGGGGCTCGGTGAACCGGGCCTGAAGATTCTGGCCCAGGTGCGCGAGCGCTTCGGCCTGGGTATCGTCACCGAGGCAGTGGACAACGAAAGCCTCGACCTAGTTGAGCAATACGCCGACGTCATCCAGATCGGCACGCGGAACATGCAGAACTTTTCGCTGCTTAAGCGTGCCGGCCGCGCCAGCAAGCCGGTGCTGCTCAAGCGCGGCATGTCCGCCACGCTCGACGAGTTCCTGATGGCCGCCGAGTACATCCTGGCCGAGGGAAACTATAAGCTTATCCTGTGCGAGCGGGGCGTGCGCACCTTCTCCGATTTCACCCGCAATACGCTCGACCTCGCCATCATCCCTGCGGTCAAGCGCCGCAGCCACCTGCCAATTCTGGTAGACCCCAGCCACGCTACAGGCCGCCGCCACAAGGTGCTACCTCTGTCTCGGGCGGCCGTTGCCGTCGGCGCGGATGGCTTGCTGGTCGAGGTGCACCACGAGCCCGATAAAGCTCTTTCCGATGGCATGCAGGCCATCCTACCCGATGAATTGCGGCAGCTCGCCGAAGAAGTCCGGCAAATCGCCGAGGTGTTGCACCGCAGAGTGAACTAGAGGTCGGAGGTTGCGGCGGAAGCCATTCTCTCTGCCAAGTATCCCGTAGAGAGATTTCTCGCGCGCTGCGACGGGCTCGCAATGACATCTGAAAGCGTGCGCTCGACACCCCAATCTTCGTTGTCCCTGCCTCCTATATTCCTTCTACCGCGTCCACTGCACTTCTCTTCTTTGGTTCCTGAGTTGCCTTTCTCTCCTCAACTCTTGAATTTTCGGAAATTTCAGCCCTCGTTGTCCCCCTGTCTTTGTTGCGAAGCATGACCCGCCGTTTCAATTTTCGCCTGGCGTTTATCGCGCTGGTGCTGCTCGCCGGTGTGGCACAACAGCTCGCCAAAGAACACCGCCCCTCAATGCTGCGCCCTGGCCTGCGCCTGTGCGCCTACGTGGCCAACGCCGGCGATGGCACGGTGACGGTGGTGGACCTAGTGAGGCTGGCAGCCACGTCTACCATTGCAGTTGGGCCCGCACCCTCCGGGATTCGCGCGCATCCCACTCGGAAGGAGATTTGGGGAGTCTCGAGCGAGGCAGGCTACGTCTGGGTGATTGACGCACCTCGTGACGCGCTCGTCGCGCGCATCCCACTCGGCGCGGCTCCGATCGACCGCAACGCAGCGCCCTTTGCGCTCGATTTTTCACCCGATGGCAGCCGCGCTTATATAGCCGCTTCGGGTTCTTCTAGCTTGGTGGCGATAGATTGTGCGACGCGCCAACTGATCGCGCGAGCTCGCACCGGGCGCCGGCCGTGGCTGGCCCGCGTCACGCGCGATGGGCGCCTGGTGCTGGTGTCCAACCGCGACGACTCAACGCTGATGTTGTTCGACGCTGCAACCCTCCAAGCGCTCGCGACCATTCCCGTTGCCGGCCGCCCCGAGCAGGTCGTTGTACTGCCAGACAGCTCGATGGCATTTGTCTCCGCCGCTGGCACGAATCAGATTTCCGTAGTCGATTTGCGCCGGCGGGTGCTCCTGGTCAATTTGCCCGTCGCGGGCACTCCCACGGATCTGATTCTCAAGCCCGATGGCGGGGAGCTCTACGTCACCGCACCTGAATCGCACGGCCTGGAGATTCTCAACACCTGGACAGCAGAGGTGGCCGAATTCATGCTGCTAGGCTCGGCACCTTCCCGTGGCGTCCTGACCGCCGACGCAAGTCTGCTCTACGTCACCGATGCGGCAGCAGGCCGCGTGATGCCCGTACAAATCGGCATTCGCCAGATGCTGCGCCCGATTCCGGTCGGCGAGCGCCCGGGGGTTTCACGGCTGGTCCCCGGTGAGGATTTATTGCTGGTGGTCAACGAAGGCTCAAACGATCTGGCCATTGTCCGCGTTCGGACACAAAGCCTGTTGACGATGATCCCCGTCGGTAGCCATCCCCGCGACCTCGCGGTCAAGCTCTTTTAGCGCATTCTTGGCGAGTTGCGTGTCCGTCGAAGCGGAATCTCGGCCATCGCACTTGGGAGTGACGTCTAGCGCTTGACGGGCTGCGCCAGCAGGCGTATCGTGAGGCACCTCGCACGAACAAGCCGGAAAATTTCAAGCCCCGCGCGAAACCAAAAGAGGAAGCGAGAGGAAAGCCATGAACAAACTCCGTTTAGGAATGTTTGTGTTGCTTGTGCTGGCAGGTGCGTCGGCGCTGCAGGCGCAGTGTCCCCCGGGCCTGCCATCGGCCACTACCTGCCACGCCGGCATGGATACCAACGGTGCGTTTTTCCTGATCGCCGTCCCCGCAAACTACAATCATCGGCTGCTGCTTTGGAATCACGGCTACAGCCTAGCGCCCCCGGGAAAGTTAGGCGCAGAGGATCTGAGCCCTCTAGGGCCACTGCTGCTGCGACTCGGCTTTGCGGTAGCCGCGTCGAGTTATCGGCCCGATGCTGTTGGACTTGGCGGCTGGGCCGTGGCCGATGCCGCCGAGGACACGGAGAACCTGCGGCAGCAGTTCATCCGCATTTTTGGCCAGCCCGACCTGACAATTGTGTTGGGCGCCTCCGAGGGAGGGCTGATCACTGCCGAGATTGCCGAGCGGTTCGCCAAGGATGCGCACGGCAATCTGAATTATCATGGCGCGCTGCCGCTTTGCGGGCCACTGGCCGGCGGGGTTAAGAACTTTTGGGGCGCGTTTGATCTCCGCGTCGTCTATCAATTCTATTGCCAGAATTTGCCTCGCCCGAACGAACCTCAGTACCCGCTCTTTCTGGGCCTGTTGCCGAACAATACGATCACCCCGGGGGAGCTCGGGTCGCGGATCAATCAGTGCACGGGCGTGCTGCAGCCAGCCGCCACGCGCACCCCGCAACAGCACCGCAATCTGGCCAATATTCTCAGCGTCATAAAGATTCCGGAGAGCTTTGTGGTCACCGACATGTTCTTCTCCACGTTTGCGCTGGCGGAGTTGGTCCAGGTCCGCACGCATGGGCTGAGCCCGGTCACCAACCTCGACGTCGAGTACACCGGTTCGGAGGATGATGACGCGCTCAACGCCGGCGTCTTCCGCGCCGGCTCGAATGAGGAGGCCCTGGATTTTCTCACCCGGGCCTACACTCCCAACGGCCGCGCGCCAATGCCGACCCTGACCATGCACACCATCGGCGACGGCCTGGTGATCGTCGAGAACGAGAATGAATATAAGGAAATCCGCGGGGAGGCACACACCCAGCGGCGCTTGCGGCAGATTTTTACCGATGCAGGAGGACATTGCGAGTTCTCAGCCTCGGAGACGCTGGCCGCTTTCCAGGCGCTGCTCGAATGGGTGCAAAGCCACAAACGGCCCACCAAGAGACAAGTTGCCGCGCTGTGCGAGCAGTTCCGCCCGGCGTTCGGCGACACCTGCAAAATCAACCGCGAGTTTCACCCTGAGGAATTCGAGACGCGCATTCCAGAGCGCGAGTCGAAGCATGAGTCGGAGCGTGAGCCGTAAAGGGGAACCAGCAATCGAAAGTACCCGGTCTGGAAGTGAGTCGATCAGGATTTCAGGGCCTCAAAGCTCGGCGGGTGGAGGGTTCAGTAACAGCTTCTAGCATAGAGGGGCGGGTCGCTGAGCCCGCCCCTCTTTCTTTTTGCACTGTCGCGAGCGCAGCTAGAAGCTGTACCGCAGCGCGAACTGGAACGCCCGCGGCCCGCCGGACCCGAAAAAGCCTCCAGCGGTGGTGGTCGCCTGGTAAAAGTTGGAAGCAGTGATGTCGTTCACTCGACCGGAGAAGTTGTTGTTATTCACGCCGCGAATGTTGGTGACGTTGAAGATGTTGAATGCTTCGGCGATCAGGTCCACCTTGTGCCTTTCGAGGAAGGTAAATCTCTTGGCCACCCGGAAATCCAAAGAGGCGAACCTATCGCCGAACGTAAGGTTTGGGTTCACCAGCGGCAGCGGGCCCCCCATGTTACAAGGAAATGCGGGTGCACCGGCACTGCCGCACGCGGGTAAGGCGTTCCACTGCTGAATCACCGCATTCAACTCGCTCCCCGTGCGGATCGAACGTCCTATGGCGTCCCGTCCCAGGATGGG
>WNFB01006352.1_pt1 | contig 10599 bp, 7 predicted proteins | sample 5400501 | NCBI WGS metagenome assembly WNFB01 (sample SAMN13153341, study PRJNA577476) | soil metagenome | isolation source: 200 cm saprolite under Douglas fir tree site 2 hole 1 | place: USA:California | collected 2015-04-18 | reverse complement strand
TCGCCTCCGCCGTCCCGCGGTGACCACCGGCCAGGCGGAGCGCCTCCTCGGCGCCCGCCACGAGCGTCGGGGCGTCCTTCATGACGCCCTGGATCTCGGCGAAGAGCTCATCCACGTTCGCGCCAGCGCCGAGCTCGGCCTCGATACCGGCCATGAAGCGGTCCACCGCCCCCAGGGTGTCGCCGCCTGCAGCACGCACGGCTGTCCTCGCGATCGCTCGTAGCCGGCTCTCGGGCTGGTCGGCGGTCACGGATGTCCTCCCCGGTGAGAGTGCGCTGCCCGCCCCGGCCGATCATACCCTCATCCCGGGGCCTCGGGCGGATCGGCTAAGATAAACGCCGCCCTTTCTGTGCGACCATGACGTGGAGGTCCGCAGCGTGGCGGTCCGCGGACCCCGTGAGGAGACCGCATGACCGGCGCCGACACGATCCGGCACCTCTGGACCCACAAGACGCAGGATCACCCCTGGCTCGCCGACGAGGATCTGGTCATCGATCGCGCCGAAGGCGTCTGGGTGTGGACCCAGCGGGGCAAGAAGCTGATGGACGGGTTCGCGGGCCTCGCCGTCGTGAACGTGGGCCACGGGCGCCGCGAGATCGCCGAGGCGATCGCCGAGCAGACGATCCGCCTCGCGTACTACCCGACCACGCGCCAGTTCTCCAACCGGCCGGCGGCGGAGCTGGCGGCCAAGCTCGCCGCCCTGACGCCCGGCGATCTCAAGTACACGCTGTTCGCGGTGAGTGGGTCCGAGGCGAACGAACGCTCGATGCAGATCGCCCGGCACTACTGGCTCGCCCGCGGCCGGGCAGGCAAGCACAAAGTCCTGGCGCTCGAAGGCGGCTACCACGGGGCCACGACCGGCACCTTCGCCGTGTGCGGCCTCCCGCACATGGTCGAGGCCTACGCGCCGCTCCAGCTCCCGGGTTTCGCGAAGGTCGCGCCGCCGCACCCGTTCCGCGACCGCGGCGAGGGGACCGAGGCGGAGCTCGTGGAGCGGCGCGCCGCCGCGTTGCGCGCGGCCATCCTGCGCGAGGGCCCCGAGACCGTCTCGGCCGTGATCCTCGAGCCGATCCTGTCCTCGGGCGGCTTCATCATCCCGCCGCTCGGCTGGCTGCGCGCGGTGCGGGCGATCTGCGACGAGCTCGAGGTCCTGCTGATCGCCGACGAGGTCATCACGGGCTTCGGGCGCACGGGACGGTGGTTCGCGGTCGAGCACGAAGGCGTCGTGCCCGACCTCATGTCCGTGGCGAAGGGCATCACCTCCGGCTACATCCCGCTGTCGGCGAGCATCGCGCGGGAGCACCTCGCCGACGCGTTCCCCGACGACGCCACGGAGGAGAACGTCCATCCCAACACCTACGCGGCCCACCCCGTGGCCTGCGCGGCCGCACTGGCGAACCTCCGGATCATGGAGGTGGACGGTCTCGTCGAGAACGCCGAGAAGATGGGCGCGCGGCTCTGCGAGGGCCTGGGGGCGGCGCTCGGGCGTCAGGCGATCGTCGGCGAGGTGCGCGGGCGCGGGCTCCTGGTCTGCGTGGATCTGGTCGAGCCCGACGGCTCCGGCCGGCCGCTCGACGCCAAGCGGGTCGCCGAAATCGACAGGAAGGCGTGGGACCGGGGGGCGATCGTCTACGCCCGCGGAACCGTCGTCAGGCTGGCGCCGCCGCTCTGCATCAGCCGCCAGGAGGTGGATCAGCTCGTCGGCATCGTGGCCGACAGCGTGGACGAGCTCGGACGGGAAGTCGCCGGTTGAGCGTTGCGGGCGCCTACGCCCAAACCAACATCGTCACGGCGACGGCCTGAGCGCTACCCCCGGCCGACGAACGGCATCTTCGTCGCCATGACCGTGAGGAACTGGACGTTCGCGTCCAGGGGCAGACCCGCCATCAGCACGACCGCGCGCGCGACGTTCTCGACGTCCATCGTGGGCTCCGGCACGACCGTCCCGTTCGGCTGCGGGACGCCTTTCTTCATCCGCTCCGTCATCGGCGTCGCGGCGTTGCCGATGTCGATCTGGCCGCAGGCGATGTCGTACTTCCGGCCGTCGAGGGAGGAGGCCTTGGTGAGGCCGGTGATCGCGTGCTTGGTCGAGGTGTAGGGAGACGAGTTGGGCCGCGGGGCGTGCGCCGAGATGGAGCCGTTGTTGATGATGCGCCCGCCGCGGGGCTCCTGGCTCTTCATGATCTTGAACGCTTCCTGCGTGCAGAGGAACGCGCCGGTCAGGTTGGTGTCCACGACCGCCTTCCACTGCTCGTAGGTCAGGTCTTCGAGCGGGATGGCGGGCGCGCCGATCCCCGCGTTGTTGAACAGGACGTCGAGCCGGCCGAACGCGTCCTTCGTCCTGGCGAAGAGGGCGCGCACGGACGCGGGATCGCCCACGTCGGTCGGCACCACGAGAGCCCGCGCGCCGGACGGCTTCCCCTCCGCGGCCACGGCTTCCAGTGCCTCCTTGCGGCGCCCGGCGAGCGTGACCGCGTAGCCTTCCCGCATGAGCGCCAGCGCGACGGCCCTGCCGATGCCGCTTCCCGCGCCCGTGACGATCGCGACTTTCCCCGACGCGGCCATGGCGGTCACGACCTCCGGGCGAGGGGCCCGCGGAGCAGGCGGCCGGGGAGGGCCCCGGTGTGCTCGCCGTCCCGCAGGAGGACCTCGCCGTTGACGACGGTGGCGGCGATGCCGCGCGTCTTCTGGATCAGCCGCTTGGCCCCGGCCGGCAGGTCGTGGACCACCTGGGGCATCTCGGGCGCGATGGTGTCGGGATCGAACACCATCAGGTCGGCCGCCATGCCTTCGCGGATGAGGCCGCGGTCGGCGAAGCCCCAGTACGTGGCGGGGACGAGCGTCAGCATGCGGATCGCCTGCTCGAGCGTGAACGCCTGCTTCGTCCGCACCCAGTGGCTGAGCAGGTGCGTCTGGAGCGAGCTGTCCATGAGCTGCGAGACGTGCGCGCCGGAGTCGGAGAACGTCACCACCGCGCGGGGCAGCCGCATGATCTCGAGCGCGACGTCTTGGTCCTCGTTCGCGATCGGCTGCAGGAAGAAGAGGTCGAGGTCCTTCTCGAGCGCGAGGTCGATCATCGCCTCGACGGGGTCGCAGCGCCGCTCCTGCGCGATCTCCGCCACCGAGCGGTGCGGGCCCTCCACCGTGTCCATCACGAAGAGCCACTCGTAGACGGCCGCGCGCGCCTCCGTGCCGCGCGGCTGGCCCTCGAAGCGGGCGCGCGCCGCCTGGACGAGCTTCGGCCGCAGCGCCGGATCGGCGAGCTTCGCCTTCTGCTCGGCGAGCGGCAGCGCCCGGATCTCCTTCCACACGGGGAGCTTGTCGAACGGCAGCTGGGTCTTGAACGAGAGGAGGGCTGAGAGCGCCCGGCTGTGGACCTGGGCGAACATGCGCCCGCCCGCCGCCGCCGTATCGTCGAGGAGCCTCGCGTAGTCACGCCACACGTCGGGCGCGTCCTTGCGGCTGAACAGGCCGAACGTGACGGGCCGGCCCGTCTCGACGGCGAGCTCGAGCAGCCGCCGGTGATAGTCGCGGCGCGCCTCTTCGTACCCCGGGCCGCGGTCGGTATTCTCGCCCGCCAGCTCGAAGATCCCCGCGTTCAGGTCGCCCATCACGCCGACGAGCCGCCGGACCTCGTCCCAGGCCGCGACGCGGCTCGCGACGGGCCGGCGGTCGGGCGTCTCGTGGCTCGGCGAGCGCGAGGTGGTGAAGCCCATGGCGCCGGCCTGGAGGCCGTCGCGCAGCTCGGCCTCCATCGCGCGGAGATCGTCCTCACCGGCGACCTCGGCGAAGGCGCGCTCGCCCATCACGTACGTGCGCAGCGCCGAGTGGCCGAGGTAGCCGGAGTAGTTGATGCCCTTGGGCAGGCCCTCGAGCACGTCGAGCCACTCCCTGAAGGTCGTCCACTTCCACTTGATGCCCGCCTCCATCGCCTCGGCGGAGATGTCCTCGGCGCGCTGGAGGTTCTTGATGACGAGGTGCTTGTCCTTCTCGGCGCAGGGGGCGAGCGTGAAGCCGCAGTTGCCCATCACGACGGTCGTGACGCCGTGCCAGCAGGAGCAGGTGCCGAGCGGGTCCCAGAAGATCTGGGCGTCCATGTGGGTGTGACCGTCGATGATGCCGGGGGAGACCACGCGGCCCTCGGCGTCGATGACCTCGCGCGCGCGCTCGCGGATGCGCCCGATGGAGGCGATGCGGCCCTGCCGGACGCCGACGTCGGCGCGGAAGCGGGGGAGGCCGGAACCGTCGATCACCACGCCGTTCTTGATCACCAGGTCGTACGGCATCGTCCGCTCCTCCTTGCCGGGCCCGAGGGATCGCGCTCGTCGCGAAGTAGCCGTATCCTACTACGGATCCGACCAAGGGGGGACATGATGGCGACCGCAACGACGACACGCTGGCACCTCAAGGGCAACGGCTACGAATTCTGCAACTGCGACTTCGGCTGCGGCTGCAACTTCGGCGGCTTCCCCAACTCGAAGGACGGCAGTTGCCGCGCCTTCGTCGGTCTCGCCATCGCGCAGGGGAAGTGCGGGACCGTGGACCTCTCGGGCGTCAGGTGCGCGGGGGTCTACGCCTGGCCCAAGGCGATCCACGAGGGACACGGCAAGGTCGCGTTCGTCGTGGATCCGAAGACGACCGACAAGCAGGTCGAGGTCCTCGGCCAGATCTTCACGGGAAAGCTCGGCGGCATGCCCTGGGAGCTCCTCGGGCCCACGGCCGAGGTCGTCGGCCTCGTGAAGGCGAAGATCACGATCGAGGGCAAGGGACGGAAGAGCACGTTCCGGGCGGAGGGCGTCGGCGAGGGGCGCGGCGACGCCTTCAAGAATCCCGTCACGGGCGAGGAGCACCTGGCGGACGTCCATCTGCCCGACGGCTTCATCTGGCGGAAGGGTCAGTGCGGCCAGGGGTCCTTCCGGGCGGCGGCCGCCGGACTGTCGGTCGCGGCGGACAGGACGAATTGGATCTTCTACCAGTTCGACTGGTCGAACAGCAAAGCGCGCAAGTAGATGGGCGACGCGCTCGAAGCGCTGCTCCGGCGTGACCGCGCGATCGTCACCGGGGGGCTCGTCGGCATGGCCGCCCTCGCCTGGCTCTATCTCTTCCGGCTGGCCCGGCCGATGGCGGAGGCGGACATGGGCATGGCGATGCCCCAGATGCAGCCGTGGGGCCCCGCCGACGTGCTCCTGCTCTTCGTCATGTGGGCCGTCATGATGGTCGCCATGATGGTCCCGTCCGCGGCCCCGGTCATCCTGGTCTTCACGACGACGTACCGGCGGCGCCGCGAGCGGGAGCAGCCGGTGGTCGGCACGGGCGTCTTCCTCGCGGGCTACCTCGCGGTGTGGACGGGCTACGCCGCGCTCGCGAGCCTCGCGCAGTGGGGCCTCCACCGCGCGGCGCTCCTGTCGGAGACCATGGCGAGCGCGAGCGCCCTGCTGGGCGGCGGGCTCCTGATCGCCGCGGGCGTCTTCCAGTGGACGCCGCTCAAGCACGCGTGCCTGGCCCGCTGCCGCTCGCCGCTCGCCTTCGTGATGAGCGAGTGGCGGGAGGGCGCGGTCGGCGCGCTCGTGATGGGGCTGCGCCACGGGGCCTACTGTCTCGGCTGCTGCTGGCTCCTGATGGCGCTCCTGTTCGTCGCCGGGGTGATGAACCTCGCGTGGGTCGCGGGCATCGCGGCCTTCGTCCTGGTCGAGAAGGTGGTCCCGGGCGGCGAGCACGTCGGCCGCGTCGGCGGCGTCGCGCTCGTCCTGGCGGGGCTCTGGCTCATGGCGCGCGGGTGAGGCGGCGGGCGACGAGCATCCTCAAGGCGCCGGCGCTCAATGAGCTCGAGGAGGCGCCGGGAGTCCAGCGCGCGCCGGCCGGTCGGGGGCTAGCGACGGGCCGGTCGGCGTGAACGACTTCGACCTGTCTCCCGCGCGCCGCTGGGCCATCACCTTCTCCGTGATGATGGTCACGATCATGCAGGTCCTGGACACCAGCGTGACCAACGTCGCGCTCCCCCACATGCAGGGCTCCCTGTCAGCGGGCATCGAGGAGATGTCCTGGGTCGTCACCTCCTACCTCGCCGCGAACGCGGTCGCCATTCCCGCGACGGGCTGGCTCTCGGCCCGGTTCGGCCGCCGGCGGCTCTTCCTGGCGTGCACGGTGCTCTTCACGGTCAGCTCGTTCCTGTCCGGGATGGCGCCGACCCTGGAGTTCCTCGTGGCGATGCGCGTGCTCCAGGGGCTCGGCGGCGGGCCGGTCATCCCGATGGCTCAGGCGATCATGTGGGAGATCTTCCCGCTGCGGCAGCGGGGCACGGCGATGGCCGTGTGGGGCGTCGGCATCATGCTGGCGCCGATCCTGGGGCCCACCGCGGGCGGCTGGATCGCGGACAACTGGTCGTGGCGCTGGATCTTCTACATCAATCTCCCCATCGGGTTCGTCGGCTTCCTGATGGTCAGCGCGTTCCTGTTCGACTCGCCGTTCGTCGCGAAGCCCCGCGGGATCGACGCGCTCGGGCTCGTCCTCATGGTGTGCGGGTTCGGCTGCCTGCAGCTGGCACTCGACCTCGGCGAGAAGGAGGACTGGTTCGATTCGCGCGTCATCGTGGCGCTGTTCGTCCTCGCCGTGTGCGGGCTCACGGGCTTCCTCCTGCGCGAGCTGATGGCCGCGGAGCCGATCCTCGACCTGAGCGTCTTCAACGACCGGAACTTCGCCGTCGGCACGATCTGCATCGCCCTCGTCGGCCTCGGCTTCAACTCGAGCATGCTGCTGATCGCCCTCTACACGCAGAAGATGCTGGGCTACGACGCCTGGAACGCCGGTCTCGTGCTGGCGCCCGGCGGCCTCGGCACGATGCTGGCGCTCATGGTATCGGGGCGCCTCGTCGCCCGCATGGACCAGCGGCTCATGCTGGCCGGCGGGGTCCTCCTGAGCGCCTTCGCGACGCTCTTGATGGCGCGGCTCACCCTCGGCATGGATTACTGGAGCCTCGCCTGGCCCCGCTTCCTCCAGGGGTTCTCGATGGGCTTCATCTTCGTGCCGCTCCAGACGCTGACGCTGGCGACCGTCAGCCTCGAGCGGCTCGGCAACGCCACCGCCGCCTACAACATCGTCCGCAACATCGGCGGGAGCGTCGGCGTGGCGGTGGCCACGACCCTGCTCGTCCGGCGCGGCCAGGAGCATCAGACCACGCTGGTCGCCCACGTGAACGTCTGGAGCCTCGACACGGCGGGACGGCTCAGGGAATGGACCGACCACTTCGTGCGTCAGGGGGCGGACACGTTCACCGCCGGCCGGCAGGCGCTGGCGATGCTCTACCGCAGCGCGACCGAACAGGCGCAGGTGCTGGCGTACGCCGACGACTTCTGGCTGATCGCGCTGGTCTTCTTCGCGATCCTGCCCCTGATCCCGCTCATGCGCCGCGTGCGCGCGGAGCAGAACGAGCGCGTCCGGCAGAGCGCGGCGCGGGTGGAGGCCCTGCCGGCCCCCAACGATTGAGCGTCGCCGGCGTCAGGCGATCAGGCCGTAGAAGCGCCCGGCGTTCTCGCAGGTGATCTTGCGCGTGACGTCGGCCGGCAGGTGGCCGAACTGCTCCTCGATGTACTTCCCCGACTCCGGCCAGATGCCGTCGGGGTGCGGGTAATCGGAGCCCCACATGCAGGTCTCCACGCCGATGTCGTCGATCAGCCTCGTGCCGATCCGGTCGAACTGGAACGTCGCTTTGCATTGCCGGCGCCAGTAGTCGCTCGGCTTCATCTTGAGGCCGAGGTCGCGGAAGCGGTCCTCCCACTCGAAGTCCATCCGGTCGAGGGCGTAGGGCAGCCAGCCGATGCCGCTCTCCCCGAAGGAAATCCGGATGTTCGGATAGCGCTCGAGGACGGCGGCGCCGATGACGGCGGAGATGATGTTGATGAGGTTCATCTGGAAGCTGGAGACGCCGGTGAAGAACGCCGCCCGCCGCGTGAGCCCCGTCTGCTTGTCGGCCTTGCCCGGGGGCACGGAAGGGAAGGTGTGGAAGTGGAGCGGCAGGTTGACGTCGTTCACCGCCTTCCAGAACGGCTCCCACACCGGATGCCACATGGGCTCCATGTCCCAGGAGCACGAGAGCTCCACCCCGCGGAGCCCGAGCTTCGCGACACGGTAGAGCTCCTTCACGGCGCCGTCGATGTCGCCGTAGGGCAGGCAGGCCAGGCCGATGGTGCGCTCGGGGTAGGGGCGGCAGAAGCCGACGAGCCAGTCGTTGTAGATCCGGAACATCTCGGCGGCGGCCTCGTGATCGTTGAGCCGGGTGGCGGCGCCGAGGATGCCGTAGATGACCTCGGCCTGAACGCCGTCGCGATCCATGTCCTTGGCGCGGAGGACCGGGTCCGTCGGCCGGCGGATGCCCTTCTTGCCGTCCTCGTAGAGGCCCGTCGAGGCCATCACGTCGACCCGATAGTTCTGCCCGGGCACGTGCTTCTGTCCCGACGGCCCGACGCCGCAGGCGAGCCCGAACGAGGTGCCGTTCTTGGCGGTCCAGTACGGGCCGTCCGGACCCTCGGTGACGAAGGGCACGCGCTCGCGCAACGCCGCCGAGGCGTTGGCGGTGAAGATGTCCGGCGGCAGCATGGGCAGGTCGATGTGGCAGTCGGCGGAGATTCGCGTGTAGCGCATGGCGCCTCCCGGCGATTGGCTCGAGGCTCTGCTGAGACGAACGGTATGGCAGGACGCGGGGCTTGTCAACGCCGGCGGCCGGCGCGCGCGTCCCGGATCGCGCGCCACACGCGCTCGGCCGTCACCGGCATGTCGAGGTGGCGCACGCCGAGCGGCGCCAGCGCGTCGTTGACCGCGTTGAGGAGCGCCGGCAGCGCGCCGACGGTCCCCGCCTCGCCCACGCCCTTGGCGCCGAGCGGGTTGACCTGCGTCGGCACCTCGTGGGCGTCGACGTCGAGGCCGGGCACGTCGTCGGCGCGCGGCAGCGCGTAGTCCATGAAGGTGCCGGTCAGGAGCTGGCCCGTCGCGCGATCGTAGGCGAGGACCTCGAAGAGCCCCTGGCCGAGGCCCTGGGCCACGCCGCCGTGGATCTGGCCCTTCACGAGCATGGGGTTCACCATCCGCCCCACGTCGTCGACGACCGTGTAGCGCACGACGCGCACGGCGCCGGTCTCGGGGTCGATCTCGACCTCGCACACGTGGCTGCCGTTCGGGAAGGTGACGGCGGGCGGCGTGAACGCCGCGGTCTCGCTGAAGCCGGGCTCCATGCCGGCGGGCAGCTGCCGCGGCTGGTAGGCCGCGCGCGCGACGGCCGCGAACGTCACGCCGCGGTCGGTTCCCGCCACGGTGAAACGCCCGTCGCGCAGGACGATGTCCTCGGGCGCGGCCTCGAGCAGGCGCGCGGCGATCCGGCGGCCGCGCTCGATCACCTTCTCGGTCGCGCGGGCGACGGCGGAGCCGCCGACGCTGAGGGCGCCCGAGCCGCCGTTGCCGCGCCCGGCGCCGAGCGCGTCGCTGTCGCCCCAGAACACCTGGATGCGCTCGGGCGGCACGCCGAGCCGGTCGCTCACGATCTGGGCGAACGCTGTCTCGTTGCCCTGTCCCATCGACGTGGAGCCGGTGAAGAGCGAGACCGAGCCGTCGGGGTTGACCCGCAATGCGGCCGTGTCGGGATTGACGGCCGTGTAGGGCCCGCCGGCGACCTCGATGGGGTTGGCGATCCCGAGGCCGCGGAGCCGCCCGCGCTGCCGCGCCTCGGCCCGCCGCTTCTCGAATCCTGCGTGGTCGGCGAGCCCGAGCGCCATGTCGAGGCCGCGCGCGAAGTCGCCGCAGTCGTACGTGAAGACGAGCCCCGTCTTGAACGGCATCGCGGAGGCGGGGATGAGGTTCTTCCGGCGCAGCTCGACCGGGTCCTGGCCAAGCTCGCGCGCGGCCACGTCGATGACGCGCTCGATGGCGTAGGTGGCCTCGGGGCGTCCGGCGCCGCGGTACGGTCCGGTCGGCGTCGTGTTCGTGTAGACGCCCGTGGTCGCCACGTGGATGGCGGGCGTCGTGTACACGCCGGCCACGCCGCCGACGTTGTTGGTGCCCGGCCCTGCGCTCCGCGGCGTGAGGTAGGCGCCGATGTTGAGCGTGATGGCCACGCGCAGCGCCAGGAACTTCCCGCCGGCGTCGAGGGCCAGCTCGGCGGTCGAGACGTTGTCGCGGCCGTGCTCGTCGCTGACGAAGCCCTCGCGCCGCGAGGACGTCCACTTCACGGGCCGCCCGAGGCGCTTCGCCGCCCAGAGCACCAGCACGTGCTCCGGGTACACGCCGCTCCGCATGCCGAAGCTGCCGCCGACCTCGCCGGTCACCACGCGCAGGCGGCTCTGGGGCACGCGGAAGACTTGCTCGGCGAGGAGCGTGCGGAGACCGTGCGGCGCCTGGATGCCGGTGTGGAGCGTGTAGCGCCCCGTGCGCCGGTCGTACTCGCCGACGGCGGCGCGGGGCTCGAGCGGGGCCGCGGTCACGCGCGTGACGACGAAATCGAGCCGCGTGACGTGGGCGGCGCCCTCGAACGCCCGCGCGACCGCGTCGCGATTGCCCGCCTCCCAGACGAAGGCGACGTTGTCGGGCGCCTCGCCCCACACCGCCGGCGCCCCG
>WNFB01006351.1_pt1 | contig 10600 bp, 7 predicted proteins | sample 5400501 | NCBI WGS metagenome assembly WNFB01 (sample SAMN13153341, study PRJNA577476) | soil metagenome | isolation source: 200 cm saprolite under Douglas fir tree site 2 hole 1 | place: USA:California | collected 2015-04-18 | reverse complement strand
GGATTCTACAATAACCTGGTCTGGCACAGAATCGTGAAGGGATTCGTGATTCAGACGGGTGACCCCAACACCAAGAACGGCGGAGGGAACAGGTCCCTGTGGGGAACGGGGGGTTCCGGCAAGACTGTTCCGCTGGAAATCAACAGCACACTGCACAACGACTATGGGTATCTCGGGATGGCCCGTGCAGCATCCCCCAACAGCGGGAGCTCACAGTTCTACATCAACGTCAACCAGACGGGCAACACAGGTCTGAACGGCCAGTACACTGTGTTCGGTAAGGTAATCAGCGGAATGAGCGTTGCTATTGCAATCTCAAGTGTTCCTGTCAATTCATCCGACCAGCCAATTAGTCCGGTCTTCGTTACGAGCATAACGATTCAAGACACGCCCTAAACAAGCCGTCGCTTCAATCGACCCACGGACCAGATAGACTGAATTCTCGGCTTCTCCTGATGTTACCGTTAATTAGTTCAGGGAAAGGGCCGAGGCGAAGGAAAAGGTCGCATATGGGAGAGACGATGGCCCAGCGAGGCCTGTTCGCATCGGTTCCGCGCGGTGTGAAACTCCTCATCTTCTCGCAGGTCATGAACAACTTCGCCTTCGGCTATTTCATCATCTACGTCTCGGCCTACCTGCTCGAAATCAGGGTCGGGGCTGACCTCATAGGCGTGATAATAGGCATTCAGGGCATAGCCCTGGTTCTCTCCGGGGTGCCGCTCGGTCTACTCTCCGACCGCAGGGGAAGGAAGTGGTTCCTCATCGCCGGGAATCTCTTGCTGGCGCCGATAATCCTCATCTTCGCCTTCACGGACAGCGTCGCCCTCTGGCTAATCGCGTCGGCTATCGGAGGCTTCGCAGAAGCATCGGCTCTCTCGTCCTGGAATGCCATCATCGCCGACCAGACGGACCTCAGCAACAGGGACGTCGCATTTTCATTGTCATTCATCGTTTCGAACATCTTCATCTCCCTCGGCACCGCCCTCCCTTTCTTCTTCCCCATCCTAGAAACCGCAACGGGACTGAGTTCCTCGGTGATTCACAGAGAAGCGCTAGTCGTGTTGGGCTCGGCAAATTTCCTGGCGCCCTTGGGAATGTTTGCTCTCTTGAGAAACTACAGGGAGAAGATTGTCACAAGGGAGGAAGCGTCTCGAAGGGGGGGCATCAGCCTCCTCTTGAAGTTCTCCGGGATAAACAGCCTGATCGGGTTGGGGGCGGGACTGATCATCCCGCTCATTGGCACGTGGCTGAAATTGAAGTTCGGTGTTCCCGACACATACAGCGGGCCCTTTCTCGCCGTTTCGGGAATAACGATTGCGTTTTCAGCCGTGGGCAGCTCGAGATTATCGGCGAAGTTTGGCCTCTTGAAATCGATAGTCCTGACTTCTGGCAGCTCCACCCTCTTCATGTTTAGCCTCGCGTTCATCCCTAGCGTCTTCCTCGCAGGAGGCGTCTACGTGGTTAGAGCAGCGATGATGAACATGTCCGCACCCCTGATGGACTCGTACCTTATGGGAATCATAGCACCCGACAGGAGGGGGCTTGCTAGTTCGATCAGCGCCATCATATGGCGACTCCCGAACAGTGTCAGCACCATCGTGGGGGGCATAATCCTAGCCTCGGGGAGCTACGACCTCCCGTGGATAGCCGCCTCTCTGCTCTACGCTACGGCGATAGGATTACTCTACGTGAACTTCAAGAACATAAAGCCGAAGGGATAGTTCCTTCAGGGCTCGTCCTCATTTTTCTTTCGCTCTATCTTGTGTTCGGCCACACGAATCTCCTTCTCCACCTCCCCGATGCCTTTACGCCATATCTTGGCTAGAGCGGGGCCGAGAATGAAAACCAGGGCAGTGACGACGGAGCCAACGCCGACGAACGCCATGAAGGACGCAAATATTTTCCCTGCGTCTGTCGCCGGGGCGTTGGGCGGGCCCTCCGCCGTGACGAGCATGCTCGTGAAGTAGAATGAGTCTATGTATGCCCACCCTTCGATGAAGTGCATCCCGAGAGTACCTACAGCAAGGACCACGACGATCAGGATGATAGAGTAGAACGCGCGACGGCGAAACCTGCGGAGCCTGACCGGACTGGTAGTGTTTGTCCTCACGTTCCGTCCTCCCTCCCCGATGTCAGAAATTCGGGGGGAGATAGTTGTTCTGGACGAGCCACTCCTCGTGTGCCTTTATGTAACGCCAGAGGACGTCTGCCTTGCCGTCGTCGAAGTCCCAGGGCGCGACAAGCACCACATCATTTTCTCTGATCCAGACGCGCCGCTTCATCTTACCCCTGATTCTGCCGAGGCGCACCTTGCCGTCGACGCACTTCACGACCAGGTGGTCGCCGCCCTCGATCTTGGTGACCCTTCCCAGTAGCTCCCCCTCCTGCGGGACGACGAGTTCCTTGAGATTTGCCTCACTCAGCACCTTTCTCTTTCCCAATTTATGTACGCCTCCGTCGATTTTCTTGCAATTTCTCCATCACTTTTCGACCACGAACTCGCAAGCTTTCTTTGCGGTTCAGTGGCAAGATTTTTTGGGCGCGCCTAATATAAAATCTGTTCGCAGAGAGATGATGGAGAGGCTTCCTCGTTTCTTCTTTGAGGACTACACTCCGTCTGTCGCCAGGCGGCTCCTGGGCCAGCTGCTTGTCAGGAGGATTGGAAGACGCCTCCTCTCCGGCAGGGTCGTCGAAGTCGAGGCCTACAGAGGGCGAGGCGACCCAGCGAGTCATGCCTACAGGGGCGAGACGCCAAGAAACAGGGTTATGTTCGGCGAGGCCGGAAAGGCGTATGTCTACTTCACGTATGGGTTCCATCACTGTTTGAACGTGAAGACTGAGAGAAAGGGAGTCGCGGGTGCGATTCTCGTCAGGGCCCTCGAGCCGCTCGAGGGGATTGAGCTGATGAAGAAGAATCGAGAAAAGGAGGAGGTTAGGGAGCTGGCGAACGGGCCCGGAAAGCTCACTCAAGCATTGAAGATAGATCGAAGACTGAACGGTGAGGACCTCGTGCGGTCGGAGAGGCTCTTCTTGGCGAAGGGGAAGGATACGGCCTTCGAGATTAGGGATTCGAGCCGAATCGGGGTCGACCGCGGTCTTGAATTCAGGTGGAGGTATTTCATCGGAGGAAATCAGTTCGTCTCCAGAGGGAAGCCAAAGACCTAGCTCGTCGTCGTCGTCGTCGTTGTCGTCGTTGTCGTCGCCGGAGAACTCATAACTACTACTGCCAAAACGAAGATGGACGAAATGGGGTCGTCGGCTAGTCAGAGGTTTCCGCCTCTGGGCAAGTCTGGTCTAGGCTTCAAAAAAGAACATGAAGAGGCCTTGGGCGCTTGAGATCGCCGGTTCAAATCCGGCCGACCCCACCTGATCGGACAGTGTGCGATTAATTCAACATCGAACTGAATCTAGTGAAAAATTCTTGCTCAGAAACTGATGGCGTTTTGACTCGAACTTGATTTCGACTGATGCAATGTTAAATACTTTTGACAACAGACCCGTGCAACTGTTGCAGGCAGCGCCGAGACGAGTTAAGACGATCTACAGCGTGATCGCCTCGCCACAGAGGCTCGAGATTCTTCGGATCCTCAACATAAAGGGTCCCCTCACCTACAGCGCCCTCAAGACCCTTGCGGGCTTCAAGTCGAAGAAGGAATCCGGAAAGTTCGCGTACCATCTCCGCAAGCTCGTCAGGCAGCTTCTCATCCAGCTGAACAGGCAGGAGAGGAAGTACACCGTGACGAACCTGGGGCGGCTAGTCCTGAATCTCACGCGGCAAATCGAGGAGCAGTCCCTCGTCGAGAGCGGGAAGCTGTACGTCAGGACCTCTCACCAGACGATGGAGGAGTTCAACGCCAACAAGATCCTCCAGTCTCTCGTGAAGGAGGCGGGGATGCCCGTCGAGCTCGCCCAGAAGATCACCAGCGAGACCGAGTCGAGACTCTACAAGTTCCAGACCCAGTACCTTACGGCCCCTCTCATCAGGGAGATGGTCAATGCCCTTCTGGTCGAGCACAGCCTGGAGGAATACAGGCACAAGCTCACGAGGCTCGGGATGCCCATCTACGACGTGACGCAGCTTCTCAACAAGGTGGGCGACGACGGAGGGAACGTGGAGTCGCTCGTCCATATGACCGGTGGAGCGGTCTTCTCCGAGTACCTTCTCCTGGAACAGCTCCCCAGGGACGTGGCCGACGCACACCTGGCGGGAGACATTCACATCTCGAACGCCGGAGTCTGGGGTCTGATGCCCGATACAGTCTTCGTCGACCTCCTCTCCGTCAGGGCTTCGGGCTTCAACCCGAGGGGGAGGCTCGCCTACGCGCCGATGCTTCCCACTCCGGAGAACGCGGAGAAGGCGCTGGGCATCATCTCAAACCTGTCGCTATTGATGGACAGAGAAGTCTCTGTCGAGGTAACCTTCAGGAACTTCCTCCAGTATCTCGCCCCCTTCTGCAGGTCGAGGACGAAACGGGAACTCGAAGCCATGATCCTCCGATTCCTAGAGAGCGTGACAGGAGGGATGTCAACTCCTCAGCGAGGCACCGTGACGATCGAGCTGAACCCGTTCAAGCACGACGAGGTCGGGAGGGACCTGATGGAGAAGACCCTTGATGCCACCCTAGGGACGTACAGGGATTTCGTCGAAGCTACGCCTCGTCCGGAGGTGAGACTCCTTCTCGCTAAACCTAATAGAGTTGACGAGACGAAGACGCTCAAGCAGGCGGCGGGGATTCTCTTCAACGGCGGGCGGATCGCCTTCTTCTCTCCCGACCAGAGGAGGTCATTCGGCGGGGTAAACGCCGGGATCCTCTCCAAGGAGTATCAGGCGGACAACATCAGCGTCCTGCACAATCTCAGTCTTAACCTGCCCCGCCTCGCCTACGAGTCGAACCAGGACGAGACGTACTTCAGAGCGAAGCTGGCGATGCTCATCGGTGTCGCGGCGGAGGCCCTGGGCACGAGGCGGAGGATGATCGAACGGGTCCTGAAGAAGAGTCTTCTGCCCACATTAGCTTTGGGTTCGGAGGCTGTGACACCCGTGATGATGCCCCTGATCATGAACTTCGTGGGGCTGGAGGAGGCGCTGACTGGCCTGATAAGGGACCCCGCGACGGGTTCTCGGGTCGCCCTCGCCGAGAAGATTGTGCAGACAGCGTCTCAAATCGCGGACGAGAAGTCCGGAAAGAACGAAAGGCTGGGGGTAGCGATGCTGGAGGAAGACGGGGCTGGGAGGCTCGCGGGCCTGGACTCTGAGAAGTACGGGAAGGCGAACATTCAGCCGCTCCTGAAGTCGGGGTACTCTCAATCGCCGGCGGTGGTTGCCGCAGACCTGGACAACCAGGCGAGGGTGGAGTACGTCAACAAACTCTCGTCGGGTCTGAATGGGGGCGTTTCGGTTACACTCGACGGCGAATCGGAGGATATCAGAAGCGTCTACGACTTGATAGTGAATGCTGCACCCAAGCTGCCCTACTTCAAGATCGACAGGAAGATCGTGGTCTGCAGGAACTGTGGAGCCAAGCTGCCGCCGAGGGCGCAGAGGTGCAAGAGATGCAAGTCGGTCGCGACGATGCAGTACTCGACCGCCGGCTGATTTGGAAATATTTGGGGAGTCTTCGTATGCCACGCCTCTGGTCAACAAGAGTCGACACGTGAGCGTCTCATCTATGCGCGATAACATGTGAGATCGGCGTTCTTGTCAACGTGGAGTCATCCGCTTTCCTCATATATGGGATGATATACTTGGCTTGGTGTCTAGGACGATATCGTTATGACGACAGCCATTGAGGAACGAGGAGACGGTCCGAATCTTTCGGAACAGAAAAGGGCGCAGGTGGTCCTTCCACCCGAGACCCTCGCGGCCTTCGGTGGGGATGAGCTGCGGGCGAGAGTCTTCTACGAGAAGTACGCCCTGAGAGACGTATCGGGCAGACAGATAGAGAGGACTCCGAGCCAGATGTGGCACAGGGTCGCCTCTGAGCTCTCCTCGGTCGAGAAGGACGAGGGGGCGAGGAGGGAGTGGGCATCGAAGTACTACTGGCTGCTTGAGGATTTCAGGTTCGTTCCCGGCGGCAGGATCCTCTTCGGAGCGGGGCAGCCTAGAAACGCGACGCTCTTGAACTGCCTGGACGGTGACACGCAGGTTCTGGTCAGAAACTCAGTCGAATGGAATAGGAAAACCTTGGGGCTTAACAATTCGTCAGTCGCCGAAACCATCCAGATTGCTGCCTCTGTAGGTAAAGTCAGAGTCAGAGACATTGTCGGTAAGCCGGTGGAAATTCTAACTCTAGATGGCTGGAAGTCTGTCATCTTCAGATCTTATGGTAGGCAGCAGGTCTACAGGATTACGCTGAGGAATGGAGATGAGTTCATAGCAACCGCCAACCACGAGTGGCCGGTCTTCTATCAGACGAAACAGAGACCATCCAAGGTAACAACCCTCCGGCTCAAGGGAAAGAGCCTCTTCATCGCCCTCCCCCCCAGGCCAGAAACCAACCAAGACTATCGTGATGGCATCGTCCATGGGATAGTATTTGGAGACGGCTCCAAGAACAGTGCCGCGACTACGTACTGCGTGTACCTGTTCGGAGGCCAACGTGATCTCGTAAGCTACCTCAAGGATTACGGTCATGTCGTCACGTACTCTGGCAAAAACCCAAGGCTTGAGGGAGCGATCTTCGTGGGTGGTATCAGGTCTCAATTCAATCTCAAGGAGATTCCATCGACCAAGATGTCATCTTCATACTGGTACGGTTTCATATGTGGCCTAATCGCAACAGATGGCCACTGCTCTTCAAACGGTCAGGTTGGGATCGACCAGGCTGACTTGGATGACCTAGAGGGAATAAGGGAACAAATTGCAAGAGTCGGACTGTTTCCCAACAAAATCTTCAGATCGAGGGAGCTGAATCCCTTCAACGGACAACCGAGCCACCTTTATCGCCTTAACATTTCGAAGTTCTCACTCACTGAGGCAGACCTGCTTAGAGGTGACCACAGGGAGAGATTCTCCAAACGTAGGATTACCTCTAAGGTTGGAAACCACATCCAAGTGCGAGAAGTGACGCCGCTCAACGAAGAGAGAGAGGTGTACTGTTGCACAGAACGAGACACGCATACCTTCACAATAGGCAACGGCGTCCTCACTGGCAACTGTTACTTCTTCCAGATCCGGGAGGACTCCATAGAGGCTATCTTCGACTTCTGCAAAGAGGCGGCGAGGACCTACAGCTACGGAGGGGGGGTGGGGACCGACATCTCGGTCCTGAGGCCCAAGGGCTCCCCGGTGAATAATGCGGCGATCTTCAGCTCGGGGGCGGTTTCGTTCATGGAGCTCCTGTCGACGACGACGGGGACGATAGGGCAGGCGGGGAGGAGGGGCGCCCAGATGATAACGATACGGGTCGACCACCCCGACGTAATCGACTTCATCAACGTGAAACGAGACCTGAAGAAGGTCAACTACGCGAACATCTCCGTCAAGATCACGGACGCGTTCATGAGGGCGGTCGAGAGGGACGAGGATTTCGAGCTGAAGTTCAAGAACGAGAAGGTGGAGCTCAACAGGAAAGTCAGGGCGAGGGAGATCTGGAAGCAACTCGTCAAGGGAGCGTGGGAGTCGGACGAGCCGGGAGTCATCTTCTGGGACACGATAAAGAGGGAATCGACGACCGAGTACAACCAGATGGAGGTGGAGGGGGTCAATCCATGCAGCGAACAGACCCTGGAGAATTACGGTAACTGCTGCCTTGGGTCAGTGAACCTGAGCGCCTTCGTCCAAGAGCCCTTCACAGACCACTCGAGCGTCGACTGGGACTCGCTGGTGCGCGCGACCCAGTACGCGGTCAGGTTCCTCGACGACGTCCTGGACTACAACGCCGATAGGCATCCTCTCCCGCAGCAGAAGAAGGCCTCGCTCTGGAGCCGTAGGATCGGGGTGGGCATCACGGGGCTGGGAGACATGCTGATCAAGCTCGGACTGAAGTATGACGAGGATGCCACGATAGAGTTTGTCGACAAACTATTCGAGCGTATCACGAACGTGATCTATGGATACTCCACGGAGCTGGCCAAGGAGAAGGGGGCGTTCCCGGCCTTCGTGGCGGAGAAGCACCTCGCCCAGCCGTTCATCCAGAGGCTCGACCCGAGGGTGAAAGAAAAGGTGAAGGAGGGAGTAAGAAACGCCGCCATAACGACGATCCCGCCTGTCGGCTCGGGGTCGATCCTGGCCGGCTGCTCGAGCGGGATAGAGCCCGTCTTCGCTCTCTCCTACACCCGTAGGTCTAAGTCTCTCAGCGAGGGGGAGTTCAAGGTCTTCCATCCTCTCGTAAAGGAGTACATGAGCGCGACCCACGTATCCGACGTGAAGCAGCTGCCGAGCTACTTCGTGACAGCCCACCAGATAAAACCGGAGATGAGAGTCAAGATGCAGGCGGCGATTCAGAGACACATAGACACCGCGATCTCGAGCACGGTCAACCTCCCGGAGAGCATTACGCCGGAGGAGGTCGAGCGAATCTACTTCCTGGCCTGGCAGCTGGGCTGCAAGGGGATAACGGTCTACAGGGAGGGCAGCAGGGAGGGGATCCTCGAGACGGAGGAGGCAGGGAAGAAGAAAGAGGCGAAGAAGAAGAAGGAGCCGCTCCAGTTCGAGAGGCCCAAGGTGATGGCGGGAAGAACCCTCAAGCTGAGACTACCGCAGGGCAGCCTCTACGTCACCGCCAACTCGGAAGGGGAAGCGATGGAAGAGGTCTTCGTGAACATCGGGAAGTTAGGAGGGGACGAGAAGGCGGACGCGGAGGCGATGGGCAGGCTGATAAGCCTCTACCTGCAACACGGGGGCGACATCCAGAACGTCATCCGCACGTTGAAGGGGATAAGGGGAAAGTACGTCTCATGGGACGACGGAGTCCAGCTCCTCTCGATCCCTGACGCGACCGCTAAGGCTCTCGAGATGCTCGTCGCGAACGGGGCGACCCCGGACCTGAGTCAACAGGCGGTGCAGAGCAGTGCGACTGCGGCGGTCTCGGCGGCTGCGTGCCCGGAGTGCAAGGAGAACACCCTCATCTTTGAGAACGGTTGTTTTAAGTGCACGAACTGCGGATACAGCAAGTGCGAGTGAGCGGACCGACAAGAGGGCGAGCGAGCCCTGATCTTTGAATGCGAGAGGAAGGCTCGGACCTCTAGGCAGCAACAATCGTCAATCTAGCCGGAAGTCACCACTATCGTCCCCTTCATCCACGGGTGGAGGGTGCAATAGTACTGATACGTGCCGGGTTGGGCGAACGTGAACGTGAAGGTGTCACCAGAAGCTAGTGTTTTGTCGAAGAGGGTTCCGGGCGCGTTCGTGACCGTGTGAGTCGCCCCGTCTTTGTTCGCCCATGTAACAGACTGTCCGGCCTTCGCCGTGAAGTTGGAGGGAGCGAAGAATTTTCCGTTGCCCTGGTTCGATGCACCCTGCACTATCACGATGTCGGCACTCGTTCCAGAGTTCGCGAGGAGACGTGCCTGCGTGGCCCCGGCAAGAGCGCCTATGACCAGCCCTCCGAGGATGAAGCCGACACCAAAGAGGACGAAGACGCTTGAACGCGCCATCGTCCTTGGAATCCCAGCAAACGCTCCTTTGCGCCACACCGAGCGCAACCCGAGAATCGAATAGATCACCGTGATGAAGAGAGCGGATTCGACTGTCACGACCACGAAGAACATGAAGAAAGCCGAGGGATTCGAAAGCGCCTCGACGGCGATCGCACCCTCGAGCAGGATGAAAATTACGCTTACGGCTATGGAAACGATGTACCCGATTCTACTCCGCTTCCATATACCAAATGCTGCCCCGAGAAAGAGGGCCAAGAATGGGAGAAAGATGAAGATGAAGGACGGGAGCCCTCCGGGTTGGGTGGCGATCTGAATTATGACGACAACAAAAATTAGGACGGTGTACAACAGTCCCAAGACGGGCGCAAGCACTTCCAGAGGTCTGCGGGTCCGGCTCGATTCACCAACGGTCAACCTGAAGATATCTCCTCTTGCACTGTTGGGGACGCTCTTATAGCCTCGGGTAGTGGCGGGTAATAACTCCGAACCGAATGGCCTTCGGCGAATCGGACACTTTATATCAAATTGCGGAGTGAACACACCGGGAATCACAGATTGTGGGACGGGTTGGATAGTAGAATACTGCGCGAAATGCTGTTGGACCCGGTGGCGCTGACCTTTCAGGCGGATGTTAGGGGTGCCTATCGAACGATAGGAAAGAGGCTAGGAGTGACCGAGGATACTGTCCGCAACAGAGTCAAGGCCTTCGAGAAGGGTTATCTCAGAGGATGGAGGGTCGGCATAAACCCGACAATACTCGGTTACCGCACGAGCAGCATAGATTTCGATCCACGTCCTTTGGCAAAGAGTGAATCCCTCCGTGTGATGAGAACAGTCCCAGGGATGATATTGCTGAAGAACTACTACGGAGACTACGTCGGTGGGTTGGTCGCCTACAGGGATGAGGAGTCTCTAAAGGAGAAATTGGGCCTGATACTACGAGGGACTTCGGATCCTGGAACAATCGAGCGCGTCGATGTAAGGTTCCCCAACTGCGACG
>WNFB01006349.1_pt1 | contig 10601 bp, 10 predicted proteins | sample 5400501 | NCBI WGS metagenome assembly WNFB01 (sample SAMN13153341, study PRJNA577476) | soil metagenome | isolation source: 200 cm saprolite under Douglas fir tree site 2 hole 1 | place: USA:California | collected 2015-04-18 | reverse complement strand
GCGGCAGCCTGGTGGCGGAGGTTGGCCCTCTTCCGGCCGTCGCATCACGCGGCGGATATTTGCTCACCTTCCAGGAGCAGCGGATGGAGCCGGGGGGCTTCGTGGACACGCACACGCACCCTGGTACGGAGAGCTACTATGTGCTGGACGGCCAGCTGAGCTTGCGCATGCCGGATGGTGTCCATCTCGTTCCGGAGCGCCGGAGCAATACCGCGCCCAGCGATACGCCGGTGCGGCCGAGCAACGACGGCACGGTAGCGGTCGAGATGTTCGCGCTGTTCGTGCGAGATCCCACCCGGCCGCTGACGACCCCGCTGCAGCTCTCGCCGGCCCCCGCCGCCAGCGCGTAGCTAGCCCGCCGCGGGCCAGGTGATACTTGGCCATTGTGAGTGGCGGTTCATGCCGGTGCGCCTGAGTACGGCCCAGGCCCTGGTGCGCTTCCTGGCCAGCCAGTACGTCGAGCGCGATGGCGTGGAGCACCGGTTCTTCGCCGGCTGCTTCGGGATTTTCGGCCATGGCAATGTGGCTGGCATCGGCCAGGCACTGTACGAGCATCCGGAGCTGCTGACCTACTACCAAGCCCGCAACGAGCAGGCAATGGTCCACACCGCCTGCGGCTTCGCGCGCATGAGCAACCGCCTGGCGACGCTGGCCTGCACGTCGTCGATCGGGCCCGGCGCGACAAATATGGTCACGGGCGCGGCGCTGGCCACCATCAATCGCCTGCCAGTGCTGCTGCTGCCGGGCGACGTGTTCGCCTCGCGGCTGCCCGATCCTGTCCTGCAGCAGCTCGAGACGCCCTGGCGGGGCGACATCTCCGTGAACGATTGCTTTCAGCCGGTGTCCCGCTACTGGGATCGCCTTCAGCGGCCGGAGCAGCTCATCCCCGCCGCGCTGCAGGCAATGCGCGTCCTGACCAGTGCGACCGACACCGGCGCCGTGACGCTGGCCCTGCCGCAAGACGTGCAGGCCGAGGCGTTCGAGGTTCCCGACGGCTTCCTGGCTAAGCGCGTGTGGCGCGTGGACCGCCGCCTACCGAACGCGGCCCAGCTGGAGCGGGCGGCTCAGCTCATCTCTCAAGCTAAGTGGCCGCTGATTGTCGCCGGCGGCGGCGTGATCTACTCCGAGGCGACCGATGCGCTGCGCCGCTGGGTCGACGCCAGCGGGATTCCGGTGGCGGAGACACAGGCCGGCAAGGGCTCCCTGCCGTACGACCATCCCTGTTCGGCCGGCGCCATCGGCGTCACCGGCACGTTCGGCGCCAACCGCTTGGCGCGCCAGGCGGATCTGGTGATCGGCATCGGCACACGTTGGACGGACTTCACGACCGCGTCCAAGACCCTGTTCTCCCAGCCTGACGTGCGGTTTATCAACGTGAACGTCGCCGAGTTCGACGCGGCCAAGCAGGCTGGTCTGGCGCTGGTAGGCGACGCCCGCGCGACCATCGAGTGGCTGGCCGGCCGCGGCCTGCGCGTTGGGCCGGCCTACCGGGAAGAGGTAGCCGGCTTGCACCGAGAGTGGCAGGCCGAGGTAGATCGGCTGTACCGGCTTGACAACGGTCCGTTGCCGGCTCAGAGCGGGGTCATCGGCGCCGTCAACGCCGCGGCCGGCCCAGGCGACGTGGTGGTCTGCGCGGCGGGCTCGATGCCCGGTGACCTGCACAAGCTGTGGCGCACGCGCGACCCCAAGGGCTACCACGTCGAGTACGGGTACTCTTGCATGGGCTATGAGATCGCTGGTGGCCTCGGCGTCAAAATGGCCGCGCCCGATCGCGAGGTATACGTACTCGTTGGCGACGGCTCGTACCTGATGCTGAACGCCGAGATCGTCACCTCCATCCAGGAGCGCCTGAAGCTCATCATCGTGCTGGTAGACAACCACGGCTTCGCCTCGATCGGCGGCCTGTCCCGGTCGCTTGGATCGGACGGCTTTGGGACGCAGTACCGCTACCGCCGGGAGGGCTCACTCGGCCTGGACAGCGATTCTGAGGCGGCGCCGCTCCTGCCAGTCGATCTGGCCGCCAACGCTGCCGGCCTGGGTGCTCACGTGCTGCGAGCCAGCTCCATCGCCGAGCTCGAGTCAGCGCTGCGCGAAGCCAAGACCATCGACCGCACCGTGGTCATCTACGTCGAAGCCGACCGCTACGCCGCCGTGCCCAACTACGACGCCTGGTGGGACGTGCCGGTCGCAGAGGTCTCCGACACCGAGCCCGTCCGCCAGGCGCGGCGCACCTACGAGGACAGCCGCCGCGCTTCCAGGCATCACCTGCAGGGGCCGGCGTGATTCGAGTCGGAACGGCGCCCGTCAATTGGGGCGCCGACCCGGAGTACACCTGGACCCCGCAGCGGCCGTACCGCGAGATCCTGGACGAGATGCGCCAGGCCGGGTACGACGCAACCGAGTGGGCCTACAATTTCCCGCGCGACCCGCTTGAGCTGCGTCGCGAGCTGGCCGCGCGGAACATGGTGCTGGCCTCGTCCTTCTGCTCGGTCGACCTGGCTGGCGCCTACGACCCCGGGCCGGTGCTTGCGGTCTGCTGCCTGCTGCGCCAGCTCGGCAGCGAGGACGTGCTCGTGGCCCAGAGGGGCACGCCCGAGCGCTACGCGGTCGCTGGGCGCGTGACCGACGAGGACGGCCTGACCCAAGCGCAATGGCAGAGCCTGGCCGCCAACCTGAACGACCTTGGCCAGCGGGTGCTCGACGGCGGCCTCCGGCTGGCCTTCCACAACCACGCCGGCACCGCCGTCGAGACCGCGGCCGAGCTGGAGCGCCTGTGCGCTGATACCGATCCGCGGCTGGTGCGGCTGTGCTTGGACACAGGCCACCTGGCCTATGGTGGTGGCGATCCGGTCGCCTTTGCGGACGCCCACCGCGATCGCATTGGCTACGTGCACCTGAAGGACGTCGATGGTGGGCAGCTCCAGCGATCCCGCGATGAGCGGCTGGACTTCCTGACAGCCGTTCGCGCAGGCATTTTCGTTGAGCTCGGCCACGGCATGATCGACGTCCCAGCCTTCGTCGAGCTGCTGCACCGGGCTGGCTACGGAGGCTGGCTCATCGTCGAGCAGGACAGCACCACGCGAACTCCGCTGGAGAGCGCCACCATGAACCGCCGTTACCTTAAGGACTCCTTCGGGCTATGACGATGGCGCGGCGTAGTATGAAGCAATGCTCATCGACTGGCATTCGCACCACACTGCGCCTGAGGTCGCGGCTCGGCTGCACGAGCTGAGCGGGCGGGAGGCTCGCCCGGATCCGCTGGATTCGCCCGATTTCGGCAAGCGCATTTCGGAAATGGATGCGGCCGGCGTGGATCTGCAGCTCGTTTCGCAGGGCGCCGGACTGAACGCCGACGCGCTGCCGCCAATTGCCGCTATGGACCTGGTGCGCCTGAGCAACGACGCCATAGCCGCTCGAGCCGCGGATCACCCCGACCGCCTGCGCGGCACGATCGCCGTTGCCTACGCCGATCCGGTAGGCTCTGCCGCCGAGATCGATCGCATGGCCGACTGCGGCTTCTGCGCCGTCATGATGTACGCCCGGCCGGACCTGGTCGGCAGCCCGGAAACCGAGGCGCTGTTCGCCAGGGCAGCCCGGCGCACGCTGCCCATCTTCCTGCACGGTGGTGGCGCGTCGGGGCGCCGGACCGATCCGGCCCTCCAGCGGCTGGAGGATGGCGGCCAGGGTGTCGCTGTCAGCGTGCTGGCGGACGCCTCGGTTGCCGAGTTTGTGGTGCGGACCATCGCGGCTGGTGTGTTCGACCGGTATCCCGACCTGCGCATCGTGATTCGCAGTAGCGGCGGCAGCATCCCGCTGCTGCTGCACAAGCTGTGGTGGAAGCACAAGACCGCCGAGGGCGAGAAGCGCTACTCAGAGGTTCTCCGCGAGCATTACCTGGTCGATTGCGCCAACGGCGATGCCCGTACGCTGGCCTTCCTGGTGGACTCGATGGGCGAGGCCAACGTCGTCTTCGGCTCCGACTACTGTGGTGGCTTGGGACCGCTGGACAAGGCGGTCCAAGTGGTTCAAGATCAACCGCGGCCGGAGCGCATCCGGCAGCTGATGGAAGCAAATTCTCGCCGCTTGCTCGGCGTCTGAACAGGAGTTAGGGAATGAAGATCGTTGATGGCGACGGCCACGTGATGGAGGACTTGTCCGCCTTTGTGAAGTTCCTGCCGGAGCCTTTCAATGGCCGGGTTGCTCCCAGAGGCTACTTTCCCCCGCTGGACCACTTCCACTCGTTTATCGGCGAGACGCCGCCGGGCTCATTCCGCCAGGTCGGGCCAGATGGCTGGCTGGAGTTCCTGGAGGACGTTGGGATCGAGACGACGGTGCTGTACACCACCGCCGGCCTCAGCTACGGCAAGGTGTTCAACCGCGATTGGGCCATCGCCCTGGGCAAGGCCTACAACGATTATGTGCACGCGGAGTATCTGTCCCGCAGCCCGCGCTTTCAGGCCATGGCTCTCATCCCGATGCAGGAGCCGTCGGCCGCCGTGGACGAGCTGGCTCGGGCGGTTGAGGAGCTGGGCTTCTGCGGCGCGATGCTGCCGTCAACGGGCCTCAAGGACCACCTTGGCGCTGAGGAATTCTGGCCGGTGTACCGCGAGGCGGATCGCCTGGGCTGCGCCATCGGCGTCCATGGCGGCGCGCACAGCGGCATGGGCTTCGATCACATGAACGTCTACACGCCAGTGCCGGCCATCGGCCATCCGCACGGGCTGCTGTTCCAGTTCGCGGGCATGCTATTCAATGGCGTGTTCGATCAATTCCCGCACGCGCGCTTCGGCTTCATGGAAGGTGGCGTGGCTTGGTCGTTGGTGGCCTTCGAGCGCTTCGAGCGCTCGCACCGCGCACACATCCAGTGGAACCCCCGGGGCCAGTTGACCCCGGCCGCTGATGAGAGCGTTGAGGAGTACATTCGCAAGCACGTCCGCGAAGGGCGTCTGTACATCGGCTGCGAAGGCGACGAGCCCTCGATTGCGCATGCCATCAGCCTGCTCGGCCCGGAAGCCTTCGTCTTCTCATCCGATTTCCCGCATGAGGTCAACAACGACATCTGCAAGCACGAGATCGGCGAGTTCCTCGAAAACCCCGACCTCACCCAAGACGACAAAGAAGCCGTCATGCACGCCAACGCCGAGCGCTTCTACGGCCTAAAAGTGCCGGCCGGGATCACCTAAGCCGGCGCGGGCGTCCGCTCAGTCAACAGTTCGAGGGTGACGCTCAAGGGATCATCCAGGCGCTTGCTGGCATCCAGCACCTCGAGGCCAACCATGTTGCCTTCGCCGTCGTAATGGCCGTAAACACCCGGAGCTAATTCTGTGGCGTGGTGAGGTGGCGTCTCGTTGAGCGTGATGTACACGGCGTCGGCGTGGGGATCAGGGTCATAGGTTACTTTCACTGGTCAGTCCCTCGGATGAATAGTAACGACGATAGTCTTCTCGTGCTCGATCACATAGACGGCGCGGATTACGCGGCCCCCGATGGCCTTCAGAGCATTTGGCTTCCCATCGCGACCGGTGGCCAGCGTATCTGGCGAGGTGACGACCTCGATGGCGTCGCTTTCGGTGATATGGAAGCGACGCATCTTGTTTCTGGCGTGGCGGCTGAATTCAATCACCCGTCCGCTTTGCCTTTAGTCCCTCTAGCACCTTCTCCGCTGTTATGGGCAGGCTCATGACGCGAACGCCAACGGCGTCGCAGACGGCGTTGGCGATGGCCGGCGAGACGCCGGCGTTGACGCTTTCGCCGGCGGCTTTGGCGCCGTAGGGGCCGGGGCCGATGTCGGTCGGCACGATGACTGTTCGGAGCGGCGGCACGTCCTCCTGGCAGGGCAGCTTGTAGTCGGCCAGACTGAGTGTTGTGATCTTGCCGTCCTGCACGTCCAAGTCTTCCATCATCGCGTTGCCGATGCCGTATACGAAGCTGCCGTCCACCTGCCCTTGGTGGCCCATCGGATTGATGATTTGCCCTTGGTCCAGCACCACGATGGCATTCAGCGGCTTCACCTGGCCGGTCTCCCGGTCGACTTCGACCTCGATCATGTAGGCGTGAAAGTTGTAGTCGCCCGGCTCGTCGGGGCCGTGATCGGTGCTGTCATAGGCCGCTCCGACCTGCACGGGCCCGCCGCGGGCGATGCGCCGCACCACCTCCTCGAATGAGGCGCTGTCCTCCCCGGCGATGAAGCGATCGTCCTCCAGACGGACTTGTCCCTCGGGCCAACCCATCACCTCTGCCGCCAGCTCGGTCAGCTGGTCCTTGAGCTTGGTCGCGGCCAGAAGCGTGGCCCGGCCGACCACGTGCGTAACGCGGCTGGCGCCGGCGCCCTGATCCTTCGGTGCCTCAGCCGTGGTGCCGTAGCGCACCCTGATGCGCTCGGCTGGCACCGACAGTATCGATGCCGCCACGCGCTGGACCACCAGCGAGGAGCCGCTGCCCTGATCGGGCGTGCCGTACAGCGCCTCGATGGTGCCATCCGGCAGCAGCCGCAGGGCGATCTCGGTCGCGCCCTGGCCGACGTGCCGGCAGCGCAGCGCGACGCCCCGGCCATGGTTCGGCCCTTTCCGCTGCCAGGAGTCCCAGTTCGACTCGCGTCGCAGCGCCTCCAGCACCTCTACCGCTCGCGGGTTCCGCACCTTTTGGCCCGCGGGGTTGGTGTCGCCGTCGTGCAGGGCGTTGCGCATCCGGAACTCCAGTGAATCCATGCCCAGCTCGCGGGCGATGTGCTCGATGTGGCCCTCGCCGGCCAAAGCCAGCTGCGCTGCCCCCGGAGCGCGCATGTTCCCGCCGGGCACCAGGTTGGTATACGCAACCGAAGTCTCCAGCCAGGCGTTGGGCACGTTGTAGACCTCCAGCGCGTCCCAGCCCGGCAGCAGCAGGTCGGACATCGGCTTAGCCCCGCCATACGCGCCGCCATTGAAGTAGGCCCGGGACTGGAAGGCCACTATCCGGCCGTCGTTGGTCACACCGGTGCGCAGGTAGAACCTGGCGGAATGGCGCGGGTTGGTCGATTCCAGCTCGTCGGTGTAGCTCATCACGGCTTTGATCGGCCGGCCGGTCTCCTTCGCCAGGTAGTAACAGGCGAACTCCTCGATGGACAGTCCCTTGCCGCCGAAGTCGCCGCCGATGAACATGCTGTCCACCACGATGCGCTCCTCAGGCAGGCCGGTCACCACCGACAGCTGATGGCGGAGCCCGAACGGCGCCTTGTTGGTGGACACGACGCGCAGCGCGCCGTCCTCGAGCCACATCATGCAGGCGTGCGGCTCGATGTAGCCCTGGTGCTGCCTGGGCGCGGTGTACACGTCCTCGAACACGCGATTGGCCCTGGCGAAGGCGCGCTCGATGTCCTTCTCGCCTTTCTGAATGAGCTTGTATCCCTGCAGGTTCAGGTGCGGAACGGGAGGCCGCTTGCCGGCCAGGTAGTGGTAGCTAGAGGGATCCGGATGCAGGGTCGGGGCGCCGGGAACGATGGCCTTCTCCGGGTCCAAAACTGCTGTCAGCTCCTCGTATTCGACCCGGATGAGGTCGAGCGCTTCCTCGGCAACGTCACGGCTTTCCGCGGCCACCGCCGCCACGCGCTCGCCCACGTACAGCACACGATCGAAGGCCAGCACCGGCCAGTCGAACAGGTAGCGGCCGAACCGACGACGGCCGATGTCCTCGGCCGTCAGCACCGCGTGCACGCCCGGCAGCTGCTTGGCCGCGGAAGTATCTATGGACACGATACGCGCATGCGGGAAGGGGCTCTTGAGGAACTTGGCCCACAACATGCCCGGCAGGATCATGTCGCCGGCGTAGCGCGCGCCGCCCGTCACCTTCAGTTTGCCTTCCAGCCGGTAATCGGGCGTGTCGAAGATCTGCAGTTGGACCATGGTCGGGTATCTTAGCCCAGGATGGACGAAGGGATTAAGCGCGTTCAGCAGCAGATGGAGGCGCAGGGCTACGTTACCGATCGCGCCGTGGCCACCACCGTGTACCTGGCAGCCGAGCTGCACATGCCGGCCCTCATCGAGGGCCACGCGGGCGTCGGCAAGACGGAGGTGGCCAAGGTACTGGCCGCCAGTCTGGAGACCGAGCTGATCAGGCTCCAGTGCTACGAAGGCCTCGATGCCTACACCGCCCTCTACGAATGGAATTACCCCAAGCAGATGCTGTGGATCCGCCTCGCCGAGCAGGAGAGCCTGTCGCTGGACACTAAAGAAGCGCACATCTTCGCTCAGGAGTTCCTGCTCAAGCGGCCGCTGCTCCAGGCTATCGCGCATGATGGCAAGCCGCCGGTGTTACTGATCGACGAGATCGATCGGGCCGACGAGGAGTTTGAGGCCTTCCTGTTGGAGGTCCTGTCCGATTTCCAGGTGACCATCCCCGAGCTCGGCACCATCAAAGCCGAGGAGCCGCCGTTTGTAGTCCTGACCTCGAACCGCACCCGCGAGCTGTCTGACGCGCTGAAGCGTCGGTGCTTGTACCTGTGGATCGACTACCCCGGCTTCGACAAGGAGCTCAGCATCATCAACGTCAAGGTGCCGGGCGTATCTCAGCTCCTGGCGGCGCAAATTGCCACCAGCATGGCTGCGCTGCGCCGGCTGCGACTGACCAAAGCTCCCGGCGTGTCCGAAAGCATCAAATGGGCAATTAGCCTCATGGCCCTCGGCCGTCCGCGTCTGGACCGCCAGGGTCTTGAGGAGACATTCGGCATTGTCCTCAAAGATCGCGACGACATCGAAGCCGTACGCGGCCTGTGGCTGGACCAGATGCTCGAGTCCCTGGAGGGCAAGGACGTGGATGGCTTGAGGGAGCTGGCGGATGCGCCCCTGTCATCCTGAGCGAAGCGAAGGACCTTCCTCCGCAGCGTACGAGGAAGGTGCTTCGGCTACGCCTCAGCATGACATAACTGGGCGCATCCTTGCCTTTTGCCGGCTGCTGCGGCAGCACGGCTTTCGGGTAACGCCATCGCACACAAGCGCCGCCCTGAGGGCCGTCGGCCTCGTGGACGTCGGCGACCGCACCGACTTCCGACTTGCCCTGCGTGCCGTGCTGGTCAGCGGCCAGCATGAGATCGAGCTGTTCGACCAGCTGTTCAGCATCTTCTGGGAGGGCTCGCTGGGGGTGCAAGAGCGTGACCTGGCCACCCTCGTGCAGGACCAGGCAGCCGCTCGAGCCGAGGAGGAGACCGCCTCCTACAGTCCCATTGAAGCCCTGGCCATCAAGGACTTCGGCGACGTCGCCGGCGAGCAGGAGCGCGCGGCGCTCGAGGAGGCGCTCCGGCGCATCGCCCGCAAGCTGGCCACCCGTCGCAGCCGCCGCCTGCGGCCGACTCGCCGCGGCGGACGCGTCGACTTGCGGCGGACCATGCGCCGCAGCCTGCGCTTCGGCGGCACCGCGCTGGAGCTGGCCCGCCGCAAACGCGACATCCGCAAGACGCGGCTGGTCCTGCTGTGCGACGTCAGCCGCTCCATGGACCAGTACAGCCGCTTCCTGCTGCTCTTCGTCCACGCCTTCCACCGCGCCCTCGGGCGGGTGGAATCATTCGTCTTCGGCACCCATCTCACGCGGGTGACGCCCTACTTCCGCCGAAGCACCATCCAGCAGGCCCTGGAGCGGCTCTCAGATGACGTACTGGACTGGTCCGGCGGGACGCGCATCGGTACGAGCCTGCAGGCCTTCAACCGCGATTACCGCGGCCTCGTAGACAGCAGCACCACGGTCGTGGTCCTAAGCGACGGTCTGGACACTGGCGATCTCGATCTGCTGGGCGAGCAGATGGCGCTCTTGCGCCGCCGCGCGAGAAGGCTGATCTGGCTCAACCCGCTGCTCGGCACCCGTGAGCCACAGCCCCTTGCCCGCGGCATGCGTACCGCGCTGCCCTACGTGGACACCTTCGCGCCCGGCCACAACCTGCTGAGCCTCGAAGCCCTGGCGCGCCAGCTGTAAATCCATGTCATTCTGAGCGAAGCGAAGAATCTTCTCGTCCACGTCAGCGGGGAAGGTCCTTCGTCGCTGCGGCTCCTCAGGATGACATCAGGTAATCTCCTCTAGCTTCACCGCCCGGCCCTCGCGCATGGATTGGTTGGCTGCTTCGGCAATGCGCAGCGCCTGCAGGGCGTCGGCCGGCGTGCACGGATTCTCGACCTCGCCGCGCGCCAGCTTCAGGAAGTGGTCGAGCTCGGCCGCATAGGCGGCGGCGAAGCGCGTCTGGAAATCGGGGTAGGCCGGGCCGGGGAAAGCTGGTCCGTCCGGCTGGAGCGATCGGGTCGGCGTGCGCGTATCGAGGCCCACGCACAGGCTGTCCTTCGAGCCGAACACGTCCACGCGGATGTCGTACCCGGCCGGGTTGTGCCGGGCGCCGCTGATCGTGCCCAGCGTGCCATCGCTGAGGCGCAGCGTCAGGACTGAGGTGGCGGCGTCACCGTACTGGTCATACTCGGGGAAGCCAGCGTTCGAGCCGATCGCCTGGACATCCAGGACTTCCTGGCCGAACAGCCAGCGCGTCGCGTCGAAATCGTGGATGTGCAGATCGCGGAAGATGCCGCCGGAGGTGGCGATGTAGGTCTCTGGCGGCGGCAGCCGGTCGCGGCTGAACATCGAGAAGCTGTACA
>WNFB01009211.1_pt1 | contig 10602 bp, 10 predicted proteins | sample 5400501 | NCBI WGS metagenome assembly WNFB01 (sample SAMN13153341, study PRJNA577476) | soil metagenome | isolation source: 200 cm saprolite under Douglas fir tree site 2 hole 1 | place: USA:California | collected 2015-04-18 | reverse complement strand
CGGTGACCCCATGCAGCAGGAAGGTCCGCGATTCCTGCCGCTGCAGCGCGACCTGGATGCGATCGACGGCGGCCTGCTGGGCCGCCTCCAGCACCGGGCCCGGCTGGGCAGCCGACCGGATAGCCGCCCGCTTGAGAATCCGGCTCGCCCGCCGGGGACCGGAGGAGACCCGCTTCGAAACCGCGCGCACGCGCGGCGGCACGATAGCCCGGATGACCTCGTCCAGCGGCGCCAGGTAGTGGCGGCTAATCCAGCCGGCGAGCTCGAGCAGATAGGGGGGCACCAGCGGCTCGGCGTCGATGATGGCCGCGATCGGGCGCGGGTTGACGACGCCCGGAGACTCGGTCAGCGCGTAGACAAAACCGGTTGCGGAGCGCTTCCCGAATGGCACCTGGACCCGCTGACCGACCTGGACCTGGCCGAGCAGCGCGTCGGGGATGCGGTAATCAAAGAGTCCCGAGGCGCTCCCCACCCGCGTCTCCACCACGACCTGGGCCACCGTCGTGGCCTTTGGTTTAGGTGCGACGGCCACGGGTGGCAGTGATGGCATCCCAGATCCGCTCGGCGACCTCCCCCTTGGGTGCGCGCGGCACCTCGTCGACGACGCCGCTGGGGCCCAGGATGGTCACCGCGTTGTCTTCGCTCCCGATGCCGATGCCCGCCCCGACCTGGTTGGCGACGATCAGGTCCAGGCCGTGCCCCGCCAGCTTGGCTTTAGCATTCTCCATCAGCCGTTCGGTCTCCAGGGCAAACCCGACCCGGAACAGTCCGCTGCGCGGTCCCACGCTGTCCAGCACATCGACGTTGGGAGTGAGGCGGAGCTCCCGCCCGCCCTGCGCGCGTTTGAGCTTGCTGGGGGCCGGATCCTCGACGCGGTAATCCGAGACCGCTGCCGCCATCACCAGGATGTGCGCCCGCGCGGTCGCCTCCTGCAGCGCCGCCAGCATCTCGGCGGCCGTCTGCACGGGGACCTCGGTGATCCCCTCCAGGTCGGCGGGCATGGTGGTGACCAGGGTGACCTCGGCCCCGCGCGACGCCGCCACGGTAGCCAGCGCCCGACCCATCCGGCCGCTGGAGGCATTGCCGATGAAGCGCACCGGGTCGATCGGCTCTCGGGTTCCGCCGGCGGTGATGACCACGCGACAGCCCTCCAGGTTGTAGGCGCCACTGAGCACGGCACGGATCACCGCCACCACGCGCTCGGGAGCGGCCAGGCGGCCCTGAGCCACGCGCCCCGAGGCCAGCCGGCCGACGACCGGCGAGACGATGTAGACGCCGCCCTCTTTGAGGGTCTCCAGGTGGGCCTCGGTCTGCGGGTGGGACAGCATCAGGTCGTGCATCGCGGGCGCCACGACCAGCGGTGCGCGGGTGGCCAGCGCCGTCCCGGTGAGCACGTCGTCCGCGATTCCCAAAGCGAGTTTGGCGAGTGTGTTGGCCGTGGCCGGCACGATGGCCAGCACCTCGGCCCATCCGGCCAGGTCGATATGCGCCTCCCCTCCCCTCCCGCCGGCCAACCAGTCGGAGGCCACCGGGTGTGAGGACAGGGCCTCAAACGTCAGAGGCGCAATAAAACGGGTCGCCTCGGGCGTCATCAGCACCCGGACGTCGGCGCCCTCCTCGGTCAGCAAGCGCAGGCACTCGATGGCTTTGAAGGCCGCAATGCCGCCAGTGACGCCCAGGGCCACGCGCCGGCTCTCCAGGCGGCTCATGCGCGTTGCCGGCGGCGCTCGTGCTCCGCGGCGATCATGGCCAGGATCTCGCGCGCGCTCTCCTCCACGTCACGGTTGCAGACCACGTGCTCATAATCCTTGGCCAGTCCCAGCTCGACCAGCGCTTCGCGCTGCCGCCGCTCCAGAGCGGCCGGGCTCTCCGTATTCCGGCCGGTGAGGCGCTGCAGCAGCTCGTCGGTGGATGGGGGCGTGATAAAGATGAAGAGCGCGTCGGGCTTGCGCTTCTTGACGAAGGCGGCGCCCTGGACATCGATCTTCAGGATGATGTCCTCGCCCCGGGCGAGCGCGTCCTCGACCCGCTTGCGCGAGGTCCCGTAGTACTGGTCGTACACCTGGGCCCACTCCAGGAATTCCTTGGCTTCGATCAACCGCTTGAACTCGTCTTCGGTGACGAAGGTGTAGCTCTGGCCGTCGATCTCTCCCGGTCGGGGTGCCCGGGTCGTGTAGGACACCGAGTACTTGAGCTCGGGTGCCAGTTGGAAGAGCCGGCGCAGGATGGTGTCCTTTCCGACACCACTCGGCCCGGAGATCACGATGAGGAGTCCGGGCTCTTTCGGTTGGGGCATGCGCTTACGGAATTGTGCCACCTAGCGCGTCCCAGGCGGCGACGAAGTCGGGCGGCAGGGGGCTTTCGAGGCGGATGGCCTGGCCGGTCCGTGGATGCCGGAATTCGATCTCGGCCGCGTGCAGCGCCGGGCGGGCGATCAGCGGCGATGGCCGCCCGTACACCAGGTCGCCCAGCACCGGATGATGGATGTAGGCGAGATGCACGCGAACCTGGTGGGTGCGGCCCGTGAGCAAGCTGACCTCCAGCAAGGTATGGCCCTGGACCAGCCCCAGTCGGCGAAAGTCGGTGATCGCCTCCCGGCCTTTGGCCGCCACGGCCATCCGCTGCCGGTGGCGGGGATCGCGACCGATGGGCGCCTCGATGCGGGCGGCGGCATCGGCTACCTCCCCGACCACGATCGCCCGGTAGCGGCGGCGCAGGCTGCGATCCTGCAGTTGCCCGGCCAGGTCGCGGTGAGCGGCATCGTTGCGGGCGATCACCAGCAGGCCGGACGTGTCTTTGTCCAGGCGGTGCACGATCCCCGGGCGCTCGACGCCTCCGATCGACGACCACTGCGCGCCTCGGGCCAGCAGTCCGTGGACCAGCGTGCCGGCCGCATGGCCCGGCCCGGGATGGACCACCAGCCCGGCGGGCTTGTCGATCACCACCAGATCGTCGTCCTCATACAGCACCCGCAGGTCCATGGGTTGGGGCGTGAGCGCGGACGGCGCGGTTGGGGGCACGTGCCAGGCCAGCTCGTCCCCCGGGTGAAGCCGGGCGCCGGGCCGTGCGGACTGACCGTTGAGCCGGACATGGCCCTCGCTGATCAGTCGCTGCACCTGGCTGCGGCTCAGCGTGGGCAGCAGCTCGGTGAGGTACTGGTCGAGGCGGGCAGCTGGCGCCGCGACTCGAGTTGATCCGTCCATCAGGGGACGCTGGCGGTCCGTCTCCGGAAGAACGATCCCACCACCAGCAGCGCCACGCCGACGGTGATTGACGAGTCGGCCACGTTGAACACCGGCCAGTGCGGCACCTGGATGAAGTCGATCACCGAACCCTGCAGCCCGCGATCGTAGGCGTTGGACACCGCCCCCCCGAAAACCATCGCCAGCCCGATCCGGGCGGGCCAATCGTGCGCGGGGATCCGGGGATAGTAGACGAGGATGGCCGCCATCACCAACAGCGAGATGACCAGAAAGCCGGCTGTGAAATTCTTGAAGAGGCCGAAGGCCGCCCCGCTGTTGCGGAGCACGGTGAGGAAGATGACGCTATCGACAATGGGCTTCGGACCGTACCCGACGCCGTAGCGATGCTCGACCACGATCTTGGTGACCCGGTCCGCGATCACCACCACCCAGGCGATGACCGCCAGCCAGGTGTAGCTCTGGAACTTCCCTTTCAACCCGGATCCACCGATCGGACGAAGCAGATTGGGATGCGCGGCGAGATGAGCGCAGGCCCGGATCTACCGGTCGGGCGACGCAGATCGGGATGCGGGGCGTGCCGAACCGAAGGAGACGACGAGCACCGAAGCGAGCGTACCCGTCGGTACGTGAGCGAGGCGCGGAGGAGTCGACGCCCGGATCGGCCGCATCCGCGCCCGAGATGCAAGCTCGATCCGGTGGATTCGGGCTTTGGGAGGCGACGAGCACGCGAGGGCGCGCACCCGTCGGTGCGTAACCGAGCGCGCGCAGGAGACGACACTCCGCTCGCTCGCCCCGCGCCCAATATGCAAGTGCGACTCGGTGGATTCGGGTTCAGGTCGAGCCCGCCCCGACTTTCACCAGCCCGACCCGCAGCGACTGGCCTTCAATGGTCAGCGTTTCGATGCAGGCGGTGGCCGGCGCTTCCTGGCGCTCTACCGCCAGGGCCAGCGTCTCGCGGCCGATGTAGTCGCGCCAGCGCTCCAGGACGCCGGCAATCGTGCCGTCTCCCAGGTAGAAGAGCCGAACCCGATCTTCCACGGCGAACCCGCAGCGCTTGCGCATGCCCTGGATCCCGCGTACCAGGTCGCGGGCCAGACCCTCCTCCTTGAGCTCGGCCGAAATGGTCGTGTCCAGGCTGACGGCGCCGCCCTCACCCGCATAGCGCGCCGTCTTGACGTTCAGCTCTTCCAGGAGGATGGCCTCGAAGTCCGGGGGGAGTGGCGGTTCGGCGATGGTGACCGCCTGGAGGGGTTGCCGCACTTTGATGCCGGCCTCGTTCCGGGCCGCGTGCGCGGTTTCTACCAGCCGACGCAAGCGGGCCATTTCCCGGCGCAGCGACTCGTCGGCGGTGGCGGCGTCGGGAACCGGCCAGTCGGCCATGTGCACGCTCTCCGGCCAGCCCTGGCGCCCGGCCGTCAGGTTCCGGTACATGGTCTCCGACAGAAAGGGCGCCAACGGCGCCAGCAGGCGGACCAGCACCAGCAGGGTCTCCTCCAGGGTTTGGTACGCGCTCCGTTTGTCGGCGTCCGATTCGGACTTCCAGAACCGGCGGCGTGACCGGCGCACATACCAGGTGGAGACGTCCAGCGTAAACGCCTCCAGCCGGCGGGAGGCGGTGGTGGGGTCGTAGGCATCGAGGGCGCGCTCCACCTCGGTCACGGTGGCATGCATCTCGGCCAGCAGCCAGCGGTCGAGCAGGGCCCGCTGAGGGACCGGGACTCTGGGAGCGGCAGGGTCGTATCCGTCGAGCCTCGCGTAGTTGGCAAAGAACGCGTACGTGTTCCAGAGGATGAGGAAGAACCGCCGGATGACATCGCGGACGGCCGACGGATCGAAGCGATATTCGTTGCCGATGGCCACCGCCGAGTAGAAATACCAGCGGGTCGCATCGGCGCCGTATTCGGCCATGACGGCCATCGGGTCCACGGTGTTGCGGCGGGACTTACTCATCCGCCGCCCGGCCTTGTCCACCACCAGCCCGGTACAGATGACGTTCTTGTATGCCGACCGGTCGAAGAGCATGGTGCCGATGGCCAGCAGGCTGAAGAACCAACCGCGGGTCTGATCGAGGGCCTCGGCGATAAAGTCGGCCGGGAAGCGCTCTTCAAAGACCTCCTTGTTCTCAAACGGATAGTGGAATTGGGCAAAGGGCATGGCGCCCGAGTCGAACCAGACATCGATGACGTCCGGGACGCGGCGCATCACCCCGCCGCATTTCTGGCAGGGCAGCGTCACCCGGTCGATGTATGGACGGTGCAGGTCGTCCTTCACGGTCAGGCCCACCTCCGCCACCGACCCGACGCACCGGCGCTCCTGGCAGGCTTCACACTCCCAGATCGGCAGCGGGGTGCCCCAATACCGCCAGCGCGACAGCGACCAGTCAACCAGCGATTCCAGCCAGTTCCCCATCCGGCCGCCCTTGATGTAGTCGGGGATCCAGTTGACCAGGTCGTTGTTCTGCAGCAGCCGGGCCTTGACCGCGGTGGTTCGAGCGAACCAGGAGGTCAGGGCATAGTAGAGAAGCGGCGTGTCGCAGCGCCAGCAGAACGGATACGTATGGCGGATGGTCTCGGCACGGTACATCAGGCCGCGCTCCTGCAGGTCGGCGATGATCAACGGATCGGCCTTCTTCACGAAGATGCCGGCGAATGGCTCCACCTCGGGGCGGAACTTGCCGGACAGGTCGACGACGTGCCGGACCGGGATCCCCTTTTCCTGGGCGAGGCGGAGGTCGTCGACGCCGTACGCCGCGGCGGTGTGTACGATCCCGGTCCCGTCCTCCACAGAGACGAAATCGGCATCGACCACGTAAAAGGCGGGCTCTTTGGGAATCAGGTAGCGGTAGAGCGGCTGGTAGCGCTTGCCGAGCAAGCTTTTGGCATCGAGCTCGGCTTCGATGGTGTAGTCCCCCTGGAGCACCGACAGGCGGGCTTTAGCCAGGATGTAGCGCTCGTCTCCCTGGCGGACCCGAACGTACGGAAACTGGAGTCCCACCGCCAGGGCGACGTTACCGGGCAATGTCCAGGGCGTCGTGGTCCAGGCCAGGAAGTACGTCCTGGGCTCATCCTCCAGCTCGAACTTGACGTACACGGAGGGGTCTTCGATGTTGTCCTGATACCCCAGCGCCAGCTCGTGGCTGGACAGGGGCGTGGCGCAGCGGGGGCAGTAGGGGACGACTTTGTAGCCTTGATAGAGCAGGCCCTTGTCCCAGAGCTGCTTCAGGCTCCACCAGACGGATTCGATGTAGGTGGAATCGTAGGTACGGTACGCGTGCTCGAGGTCCACCCAGAAGCCCATCCGCTCGGTTGCCTCGGCCCATTCGTCGATGTACTGGAAGACGCTGGCCCGGGAGAGCTTGTTGAAGGCCTCCACGCCGTACCGTTCGATGTCCTGCTTCCCGGAGATCTTGAGCTGCTTTTCGACCTCGATTTCCACGGGCAGGCCGTGCGTGTCCCAACCTCCCTTGCGCTCGACATAGAAGCCGCGCATGGTTTTGTAGCGCGGGAAGAGATCCTTCATCGCCCGCGCCAGGACGTGGTGGATGCCGGGCAGTCCGTTGGCCGTGGGTGGCCCTTCATAGAAGATGTACCGCGGCCCGCCCTCCCTCTGCTTGAGGCTTTTGGGGAAGATTCCGCGCTCCTTCCAGAACGCCAGCACCTTCAGCTCCAGCTCGGGAAAGCTGACCGCCGTGGGGACTTCGTCAAACATGGGACTCGAAATGTACCAATTTGAAAGACGCGCCTAGTGTCCCGAGTCGGAGGTTCGTTGAGAAAGTCGCAGCCTCGGCGGCCGGTGCCAAGGCAGGGGTGGCGGAAGGAGGAGCCTATCGGTTGATAGGTGACGACTTGCGCCGGGGCCCCTAACGCTGGCATCAGCGCCACAGGCGCCCGGCCGCCCAGGCCGATGAATTTCCAGCGGACCTCTGACTTGGGACACGAGGACGGGCATCAGCTCAACAGGTAGCTCACCAGGTAGAGGGCGAGGATGGCCACCATGGGCGAGAAGTCCACGCCCATCGGGCTGGGGACAAGCCGCCGCAGCGGGGCCAGGATGGGCTCCGTTACGTCCACCAGGAAGCGCATGACCGGGTTCGACCAGTCGCGCACAAACCAGGAGGCCATGGCCCGGGCGAAGATCGAGAGGATCCACAGGTAGAGGAGGACGCGTGCGAATTCATGGAGATAGGTCAGCAGGGTGGTCACGGTGTCCTCATCGGGGGCCGAAAATGGCTCGGCCCAATCGTAGCATCGTGGCCCCTTCCGCAATCGCGGCCGGGTAGTCGTCCGTCATCCCCATCGACAGCTCGGGCAGTGCCTGGCCGAGGCTGTTCTGGAGCTGGTCGCGGAGCGCGCGGAGCTGGCGAAAGAAGGGCCGCACCGACTCGGGATCGGGGCGCAGCGGGGCGATGGTCATCAGGCCCCGCAAACGCAGCGTCGGGCATTGGCGGATGGCCTCGGCGACCAGCGGGACGTCCGCCGGCGGGGCTCCGGTTTTCTGCGGTTCCTCTCCGATATTGACCTCGATCAGGATGTCGAGCGGGGTCCCGACCCGCGGTCCCAGGGCTTCCACCAACCGCACGCTGTCGACCGATTGCACCATGGCGAAATGGCCCGGGACGTCCTTCACCTTATTTCGTTGCAGGTGACCGATCAGGTGCCACTCGCATCCCTCGGTCGCCAGGGCCTCGATCTTGGGCACCGCCTCCTGGACCCGGTTCTCGCCGAAGGTGCGCAGCCCGAGCGCGACCGCTTCCCGAATCCGCTCCAGGGGAACGGTCTTGGTGACCGCGATCACCCGGATGGTCTGCGGGTCTCGGCCGGCACGGGCGGCGGCCGCGGAGACCGCGGTGCGCACCCGGTCGAGGTTCTCGGCGAGTGTCCGGTCCGTCACGAAAGGACGATCGCCGCTAGGAAGCGGCCGGGGCGCTGTCCCCGGTGGGAAAACCAGCGCTCGTCTTCGCGGGTACACCATCTCGTTTGCAGGATGTGCCCTGGATCGACGCCTGCATCCTGCAGCTGGAGCTGGGCCAGGGCGGCCAGGTCGAGGAGGGCTCGGCCGTTGCGCTCCTCGAGATAGGCGTCGGGCCGGCCGAACCGCTGACCCATCGGCTCGAAGACCTCGGGGCCGACCTCATAACAGGCCCGGCAGATCCCGGGACCGATCAGGACCGATAAGTCAGATGCCTCTGTGCCGTAGGCACTGGACATGGCCCGGACCGTCTCGCCCGCGACCCCGGCCAGGGCGCCCCGCCAGCCCAGGTGGGCGATGGCCACCGCCCCTTGTACCCGGTCCACGAAAAGCAACGGGTAGCAGTCGGCGTGATACGTGATGAGGGCCTGGCCGGGGAGGTCGGTGGCCAGGGCGTCGGTGTCCAGGACCGACTGGCCCCCCTCCTCGGACTCCACGTGACGGAAGGCACGCACCCGCCCGCCGTGAACCTGGGCGGCCAGGGCCGCCCGACCGAGGTCGAACCCGACCGTGGCCGCGAATGTCTGGCGGCGTCGCATGACGGCCTCGGGTTCCGCCGAGCCGTTCAGCCCCATGGACCCCGGGAACGACGCAACCTGACGAGAGCCTTCCGTCGTCACAGCCACAAGACTAGAGATGGCGCGCCGCCCGCGCCTTGCCGTCGCCCGACGAACTACGACTTCTTGTCCTTGCTCAGGAGCTGGTCGATCTCTTGCTTGACCTCCTGCAGGTCCATGAAGGAGCGATAGACCGAGGCAAAACGGATGTAGGCGACCTCGTCCAGGCCACGCAGCTTGTCCATCACCAGCTCCCCGACCTCGCGGGACGGGATCTCGGTCTTGCCGCGGGTTCGCAGCTCACTCTCAATCTCGTCCACGATCCGTTCCACGACGCTGGGTGAGATCTCCCGTTTGGCGGTCGCCTTCATCAAGCCACTGAACAGCTTTTGTCTATCGAAGTCTTCCCGGCGACCGTCTTTCTTGATGACATAGAGGGGGACCGTCTCGATGCGTTCGTACGTGGTGAACCGCTTGGCGCATTCCAGGCACTCCCGCCGGCGACGGATCGACTCCCCCGTGTCGGAATCACGGGAGTCGACGACCTTCAGGTCGAGATGGCCACAATATGGACACTTCATCCGTGCCCAGTATCCCAGATATTGTGGTTCAGCCCGACCTTACCCCGCTAGCGCCGCCCTCGCAGGAACGCCGGAATATCCAGATTCGAGGCATCAAAGCCACGGAAAATGGGCGTCGGCTCGTTCACCGGGGCCAGGTACGGTTCGTCGGTTTCGATCGTGATCTCGTTGGAGGTGCCGAAGCCGGTGGCGACTACCGTGATCTTGATCTCGCCCACCATCTTCTCGTCGATGACGGTCCCGAAGATGATATTGGCGTCGCGGTCGGCCGACGCCCGCACAATCTCGGCGGCCTCGTTGACTTCGTGGAGCGTCATGTCCGGACCGCCGGTGACATTCAGCAGGATGCCACGCGCCCCGTCGATCGACGTTTCCAGCAGCGGGCTGGCGACCGCGTCCCGGGCCGCGTCGGAGGCCCGCTGGTCCCCACTACCGAAGCCGATGCCCATCAGGGACGCGCCCTGGCCGGACATGACGGCCTTCACATCGGCAAAGTCCAGATTGATCAGGCCGGGCATCACGATCAGGTCCGAGATGCCCTGCACGCCCTGGCGCAGGACGTCGTCGGCGATCTTCAGGGCTTCCGTGAACGGCACTTTCTTGTCCGTGACGTCCAGCAGCCGCTGGTTCGGGATGGTGATCAGGCTGTCGACTTTCTCTCGCAGCCTGGCCACCCCCTCTTCGGCGAGCTGCCGCCGGCGGGTGCCTTCGAAGGTAAAGGGCTTGGTGACCACGCCAATGGTCAGCGCGCCGTTGTTGCGCGCCACCTCGGCGATCACCGGCGCGGCGCCGGTCCCCGTGCCGCCGCCCATCCCCGCCGTGAGGAAGACCATATCCCCGATGGTCGGGTCGCCGCCGGCGCCCAGACCGCGGGTCAACTTCTTGCCGATGTTGACTTTGATCTCGGCCTCCGACTTGGCCAGTGCCTGCAGGTCAGTGTTGATGGCGATGAACTCGACGCCCCGCAGCTTCGAGCGGATCATGCGGTTGACCGCGTTGCTCCCGCCGCCGCCGACCCCAACGACTTTGATGCGAGCATTGCCTTCGAGCGTCTGGTCGGCGTCGCGCATTCTTCCGTCCTCCTTGTCCCGATCCAGGCGGGCCCGCACGAAGCGCTCGGCAGGGGGCCGCGATACAAAACCCTTCATACGCACTTGATCGTCAAAGTCCATCGTGGCCTCCTTAGAAAAACTCTCTGAACCAGGTGACGGTCCGTTGATAGACGGCGGTCACGCCTTCGTGCGTGGGGGCATGCCCGTTGTGCCGATGACTGAGGTTGAACCCCCAGCGCAG
>WNFB01006348.1_pt1 | contig 10602 bp, 11 predicted proteins | sample 5400501 | NCBI WGS metagenome assembly WNFB01 (sample SAMN13153341, study PRJNA577476) | soil metagenome | isolation source: 200 cm saprolite under Douglas fir tree site 2 hole 1 | place: USA:California | collected 2015-04-18 | reverse complement strand
TTGCCGATTGTCGTCGGAAAATAGAAGAAGCCTTCCGAGGAAGGCGGAGACTCTGCAATCATCAAGAGTTTCACCTTGCGAGGTCGGTATCTTCGCCTGGCACGATTGAAATCTGCGGTGCTGAGTCGTTTCACGAATGAATGACACCGGAATCAATCCTCACTGAAAGCGCGACCATGCTCTCGACGGTGGAAAAATCTCCATAGGCAACAATCTTAAAGCTCGCAGAGCCTAAAAAACAGAATACAAGGGCTGGACACGAAGACAGATTGTCTACTTTTCACGGTTTGAAAGAGGGCGACGAGACAGAGCTAGAAATCACGCAGAAGGCGAAGGATGGGCGAGGGCTTGGTCGCCTCAACGGACTGCTCGTCTTCGTCAAGGGTGCATCTCCTGGCGAAAAGGTGAGAGTACGGATCTTAAAGCTCGGTGTAAGACACGCGGAAGCAGAAGTTATCACGGGTCATAGAATGGCTACTGCAACCGCGAGAGCATAGAAGAAGAGCGTAGCCAGCGAGTTTACAAGATACCATCTTGGCAGCCAGTGTTTTTTCACGTAGTATCCTCCTCCCCATGAAGTCCAATCCTGAGGTCCAGGCCACGCGCCTGCAAAATGATACCATGAAATGTCCTCTCCCAATGGGAGGAAAGCCCAGAGGCCGAAAGCAACCAAGACCCCGACCCAGGAGGGATCATAGATCAGAACCGCAAGTGGTAGTGCGGAGAAAAGCCCGAGCATGATAATATGATAGTTCGAAAAATGATTGAAGAACCGGAGGACAAGGTGTTCGGCGGGAGGAATGTAGCCGTGCTCGATGAACCCGTAGAGGTACGCGAAGATGACGCCCAGGACAACGATAAGGCCGGCTCGAACCAGATCGACTAGCACAGATAGTCACTTCGTCTCATTGAATTTGAGGAACTCTGGGCGGATTTGAATTCTTGAAAGCGATTAAACCCTTCCCTCCTCGGGTTCTTCTGGCTGCAATTCTTAAATCGAAACCATGTCGAGGCGCTCAGGAATGAAGCTGAAACTTGAGGGGATTTGGACCCCTATTCCAACGCCTCTAACGAAGCAAGGCAGGGTTGACATCGATACAACCAGAAAACTGGTTGACTTCCATATCGAAGCCGGAATAGACGGTATCCTCGCTCTGGGCACGTCAGGAGAGTTTGCGCTTCTCTCGCGAGAGGAACGATCGGTTCTAGTCAAAACAGTAGTTGACCAGGCCGATAACCGAGTCCCAGTTGTCGCGGGAGTATCCGATCCATCCATCGAGAATGTCATACAATTATCGTCGGACGCAAAGAAGGCCGGGGCTGATGCGGTCCTCGCCACGCCACCGTACTATTTCACTACGACCGATGAAGGTCACTATCTGCATTTCAAAACGATCTCGGAAGCCATTGACCTGCCACTCATGATCTATAATATTCCTGAATGGACCCATTCATTTGTCACACCCGAGACAGTCCAACGGCTGGCTGATGACAAACTTGTTGTGGGGATGAAATACACCGAGAACAATCTTCTAAATCTGATTAGATTTCTGAAACGCAGCCGGAGCAAGATATCCATCTTCGCGGGGTCAGATGCTCTGGCCTACTCCAACCTAGAGTTCGGTGGAAGCGGGGCAATAATGGGCACTGCAAACGTGGCGCCGCGAGTTGCAAGCGAAATATTCGATAATCACAGGAAAGGAAATCTGGCTGGGGCGAAGGCGTCTCAGGAAAAGCTCCTACCAATTATCGACGCTTTTGCGATCGGAAAGTATCCAGCAGCGCTGAAAGAGGCGATGAGTCTCATCGGGATGCCTGTCGGACCCTTGAAAGAGCCGCTTCAACAACTGTCAACTGTCGAGAAGAGAAGGGTAGCAGAGCTTCTCAGGATTGGCGGATTTCTCAGCTAGTTGATTTTATCGCAAACTCGATAACTATTTTACTCGTTTGACGAATTTACGGTAGAGCGATGATCTTCGTTGGATGTTAAGAAAACGGGCTCAATTCTCTTCGCGGCTTATACAGTCTATGCGCTCGGAGTAATATTTCTTGTCGATATTCCCACTTGCAACCCAGGGTATGGTTGCTTCGCCCCGCCAGTTTCGTATATCGTATCCTTGCTCGCGTTCCCCGCTGCAATCATAACTCTGGTATTTTTTGCAATAATCCGGACAAATCGTCTTTGACGGGGGCGCTAGGAAAAGGAGACCCGAAGAGGTCACTTTAGAGTCGAGCCCATGAAGAGAGCATTGCTTCCGAGTTCTTCCTCGATTCTGAGGAGCTCGTTGTATTTGGCCGTCCTCTCGCCTCTCGCCGGCGCGCCAGTCTTGATGAAGAGGCTTTCTTGAGACGTTGCGAGATGGGAGATGAATGTGTCCTCGGTCTCACCTGATCTGTGGGAGACGACAACATCCAGACCCGTCTCCTTCGACATCTTGATAGCGTCAAGAGTCTCCGTTACCGTTCCTATCTGGTTGAGTTTGATCAGAATCGCATTGGTCGCCTTCTTCAGAATTCCCCTCTTGATCCGTTCGGGGTTCGTCACGTAAAGATCATCCCCGATAATTTTGACCCGATTACCAAGCTTCCGAGTGATCTGGGCAAAGTTGTCGAAGTCGTCTTCGTCGAATGGATCCTCCAAGGTCCTTATCGGATATGTCCGGACCAGTTCCTCATAGTAATCCTCCAACTCGCCGCTACTGAACTTCTTCCCGTCGATCTGGTAGGTTGAATCCTTGTTGTTGTAGAAGCTGGACGAGGCTGCATCGATGCCTATGTGAACTGTTGACTCGTCGTAGCCCGCGTCGGATATTGCCAGAAGAATGGCTTCCAAAGCGTCGCCTGTCATTTCTAATGGTGGAGCGTAGCCTCCTTCATCTCCCACGTTGATCGCGCTGGGACCGTACTTGGCCTTGAGCACGGAGCCCAAAGAATGGTATACTTCATCGCCGATTCTGATAGCCTCAGAGCAACTCGAAGCTCCGACAGGTTCTATCTGGAATTCTTGGACGGCAAGCTTGTTGCCTGCGTGTTTTCCCCCGTTTATCACATTCATCATCGGCACAGGGAGCTTGTAGCTGGGCAGGTCTCTCAGGTACTTGTAAGCTGGTTTTCCGTGCGATGATGCCGCGACTTTCGCGACTGCCATCGACACGCCAAGAATCGCATTCGCACCCAACCTCTTCTTGTTAGATGTTCCATCAACTGCGATCATCAGCTCATCGATCTCTCGCTGGGCTCTGGCGTCTTTGCCGATCACCCGGGATCTGATTCTATTATTCACGTTAGAGACGGCTTTCAGTACTCCCTTGCCATGAAACCTCTTCATATCCCCGTCACGTAGCTCCAAGGCTTCGTGGATTCCTGTCGACGCCCCTGAGGGCACAGTTCCCCGTCCCTTGCTTCCATCTCGAGTCCAAACATCCACCTCTACTGTGGGGTTTCCTCTAGAATCGAGAACTTGCCTCGCTTTCAGATCCGTAATCTCCGAATCAGTAGTCCTCTTCGACATTGCGTTCACTGTCCCAGGGATCGTCTTGGTATCAATGTTTTTGATCTGCGGATCCTACAATCGCGATGAGAATGTCGTTGACGTTGGTTCCTGTAGGACCAGTGATTATCAGATCGTTGAGCTTGTTGAAGAGGGAATAGGAATCGTTTTCTCGAAGAAAAGTATCGGTGTCCATTCCCTTTTTCAAACCTCTTTCAACGGTGGTACCGTCAGCAACGGCACCGGCCGCATCAGTTGGACCATCAACGCCATCTGTACCAATAGACGCCACAAGTATCCCCGGTATTCCTCGAATCGAAGAAGCTGCCGAGAGAACAAGTTCTTGGTTTCGTCCTCCACGTCCTTTTCCCTGGACTGTCACGGTGGTTTCACCGCCAGCGACCACGGCGGCGGGAGGGGCAACTGGAAGCTGGTTTTCGCGGATGCCGATGCAAATACCGGCCAATTTCTTGCCTACTTCTCTCGCTTCTCCTTGAAGTCTCGTCGAAAGTATCAATGAGTGATATCCCCTTTTCTCAAGAACCTTGGCTGCGGCGTGGCATGATTGCTTGTTGGTTCCGACGAGGATGTTATGGACCCGTTTGAAAATCCGTGAGCTCCTCTTCGGAGTCTCAGATAGCTTGCCTTCCTTTCCATTCTGAATTCGCTTCCTAACGGAGCTAGGGACTGTTCGCCATAGTCTGCGCTCTTGCAAGATGGTGTAGGCGTCCGCGTAGGTTGTGTCATCTGGTACGGTCGGGCCGGAAGCTATGGATTCCAGCTTGTCCCCCACAACATCAGAAATGATGAGCGATAGGACGGTCGCAGGGTACAATTTTTCCGCGAGACGACCTCCCTTGAAGTCGGAAAGGTGCTTTCTTACCGCGTTAATCTCATCGACTTTCGCCCCTGATCTCAGAAGAAGACTTGTCGTCTTCTGCTTGTCTGAGAGAACTATCCCCGTGGAAGGGAGTGGCATGAGTGCTGAACCTCCGCCTGAGATCAGGCTGATCACCAAGTCCTCTTCGGAGGGTTGCCCGACAAGCCGTAGCATGTTTTTGACTCCTTGAACACCATCTTCGCTTGGGATTGGATGAGACGCTGGATTGAAATTGATCTTCTTGCTCCTGGGCCATGGCTTGGTGTAACCAGGAGTGTTCACGGAGCCGCCTGTTATCCGAACACCAAGAATCTGTTCAATTTCTAAAGCCATACCTGCGGCAGCTTTTCCTCCACCGATGACTAGCACTCTCTTGAACTTTGAGAGTTTGAAAGAAAGCGTTCCGATCTCAAGCTCATTCCTTCTCAACTTCACTTTGTTCCTTAGAATTGTTCGAGGGTCAGCTGCCAGAAGCGCCTGACTGAGCGCCTCTACTAGGACCCGACGGGACGAAGATCCGTTTTCTCTCAGCCGGACGCGCCAGGAATGTTGCGGGAGGCCGCCATCCTTCCGGCCGCGAGTGGAGGGTGTCAAGCTCAGGTCTTCGCATGAAACGTTCTATTTGTGGATATTTTACGCATGCATCTGATGTAACCCAGGGAGGACAATTGTTGTGAGTCTCGCCCGTGTTGGAGAAGCAATATTACCGCAAGTGAAGGAGAGAACTGCACCACCGACGATGGTCATCCTGACCTACTCGTCACACTCATGGGCGAGATTTTCTGAAAACAGATGGGTTAGTTCTCTCGATGGAGACCGATCATCTGAGATGAGGTTGCCGGTTTCCAAACCAGCCCAAAGATACCGCCAAGTATTCCCAGTAAGAGGCCGACCATGAACCCTCCCATAGCTCCAAGAATACTAAGCAGAGAGAAAGCGAGGATTACACCGCTCCAAATCTGGCTCTCTGAAGGACGATTGTAAAGCATCACAGCCCCGAGAATTACGAGAGCGCCGGACGCTAAACCGATGATTGAAAATATTGGGGAGGTGCCCATCATTAGCCCGATCATCATTCCACTACTCATACCTCCCATCATCCCGTTCATCGAGCTGCTCATTGAGCCGACAATCGTGGGCGATCCGAAAGCGAATATTGAGGCCACTAGCGCCCCAAGAACGATGAAGATTCCGCCCAAGAGGCTAAGAATGAAAGGAACTACAGCTCTAGTCTCTGCGCCCATAGTCGAATGCCTACCATATGACTGACGACCACGTCTAAATAAAACTCCTGCAGCACCTGACAGGCTAGCCGATTCGTTTTGCACCAAATTTATGGTTGGCAGGCTTGAACTGGACCACAAATCTCTTTACTTTGTCCGACTCAATTCTCGCGCGTCTGGCGTCACAATATCCTACCGGCGGTTGGGAGAAAGGGGGCTTGAATGGATTCTTCTACTTGCCTAGGCCGAGAGCGTTATCGCGATTTTCTGGCCGTCCTTGAGAACTACGTCACCTCTGGGCGATGCCTGCTGGACTCCGTCCACGGTAAGAGAAGCCACGGGATGACCACCAATGGCGCTGCCATCACTTGGCTGACCCCAGATCGCGAGAAACTCGTGGAGGGTAAAGTCTCGGTGAGAGGTGTTGACTTCGACATGGATGGTTCCTGACGTGTCGTGAGTATGCAGAGGCGACATCCCAATTCCGTACTGGTCCAAGGAGTGGTCCTTCCACAAACTAGACTCTATCCCTATGTTCGCGGGTACCGTGTAGGGGCTTCCGTTTAATGTCACGGACAGGTTGGGATGCCAGTGAACCCCTCTGTCATAGCTAGCCGCCGCGACTGACACTCCGATGACTACTAACGCCAAGAGACCAAGAATCGCGAAGCTTCTCTTCCTATGGCTCCTGAAGACTGAACCGGACTTCACGACCGGTTGTCTTTCAGCCACAGACCCGACACGCTTCGGATGCACTCGCTCCAAGTGTCCCTTCAGGTTCTCCTTCTTGACAGACGTCCCGCAGACGGGACACTTCTCAGGCTCCAAGGACAACTAGAATGGCTCTTAGCCGACTAAAAATCTTAGCCCCACCACCGGTTGGGCGGTTTCCGCTCAGTACAAACTAACTCGTCACGAAGTATTTTCCGGGTCCAAGACCCTTAAACCGCAACCTTGCATGAGCAGTAATAGAGCGAGTGGATTATGGTCGATGGGTCAGGGCACATCACAGACTTGTTCCACAGCTAAGGGTGTTGAGTACGTCTCCCGACTCAGCCCCAAAACAGGATTCGGTAAAACGTCGGAAAATAGCTCTAGTTATAGTGGCCATCGCAGTTGCTGGCACTGGGTCCATTGTGGCGGCGTACGCATTTCATCTCTTTGGAGCGGGGACAACAAGCTGTAATGCCCATATCAGCCAGCCGGGCTCGGCCCATTTCACAATAGTAATGGCTAACCAAGGGTTGAATGTAGGTTTCAACGGAAGCAGGTATCACAGCCTTCCATGGCCGATAATGAATGTCACAATGGGGCAGACATTCTCTATCCACGTCATGAACAACGACACAACGCAATCCCACGGATTCGCCATAACTCGTTACTTTGACAGGGGCATCACTCTAGGTCCCGGCCAATGCTATGATCTGACACTTACCGCCGACCAATCAGGGGCCTTCACCGTGTACTGCAACATTTTCTGTACGATTCACATAAACATGCAAAGCGGTCGCCTGAATGTGAATTAGGTCCAATAGAGGAGAGCTACCTTGAAGCACAAAGGGGTCCTCCTATTGTGCCTAATCCTTCTGCCGACACGAATTGTTGTTACTTTTCCCTCCAACCCCGACGTCTCAGGGCCATCTACCACCCACCAACAACCAACATCAACCTCTCCATACGTGACAACTTTTCAGCTCGCGAAATTCAGTTTGTCAGGTCCGATTCCATGGGTGCTCGATCCTCAAAATGAAAAGACAGTCTGGGTCGTCTTGGTAGCATTCGGGCCGCCTCTGTACTCCCAGATCATCAACTTCACTCTCGGGGCACAGCCAAAAGTCGTTCTCAACGTAACGAACTCCGCCGTATCTTCCATCGTTGTCGACAGAAAGATGGGAAGAGTCTATTTCCCGTTTAACGACACTCTTGCCTACTACGACATGACTTCCGGAAAGGAACAGATTGCAACCCAATTTCCAGGCGGTTCACCACAGTTCATCGCACTAGATGCGAAAGGTCGTGTCTGGACTACCTTAGCCGGCTCCAACCAGGTTGGCGGGTTCGACCCTTCGACTGGAAAAAGCCGCAATTCCATTGTCCCAACACCTCGCTCAGTTCTCCAAGGAATAGCCTCAGCTCCTGACGGAACAATCTGGTTCGCTGAAGCATCTTCAAAGAAACTTGGCCGGGTCGACCCCTCCACTGGCAACATCGTAGAGTATTCTTCTCCTCTTAGGCTGCAGGCGCCAATCCAGCTTACAGTAGGCGCGGATGGGCTCGTCTGGTTTACAGACCACGGTTCAAACGAGTTTGGAAGCTTCAACCCAGCAACTGGCGAATGGAGAAAGCTCCCAATCGGGTACTGTCCTGGAAGTTATTGTCAGCTTGGCCTACCCAACGCGATAACCACAGATGCTAGTGGGAAGGTTTGGTTCTCCGAACACTTGGCGGGGCGAGTGGCGAGGTACGACCCGGAGCGCGGCGAACTAACCGAGTACGCCGTCCCGTATCCGCCCGGGACGTCTAGTTCATCTCTTGCCTACACTTGGTGGGCTCGGCCTGGGCCAGGTAACCTGACCTGGTTCACGTCCTTTGGCCTCGGAGTAGTAGGATATGTCAACGCAAGCGTCCCCGTCCCGTTTTCAATCTCAGGGGTTACGGAGGCGACTGTTCCCGTTGGAGGGTCGACGAATACTGCAGTTACGTTAGCCTACAAGGGTTATGGAACGGTTTCGGTTGGGGTTTCTTCATCATATCTCGACTATGATCAGCAGACCCCTATGTTGTACGGGTCCTACATTCAAAGAGCGTCAGTAGGCCCGAATCCTTCGAGGCTGGTTGAGGCAATCAGCGCTGGTTGGGGACTTTCTAAGGGGTTACACTATGTTATGGTCACAGCTTCCGATGGTCAAATCTCAGCTAGCTTTCCGATAAGAATAATCGTGCTTGACAACCTTGCACCATACGAGACTCTCGCTCTGGACTCCGTTATGCTCATAGTAGGAGTGATCCTGTTTCTCCGGCCCCAACGTGGACCGAAAGACCGAGTGCTCTAAGAGGCGCGATTTTGGATTTTGACGAGAAGACGATAACCTAGATACAGATTGATGATAATGGAGGTTATCAGAATCCAGAGTTGGAATTCCACGAAGGCGGTTATTATCCCAATGCTAGATATCGCACTCAGGCCTAGAAGAGCGAACAGTGGCAGCAGCAGAGAAGTGTGGCACGTACAGCTAATCACGCTGCCGGAGACAGATGTAACTGTACTTGATGAGCCAGACGTCACATTCGACTTCACAGCGGTTCTCGCGGGCGCAGAACGAATCGAATAGACACTCAAGCCCATAAGCGTGGACGAAATAGCGATCAACGAATAGAAGAATACAAAGTAGCTCGGGGCGGCCATTGTTGGAGCGCCGGACGCAATGTCCAGGTACTTGAAGAAAGACAAGTAGGCGAGAGCGCTCAATCCTGTTGCGGCTAGGAACGAGTGTGAGGACAGTATCTCTTTGAAAGGCGACGCCCCTTCCGGTAGAGCTGATGCCTGGTCACTGCTACGGGATGGGTCGTTCGGGATTTCCTCCGTGCTCTGCGCAGGGCGCAAAAACGTTGTTCCCTACTCAAGAAACGTGAGGGCGGAGTTTTGAACCATCCTCAAGTGCCCCCACAACAGTCTTCAAGCTTCCAGATGTTCGAGACCTGTTGAGCATTCCAACCGTACTGTGAGATCAGGGCTTTTGCAAGTCCCTCATGCGCATACCATGCCCAGCATTGACAACAACATGGACCTTCGCCCGACATGGACACAGCGCTATCGTAGACTGCTTGTTGCGTCGGGGTCAGGTTCGTGTCCACGTAAGATGTCATCTGCTTAGCGAGCACTGCTGACACGTTGTACGGATCTTCCGGTATGACTTGAATGGCTGTATAATTCTTCAGGCCATTAACCTGTGATACGTAGTGACTGTAATCCATTGGAGTACAACAAGACCCTTGAAGATACGTACTGTCACCGAGTGAATTGATGTAGTTGATGTTAGCTTGCTTATTCCCTATGTTTGCGCAGGTGTCCGTGTGAGCCTGGCTCAATGCACGGAACTTAGCTGCAGTCGTGGTAGTGTCTGTGACGTTCGGTCTTGAGACCGACATCTGGTCATAATATGCGGCGACTCCCACGAGAACGAGAACAACACTCACTATGACGACAACCGCGTAAACTCTCCCCCTGCCACTTTTGCCCGTTCTGTTATTTCTTTTCGTACTATTCTTCAACGCGAGACATCCGGGTTCGCTGCAGGTAACTCGGTCCAATAGCCGAAGGTCAGAAATTAACCTTCTGGACAAACGGTGCTTTCCTTCCAGTCCTCGTCTTCATCTACAGGATAGCCACCGGGGGCGTCGTTGTTAGAAGCGAAGGGCGGATTCAGAGTAGAAAGCGAAGGCGGGGATATCTCCTTAGGATACGCCCGTCTAGGCCCCGTTGCATTCCAGCACGGACGACTATGAGCCCAGCGAACATGGCCATGTAGAGGGGGGCGGTTCCAATGTCTGTAGCGCCTTGGGTGAAGACTCCACCGAAAGCTTCAGCGGTACTCCAGATGAGAAAGCTGAAGCCAATTCCGGCTAGTGAGGTAAGCTTCGTGAAGAATCCGATGATGATGAATATGGCAATGACGGTTTCTGTCATGGCTAATATGTAGGGGAAGCCTGGGGTCGAATTTGCAATATCAGCCCAGAACCTTACCCATGAAGCAACGGAGCTCGGTTGCCCTGTTGCAGCATTTGAAATCAGATCCCGGTAATCTATTCCTTGCGCTGTCAGGGACCATTTCAAATAGGCGTCAGCAGCCCAGAAGAGTCCGAAGATAACCCTCAGACCCACCCTCCAGTTTCTCCGGATTAGACCTGAGTCTGCTAAGGGAAATGATTCGGACGAGCGGTTATCCCTCGACATTATTTCACTCTCTGCCATTGTTCTGTTCTGACAGGCCACGCAGTTATGCGCATCA
>WNFB01006345.1_pt1 | contig 10605 bp, 4 predicted proteins | sample 5400501 | NCBI WGS metagenome assembly WNFB01 (sample SAMN13153341, study PRJNA577476) | soil metagenome | isolation source: 200 cm saprolite under Douglas fir tree site 2 hole 1 | place: USA:California | collected 2015-04-18 | reverse complement strand
TTGCTCTTTCTTCGTATAGACAGGCCACGGGGCAAACGGCTTGCGTCTGAGGGGTCGCCCGCCTGTAATCGCCAGTTTTCCCATCGAGTGCTCTCCGCTGAGCCGCAGTTCCGGTGTCCGCCGAAAAACTAAAGTTTCAATCCTGCGATGTTCGAGTAAGCCGATTCACCTGCGTCGTTCCTGGCTCGCACGCGGTAGGAGACTTCCTCGCCTGTTTTAGCGCGGGCATCGGAGAACTCGGTAGCGGTAGCCGGCAGCACCGAAATCTTCTCCCAATTTCCGCGGTCTCCGATTCGGCGTTCGACGATCATGTTCGTCGGATCACCGCCGTGGACTTCCCATTTCAAATATGCCGCGCCTCCCGAAGCTGAAACTTTCAACGAACTGGGTGAATCGGGCAGCACGGTCCAGTCAAAATACGTCTCGTCGGCAATCGCCAGGATGCTGTCCCGGACAGTGACCGATTCCAGCACGTCTTTTGTCCCCTCCTTCCATTCGAGCGGCGTAATTTCGCCCGAGGTGACGTCGATGAGCACGGGATGTTCGATGCCGGTGTTTTTGAGCACTAAGCTTCCGTCGAGAGGCGGAAAGACGTTTCCGGGAAGGCTATGCACGGCGAGCCAGTAGGCGACGATCGCCTTGCCCGAGCGCGCGCGGAAGCCATATGCCATGAAAGGGGCTCGCGCTTGGCGACGCAGCGCGGGGAGGCCAGGGCTTTTGATCTGGACGGATGGGTCGAACTTCGTGTCCGAGAAGAGCGCGTTGGCGTTTTCGAGGGCGTAGAAGACCGGCCGGGGCGTAAAGTCATCGGGCAGGTGCCGGAGCCCATGAATCAAACCAAAGTCGTCGTATTCGTTTCCGTCGGTTCCGGCGGCGAGAAGCCAGACGAACGTGCGGACGCCCGCGGCCCAGTTGTAGATGAGACCTCGGGGAACGTATTTGGCCTGGACCGATTCGTCCGAGCCGCGCCATGACGGAATGGAATTGAACTCGTCGTCCCAATACTCGATATCCGGGCGGATGCCGGGGTAGTCGCGGACCATTTCTCGAAGCTTGCTCGGCGATTCCTGTCCGTACGCGCCGTAGTCCATCGATTCCGGATTGAGGTTCTGACCGTATCCCGGATAGGTGTGGTAGGCGTAAACGTCGATGCCGGAAGCGCACTGGCATGTTTCGAGCGCGCGCCGCGTAAAATCGCGCGAGGGGTCTGCCTGCCCGCCGTAGATGACTTTGGCTTCGGGGTCGGTTTCGTGGACGGCCGGGGCGAAGGCCTTAAGCAGCCGCCCATATTCTTCGGGATTGCCGTACGGGTTCCAGTAGCCGATGTCCTGTTCATTCCAAAGCGCGTAGTAACGAACGCGCCCTCGAAAATGATTGACCATCCATTTTACGTATTTGACGAAAGCGTCAATCTGCGCCGGTGTCTTGGGGGGCCAGAAAATTGAGTAAAGGCTTCGGTCGTCGTTGTGAAAAGAACCGGGCTCAGGAGTGATCGAATCGGGCAGCCGGCCGGCGGGCGATGTGTACATCGGGTTGCCGTAGAGGAGTTGGACTTGGACCTTCACGCCGTTTTCGACGAGGGAGTCTACGAAGTCGTCGAGTCCTGGCGGCGCCACATAAACACCGCGCTTCTGTTCGATCCAGTCCCAGCTCGTCGGCTCCGAACTGTTTTCATATTGACCGATGCGGATCCAGCTCACCCCCGCGTCGAACATGCGCGTCCACCACCAGCGTTCCCACGGCAGATATGGCTCGCGCGGCAAGTTCGAATTGATCCCGAAGCCGCTCTGGATTTGAGAAGACCGCTTCGGCGGGACATGGTGAGGGACTTGTCGTTTTTCATTGGCTGCCGTTAGGCAAGGAGGAATTGTCCAGGCGCACGCCAATAGACCGACCATTAGGAGTTTCGACCAGTGCCATGAGGAATACGACCGGCCATCCATCATGCTTGAACCTCTTGATGAATTTAATTTCCAGGATTTGTGCACTGTGGTAAAGCGGGAAATATATCCCTTGAAGCCGGAGGCTAACGAAACGTAGCCCTATTGCGGAGCCAATGCCAGGCTGCGCAGCACATCGGGTGAGTCGGTTTCGGATTAGCTTTTGAACTGGCGCCTTTGGGCGTAAGCTGTCGGTTGCTGAACGCTCCCGCTCATTTCGTCAAGGAAGCAAGTTTCGATCTTTCCCGTTACAAGCGCGGGACAAATGTTTGCCCTCTCCGGTGGCGCGTCGCTTTGTTCGTCACGTGATTCTGAGTGCTGCCGCGCCTAAAACATCCACTTCAAAGCGAGCTGGATTTCCCGTTGATTGTCAGGCAGTGTGCTCGAGATGGCGGCACCCCCCGGAACGTCCACAGTCCCACCAGGAAGCCCAAACTGCGGGTGGTTAAAAATGTTGAAGAGTTCCGCGCGGAACTGCAGGCGATGACGCTCCGTGACTCGAAAATTCTTCAGGATGGCAACGTCGAAGTTCACTTGGTCCGGCCCGCGCAGCGTGGCGCGGCCCCCGTTTCCGAAGAGGGTCGCGAAGGTTTGGCCGGGCGCAAGCGCTGGCACCTGGAATGCCGCCTGGTTATAGAAGCAGTCAAGCGTCTGCTTGCCGGGTGAGCTGCATTCGAGGGCCGCCTGCACGCCCGTCCCGAACGAAAAATCGTTGGGATTGTTAGTGCGGTCCGGCCGGGCGCTAAAGCTCCCTGTGTTCGTGGGGTCGAAGGAGAGGCCTGCGGTGAACGCCTCGCCGCTGCGGATAACAGTTATGCCCGATACCTGCCATCCGCCCAAGGCCAAGTCTGAAGCCCGGCCCAGATTGCTCAAGAATCGTTTCCCGGGCCCCAAGGGCAGCTCGTACAGGTAGCTCGCGACAAAGCGGTGCCGAAAGTCAGGCTGCACGGGGCCTCTTTCCGCGGCGATGTCGTGCGAGTTCTGGATTTGTGAGCCGACGTTCCCGTCTGATGTTCCGAGATTCTTCGAGAAGGTGTAAGAGGCGAGAATGTTGATGCCGTTCGCGAAGCGCTTATTCAGCGATGTTTGGAAGGAGTGGTAAATCATGCTGAGTTGCGGAAAGTCCATGGGCAAAATCGTGTCGAGCTCCGGCAGGCGGTTGAAGTAAGGGCGTCCGAAGTTCCCCACTGAGAAGTTGGTATCGAGCGGCAAAAGCGGCTGGTTCAGGTCGCTCGATTCGTGGTTCCACAACCGCACAGCCCGAGTTCCGACGTAGGCGACTTGAGTCACCCAGTTCTGACCGAACTCGTGTTGAAGGTTGAAGTTCCACTCCAGGATGTAAGGCATGATGCGCTCGGGTCCGTTCGACCGCACCGTTCCGGCAGGAAAGTCTGGATCCGGGAAGGTGACGGTGGACGCGAACCCGTCGGAAATGAATTGCCCCGAAGCGGGAATGTTTCCCGGGTTGAAGAACTGAGAGTTCACCGAGAGATAGGGCGCGTTGAGGCCCAGGTCGTCGAAAATATTTCCTTCCGAAGAGTAGAACACTCCAAAAGCGCTCCGGACCACCGTGCGTTTGCCTCCGAAAGGCGACCAGGCAAAGCCGACTCGGGGAGCGAAGTTGTTCTTATCGAATGCGACTCCGGCGTGGGGGACGCCCTTGGGTCCTTCCGCGTTTACGACGACGGCGCGCTGCAAGTCAAAATTTCCGATGCGACCGTTGGCGGGAGACGCGACTTCATACCTCAGGCCGAGGTTCAAGGTGAGATTGGGGGTCAACCGGAAGTCGTCCTGAACAAACCCGGCCAGGTCCCAATATCGAGTGGGGTATTCGCCTTGCAAGGTATCCTGCTCGCTGAAAATCGGGACCCCCAGGAGCAGGTCCGCCAGCCCGTTTCCCCCGTTGGCGGTGGAGAGGTCGTTCGTGTACTGTCCCGAGAGCTGAAACCAACCTCGAGGGGCTGTAGTCTGAAAGAAGTTGCGCTGCTGGCGGCGGAAGTCGATTCCAAATTTCAGCGAATGTTTTCCGCGCACCCAGCTCAGCGTGTCGGCAATTTGGAAGATATTCTCTACAACGAATTCGGGTGTCCAAAGAGAGTCGCCCAAGCTTGTAAAGCCGGCGGGCTCGACGAGCGACAAGCCCGACGAAGTCGGGTCGCCGCGATTGGCAAACGGAATCCCCAGATTCTTGGAAAGATCCTGCCCGAAGTTGAGGGGCAAGCCAGCAACTGTGTAGCGGAAGTAACCGCCGTGGAGGTCGTTCAGCAGGTTGGAGCTGAGAGTATGGGTCCAGCCCGCCGCCCAGTGCTGGGATCGATTTTTGGAGTTGCTCGGGCAGCACTCGTCCCCGCCGAGATTGCCCAGCGTGGCGGGTCGGAGGCTGCGGATATTGGAATAACTGAAATGCGCAAAAAACTGGTCTTGCTCCGAGAACCGCTGATCGCCCCGGACGTCAAAAGCATCCTGGTCGTTGCTGAGCTTGGGGTTCAGGAGGAAGTTATCGGCGAGCCCCGCCCCGGGGCGATTCGGCGCGGGATAGAGATTGACGATATTCAGCCCCACAGAGTTGATGTCGATGCAATTCGGGGAAGGGTTGCTGGCGCAGAACCCCGCGGGCGGAATAATGTTGACTTGCCCGCTGTACGAGATCGGGTTTCGAAGGAGAACCACGACCGGATTTCCACTGGCATCCGGATTGGCGCAGGTAAAATTCGCAGTTGAGAGCGGGTTGAAGATCGTCCCCACATCAAACGTCGGATCGCCCGGACCGGGATTGGGACAGGGCGAAAACGTCTGCGGCGGTGACCCCGGCGGGGTCAAACGATCCCTAAAATCGCCCGCGCGTTCGGCGGCGTTGGGAACCGTGGCGATATTCGTCACAGCTTCGCGTCGGCGGAACCCCTGGTAGTCGCCGAAGATGAAAGTCCGATTTTTCCTGATGGGGCCGCCCAGGTAGCCACCGAACTGATTCCGCCGGAATGGCGCGCGGTCCGCGTCAAAAAAGTTCCGCGCGTCGAGCTTCTCGTTGCGTAGAAATTCGTAGAGCCCTCCGTGAAGCTCGTTGGTCCCCGACTTGAGGGCCACATTGACGGCTGCGCCCCCGCGGCCGAATTCGGCGCTCATCGAGTTTTCCTCGATGCGGAATTCCTGGATGGCGTCGGGGGGCGGCAGGGCTATCACCCCGCCCAGACCGAACTCGTTATTGTCCACGCCGTCCAGCAAATAGTTGTTGTTTGAAACCCGCAGGCCATTGACGGAAAGCGCTTCGTTGCCGCGCTCGTTCTCGAATACTCCGCCGCTGGCATTGGACCCGGTCTGTCCGGAGTTTGCTCCCGGCCCGAGGTAGGCCAGTCCGATGAAGTTCCTTTCGTTCAAGGGCAGGTCAACGATCCGGCGTTCCGTTTCGACGGTTCCGAGTGAAGACGTCTCCGTTTGCACTAAAGGGGGCGCCCCGACGACTTCCACGGCTTGGCTGACGGCCCCCACCTGTAGGACGAGATCCACTCGTACGACCTGATTGACGTCGATAACGACATCAGGCTGCACGGTCTTTCGAAACCCCTCCTTTTCAGCCGATACCGTGTAGGTGCCGATGTGGAGAAGGCTGGCCACGTAACTGCCGGAACTGTCTGTTTTCCTTGTCGTGGACTGGTTCGTTTGGACGTCGGTAATCGTTACCGTCACGCCAGGCACCAGCGCGCCGCTCGAGTCGGAGACCGTGCCGACAATTTCGCCACGGTCAACTTGCGCGACCAGAGGGAGGTTGAAACAAAAAGGAGAAAGGACAAATAAGAATAACGTGGACCTCCAAAAAGACCGCGGTTTCATGCGCACCTCCCTTGATTCTGAAAAAGGACCCCTCCGCTCAGGCTCGCGACCGACCGTAGCCCTTGCTGATTCCAGGAGTTCGCTCCAGTTCGACCGGTGTCGCGTGGGTTCCTAGTTTCTACTCTCTTATTCAGCGCGGGTCAAGTCCCCGCGTCCCGAAACGATAGAAGATCATCGAGAGAATGCGGGGCAAACGCGGACCCACCCCGAGCGTGGCACATGCCGTTCGTCACCGGCGAATGACCCGAAGAAAAACGATCCTAACCTTATTTCACTTTGGAAGTTGAGTCTGCCTCTAGCGCGGCTTTCCGGATTCCGCAAGGATGAACTGTTTGATCGCACTTCGGCTGCGCGCCATCCGCTCTCGGCGATTGTGGGCCAATTCCGCGTAGCGGCCCAGCTCCCGTTGCGCCAAATCCAGCTTCTCAAGATTGCGATAAGTCTGCCCCAGCCGATAGTGCGCCATTTCCGATCGAGGATCCAACCGGATTGCTTCAAGAAACTCAGCCACGGCCTTCTCTTTTTCATTCCGAGCAACATAGAGGTTGCCGAGTTCCAGGTGAGCGTCCGAAAAGTTCGGTTTCAGGCGAAGCGCCCGCTCGAGGAGGGACTGGGCCAGATCGAAGTCGCCTGGGTTCCCCAGGGCCAAACCGTGGCGGAATAAAGTGACTCCGTAAAAGTAGAGCGCCTCAGCGCTCGTGGCATGAAGCTCGGCGATGCCGCGCAAGCGGGGCAAAAACCTCTCCCATTCGTCAGGTGCCAGAGAGGGAGCGAGAGAATTCCATGCCGCATAGGCGTTCGCAGAAGATGGATCGATCTCCAAGGCATTGAGGACTGCTTCCGCGGCTTGGACGTAATGACGCAATGCGTAGTGAGCCAGTCCTAGACCTAAATACTCTCGCGCAGCGCCGGGGAATTTCAGCGACCCAACCCGGAATACTTCAAGAGCCGGCCCAAAAGTGAAATGAGCAAGGTACTCGGCGCCCAGGTCGAAGTAATACTGCTCATGGGTAGGTTCAAGCTCAACCGCCCGGCGGAAGTTACGGACCGCTTCGAGGTAAAGGCCGGAGTCCTCGTCGAGCGTACCCATTAAGCTATAAAGCTCTGCGGTTGGTTTTTTCTTGATGGTGCTCTCACACAGGTTGATCGCTTCTTGGTTCTTTCCTCCGCCTTTATAAGACAATGCGAGATTGAATGCCGCCGAGTAGCTGTCCGGCTCCGTGCGCAGGGTATCTTCGAAGCGGGGTATCGCCTGCACGTAGGCGCCCCGCGAAGCGAAAAGCAACCCGAGCGCGAAGTGTTGTTCGGCGGAAAGATGCGCAGGCGGAGGTGGAAGGCCGCGGGCCTTCTGGGTCCCGTCGCCTGCCAGGTCCACCCGAACGAGCGAAACGTAGATATCGAACGAGTTGGGCGAAAGTTGGTACGCACGAGAGTAAAAATGAGCTGCCGCCGCCCAATCTTTTCGGTCTTCAGCCAACACGCCGGATAGGGTAAAAAATTTGGCCGCGACCAGGGCTTCTTGCGGCGGAGCAATTCGATCAAGAATCTTCTGCGCTTCTCCGGGCTGATTCATTTCGCGCAAAATGTGGGCATACTCGTAGCCGGCCTGGAAGTCTCCGGGATTTTCCTTCCATGCCTCTTCGAGGTAAGGCTCGGCCTCTCGGTGTCTGCCCAGGGAAGACAATGCCGCTCCGAGACCAAGGAGTGCCGTGAAATTGTGAGGGTCTCGCTGCAAAGCGGCGCGAAACAGGTCCACCGCTTCCACAACCCGACCCGACTGAGAGAGCAAGACGCCCAAGTTGACATAGCCCAGCGCAGCGTCCGGTGCGAGCCGAGTCACTTGGCGAAAACTGGTTTCTGCCTCCTTTTTGCGGCCCAGTTGGCCTTCTGCCAGTCCGCGCAAATTGTAAAGGCCGGCGTTTGAGGGGTCCTTCGCCAAGGCGGAGTTGATTTCACCCAAAGCTTCGGAAGCTTTCCCTTTTTTCAGTAGTTCGAAGGCCTTTTCGTATGCGGATTCCTGAGGGGAAGGAACAGAATGGACGGGGCGGGCAGTCTCCGCGCGGCGCTCTTTCCCGGCCTGCTCGGCGGCAGAGACGAAGCTCCTGAGTGCCAACAGCGCAGCAACGAATGGGAGAATGAGACGGTTCGATTTCAACTTCAGAATGATTCCTGCGAGATAATCCCTTTGCCCTCTTCAATAGTCAACAGTTTGTTGGCTTGGACGCGTTCGAAAATTTCCTTTCCGCCGCTCAGCCAACGGACTTCCAATTTTTCAGCCTGTCGGCTGCGGCCCAGGCCAAAATGCAAGCGCAAGTCGCTCTGCGAGCAGAAGCTGCCCCCGCTCCTCACTTCCTGAACTTGAAGCCGGTTGTTCGCCTCCACGATCACCCGGGAGCCGATCGCGGCGCGATTGGTTTTTGTCCCGATCAACTTGACCAGCAGCCATGAATTGGGCGAGGGCGATTGATTGCTGAGCAGGCTTGGCCGGTCGTTGATGTTGTTGATGACCACATCCAACTGCCCGCTGTGAAAGACGTCTCCGATGGCGACCCCGCGACCGCAGTGGGACTCGAGCATCGCCGGTCCAGCGTGGTCCGAAACGTCCTCAAAGCGGCCATTTCCCGTATTGCGAAAGAGAAGTCTGCGGCCTTCTACCTCCGACATGGTGTGACGCGAGCTGATTCCGGGAGGATAGATCGCCCCGCTAACAATCAGAATGTCCGGCTTTCCATCGTTGTCGAAATCGAAAAAGACGGTTCCCCACTTGACGGAGCGGTTGGCGGCGGCAAGGCCAGCTTGAAAAGAGACGTCCGTGAAGAATCCCCGGCCCTCGTTATGGTAGAGGCTGGGAGTCTCATCGGAGAAATTTGTCTTGAGGATGTCCAGCCTTCCGTCGCCGTCGTAGTCGCCGGCGTCCGCTCCCATGCCGGCCTGGGCTCGTCCGTTCGCATCAAAGGCCACCCCGGCCAGGAGCCCGTTCTCCGAGAAAGTGCCATCGTGGTTGTTGCGGAACAGCAGGCTGGGGGTCGAATCATCGGCCACGTAAATATCTGGCCAGCCGTCGTCATCGAAATCGGCGACGAGAGGCGTGAAGCCGTAGGCTGGGTCCGGCCTCAGAATTCCAGCCCGCTGCGAAACGTCCGTAAAAGTACCGTCGCCGTTGTTGCGATAGAGCGTGTTCCGCGTGCCTTCCAGGCCGGCTACGCCGTAGAGCACCGGAGATTGCTCCCCCACGAGACTGGGATTGCTGTCATAGAGCGTAAGACCGTATTTGTAGCCCACATAATGGCTCACCATCAGGTCGAGGTGCCCGTCGCGGTCGTAGTCGAGGAAGGCAGCTCCGGAGTTCCAGTAATTATCCGGCTGCAAAAGGCCGGATTCACGCGTGACGTCCGTAAAAGTGCCGTTGCCGTTGTTGTGGTAGAGGACGTTTTGTCCGTAATAGGTCACAAACAAATCGAGGTTCCCATCGTTGTCGTAGTCGCCCACACACACGCCCTGCCCCCACCCGTGCCGGACTAACCTGGCCTTCTCGGTGACGGCCGCAAAGGTCCCGTCACGATTATTGCGGTAGAGATGGTTAGACGGCTCACTGCCCTTGCTGAACTCTCGCAGGCCCCACCCGTTGACGATGAAGATGTCCAGCCAGCCGTCGTTGTCGTAGTCGAACAGAGCGACGCCGCCGCCCGTTGTCGAGAGAAGAAAATCTTTCGTTTCGTGCCCTTGGATCACGGTTTTCCCGGTCAGTCCGGCGCGTTCTGCGATGTCCACGTGATAGGGAAGATCGCGCGGGGACTCTCCCGGGGCGGGGCTTGTGGAGAGCAGACTCCGGAAGGGAAAGAAAAAGCAGCTCGCGGCTTGGCAGAGCCCTTTCAGGGATTGTCGCCGGTCCACGGACTCGATTATACCGGGTGAGAGGCCGGTGGGGCAGTCCCATCCTCGAGTCGCGTTTGAGGCTCTCCCTCCGAATTGCCGAACGCTCGCTCTAATCGTGCCGACGATTAACGGACAAAGATGGCCTTTGGCAAAAGGGCGTGGACGCCTTTCTTCCCGTCCACAAGCTGGGTCACGCGCAGATCGACGGCGTCGCTCGCCAGGACGTAGGCGTTGTCGCGGCTCAAATGCTTCTCGCTCACCAGGAAATCGAGCATTTCATTCACGGCAATCTTGGTGGCATCTTCCAGGTTTTCGTGGAACCCCATGGTCATGAAATGCGTGGGCGTTTCGGCGCGCGGCCAGCGGAGTTTCATGTCTTTGCGGACCAGGAGCTGGAAAGTCCCTCGCAGAGAAGTCTCAAGCGCGGTCACGCAGACCTCCCCGTCGCCTTGTCCCGCGTGTCCGTCGCCGACCGAGAGCAGAGCGCCTTTTACGTGCAGAGGAATGTAGAGGGTCGTGCCTGCCACGAGCTCCTTGTTGTCCATATTGCCGGTGTGGACCCAGGGCGGCCCGCTGCTGAGGCGTCCCGTGCGGAGGGGCGGCGCCACGCCGATCACGCCGAAAAACGGCCGGAGTGGAATTTCGATGCCGTCCGAGAATTTCGCCACCTTGCGCGTGAGGTCTAGCGGGGTCACTTTGGCGTATGCGTAGGGGAACTCGTCCGGGAGAAATCCGCGGCCCGGCCTGAAAAAGTTGACGGCGTAGGGTATGAGGGGCTCGATGGAAAGGATTCTGACTTCCAGGACGTCACCCGGTTCCGCTCCCTCTACCCAGACCGGGCCCGTAAGGATGTGGGGGATTTCGCCCCGGTCCTTCACCTCGCGCCCAATCTCGCGCAACGCGGGTTGGATCTGGTCTGCCGGTACGCCGGCGAATTCCAGGTCTTCGACCGCCGCCGCGA
>WNFB01006344.1_pt1 | contig 10605 bp, 9 predicted proteins | sample 5400501 | NCBI WGS metagenome assembly WNFB01 (sample SAMN13153341, study PRJNA577476) | soil metagenome | isolation source: 200 cm saprolite under Douglas fir tree site 2 hole 1 | place: USA:California | collected 2015-04-18 | reverse complement strand
GTTCAGCGCGTCGAGTAATTCTTGACTCTTTGCATTTGTACGCGGCTGATAGATGATGACTGTTTGAGTTTCCGCCTCCGCAGCTAATTTCAGCGCAAGCCGGAATTAGAAGAGGCAGAACGGCGCCCCGGTGCAAACCTGGGCGCCTTTTGTTTTTCTCCTAGTGTTTTCCTGCCGACCCCGCCGCAGATTTCTCACCGGCCGGATGCGGGCCGAAGACGCGGTCGAAGATGGCATCCACATGGCGAAGGTGGCGCTGCAGATCGAAGGTGTGAGCGAGCGCTTTCGCGTCGAGGTACTTCGCGAGGCGCGCGTCATGCGAAACGCGTTCATGGAAACTAGTGTCTGACTCCCACGCCGCCATGGCGTTTTCCTGCACCGCCTTGTAGGCATCGTCGCGGGGCATGCCCTTCTCCACTAGGTCCTGCAGCAATTGGCCCGAGTAAACAAGGCCGTGGGTGGATTCGAGGTTTCGCATCATGCGCTCGGGGAAAACGCGCATCTGGCCGATAATAGCGGTCATCTTTGAAAGCATGTAGTCCACCAGAATGGTGGAATCAGGAAGAATGATCCTTTCGACGGAACTGTGGGAGATGTCGCGTTCGTGCCAAAGGCCGACGTTTTCAAAGGCAGCGAGCATGTTAGAGCGCACGACGCGCGCTAAGCCGCAGATTTGTTCGCAAGTGACGGGGTTGCGCTTGTGAGGCATCGCGGAACTACCGCGCTGCTCACCGCTGAATGGCTCCTCAACTTCGCGGACTTCGGTGCGCTGGAGATGGCGGATTTCCAGCGCGATTTTTTCCAGGGTGGCGGCGATGAGCGCGAGGGCGCTGAGAAACTGCGCGTGGCGGTCGCGCTGAATGACTTGTGAGGCGACGGGCGCAACAGTGAGCCCCAGCCGCTTGCAGATGCGCTCTTCCATTTCCGGGCCGAGATGCGAAGCATTGCCCACGGCGCCAGAAATTTTGCCGACGGCCATTTGCGCGGCGGCGTCGCGAAAGCGCGCGATGTTGCGCTGATTCTCCGCGAACCAATTGGCGATTTTCAGGCCAAATGTGATGGGCTCGGCATGAATGCCATGTGTACGGCCAATCTGCGGTGTACCGCGGAACTCGTGCGCTCGAAGATCGAGGATTTCTCCGAACATCACTAAGCCGCGCTCGATTAGCTTTGAGGCGTCGCGAATCTGGAGTGCTTGCGCGGTATCCACTACGTCATTCGATGTCATGCCGTAGTGCAACCAGCGCGCGGCGGCGGGATCACCGATCGAGTCGCCCACGGCCATGGTGAAAGCGATGACATCGTGCTTTACGCGGGCTTCGATCTGATGGATTTGCGCGACATCGATTTTGGCTCGGGCTCGGATTGCGGCGGCCGCGTCCTTGGGAACCTGGCCCGTTTCGGCGAGAATCTCGGTGGCTGCCAGTTCGACTTCCAGCCACTTTGCAAACTTATTCGCGTCGCTCCAAACGTGGCCCATCTCCTGCCGTGTGTAGCGTGAAATCAATTCATTCTCCTAAGAGCGGAACGAAGAATACGGAGATCTTTGTTCTAATTCCTCCTTCCATGATACCGCAGATGGAGAGCGGATCGCTTGGCGGCAATCGCTGGCCGAAGTGTCCGAAATTGGGATGACCAATGGCGGAAGCGGGCAATCGCGAAGTATGGGCTAACGGGGAAAACTGGATAAGAACCTGGGCAGCAAGGGTTTGTGGGTGGATTCGGAGCGGCACAAGAGTTGCACGAAGGCAGGGTGTAGGCTGTCTACAGCCTGGGGGTAGGATGTCGACAGCCTTGGATGGAACAAAAAGGCGGGTTCAGTCGTCAATAGGGAAGACTGGGACCGGGCCAGCAGAACACATTAGGCGGAAAGACCTAACCCAAGGATGAAGACGATGGGCGAGAAGAAAGAACGGTACCAGAACCGGATTGAGCTGCTACAAGGGACGCTGGACCTGCTAATTCTGCAGACGCTGCAATGGGGGCCTCAGCATGGCTATGGAATCAGCGTGGCGATTCGGAATCGCTCCGGCGAGTTGCTGCAGGTGGATACCGGTTCTCTTTATCCGGCGCTGCACCGCCTGGAGAAACAGAAATGGATTGCGGCGCAATGGCGAATCTCGGAGAACAAGCAACGGGCAAAGTTTTACCAGCTGACGGCAACAGGAAAAAAGCAACTGAGCAAGGAACGTTCCAGATGGTCGCAGCTTTCCGATGCGATCGCGGGCGTGCTTCAGCCGGAAGAGTAACAAAAAAGGAAGTAAGGAAATGCAGAGGTGGCCCGTGAGTTTTTGGCGGCGAAAAAAGCGTGAGACTGAGCTTAATGAAGAAGTGCGGAGCCATCTGGAGATGGCGGCGCGCGAACGCGTGGAGAAAGGCGAAGAGAAGAAAGAAGCGGAGCGTGCGGCGCGGCGGGAATTTGGGAATGTGGGATTGGTGAAGGAGATAACACGGGATGTGTGGGGCCGGAGGTGGCTGAGGGACGCCGCAGACGACGCGCGATACGGATTGCGAATGTTGGGGAAAAATCCGGGATTCGCGATCGTCGCCATCCTTTCTCTGGCCCTGGGGATCGGCGCAACGACGGCCGTGTTCAGCGTGGTCTACGCCGTCTTGGTGAATCCGTATCCTTACGCCAATTCGGACCGGATGGTTCACTTGGTGGTCCACGACACTAACGGCAACCGCCGTTATGTAAACCTCAATGGGCCGCAATTGCAACAGCTTCGGCAGGCCACCTCGGTCGAGAGCTCTGCCGCCATGGATGGGTGGGACCTCACCACGACGGAAGGCGATCTTCCTGAAAACGTCCAGGGCGTGTATTTGACTCCCAACGCCTTCGTCCATTTTGGCGTGCCGACTCTACTGGGGCGTGGACTGCTGCCATCGGATGCGCCCGAGGGTCAGGATCCCGAGAATGTGGCCGTGCTAGGTTATCAATTCTGGCAAAGGCATTACGGCGGCGATCCTGACATCGTCGGTAAGAATATTCAGTTAGTCCATAAGAGCTACTCGATTGTGGGAGTGGTTCGGCCGCGGTTTACGTGGGGAGATGGCGAAGTCTATCTGCCGCTAAAGGTCACCGCCGATACGGCGCGCACTTACTTCCCAATGATTCGGCTCAAGCCAGGAGTCACGCGCGCGGCGGCGAACGCGGAGTTTCAGTCGCTCCTCGAGCAATTCGCGAAGCAAACTCCGACGCATTTCCCTGAGCATTTCCGCATGGCCATAGAAGGATTGAATGACCACTTCGTAACTGATATCGGCGGGACATTGTACCTGCTGCTCGCTGCCGTAGCTTTGTTGCTGCTGATCGGTTGCGGAAATGTCTCGATTCTGCTGTTGGCCCGAGGAACAGCGCGGCAGCATGAGTTGGCGGTCCGCTCGGCAATCGGGGCAGACGGCTCTCGCATCTTGCGGCAGTTGCTGACGGAAGCGCTGATACTGTCGTTTACCGGGGCCGTTGTTGGCGTTGCATTGGCGAATAGCCTGGTGAAACTGATCGTGAACTGGCTGCCGGAATTCTCTTTCCCGCATGAAGCAGCCATAAGCATCAATCTGCCAGTACTGTTCTTCAGTGTCGGTCTTGCGCTGCTGACGGGCATCGTCTTCGGCATCTCACCGGCTCTTCAATCCGCGCGTTCGGATGTAGCTCAGGTGATGCAAGCGAACACGCGCAAGATTACGGCTGGGGTTCATGGCCGCAGGACTCACAGCGTCCTGATCGCGGGCCAGATTGCCCTGACGCTTCTGCTGCTGGCGGGAGCCGGCGTCGCCATGCGAGGCTTCGTCCGCATGATGCGGGTAAACCTCGGCTACGACCCGCACAACACCATGTCGGTAGGAATCCCGGTGCACGACAACACCTATACCTCGTGGGAGGCCAGGAGAGCGTACTTCAGTCAGCTGCTTCAGAAGGTGGGCGCGATGCCGGAAGTAGTTTCGGCCGGCCTTTCGACAAATGCTACTCCGCCGAACAACGGATGGGAACAGCGCTTCGAGATTTCCGGAAAGCCAGTGGCAGAACAACAGCGAGCGCGTATCAACTTCATCAGTCCGGGCTATTTCTCCGTGCTCCGCATTCCTTTGCTGCAAGGACGAATCTGGGATGAAAGCGAGACGATGCACGGATCCAGGCTCGCATTGATCAACCAGACCCTGGCTCGCCAATATTTTCCGAATGGCGACGCCATTGGCAGCGAGATCCGCGTGCCGGAACTGAAGGGTGAGCCTCCGTTTCAACTGGCGGTCGCCGGGAGCGACAATTGGTTTCAGGTGGTTGGCATAGTCGGCGATGCCCGCGATGATGGCCTGCGCAATCCCATCAAGCCCTCCGTGTTTGTGCCGTACACGATCAGCATGCCGGTTTGGACCCAGATCCTCGTGCGAACCAGGGTTCCTCCGCTCCAGATTCTCCGTGCTGTGCGCGAGCAGATTCATGCCGTTGATCCCGACCAGCAAGCATCGAGAAATGTTCGCGATCTCGATGGATGGATTACCGGACAGCCGGAATGGCAACAGGGACATCTGGTAGCGACCCTGTTTGCGGGATTTGCAATCCTGGCACTGGCGCTCGCCGCCACTGGACTCTACAGCGTGATTTCCTACACCGTCGCTCAAAGAACAGGTGAATTCGGCATACGCATGGCGCTGGGAGCCGAGCGCCGAGATGTTCTGCTGATGGTGTTTCATTCTGCGGCGACAAGCGTCGCTGGCGGCGTTCTGACGGGACTACTTCTGACGGTCACGCTCAATCGCGTGCTGGCGCGCTGGATTCAGGACGGTTCACTCGATGCGCTGGTCCTTTTGGGCGTGATCCTGCTGCTGGTTGCCACTTCTGGACTGTCCTGCTTCATACCAGCGCGAAGGGCGTCGTCGGTCGATCCCGTGGTTGCGCTGAGATACGAGTAGAAATTGGAAATCGGAATTTGGGAATTAGCCGTTGAACAAATGGGAGCCGCGATGGATTGAGCGAGCCGATTGTTGGCGAAACGAAATCGAGAAATGAGAAGAAAATAGGTAAAGAAGCAAAAATCCCAAAGTAAACGTACTGGCAATGACTTGTCAAAATGTACCCCAAGCAGTTCGACATTGCTCCTGACAAATGCGGTACCCTTTTCCTCCATAGCCCCTCGAAAGCCCGCAAAGCGGTATGTTGTTGACGGATAAGGGTCTAAGCACGACCTAACCGCAAGCCTCAAATCCTGTCTAATGAATCGGATGCAACCGAGCCCCGCTAGCACCCAGGCCATCGCCGACAGCGACGCTATCGCCGTGGAGCGCACGCTCGCGGGCGATCGCGACGCCTATCGCGTCCTGGTTGAGCGGCATAGCCACAACGTCTTCCGGCTGGCTTACCGCATGACCGGGAACCGGCACGATGCTGAAGAGGTGGTCCAGGAGGCGTTCTTGCGCGGCTATCAAAAACTTGGGCAGTTTGCAGCGCGAGCGAATTTCGGGACCTGGGTCTATCGAATCGCAGCGAATTACGCGATTGACCGCATGCGTCAACGGCAAAAGGAAGAATCACGGCGAGAAGCGCCCAGAGTGGAAGACCACAACGGAATGGAAAACGATCCCTTGGATCGCGTCAAAGACGAGGCGCCAACGCCGGAACGATTGACGCAGAGCCTCGAGCTGCGAAAACAAATGGAACAGGCACTCGCCGCTCTTTCGGACGCGGAGCGAACCGCTTTTGTGATGCGTCATTGGGAAGGCTGCGGGATCGAAGAAATCGCGGGAGTCTTGAAGTCCAGTTCAAACGCAACGAAAAACACCGTCTTTCGAGCGGTGCAGAAACTGCGGCGTGCGTTGCAACCCTTTGTAGAAACAAGAACGCAGGCCCGCGCGATGGGAACGGAATCATGAAACACCTGAAGGAAGAAGAGTTGATTGCTTACCGTGAGGGAGTCGCCGAACAGCGAGCGGCAATTTCGGAGCATCTGGCCGCCTGCGAAGAGTGCCGCGGAGAGTTGCAACGAATCGAGGCGGTGCTCGCGGCCCTGGATACTCTGCCCGTGCCGGAACCGGGAGCAGACTACGGGCGACAAGTATGGAAGGAGATTGCACCGCGGCTAGCGGACAAGCCGGGGCGGTGGTGGCAAGTCTGGCTCGAACCCCGTCGGCTCGTAGCGGCAGGCGGTGTTATGGCTCTGATTATCGCTGCGTTCGTCGCTGGGCGGTTCACAAAGCGGGGCGCTACGGGTGACAACATCGCGAGCAAGGAGCAGGTACGCGAGCGGATTTTGGTGCTTGCCGTAGGCGAACACTTGGGTCACTCCGAGCGGATGCTGATCGAGCTTTCGAACGAGGCGCCGGACAACGCCAAGCAAAAAGAAGTGGATATCTCGGCCGAGCAACGCCGCGCGGAAGACTTGTTGCAAGAAAACCGGCTGTATCGGCAAACCGCGCTGCAAGAGGGAGATGCGGGTCTCGCCAGTGTGTTGGACGACCTGGAGCGCGTCCTCTTGGACGTGGCTCACAGCCCGGAACAAGTAACGCCGGCGCAACTCCAGGCGATTCAGAAAAAAATTGAGGCGCGCGGAATTCTGTTTAAGGTTCGTGTGGTCAACAAGGAACTGCAGCAACGGCAGGAGGCCACAAAGCCTGCGCCGGCGCAAAACGATTCTGCGAAAAGAGAGAGGAACAAAGTATGACCATCGGCAATTCATCTGGAAAGACAGGCATGGCTTGGCTCGCAATCGCCGCGCTGCTGTTTGCGCCTGCAGTCACGCGTGCGCGCATGCTCAAAGCAATTCCCATTCAGTCCGGAGATTTTCTGCAAGACCCACAGGAGACTCAGGACAAAGAGCAGGAGAAGCGCGATCGCGAGCAAGAGGCGCGCGACCGCGAAGAGGAAAAACGGGACCGGGAACAGGAAGCTCGCGAACGGGCGCAGGAAAAGATCGAACGGCTCCAGGAATTATATGACGACGGCCGCGACGATCTGGACGAAGACCGCTACGACCAGGCGGCGGCCAAGTTCAAGCAACTGGCTGATATGAATGGCCCGCAAACCGACGCGGCGCTTTATTGGAAGGCCTACGCGGAAAACAGGCAGGGCAAGCGGGATGCGGCGCTGGCCACCATCGCGGACGTGAAGCGCCGATTCCCGCAAAGCCGTTGGTTGAAGGACGCGGGGGCGCTGGAAATCGAAGTTCGGCAGTCCACGGGCAATCCCGCGCATCCAGAGAATCAGAGCGACGAAGAACTACGGATGCTCGCGCTGCAAGGAATCATGAATGGTGATCCTCAAAAGGGTATTTCCATCCTGGAAAATATTCTGAACGGATCGGGCACCCCCAAACTCAAATCGCGGGCGCTATTCATGGCGGCGCAGAGTGGCAAGCCGGAATCGCGGGAGATTCTGGCAAAGATAGCGCGGGGGCAGAACAATCCCGAACTGCAGCGGAAAGCGGTTGAATACCTGGGACTTTTCGGCGGTTCTGAAGCGCGCAAGACCTTGGCCGAAGTCTATGCGTCCACGAGTGATGCCTCCGTTAAACACGCGATCCTGCGCAGCTACATGATTGGCGGAGATCACGAGCGTCTCTTCGCCGCGGCCAAGAGCGAGAAGGACGAATCTCTGCGCCGCGAGGCCATCCGGCAACTCGGCCTGGTTCATGGCACGAGCGAATTGGAGCAGTTGTATAAGGCGGAATCTTCCTCCGACCTTCGCCGAGAGATCCTCCAGGCATTTTTCCTTGCGGGCGATTCCGGAAGACTCGTGCAAGCAGCGCAGGGAGAAAAAGATGCGGAATTGCGCCGGGCGGCGATTCGAAACCTTGGGCTGATCAATTCAGACGATTCGGGGAAGGCCCTGCAAGAGATTTACAGCAAGGAAACGGACCAATCGCTGAAGGCAGAGGTACTCAATGCGTATTTTCTGCAGGGCAACGCGAAAGCGCTGGTGGCCATCGCGCGAAACGAGAAAGATCCTGAGCTTAAAAAGACCGCGGTATCCAAATTGTCGTTGATGCATTCCAAGGAAGGCACTGATTACTTGATGGAACTGCTCCAAAAGTAAGGGGGAACGATGCGAAAGGAAGAGACTCTTGCGACGCTGCGCAAAGTACTTGGGCTCGCGATGATCCTCGCGGGAATTAGCAGTGCGGCCGTGCAACTGGCGAATGGCGGTGCTCCGCCCCGGCCGGGGCAAGCCAGCCCCGCTACGGCGCAAGCGGCGGAAGTTCCGCGCGTTGAAAATGCAAAACTGGAGACACGGACCGTCGGCGCAAGTCTCGATGCGACCTTTCGCGAGATCGCAAATGCCGCGGAAAAAGCGGTATGGGTCGGCTACTCCGTCGACCAAGTAGTTGGAAATCGTGAAGCCTGCTGCAACAACAATTGGAATGACGGCAATTGTGGCACTTGTCGCCTGGAAAAAGAAAACAGCGGGACGACTGGCACAGCGCACGCGGATGGAAACGTTAAACTGGAAAGCGGGCGCCAACTCGTCGTGCTCTATCGTCTGGAAGCCAAGCAGGTCGTGAAGATTCGCGTTGCATCAAACGACTGCACGCTGGATGCTGGCGGGCTGCCCTTCTTCTGGCTGACGGGACTGAAACCGTCCGACAGCATAGCCTTGCTCACCAATTACGTTCGCAATTCCGATTTCGATGATCATGGGGATCGCAGGCCCGGCAATGGCGCATTGACGGCAATCGCGTTGCATGCGGACCCATCGGCTGACCGCTCGCTCGAATCTTTCGTGATGCCGGAGCAGCGCGAAGGTTTGCGCAGACAGGCGGCGTTCTGGATGGGCGCAGCGCGAGGTAAAGCGGGATTGACCGTTCTGCAGCACATGGCGAAAACCGATCCGAGTTCGGACGTGCGCGCCCACGTGGCCTTCGCGCTTTCCGTCAGCCATGAAGCGGGAGCGCTCGATGAGATGATCCGCATGGCGCACGATGACACCAGCTCACACGTACGCGGACAAGCGCTCTTCTGGCTGGCGCAAAAAGCGGGGAGGAAAGCAATTGGTACGATCACCGGAGCGATCGAGAACGACCCGGACACCGATGTAAAGAAAAAAGCCGTGTTTGCTCTTAGCCAGCTACCGAAGGATGAAGGCGTTCCGAAGCTGATCGAGGTAGCGCAAAATAATCGGAATCCGGCTGTGCGGAAGCAGGCGATGTTCTGGCTGGGACAATCGAATGATCCGCGCGCGCTGCAATTCTTTGAAAAAGTGCTGGCGCAATAAAACATCAGCGCAGAAGATCTTCGAGCTGTACTCGCGCATCCGTCTTCGAATCGCGATATTTCACAATGACTGCGGCTTGTAGCGAGAGTCCCCACTTTGCACCGCTAGGATGCGAAACGGCACGCGAGCCAGGCACCACGATCGCTTCTTCCGGAATAATCAGCGGCTCGGTTTCGGTGGCTGTGTAAACTGCGTCTCGAACGAGATCGTAAACGGGGATGGAGCGATTCAGGATCGTGCCCGTGCCCAGAACAGCACGGCGTTTCACGACCGTCCCTTCATAGACACCCGAGTTTCCACCAACCAGGACTTCGTCCTCGATAATTATCGGCAGCGCGCCAACCGGCTCGAGAACGCCGCCGATCTGCGCTCCCGCGGAAATATGGCAGTTGCGGCCAATCTGGGCGCAGCTCCCAATGAGAGCGTGCGAATCGATCATCGTGCCTTCTCCCACATAAGCGCCAACATTTACAAACATCGGCGGCATGCAAATCACGCCCCGGCCAATGTAACTGCCATCGCGGATGCTGGAGCCGCCAGGAACGATGCGCACGCCATCGGAAACTGTAAATGCGCGAACGGGATAAGTGGACTTGTCGAAGAATGGCTGTTTCGCCGCGTCGATGGACATATCGGCAATGGCGCCCATTCGAAAGCCCAGTAAGATTCCCTTCTTCACCCAGGCGTTTGCGCGCCAGCCGGATTTCGTGGAAGCATCCGGCTCGGCGGCGCGAATCTCACCGCGGTTCAGCGCCGCTTTGAAATCACGGAAAAGCCATTGATGTTCCTCTTCGTAGTGAGCCGGAGCTTCGTCAAACAATCGTTCAACTTGCGATGGCAGCATGAGCCCTTTCGACGGAAGGCGAGCCTGCGATACGGTCAGCTAATCCAAGCGATTCGAGCACCGCTCGGATGCGCGCCTGATTTTCCGCCTTCGGCGGCACCAGTGGCAAGCGCCATAGCGGTTTGAGCAGACCCATCTCCGCCATCGCCGCTTTCACGGGAATGGGGTTTGACTCCACGAAATTGATTTCCATGAGCGGATGAAACCGGCGGTGAATCGCGCGCGCCCCCGGAAAATCCACCTCTAGCGCGAGCCGCGTCAATCGGGACATTTCCGCGGGAATTTCGTTGGACACAACCGAGATTACCCCTCGGCCGCCGAGCGAGATCACGGGCAACGTTATCGCATCATCGCCCGAAAGAACGATGAAGTCATCCGGCACGGCGTTCAGAATCGCAGCCATTTGGGAAACATTGCCCGAGGCTTCCTTGATACCAACGATGTTTTCGATTTCGGCAAGCCGCCTCACTGTAGCCGGCTCGATATTCACTCCCGTGCGGCCCTGCACACTGTAGAGAATAATGGGCAAGGAAACCGCTTCGGCAATCGCGCGATAGTG
>WNFB01006342.1_pt1 | contig 10607 bp, 8 predicted proteins | sample 5400501 | NCBI WGS metagenome assembly WNFB01 (sample SAMN13153341, study PRJNA577476) | soil metagenome | isolation source: 200 cm saprolite under Douglas fir tree site 2 hole 1 | place: USA:California | collected 2015-04-18 | reverse complement strand
CCGCCGCCTGGCCGAGCGGGAGCAGCTTGGTCAGCAGCGGCGATCGGCACGGCCGCCGAGAAGGTGGCCGAAAACATTCTCGAAGACCTCTTCACGATGGTCTTGAATTGCCGCCTTCCGAGGTGAACAACCAGGTGGGCCATGCAGACCTGGTGCTTACCCGGCTTGGTGTCAAGCATCTGATCATAGAGGTCAAACGCCCGGGCGCGCTGGCGTGGAACGAGCGGTCGGTCGGTCTTGCGCTTACACAGGCGCACCGATACGCCGACGAGCAGAAGGTCCATTCCATCGCGGTCAGCGACGGAATCATGCTTTATGCCCGTGACCACGTCCCTGGCGGGCACCGGGACAGGTCGGATGGCCGTGCTGTGGCTGTTACGTCTCGGGTGACGCGGTGCGGTTGATCAGTCCGGTGGGCTGGTGTGCAGTAGGCGGCGCAGCGCGGCCGGCGTGTGGCATAGGTGCTGTCGTACGGTGCGGCACAGGTTGCTTGATCCGCGAAGCCGAGGTCGGCGGCCAGGACGGCGAGATGGTTCTCTCCGTGCTCCAGCCTGTCAAGTGCGCGTGCTACCCGGACGCGTTTGCGATACCGGGTCAGCGAGACCCCCATTTCCCGGGTGAACGCCCGGCTCAGCCGGAATGGTGAGATAGCAGGCAGCGCCGCCAGCGGCACGAGCGCGTGGGCGGCGGGGTCGTCGGCGAGGATCGCTTCCCAGGCCACGGCAGACCGGTCGGCGCGGTGCGCTCCGGTGCCTGCTGGCGTTGGGGCGGCGCTGATTTGCTTAAGGATGCCGCTGAGCAGGTTCAGCAGCTGCTGCGCCACTGCGTAGCCGGGCTCTGCAGTCCGCGCGGCGGTGAGCACGCGCCGGTGGATCAAGTCAAGTTGCGCATGGACGTAGAAGGTTGACGTGGTCAGCGGGACCCGGTCACCGGCCAGCGTCACCCACAGTATGCAGCAGAGACCGAAACGAACCGCGATCGGTGCGCGGTCTTTGGCCGGGTGGACCTTGGGGGTATGCGCACCGAACAGGGCGTGTTCGGCGTGGGCAGCTCGGCAGCTGCCGCGTGCTCGGCGAGACACCGGCCGCCAGGCGTGCTGTGCGTGTGGCAGCTGACCGGGTCGGCGTGCTGCTAGGCCAGCAGCTCGGTCACCAGCTCGGGTGGCAGGCCGTGCGTCTCGTGCAGGTATCTGAAGTCCGCCTCAGTCAGCGGCCGGCCAGAGCCGAACTGTGCCAGCACCTTACGCCCGCGACTCAGCAGCCCGGCGAACCGCTGCTCCTCTCCGTGGAGCACTTCGCCGACAGGCCCGCTGCCCGCGTCCTGCCCGAATTGCGCCAGCGTGTGCTCAAGCAGCGAGGTCGGCAGGTCGTTCAGCGTCCTGGTGCTGTCGTCGCGCCACAGCATGGTGAGCGCGCGCCGCAGCAGCCGCCGCAGCACGTAGCCCCGGCCGGTGCCGGACGGCCTGACGCCGTCGCCGATGATCACGATGCTGGCGCGCAGGTGGTCGGCGAGCAGGCGCAGCGATCGCTGGTCGGGCTGCCACAAGCTGGGCAGCGTGCTCATCCAGGGCTGGAAGACGTCGCAACCGTACACCGAGGGCTTGCCCTGCAGGACCATCAGCAGCCGCTCCAGGCCCATCCCGGTGTCCACGTTGCGCTGCGGCAGCGGCTCGAGACTGCCATCGGCGTGCCGCCGGTAGCACATCGTCACGTGGTTCCACAGCTCCATCCAGCGCCCGTCGGTGCCAGGCGTGCCCTGCGGCGGGCCGTCACCGGTCCAGACGAATATCTCCGAGTCGGGGCCGCACGGGCCGGTCGGGCCGTTCGACCACCAGTTGTCGTGCGTGGTCAGCTCGACCGGCACGCCGAGCTCGGCCCAGGTTCGCAGCGACGCGATATCAGGGCCCACCTGCTCATCGCCGCCAAACACGGTCGCATGCAAACGATCCCTGCCGATGCCCAAACCCTCGACTGCCAGCTGGCAGCCCCAGCGCAGGCTCTGTGATCCTTCGTAATCGCCCAGCGACCAGGAGCCGAGCATCTGGAACACGGTCAGATGGCAGTTATCGCCGACCTCGTCAAGATCGGTCGTGCGCAGGCAGCGCTGCAGGCCGGCCAGCCGCCTGCCCCGCAGATGGGGCAAGCCTTCCAGGCACGGGGTCAGCGGGTGCATCCCCGAGGTGGTGAACAGCACCGGGTCACCGTCAGGCGGCACCAGCGAGCTGCCCTGGAGCATCTGATGGCCCCGGTCACCAAAGAACTCAAGGAACGTACGGATCGTCTCGGTCACGTTCATGGCATGGGTCCCTTTCTGGTTGCTGGGACCAGAAAGGGACCGCTGGCACGGCCATGATTACAAATCCACATCACGCACCGGCGAACCATTCCCGGTCGCCAGCGTGGGGGAAGTAAGGTCAGCCAGCGGCAACCGGCGAACTCATAGCTCGCGCGGCCGCGCAGGTAAAGCCGACCTTCATGCCCTCACTATAGGCGCGGCCGTCCCCGCAGGCTAAAGGCTTTTCCCGCTGCCCCGCCACAACTCAGCTCTCGGCGACCTCAAGATCGCCCCGGTCATGCGGTGCTGACCTTCGCACCGGTCAACCCCAGCGAACCGATGAGCGTCTCCAGCGAACCAGTGAGCTGACCGCACCGGCCGCCGCGTGGGCGGCCCCCCCCGCTGGCCATCCCACGCCCGGCGACGGCCCGATGATGGCTGGGGCGCCGGCGTCCACCGGGGGTGACGGCCACCAGATTCGCCGTCATCCGGGTCGCCCAGTCCGGATCGCTAGGTCAGGCGAGACGCGCCAGGACCCTGGTTGGGCGCTGAAGAGATCGAGCGTGCTAGTGCCGTCGCTGACGAAGAGCAGGCCCTGGCCGCCGGCCGGGTCGACGCGCCGAAGAGATCACCGGCTCCGCTGTCGCCTGCCAGGAGCATGGGACCATCCTGAGAGGTTTTCGCCACGAGCACACTGGCAAGCGACAAGCAGGTACAGGTAGCGATTGGGCTCCTGGTGACCGACACCACGAGCTGCCAGCCACTGCGGCGGATGCGGTGATCTTCCTCGGGGAAGGTGTCTCCGCAGCGACGATCGGGGCGGCGTGCTGACCATGACCCGTGTGATCGCCGCCAGTCGCACGGCGCCAGCCTGACTGCTCCGGGCACAGGTGCTGCACTGGCCGTCAAGGAGAACGCCTTCGCCGAATGGATAGACAGGCGGCGATCCGTCGCACCGCGCCATATCTGGATGTTCGGTATCGTTGTGCCTCGCCGCGCTCACCGTCATGACCGAGTACGTATTAGGCGTTCTGTTGCTGTCCGGGTACTCAGGGCTGGCGACGTTGCTTGCTCTAGGTAGTGCACACGGTCAGCTTGGCTTGAACACCGGTGGCCGGATCGCGAATACGGGCGACATGAGAATGCCAGGCTCCGGGCGGGTTATCGTCCGGCCTGGGCTCGAGCGTCAGCGCTGAAGCGACTGGTCCGCAGCAACGTCTGGGAAATCCTCGCCCACCTTGTTCCGGACGCTCTGGTCGTTGACCGTTCTGCGGGACCCGTGTTGTTCGACGGTGACACGCTGTTCATCGCATCCAACGAGCGGAGCCGGGATCTGATGCTGCCCGGGCTGCGGGTGGCCGTGCGCCGCGGCCACCCGCCGTTCGCGGATGATCTGCCTTGGATGGCCGGCTTGCACAAGGCATCGATCCCTCGCGGGCTCGTGGAGAACCTGGCACGGTCGCGGACACGACAGGGTATCGCCCGCACGTTGTCGGACGAGGAACTCGCCGCGTGGGTTGCACAACTCGCCCACGCGCATGACGTCGCCAGCACATTCGAACTCATCGGTGACCCGGTTGACGCGCGTGATATCCCTGGGTCCGGCACAGAATTCATGGCGCAGCTCGAGCGCCGGCATGCGCGGCTGATGGCCGCCCGGCCTGACAAGCGCCCCGGTCAGTTCAAGCAGGAGGCGAACCGGGTCGGGTCGTATCAGTTCGTCGCACCGGAACTGGTCCGCGGCACGCTTGATCGCGGGTTCGCGCTGGGCGATCAGCTGACGCTGCCGTTCAGCCGCGCCGTGTTCATGATGTTCCTGATTTCAGAGGTCCACCCATTCGACGACGGCAATGGACGACTGGCGCGCCTGGCCATGAACGCCGAACTCACCGTCGCCGGCCAGCACCGCATTCTTGTGCCGCTTATCGTGCGCAACGACTATCTGGCAGGCCTGGTGCTCGACGGTGAATGTTCGCAGGTGCACAGCAACCTGCCTGCTGCGGGGTGAGCTGAAGGGGCGATCATTTGTAACCGGCTGCCAGAGGGGTCACGTCGCGTAGGCGACGTTTCCGCCTGCCGGGCGACGCTGCTACGGGCCGGGAGCGCAGACCTGCTTACCGCAGTCCGACGGTGCTGAGGTTGGCCCACAGAAGTGACACGGCGATCGCCGCGCCGAGGAGCACACCTGCCGTCACGCCGAGGCGCCGGACGGTCCATCGCTGAATGCGGATGGGTGCCCTGGCTGGTGCCAGCGCCCGGAAGGCGCCCACCAGATCGCGGCCGTCTTTGCGGATCTCGGCCCGGAGCTGGGAGGGCACCGTGATCCCGCGGGTCGCGGCGAACGCTTCAGCGATCTCCTCGGAGCTGAACAGTCGCTGTGCCTCCTGGTAGACCATCTCCGGTGATGTGCGCAGGGCAAGGACCAGCATCATGTTGGCGAGGTCCACCACCTGGCGCCAGGGGGAGGGCCGCACTTGGCAGAACGCCACGTCGATCAAGAAGACCTTCCCATCGCGGGCCAGCAGGTTGGAGGGCTTAATGTCGCGGTGGGCGATCCCGGCGTTCCACAGCCTGCGGATGATGGACAGGGCGTCCCGGATCGTGTCCCGGCTGACTTCCGCATCCAGGATCTCCTTTCCCCCGGCGAGGAACTCGGCCGCCAGCAGGTACTCCCGCTCGGGGGTGAGCTCGACGAACCCGTAGGGGGCGGCGGAAGGGACGCCCACGTCGGCCATCAGCCGCAGCATGTAGTCCTCGTACTCCACCAGCCGCCGAACCGAGTTGAAGGGCTTCTCGTCCTCCAGCGCCCCGTACAGCATCATCCGGCCCAGCTTGTACCACCGGTCCGACCGCAGGTGGGTCAGGGCGTACAGCTTGCCGAAGACGGCGGCCTGGGGCTGGCCAGCCACCTGGATGCGAAGCGGCGTGGAGCCGCCCGACCCCGCGGTCCCGAATGGTTCCACGCCGGCCACATCGATGCCCAGCTGATCGGCAAGGGCCCGGCGGATGGCCTGGCCCCGCGGCCCGTCGACGGGCAGATGGGCGCTCTTTCCGCGCCGGTAGGAGACGGGAAACGAGCGCTCGGGCGCGAGCAGCCGGAACAACACCAAAGGGATCGCCACCCCGACGATCGCGCCGGTCACGACGCCCGACAGGTCGCCGCCGCCCGACATCCGGGCCACACTGAGCGCGGCGAGCAGGATGCCGCCGCCAGCAAGCGCCAGGCGGCGAGCGCGGCCCGGTGTCACCAGCGCATAAGCGATGCCGACCACTGTCACCGCGAACCCTGCCACGGCCGCGGACGGGCCCAGGGCACCGGCCACCACACCCACACCCGTGGGTAGGGGTGTCCCCGGCGTCCCTGCCGGGGTGGTCGCGTGGACGACCCACCCCACCACCAGCACCGAGCCGGCGAAGGCCAGCAGGTGCTGCCACCGCCGGAAGACGACCAGCACGGCGCAGGTCGCCAACCGCAAGATGCCCAGGGTCCAGACCGAGCCGAGCAGGCTCACCGCCCCGATCAGCGCCGTAAGGCCCGCGGAATGGGCATGCTCAAAAAGCTTCCGGGCAGCGTCGTTGATCTCGCCCACGTAGCTCCCGCTGCCGGCCGAGGCGCCCAGCCCGAGGAACGGAGCCACCACAAGCAGCGAGATCATGACGAGCCAGAAACGCGCCGCCCCGCGCAGGTTCTTCGGAAGCGGCGGCCGCGCCCCGGACGGACGGCGGCGGATCACGCCGGCAGCCAGATTTGGCACGGCCGGGGGTCGTTCGCGGTGGATGGCCGGGCGATCCGGATCAATCCCGGCGCCGATGCGAGGATGACCGTCCTCGCCAGGTGTGCTCATTCCGCCACACTTCCAAGCGTCCAGACAATCATGCGCCGCCCGTGACCGGCGGACAAGCCGCAGTGTGAGCCAGGACGCATACCCGGCCGCGGACAGCGATAGGGAGGTGGGGCGACGCCACCCAGCGCCGCCCGCAACCACGCCACGACGGAACCAGTGACTAACTGAGCGGCAACGCTCCCGCACATGCCGGCACGTCTGTGCACGTCCCTGGACACTGCGACCAGCGCTGCCCGAGCCTGATCGCTGCGTGGCCGCACCCAACTTTGGCTTCAGGACGAAGAGGCGACCGGCTCGAATCCGGGTCATCACGACCCGGAACTGAAAATCGCTGGACCGGCTCAGCGGGCACACAGAACGACGCCTGAGTTGGGCTGTGGCCAGGCCAGAACGCGCGCACGAATCGGCGATCTGGTCGTTCGCCGGTCGCAGAGTCATCTCTCACGAGATCACTCTAAGTAGCCCGGCGAGTGTTGCTGATAGGCCAGCGAGCACAGCAATGCCAGCCAGCCGCCGTCCAGGTGATCTCGCCGGTCCGAGGATCTCCCGTTTTCGCGGTGGCGTTGACGCCAGTGGCGATCACCCTGGTGGCAATCAGTGCCGGGTCCCCTGGCGGGCCTTGTGGGTCAGCGCGCCGGCCCACCGGTAGGTGTCCGGGCCGACGTTCAGCGGCTAGGTGCGAAACGCCTTACGTCAGGCTGATTCTTATGGCCGCTCGGATTACGGACCAGGGCCACGGCAGCGTCGACGGCGAGGCCGAGTGCCGCCCCGCCCGCAACGTCCAGCGGGAGGTGGGCGCCCACGTAGATGCGGGAGAGGCCGACGATCGGCACGGCGGCGGCAACGACGGCGCGCCCGGACGGGCTCAGTCGTGGGAAGGCAGCCGTGCCCAGGGCGACCGCCACGCCCGCGTGCCCGGACAGGTACCCGAGCCCGGAAGCATCGCGGCCGCGGGTGTGTGCGCCGCTGACCAGTGCCGCTGGCCGGGGCCGGCGCACCATCTGTTTGACCAGCTTGGACAGGGCCCAGGTTCCCGTGCCGCTCGCGAGCAGGCGGCCCGCCAGCGCGCGGTCGTGAGCCAGCAGCGCTGCGCCGGCTGCCGCGGGCGCGGCGCCGAGCGTGCCCAGCTGCATGATGACCCAGATGGGACCGTAGAGCGAGTCGGGCAGGCCGTTGACAGCCCGGAACGCCTGGGCCTCGCCGTATCCCACCCGGTTTCGGCGCGCCGACAGTGCGGTGACCAGTACCGCTGCCGTGCCCAGGCCGAGTCTGACCCGGAGATCGGCCAGCCAGCGCATGGGAGAGCGCTTTGGGGTCTTCCTGGCCCGCTGCGGCGGTGCTGGCATGGTGGGCCGTTTCGGATCGCGGGTACCGGTGAGTCGCTTCATGGGTTGAGCTCTACGCCAAGCTTCTTCAGCCCCGTACAAGAGTCGATCGCCCGCCTCGGGCGCACTGGAATAGCCGTCTTCAAGAATGTTGCGGCGGCCAGACGCCACAGACCGGGCACCGCAGTGCCCGTGCTGTTCAGGGACACCGGATTGCAGAAAGTGCGGGTCCGCGCGCATATTGACAGGAAAGCAGCATCCACGCGGTCTCGACGAGCCGTGCACGCGAACTCACCGTAATCCGTTGGCGCGGGCAGTGCTGGAGCTGGCGCTGGGCACGCCGAACGCAAGGTTCAGCGCGCCCCCGATGAACATGCCCAGACCCGCCCCCGCGACGACGTCCAATGGGAAGTGCGCACCGAGATACACACGCGGCAGGCAGACCGCGCCGGCCAGGGCCCAGGGCAGTACCTTCCACCAGCTTTTGAAGTAGGGGGCCACCCAGAGCGGCGATCGCAAAGATCACCATGGCGTGACCTGAGGGAAGCTCAGCCCGTGGGCAGCGGCCTTGCCACGCAAGATCACGTCCGATACCGTCTCCGCGGGCCGGCCATGCTGCACGAACGTCTTGGCCACCGCCTCCAGCGATACCTTCAGCAGCGTCGCTACCGCCAGGGCAGCGGCCAAACGCAGCCTCCTCAAGAGCGCGGCTGCGGCGGCCACCAGGGGAAGAGCCCCGATCACTCCCGACAACCGGACTGTCCACATTGGCGGATACAGCCACCCTGGCCAGTGATTGATCCGGCGGAACACGGCCACATCTGTACCCACGACCAGCCGATTCGCTACGAGCACCCCGCACACGACCACCACGCCGAGCCCGACGACGACCACAAGTGCGTCGGCCCGTCTGCGCTGGTAGGTCCTGCCATCGGGGGGCCCGGAACCACCACCGGGTCAGCTACCTGCCCAGCTTCCGATGCAATTCCGCCGCGGGAAGCCGGCGGGCTCGGTGGCAGCCCGTCCTGGCCCCGCGCTGACAGGGGACTTCGGTCCCTACCGCCGGGCTGGCGCCGGGTGTTCGGTGAGGGGAGAACGGGAAGGGAGAGCAGGGGGTGTTATGCCTGGGCGACCGGTGTCTGCGCAGCTCCTGGGCGGGATGGATGTGCTCGTCCAGGACGACGCCGGGCTGGGCGACGAGGCCGCCAACCTGGCGCTGGAGGAGGCCCTGGTCAGGGCCGTGCCGCGCCGTCCGCTGCTGCGGATATGGCAGAACGGGGCCTGCGTGGTCATCGGCCGCGGACAGCGGGTGTCGCGCGAGGTGAACGCGGCGGCCTGCGCCGCCAGCGGCGTGCCGGTGCTGCGCCGGGCGAGCGGCGGCGGCACCGTTTACCACGACGCGGGCAACCTCAACATCAGCGTGGCCGTGCCCGGGTGGGAGCCTGGCCTGGCCGGTGAGCTGGCGGCGCTGGTGGCCGGTGTCATCGGGCGGCTGGGGCTGCAGGCGTCGATCGGCGGCCGCGGTGTGTTCATCGGCCCCGCCAAGGTGTCCGGCCTGGCCAGCCAGGTGACCCGGGACGGCACGCTGGCCCACGCCACGCTGCTGGTGACCACGCCGGCCGGCCGGGTCCAGGCGTACCTGGCCCCGGCCCCCCCGGACCGGCGCCCCCTGGACTCGCACAGGTCCCCGGCACTCCCGTTGTGCGCTCACGACCCGGCGCTGGACATCACGGCGTGCCGGCAGGCGGTGCTGGCCGAGGCGGCATCGCGGTACGGGCGGCTGTCACCGCGGGCCCCGCGGCTGGCTGAGCGCCGCTGGCAGGCGCGGCTCCTCGCCGAGCGCTACCGACATGACTCATGGCATCGAACCGGCTGGCCAAAGGAGGCATCGTGGACGACAAGACCCGTCTTGAGCTCTACCAGGTGATGGTGCTCAGCCGCACCTACGAGGAAGCCATTCTCCGCGAGTACCACGCGGACAAGAAGCCAGCGTTCGACATCGGGGCAGGGCTGGTCCCCGGGGAGATGCACCTGTCCGCCGGGCAGGAGCCGGCCGCCGCGGGCGTGTGCGCGCACCTGCGGCGCGACGACGCGGTCACCGCGACCCACCGCCCCCACCACATCGCGATCGCGCACGGCGTTGACCTGGACCGGATGACGGCCGAGATCTTCGGTCGCGAGACCGGGCTGGGCCGGGGCCGGGGCGGGCACATGCACCTGTTCGATCCGCAGACCCATTTCTCGTGCTCGGGCATTGTCGCCGAAGGGCTGCCGCCCGCGACCGGGCAGGCGTTCGCGTTCCAGCGGCAGGGAAGCGGCCGGGTGGCGGTCGCGTTCACCGGCGAGGGGGCCGCCAACCAGGGCGCATTCCATGAGTCACTGAACCTGGCCGCGCTCTGGAAGCTGCCCGTGGTCTTCGTGATCGAGGACAACGAGTGGGCCATCTCGGTGTCCCGGGAGGTGTCCACGGCTATCAGCTCGAACGCGGACCGGGCCGCCGCCTACGGGATCCCCGGCCAGCGGATCGAGGACAACGACGTCGAGGCGGTGTATACGGCGGCCGGTGACGCAGTGGCGCGGGCCAGGGCCGGTGAGGGGCCGACCCTGATCGAGGTGCACACCGTGCGGCTGTGGGGCCACTTCGAGGGCGACGCCCAGGGATACCGCCCCGACCTGGCCGATGTACCGGGCTGCGATCCCATCCCGGCGTACGAGGCACGGCTGACCGACGCCGGGATCCTCAACGCGGGCCTGGTCCGCAGCATCAAGGAAGAGGCGGTGGCCCGGGTGGAGAAGGTCATCGAATTCGCCAAGTCCAGCCCGGTGCCAGCGCCGCAGACGGCGCTCGAGTACGTGTTCGCGTGAAGGGAGCACACAGATGAGCGTTACCGAATCCGCCACAGCGCCGACCGGGGCCACAGTTCGCCGGCTGACCACGGCGCGGGCCATGGTCGAGGGCATTTCCCAGGAGATGGAACGCGATGCGGGCGTCGTCGTGCTCGGCGAGGACGTGGCCAAATACGGCTGTATCTTCAGTTCCACCACGGGCCTGCTCGACAAGTTCGGCCCCCAGCGGGTGATCGACACGCCGATCTCGGAGACCGCGTTCATCGGCCTTGGCATCGGCGCCGCGATCGAGGGCATGCGGCCCATCGTCGAGCTA
>WNFB01006341.1_pt1 | contig 10608 bp, 15 predicted proteins | sample 5400501 | NCBI WGS metagenome assembly WNFB01 (sample SAMN13153341, study PRJNA577476) | soil metagenome | isolation source: 200 cm saprolite under Douglas fir tree site 2 hole 1 | place: USA:California | collected 2015-04-18 | reverse complement strand
CAAGCCGGCACGGTCCCGGGCCAGGTCGCGCCCCGCAGGCAAGCGCAAGACGGGCTCGGGCAAGGTCCGCGCCCGGCGTCGGACGGCGCGCAAGAAGTAGCGCCCTAGCGCCGCACGCGCCGGCTGCCGCGCCGATCGGGCGGGTGCCGGCGCTCCGGGTAGACCATCAGGCTGGCTCGGGTGAGGGTCCCCTCACCGAAGCGCCGGTCGACGGCGTCGCGCACCTTGTCGGCGGCGCTGGCGGGTGGCGTGAACAGATGGAGCTGCGCCCCCGCGCCGAACCCGGACGCGTAGATCCCGAGCAGCCGCACCCGGCGCTCGCCGTGGACGGTCTCGAACAGCCGCCACGTCACTCGGAAGAGGACGTCGCCGGTATCGGTGGGCTCGGCCACCGTCTCCGCGCGCGTGAGCGTGCGGAAGCTCTCGTCGCGGTATTTGAGCGTGATCGTGCGCGCGCGCAGGCCGTGGCTGCGCAGCCGGCGCGCCACCGAGTCGGAGAGGTCGAGGAGCGTTCCCCGCAAGGTCCCCAGGTCGGAGACGTCCTGGTCGAAGGTGTGCTCCTGGCCCAGGCTCTTCGCCTCGCCGGGGTCGGCGATCACGGGCCGATCGTCCTCTCCGCGCGCGAGCCGCAGCAGGTCGTGGCCGTGGGTCCCCAGCTTTCGCGCGAGCCGGTCGGGCTCGAGGGCGGCGAGCGAGCCGATCGTGTGGACGCCGAGCCGCGCCAGCTCTTCTTCCGTCTTGGGTCCCACGCCCCAGAGCCGGCGGATGGGCAGCGGGGCCAGGAACGCCGCCTCCGTGCCCGGGGGGACGACCACGAGGCCGTCCGGCTTGCGCATGTCCGAGGCCACCTTCGCCACCAGCTTCGACGTGGCGACGCCGACGGAAGCCGTGAGGTGGGTCTCCTTGCGCACCGCCGCCTTCAGTCGGGCGGCCACCGTCTCGCCGTCGCCGAACGCCCGCCGGCTCCCGGTCACGTCGAGGAACGCCTCGTCGATCGAGACCGGCTCCACGCAATCGCTGAAGCGGCCGAGCACCTCCATCACCTGCCGCGAGACCGCGGCGTACTTGTCCATGTCCGGGTGGAGGTAGACGCCCTGCGGGCACCGCTTCCAGGCCTGGGAGATCGGCATGGCACTCGACACGCCGAACGCGCGCGCTTCATACGAAGCGGTGGCCACCACGCCGCGGCCTCGCCCGCCCTTGGGGTCGGCGCCCACGATGACGGGCTTGCCCTTCAGCTCCGGCCGGTCGCGCTGCTCGACGGCGGCGTAGAAGGCGTCCATGTCCACGTGCAGGATCGTGCGCGCGGGGTCCATGCGGCGATTCTATGCGGCGCCGTTGCCGGCGGGGGCCCGGCCTCCTAGTGCCCGAGCACGCGGCAGGCGCCGCTGTGCACGCAGGGCTTGTCCGGCTCCATGACGCAGCGGTCCGTTCCGCCCGGCACGCTCAGCACCTGCAGGCTCGGGTGGGTGTGCACGTGGACGGCCGGGGGAGCGGCCGAGGGCCGGACGGCGCCGAGCTGGAGCCGCGCCACTGTCGCCTCGAGAGCGGCCACGCGCGATTCGAGATCGGCGGAGGCGGGCCCGCCCCCCTCCCGGAGCTGCGAGAGCACTTCCTCGGTCAGCTCGTGGATGCGGTTGTCGTCCATTTAAAGTGCCTGGCCGTTCTGGGCCCAACCGGGAACGGCCAGGCGAAGAGCCGCGTCCTCGGTCGGGCGCGTCATCGAATCTGCGTCCTCGCTCCGCCGTTTCGTCGGTTGAGGCGCCGCGTCGGGAATGGATCCCTTCGCGGCGCGCAGAGGAAAGGCTCCGCTCGGAAAACGCAAGATTCCGCCCTCACAGCAATCCCTCGGGCAAGAGGAGGCCCGACCTGCGGGCGCTCCAACAGCGTAGACCATCAGCTGATTGTAGTCCCTACCCTGGTATGTCCACCGCGTCCACCACGCCGACGATGGCCGCGTCGACTCCGGCCAGCCCGCGGTTCAGGGCCATCATCGCCGCCTTGCCGTCGAGGACGAGCAGGACGCGGTCACCCACGCCGGCATCCATCGCATCGATGGCGATCACCGCAGGCCCGCGGTCCTTGCCGTCGAGGTCGAGCGGCTGGGCGAGGAGCAGCTTCGCGCCTTCGAGCTTTCCGTTCTTCTGCGTCGAGACGACGCTGCCCACGACGCGCGCGATGACCATCAGCCCGTCGTCCAGTGGTCCACGATGCCCACGATGGCCGCGTCGGTGGGCACCTCGGCAGGAAGGAACGGCAGCGCCGCCTCGCGCCCGCGGACGTAGAACACGTCCTCTCCCGTGCCCGCTCCGACCGAGTCCACCGCGACGAGCGCCTTCCCCGCCGGAGTGCGGTCGGGCCGCAGCGGCTGGATGACGAGCAGCGTCGCGCCCGCGAGGCCGGGATCCTTGCGGGTCGCGACCACCGTCCCCACGACCCGGGCCAGGAACACCTAGTCCCGCACCTCGACGGTGTCGACGACGCCGACGATGGCGGCATCGATCGGGCAGTCCTTGAGGCCGGAGGCCATGCGGGCCGAGGATCCGCTGACGACGAGCACCTTGTCACCGAGGCCGGCGTCCACGGTGTCCACGGTGACCACGTAGCCCGCCTCGTCCTTGCCGTGGGGGTCGATCGTGCGCACGAGCAGGAACTTCGAGCCCAGGAGGCGCTCGTCCTTCCGCGTGGCCACCACCGTGCCGACCACCCGTGCGAGGATCATGAGGAAGAGATCGGCGGCCGGGAGAGTCCTACTTCGCCGCCTTGCCGATGGGCAGGACGTCCTCGAGGTTGGAGTGCGGCCGGGGGATCACATGGACCGAGACGAGCTCGCCCACGCGGCGGGCGGCGGCGGCGCCGGCGTCGGTGGCGGCCTTGACGGCGGCCACGTCGCCGCGCACGAGGGCGGTCACGTACCCGGAGCCGATCTTCTCGTAGCCGACGAGGGTCACCTTCGCCGCCTTCACCATGGCGTCGGCGGCCTCGATCATGGCCACCAGCCCTCGGGTCTCGATCATGCCCAGCGCTTCACCCATGCTGCCTCCCCTGAACGGCCAATGCGGATGAGACTCTGACACCGGCCCGCGATCCTAGTCAAGTGCGGAAGCGCTCGACGGCGTCCGCGACCAGCCGCACGAGCTCTTCGCGGCTGAGCGTGACCGGCGCCGAAGGCGCGCTCGCCGGGCGGGGGGCGCTGGCCGGCCGCGTCTCGGGCTCGCACACGGGCGGCGGGTAGCCGGATCGCGCGCGGAGCGCGGTGAGCCGCTCGACGTCGGCCGCGGGAAGGTGGCCCTCGTGCCCGAGGAGCCGTGCCGTCAGCGCCACCCGCGCCACCTGCTCCAGCGTCTCCATCCGCTCCCACGCCTGGTAGAGGTCCACGCCCACCGAGAGCGCCCCGTGGTTGGCAAGGAGCAGCGTCTGCGCCTCGCAGATCGCCCGGCCCACGTTCTCGGCGAGCTCCGGCGTCGACGGCGTGCCGTAGGGAATGATGGGGACCACCCCCAGCGTGACCACCGCCTCGGCGGTCAGGGGCTGGTCGAGGGGAATGCCGGCCACGGCGAAGCCGGTGGCGGTGGGCGGGTGGGCGTGGACGATCGCGCCCACGTCGCCCCGCCGGCGGTAGACCGCGGTGTGCATCTGCACCTCGGTGGAGGCCCGCTGGCCGTCGAGGGGCCGGCCCTCGAGATCCGTCTTCACGATGCACTCGGGTACCAGGAAGCCCTTGCACACGGCGGCCGGCGTCACGTAGATGACGCTCCCGTCCCGCACCGAGATGTTGCCCTCGTTGCCGCCGATGAGCCCGCGCGCGTAGAGCCGCCGGCCTACCTCGACGATGTCCGCCTTGATGCCTCGCTCGCTCACGATCCGGCGGGGAGGGCGAGGGCGCGGTCGCGGCAGTCCGCCGAGCAGAAGTGCATCTCGCGGCCCCCGACGATGGCAGTGATTGCCCGCTCGCGCGGGAGGAACGTGTTGCATACCCGGTCGCGGACCATCTCGACGGCGCTCGGCCCGGCGGGCGGCGGCTCCCGCAGGCCCTGGATCACGCCGGCCACGAAGCGGAGGGCGATGCGGACGAGGAAGAGCGCGATGACGAAGCGGACGAAGGCCACGATCAGGGTCACGAGCGCCCCCGGGTCGCCCGCACCTGATCGATCTGCTCGCGCAGACCCCGGAGCTGCGGATCGTCGGGGTAGCGCTTGAGCAGTCCTTCCCAGACCGCCACCGCCTCCTTCGGCTTCCCGGTCTGCATGAGCGCGATGCCCTTGTTGAAGAGGGCCTTCTTGTGGCCGGGGTCGCGGGCGAGCGCGCGGTCGAACTCCGCGAGGGCCTCGTCGGCCTTGCCGGCGCTCACCAGGCAGGCCCCGAGGTCCACCCGCACGTCGTTGTTCTCGGGCGCAAGAGCGAGGGCCTCGCGATACCACCGCGCCGCGTCCCCGTACTGGCCGTGGTCCATGAAGAGGTTGCCCAGCTCGACCCGCGACTGGACGTTGCCCTTCTCGCGCGCGGCCAGCGACTCGAGGGCCCGCACCTCGTTGGGGTCGGGGGCCGAGGGCCGCTCGCGGGCGGGGCTCGCTGTCCTCGCGGGGGGCGCCGCCTCCGCGTCAGCGGCCGCCGCCACCCCGGGCGGCGGCGCCGGGCGCGGCTCGGCATGGTCGCCCATGTTCGCGGCCATGTAGCCGAGGACGAAGCCGAAGACCATTCCCGCCACCGCGTAGATCATCGGGTCTTTATTCATGGATGCGGCGCGCTCCGCTCCGCGTGGGAGTCATCAAGCGCCTCGCGGCGGAATGAATCCGCCGCGAGGCGGCTGGGGAGACGCTCCGCTCCGCGCGCCGAACATTCATCCCGGAAGAGCTGTTGTCCACGGCTAGCGGCGGTTTAGTGGGACGTACTCCACATCGCGGGGACCGGTGTACTCGCTCTCCGGGCGGATGAGGCGGTTGTTGCCGAGCTGCTCGAGGACGTGGGCCGTCCAGCCGGCGACCCGGGACACCGCGAACACCGGGGTGAAGAGATCGGTGGGAATGCCGAGGCTGTGGTAGACCGAGGCGGAATAGAAGTCCACGTTGGCGTTGAGGCCCTTTTGCGCGCGCACGAGCGCCTCGATCCGCTCGGAAAGGTCGTACCACCGGCCGTCGCCCTGGACCTCGCCCAGCTGCCGTGACATCCGACGCAGGTGGGTCGCCCGCGGGTCCTCCGTCCGGTAGACGGCGTGGCCGAAGCCCATGATCTTCTTCTTCGCGGCGAGGGCCTCCCGGATCCAGCCCTCGGCGCGCTCGGGGCGGCCGATCTCCTCCAGCATCTTCATCACGGCCTCGTTGGCCCCGCCGTGGAGGGGACCCTTGAGGGTGGCCAGCGCCGCGGTGATCGCCCCGTGCACGTCGGCGAGCGTCGACGCCGCCACGCGGGCGGCGAAGGTGGATGCGTTGAACTCGTGGTCGGCGTGAAGGATGAGGGCCACGTCCATGGCCCGCTCGGCTTCGGGACCCGGCCGCTCACCCGCGAGCATGTAGAGGAAGTTGGCGGCGTGGGAGAGCGCGGGATCGGGCGGGACGGGGTCCCGGCTCTTGCGGACGCGCTCGACGAGGGCGACGAGGGTGGCCATCTGTGCGTTCAGGCGCAGCGCCTTGCGGGCGTTCGCGGGGGGAGAGTCGTCGCCGCCGTCGGGATCGAAGGCGCCCATCGCGGAGACGACGCTCCGCAGCGACGTCATCGGGTGGGTGGAGGCGGGGAACAGCTTCAGGATGGAGAGCGTCTGGGCGGGCACCGCCCGCGCGCGCGCCAGCTCCTGCGTGAAAGCCCCCAGCTCCGCTCGCGTCGGAAGCTTGCCGCGATGGAGCAGGAAGGCCACCTCCTCGAAGGTCGACTGCTCGCCCAGCGCGTGGATGTCGATGCCGCGGTAGGCGAGGACGCCGCGCTCCCCGTCGATCGAGGAGATGGAGCTCTCGCCTGCCACCACGTTTCGCAATCCGGCGCCCTGCTTGACCGAGTCGGCCATCGCGTAACCATTATTCATCAGCCCGCGGGCGCGTCAAGGGAGAGAAAGTCCCTGGCCGAGACAGACGGGCGGGGGGTAAGATGCGGCGGAACAACCCGGGAGGAGGTCCGCCATGATCAAGCTCCAGCGCATCCTCGTTCCCACCGACTTCTCGGACAGCGCGCGGCACGCACTCACGTACGGCGTCTCCTTCGCCAGGGAGTTCGAGGCCGAGCTGCTGCTCCTCCACGTGGTGGAGACCATCCCCGTGGGCTATGCGAGCGACCTCTTCCCGGTGCCGATGGCCGAGGTCTTCCAGGAGATGTCGGGATACGCCAAGGCGGAGCTGGCCAAGCTGGGAGCGCTCGCCCGCGAGAAGAAGGTGGCGGTGCGGGAGATGGTGACCCAGGGCAAGCCTTCGGCGGAGATCGTGCGGGTCGCCCGCGAGGAGACGGCCGACATGATCGTCCTCGGCACGCACGGCACCGGGATCCTCGACAAGGCGCTCTTCGGCTCCACCACCGAGCGGGTCGTGCGCAAGGCCCCGTGCCCGGTCCTGACCTGCCGCTTGGCGGAGCATGAGTTTGTAGAGGACTAGACCCTCACCCCATCCCTCTCCCTTCCAGGGAGAGGGGGTGCACAATCCTTCTCTGGTCCGTTAGGGGGGTGCACAATCCTCTCTCCCCCTTAGCGAAGGGGGGGCACAATCCCCTCTCCCCATAGGGGAGAGGGGCAGGGGTGAGGGGAGGGCTTGCGGGCGCTAGTCCCAGGCGAGGCCGGACCAGCGGGTGAGCAGCGTGCCCACCGTGAAGCCGGCGCCCACGGACGCCATCAGCACGAGATCGCCCTGGTGGAGGCGTCCCTCGTCGAGCGCGGTGCCGAGGGCGAGGGGGATGGTAGCGGCGGTCGTGTTCCCGTAGCGGTGGATGTTCTTGACGACCTTGGACTCGGGGAAGCCGAGACGCTCGCTGGCCGCGTCGATGATGCGCACGTTGGCCTGGTGCGCGACGAACAGGTCGACGTCGCCCGGGACGAGGTCGTTGCGCTCCAGCAGGTGGCGGCTCGCCTCCGCGAACTTCCGCACCGCGTACTTGAAGACGTAGGCGCCGTCCTGGCGGATGTAGTGCATCCGCTTCTCCACCGTCTCGTGGGTGGTAGGCCGGGCGCTCCCGCCGGCCGGCATGTGCAGGTGGCAGCCGCCCGCGCCGTCGACCTCGTGGTAGAAGTCGAGGATCCCGGTGTCGTCATCCGACGGCTCGACGAGCACCGCGCCCGCCCCGTCCCCGAACAGCACGCAGGTGGTCCGATCCTGCATGTCCAGGATCGACGTCATCACGTCGGCCCCCACGACGAGGACCTTGTCGTGGGCGCCGGTCTCCACGAACTGCGCCCCCATGGTGAGGGCGTACACGAAGCCGGAGCAGGCGGCCGAGATGTCGAAGCCCCACGCCCGCTTGGCCCTGAGCTTCTCTTGCAGCACGCAGGCGGTGGCGGGGAAGACGGTGTCGGGGGTCACCGTCGCCACCACGATCAGGTCGAGCTCCGCGGGATCGAGGCCGCGCCGGTCGAGGCACTCGCGCACGGCCGGCAGCGCCAGGTCGCTCGTCGTGGTGCCCGGCGCCGCCCATCGCCGCTGCTCGATGCCGGTCCGGGTCCGGATCCACTCGTCGTTCGTCTTGACGATCTTCTCGAGGTCGGCGTTGGTGACGATCCGCTCGGGCACGTAGCGTCCGACCGACGTGATGCGCGCCCTTCGCCTGGTGCTCGGCGGCAGAGACCCTCCCGGCGGGGCGTGCCGGGCCCCCGCGTCGCTGGTGCATGCTATTAAAACGGAGCGGCCGCGGCCCGGTCAAGCTTCGGCGCCGTGCCTTGTCAGGCCGTGGGGCGGCGTGTCACCCTATCGTCCCGCATGAGCGAGTTCCCGAAGCGGATCCTCAAGATGATGGCGGAGCAGGTGCCGTTCAACCGCCTGCTCGGCATCCAGGGCGAGTCGGCCTCGGCCGGCGCCTGCGTCCTCGTGCTCCCCGTGCGGCCGGAGTTCGTCGGCGATTTCCGGCGGCCCGCCCTCCACGGTGGTGTCGTGTCCGCGCTCATCGACACCGCCGGCGGTGTGGCCGCCTGGTCGGCCCTCGGCCCCGAAGAATCGGTGTCCACCGTCGACCTCACCGTCGACTTCCTGGAGCCGGCGGGGCTGGCGGCCCCGCTGCGGGCGGTGGCGCAGCTCGTGCGCAAGGGCAACCGGGTGTGCCACGTCCGGGTCGCCGTCACCCAGGACGGCACGCTCGTCGCCGAGGGCCGGGGCGTCTACAACATCCACAAGCGGCCGGCCTGAGGTCTGCCTAGCCCTTCGCCTCTTCCTGCTCGAGGGCCTTGCGCGCCGCTTCCAGCTCGCGCCGTTTCTCCGCGGTGATCGTGGGGTAATCCGGCTTCAGCTTCTCGAGCGTGCCCACGACGATGTCGGCGACCGCCATCCGCGTGAACCACTTGTGGTCGGCGGGGATCACGTACCACGGGGCGTGCTCGGTGCTCGTCTGCTCGAGCATGTCCTCGTAGACGACCATGTACTCGTCCCAGTGCTCCCGCTCCTTCACGTCGCTCAGCGAGAACTTCCAGTTCTTCTGCGGCTCGTCGAGGCGGGCGAGGAAGCGCCGGCGCTGCTCCTCCTTCGACACGTGGAGGAAGAACTTCACGATCGCGGTGCCGTTCTGGGCGAGGTAGCGCTCGTAGGCGTTGATGTCCTTGAAGCGCTGCTTCCAGATGTCCTCGTCCACGAGCTCGGTGGGCAGCTTTTCGCCGGCCAGGATGCCCTTGTGGACGCGGACGACCAGGACCTCTTCATAGTAGGAGCGGTTGAAGACACCGATGCGGCCGCGCTCGGGAAGGCACCGGTTGGTGCGCCAGAGGTAGTCGTGGTCCAGCTCTTCCGCCGAGGGCTGCTTGAACGAGTAGACCTGGCAGCCCTGCGGGTTCACGCCGGACATCACGTGCTCGATCGTGCTGTCCTTTCCCGCGGCGTCCATCGCCTGGAAGATGAGCAGCAGCGCCCAGCGGTCGTGCGCGTAGAGGCGCTCCTGCAGCTCGCGGAGGCGCTCGATGCCCTCCGTCAGGCGCTCCTTCGCGTTCGCCTCCTTCTTGGACTTGAAGCCGGCGGTGTCGGCGGGATCGCGCTCCCCGAGTTTGAATTTCTTGTCGGGCTCGACGCGGAACTGCTTGAACGCCGTCACCGGAGCATCAGTTCCCGGAAGTTCGGGGGCTTGGGCGTGCCTTCGCCCGACAGCGCCTTCTCTACGGCGAACTCAGCCATCTTCTCGACGGCCCAGGGGAAGTGGGCGTCCTTCAGGCTGCGGTAGTCGAGGTCGGGCGTGTAGTTGGTGAGATCGATGCCGTAGAAGTCGCCGCCCACGACCGCGAACTCCAGCGCGTTCATGTCGTAGCCGAGCGCCTGGTTGAAGCGGAGCGACAGCTCTTCCGCCTTGTCGCGCATGGGGCGCGGGAGCGCGTCGTAGTCCTGGTTGTACCCGCCCCGGCCCAGGGGTGCGGGGTCGTAGCGGATGGCCCGGGCGTGCCGGCGGCCGATCGTGGGCACCCGGATGAAGGTGTCCCATGTGATCAGCTCCTGGAGCATCATCGTCTTCTGCCCGGAGGCGTTGTAGTGGAAGATCATCTCCTCCTGGTTGTGGATCTTGTTGACGTCCTTCCAGCCGCCCCCGAACGCCGGCTTCATGATGCAGGGCAGGCCCACGAACGAGAGGTACATCTCGAAGTCGGCCGGCCACAGGTTCCGCAGGCTCTCGTCGTTGACGTCCTCGACGTAGGCGCGATTGGGCAGCACCACCGTCTTCGGCTCCTTGATCCCGAGCTTCTCCGCCGCGCAGTAGCCGAAGAACTTGTCGTCCGCGCTGCGCCAGAAGACGTTGTTGATGACGTAGGTCCCCTGCAGCGCCGCCATCTTGAGGTAGACCGCGTAGTACGGCACCTCGTGGCTCATGCGGTCGAGGATCACCCGATAGGGCACGGGGTCGTTGAGCTTCGTCCCGCCGAGCTGGACGAACTCGGCGGCCACGCCCTTGTCCATCGAGTTGACCCTGGCGATGACGGCGTCGGGGAAGGAGTTCTCGCGGCCGCGCAGCACGCCGATACGCATGTCGGCTGTCTCCTTGGCACCCGGCCGGGCCGGGGGCGGGATGATAGCTCAGCCGAGCGTGGCGAGGAAGGAGCGGACCTGCCGGTTGAACTCGTCCGGGCTCTCCAGGCTCGACAGGTGCCCCGCGCGCGGGATCACGGCCATCCGGCTCCCCGCGATGCCGCGCTGAAGGGCTTCGGCTTCCGCGACCGGCGTGATCGTGTCCTCTTCGCCGACCACGACCAGCGTCGGGACGCGGATCTCCCGCAGCGTCGGGGTGGAATCGGCCCGCGCGGCCAGGCCGGCGAGGGCGTCGGTGATGCCGCGCGGAGGGTTCGCCTCGATGAGCTGCCGCACCCGGGCGACCAGCTCGGGCCGCTCCCGGTGGCTCGTCACGCCCAGCAGCTTGGGCAGCGCCGCGTCGGCGATGGCCCGGGCCCCTTCCCGGCGCACCTTCTCCGCTTGCGCGGCTCGCGTGGCCTTCGTTTCCGGCGAGTCGGCTCCGGCG
>WNFB01008926.1_pt1 | contig 10611 bp, 10 predicted proteins | sample 5400501 | NCBI WGS metagenome assembly WNFB01 (sample SAMN13153341, study PRJNA577476) | soil metagenome | isolation source: 200 cm saprolite under Douglas fir tree site 2 hole 1 | place: USA:California | collected 2015-04-18 | reverse complement strand
TGGCAAGGCCTGGTGGACAGACGTACAGGAGCGGTACACGTCCAACGCTCAGATCGCATCCGCAACCCTCACACCCAACTCGCTCAGCGTGACGGTCAAGAACACGGGAAACCAGACGACCAAGCTAAGGCTAGTCGTGGTGGCGCCTCTCGTGACTCCCTTGATAGGCGCGGAGCATAACCGTCCTCCAGTGGGTCTGTCCGGGTCGGCGATCTTCATCGTCCTCCCGAACGAAACCCTCGTTCCCATGCAGAAATACATCCTGACGGCTCGTCAGCAGGGAGCGGAAGTCGGGGACATCGTGACAGCACTCGCCAGCGGGGGATACAACCTCACTGTCGGAGCATCTGGGACACTCGGCTACAAGGGGACCATAACACTCGGGTTCAACCTCGCCATCGTTCAGCCGCTCCAGACGGGGCAGTCGATCGTGCCGGGGCAGCAGTACCTGGTGTCTGTGATAGGAGACGAAGCGTTAGCTAGCCAAGTCGTGGTGGCCGGACAGTAGGCCACCTCCCTCTGTTTTTCAATCTCTCTTTCATAGCGACATCGCGAACTATTTTTCTCTGGTTTGCCTCGGACTAGGGGATCACTACTTGAAGTCGGCCGGCTTCGCGAGATCGAGGGCTATCCCGACCAGAGAGTAAGACAGGTCAAGAAACCCAAGGCGGAGCCGCTGATCTTCGTAGTCCGCAGATAGCTTCGTGCGGAACTTTTGGCACTCCGTTGGGAGACCTCTCGTGAGAAACCCCCCTCGCCGTCTCGTCTGTTCATTCAAACGTGACGCGGCTCTCTTTCCTCACTTGAATCGAGCCCTGGGTCCTCCGCCGACGAAACGGGAGCGCTAAGCAAGACGCTCTGCGCCACCTTCCCGCAGCGAACGGCCCTCAGCCCTCTCCCTGTGAGGGCTGTCAAGCCACACCACGCTCTCCTGAGCACGAGGCTCGGCCTCGAAGAGTTCGACCGCCATGAACATTCCCGACTGCGCTTGTCGGGAGCCGGCTCGGGCGGCCTCCCCCATCTCCGCCTCACCAACGGCGAGAGAGTTGCCACCCTCTTCGGGAGGCGGTCTGTTAATCTGGCATGACTCGACCCTCTGACAATTTGGGTAGATTCTGTTGACCTGGCCCGATATGATGACAATGCAGCAGCAGGCAACGGGTCACTTGTAGACTACATCGGACTCTCTGACTTTGCCGACGACCTTCAGGCCGATCGACTGCCCGCTTCGGGCGCTCTTGACTGCCTTGTGCTCGACCTCCATCGACTGGACGACCTGTTCCAGACGCGTCGTGGCGCCAGCTATCGTTATCTTGTCACCCACCGCTAGCGGGGCCTTCAGGTCTATGATGGCTACGGATATCTTCGGGAAGAAGTGGGCGACCCTCCCGACCTCCCGCTTCGATTCCATCATGGGTTTGAGGTATCCGATTGCGCCTATTATACTTGAAAGTGGAGCTAGCCGCCACTCGTCTCGCTGGGTTCCGGGTATATCACGTGAGTAACGAGGGTCCGCGAGCAGTTCGAGCAGTTCACCACGGTCTCGGAGCACCTCGTGTGGTACCTTGCACCACAGGTGCACTCGAGGTAGGGCTCTGGCTCTGGAGTGTCCATCACCGACTTGATCTGTTTGCCGCAGTAGAGGCAGATCCTGTTGTAGGCGAGGATGTCGCGCAGGGTGAATATCCCAACGATCTTCCCCTCCTCCGTGACGAGCATCCTTCTTACACGCCTTCTGTTCATCAGGTCGACCGCCTCTCTGAGGGGCTTATCGTGCGAAATGGTCACGGGCGGAGAGCTCATCACCTCCTTGACTGTCACGAAACTCGCGTGCAGCGATTTCGCGACAACCTTTCTCAAGATGTCCCTCTCGGTCAGGATTCCGATTCTTTCTTTGTTCCTCTCCACTACGAGGCTTCCAACGTCGTGCTCCACCATTAGTCGGGCCGCGTCCAGCACGGTTGTCTTTTCATCCACGGTTAGGAGGTCACGCTTGGCAATCGCGCCTGTGCTGAAGTCGAGAGACACGAGGCGAGCGGATGGCCCGCTTTATTTAAGGGCTTGACTGCGGCTGAGTTGGAGCGGTTTGAAGGGAGCTCGAAGGGCCAGCTCTGCTTTCGGGTTCGCGTTTCTGACCCTGGCGTTCTTCCTCTTCCTCTTCTACGGCAATGTGGCCGTCGGGGTGGCCTTTCTCGTCTTGGGAGTCGTCTTCGTCGTCAACGGCAACGCTCACGGGTCGCAGACAGGGAAGGCAGCTTCGAATTAGGGGCTAGCGTCCCCGTCGAGCTGCCCCATCGATTCAAGATTTCGTAACAGACGAGAGCCAGGCCATCCCCCCATCGGAATGATAGCTGCTCTCGAATCTCGCCTCCTTGATGTAGTTTATCTTCCACTTCTTCTGAAAACTGCTTCTGATCTCTTCCTTGGTAACCCTGCGAGGACCTCCCCAATCTGTCGGCTCCTTCTCGCTGAAGCAGAGCATGAAGTAGGTACCCCCGGTCTCCAGCGCAGAGTTCAGGCTGCCGACGAATTTCTGACGCTCCTCGTCCGAGAAGGTGTGAAAGAGTCCGCAGTCCATGACCGTGTTGAAGGTTCGCCTGAGCCGCTCAAGGCGGAGAGCATCGGCTACCAGAAAGGTTACTTTCACTCTTCTCAGGGTCGCCTTCCTCTCTGCCTTCTCGATGGCGCGAGGAGCCGCGTCCACCCCCCAAACCTCCAGGCCGCGCTTTGCGAAGAAGATGGCGTTCTCCCCAGTTCCGCACCCTACGTCTAGCACCCTCCCTCGAACTTCTCCACTCTCGGCCAGCCTGACAAACTCCTTCTGCGGACGGCCCACGTCCCACGGAGGTGTCCCCCTGTAGGCGTCGTCGAAGAACGAGGTCATCGTGATAGTATCAGATCTTCTTTACGGGAACCTGTACTTCCACGTTCGCCCAGGCCCGTGCGCTCCTCCAGGGGTCGCCCGTGTAGACTTCGCGCGGTGGACCCGCGGACTTGTATTCTCGGTCCTTCTTTCTCTGCTCGAGCCAACCCTCCAGGCCGTAGTAGACGATGCGAGGAGAGACCTTCTCAGGGTCGAAGGTCACGCTGGCGACGAGCTGGTCGGGGAACTCACTGAATCGGATGCGGTCCTGGGCCTCGGCCTTGGCCCCTTTGACCTCTATTGCCGCCTCCCATCTTCGTTTCTTGTCGGGAACTTCAGACTCATCCAGCATGGCGAAGAACCAGCGACCGGTTCGGACCCTATTCTCCCTCGCCCACTTCACAATCTGGTTGAACTCCTCACGCATCATGTCGCCACCCTCCCTGTACGGCCCGACGTAAGTTATCGAAGCAACACGGCAGCCCGAAAACTTCTTGATCTTGAAATCAACAAGCATGGTTTCGTTTCAGTTGCGAGCATTTACTGGTTCTGTTAAACTCTCCGGCCCATCGCCTACGCTAACTTCCATCCATCTGCTCGGAGGATTACTCGCCTTCTCCTGCCTTCGAGGTTCCCCTTCATGGCTTCTCTTGGATGGCCGACCCGCACGAACCAGTGCGGCCATTATGTTTCTTGAGGCGATTACGTCCCTATCCCCGGTCTGCCTGCAGGAAGGACAGACTACCCTCCGTCCTTCGAGCTTGATTAGGGGGGAGTCACAATTCGGACATTTTGAGGACGTGCCCCTCGGACTGACGTAAGTTACAGGAATCCCTTCCCATCTCGCCTTGTACTCTACCTGTCTCTGAAGCTCCCTGAACGTCCAAGAGTTCATCCTGCCTCTGAAGGATGAACCCTGACCGTTCCCTCTGCGATATAGCTTCCTGATGCCTTTCAGCTTCTCCATGACGATGCCGAACTTCTTCTCTTTAGCCTGCTCTACGATTGCCTTCGTAACCTGGTGGAGGGCCTGGGTGGTCCGATTCTTCTCTCTCGTTCCATATCTGGCGTAGAGTCTCTGGCTGATGCGATTGTCCTGCCTCGTCCTTTTCCCTATCTTCCTTCTGATGGCTCTATACCGCTCCTTGAGTTCCGATACATTCGACGTGTCAAATACGATAGAGACACCAGATGTGTCCGAGGCGGTGACGTTCCTCTCGTTCACATCGACGCCGACCGCTCCCAGAGTCTCCGTCTCCGCAATCTCCTTCGAGAAGGCGATGCTGACTGTGCAACCGGTCACCGTGATGGAGCCCCTCTTGAGGGTCGGGTCATCGATGAAGGAGAGATGATAGTCGGAGCCTTGGAGAGTGAGGTAAACGAAGTGTCTCGGGGTGGTGGGGATTCTCAGGAGCAAGTGATTCAGCGAGTAGCTCTGGTTGTCCAGCTTGAGGAACGATCTCTCGACGTATGGGTCTGACTTTCTGTCTTTGTTCCGATAGACCGAGTAGGCTACCTCGCAGGCTGACAGGATGTAGTGAGTGTGAAGACCATACTCCTTCAGCCGAGGATAGGCCATCTCGATGAGAGTGAACCTGCTCCTCGGTTTCTCTTTGAGGGCGATTCTGATCGCATCGTTGCACATCAGGCGAAACTCCTCGAAGAGGGAGGCTAGATCGTCCGAAGCTACATACCTGAACTGGATTGCCTTGACTGGTCGCACGTCCTTTCATGTCAAATTGCTATTTAACCGCCACGAGCCGGAGAGTTAACGGAACCCTCGGGAAAACCAGAAATACGAATGGGCGAGCAAAGGCGCCATGGTAAGTAAGGGAGGCGTGCCCCTAGTCATCCCGTCAGAAATCTGGCAACCATTGGCCGAGGTGAGGGCGCAGCTCGACGCGCTTTGCCCCGGCCTTCCCACTCCCATCGAGGAAGCATTGCGGGAGATCATCCTGCACTACAAACGTTGCCCGAGGACGGAGGACGAGGCCGAGGCCTTCTGCGAGCGAGCAAAGGCGTGGAAGACGCAACGGCGCAAGTAACGCCAGATCATGGCCGGGCCAGCGGGGAGTAGGAAGGCTTAGGTCTTGACCAGTTTGAGTGCCGCAGAATTGATGCAGTATCTCAGGCCGGTCGGGTCGGGACCATCTTCGAAGATGTGCCCGAGGTGGGCTCCGCAGTTTGAGCATTCCACTTCGACCCTCTTCATCATGAACGAGCGGTCCGTCTTCTCCTTCACGTTTTCCTTCTTCGCCGGTTCCCAGAAGCTGGGCCAGCCTGTCCCTGAATCGAACTTTGTGCTGGAGCTGAAGAGCTCGCTGCCGCAGACTACGCAGTGGTAGACACCCTTCTCATGGTTGTCCCAGTACTCGCCGGTGAACGGTCTCTCGGTCCCCTTGTTGACGCAGACCTCGTACTGTTCGGGTGTGAGTCTCTCCCTTAGCTTTGCTTTTTCCTCTCGAAGCATGACTCTGAGTGCTCCAGGAGTAGTATAAAGTTAGCGCACCGGGTTCTAGGTTCTGTTATCCAGACTATCTCCAAGCCGCATCGGTTGCAGCTTGATTGTGACATGGGCTCATCTCCGAACTTTTGACTGACAAAAAGATTGTAATCTTTACTCCGTACCTTCCATTCCGCCAGGACCGCCTGGTCCGCCCGGAGGCATTGACGGACCCTTCTTGCTACTTGCGATCACATCGTCGATTCTTAGGAGCATACAAGTGCACTCTGTTGCCGACTTGATGATTTGCTCTTTGACGGATACTGGTTCGATTATGCCCCTCTCGAACATGTCTCGGGCACCCGTCCCAAGAACATCGACTCCATACCACATCTTGCCACTGCTGTGTTTTTCTCTGAGCTCGACCTGAATATCGATCGGGTCGAATCCCGCGTTTGCCGCTAACGCGAGAGGTATGGATTCGAGGGCTTCAGCAAACTTCTCTGCGGCGAGCTGCTCCCTTCCTTGCAGTGTGCTCGACCACTTCATGAGACGATAGGATAATTCTTCTTCGACCGCACCGCCACCGCCCACAATCGCAGGTTTCTCGAGAACGTCCTTGACGACCATGATGGCGTCATGCATGGACCTCTCGGCTTCATCGACAACCCTCTGGCTTCCACCTCTGATAAAGATCGTGACTGCTTTCGGGTTCCTGCACTGCTCGATGAATGTCCATTTGTCGTCCTCGATCTTTCTTTCTTCGACAAGACCGGCTTGCCCTACATCTTTCTCGGATAGGCTGTCAAGACCCGTCACGATCCTTGCGCCCGTGGCCTTTGCGAGTTTGGTCATGTCGGACTCCTTCGCTCTTCTTATCGATAAGATGCCGGCCTCCGCAAGATGGTGTTGAGCTATCTCGTCTATTCCTTTCTGACAGATGAGCACATTGGCTCCAGATTGTGAGACCTTTTCCACCATGCTCTTCAGCATCTTGGTCTCTTCGTCGAGGAATTGTTTAATTTGTGTCGGCTCAGTGATGTTGATCTTTGCGTCGAACTCCAGCTTTTCTATTTCGAGTGGCGAACTGACGAGCGCTATCCTCGCTTTTTCTATTCGCTTGGGCATTCCAGAGTGAACTACCTCTTTGTCCATGATGATTCCCTTTATCAGGGCGGTCTCTTTGAGAGAGGATCCTACCTTCTTCTCAACCTTCACGTTGTCAAGATCGACCTTGAAGCCCCCCATGGCTGTCTTTTCAACAACCTGAAGGAGAGCCTCGACTATGAGTGCCCCTAGCACTGCACTCTCATTCGAGACCATCTTCGAAGCCATGCTCGTCCTCGCAATTTTCGTCAGAGTAGCCTTATCCTCAGGTTCTGCAGCTACAGAAATCTCGTTCAGAATTCTTTGGGCCTGATTCGCAGCTTTTGTGTAACCGTTGACGATAACCATAGGATGGACGCTCTTTTCTAGCAGCTTTTCGGCATTCTCGAGAAGGGCGCCGGCCAGAACGACCGATGACGTAGTCCCATCGCCCACCTCATTGTCCACCGCCTTGGCTATCTCGACTATCATCTTTCCAGCCGGGTGCTGGATATCTATATCCTTCAGCATTGTCGCTCCATCATTGGTTATTGTGACGTCTCCCATGGAATCCACGAGCATTTTGTCCATACCTCTGGGGCCCAGTGAAGTCCTCACTATTTCCGCAATCAGCTTGGCTGCTGAAATATTGTTGTTTTGAGCTCTCTTTCCTCGACTTTGGGTAGCTCCCTCTCTCAAGATGAGGACCTGTTGTCCTCCCGACGTCGTCACATACGAAGCTTCTGACATTTACTAATCACTGCAAATCCTCAATACATCATAGCCTAGCGGTGAAATCTCGCCCTGATCCGCTTCAAGTAATTCTTAACTCGACTGGACCTTGGCGTCTCTGGCGCCCTCCTTTGTTCATTCGCATTCATATTTTGTCACTAACCGTAATAGGTGTGACTTACTATATAGGTTTATCCATATTGAATGATTAAATATTACATTGAACCGTGCTATTGACGGGAGATTTGTCGAGTAGGAACTTCTCAATACCTACAGTGGTGGCTTCCATAGTCACGCACAACCCAGCCGTACACGAGTGCCTGAAGCAGAAGATTGTCAATTATCACGCACTTGCTGCAAGCATCAAATCTGAGGTTGAGAGGCAGGCGGGAAAGCCTACCAGCATAAACACGATTGTGGCAGCGCTTACCAGGTTTTCAAATACAATAACCAAGGCAGCTAAACCGAAGCCCCTCCTCATTCTAAGGGAGGCGAGAATCACGCTGGCCGGCGACGTAGTGGACGTTACACTCAAAACTAAGAAATTTGAGCTGTTTCAGATAGTAAAGCGGATCGCTGATTTATCTTCTAGTCTCAGTGAACCCATTCATCTATTCCAGCTTTCAAATTCAATCAAACTGATTGCTGATGAGAGGGAATACAACTCTTTGATTCGTTCATCACTGGACAACGTACTAATCGCAAAAGAAACTGCTCGACTTTCCAGATTAGATATTCGCCTCTCTGCTGACGTTGAGACGGCGCCTGAATTCGGGTTTTTCCTCACCGAATTGCTCTACAGGCATGGAATAAAACTGCGCCACGCCTACATCGGAGAAGAAACGATCCTTGTTCTTGGCAGGGATGACGGTCCCAGGGCATACGAGATTTTGCGACAGGAAATAGATAGAAGCAGAACAGCTTTACCCGAAAAAGAGATCAAAGCCTAGTTTAGCGCATCGTCATTACTGCGAAATCGCATAACACTATCAGTATGTCTCTATATATTTGCTAAGATAGCCGACGGTGCGAAAGTGTCTTCCCAATACTTTCGGTCTTTCCAAAATGGCTTTTTGCTCATTCTTCAAGCCTCACCTCTTCAGCCTGAAAAGTCCCGTTCCAGTGCCATCTGTCGCAGGGCTCGCAGAAGTAGCCTAGAGGATGCGTCTTGGTGGTTGTTTGCATTTAGGCTATCACTCACCAATGAAAGTGGCTGTCTATTTCCAGCTATGCAGCTTAGCGCTATCTCCCACAAGTGACCCCAAAAACTTCTTCATTCGCTTGATATTTTCCTCAATTGGGTTACCAAACGCAGTTTGTCTTGGTAGGATATTCCCTTGTTCATACGTATTCATTTTTTATTCACCGATAGTAATAGATGTTACGTAGTATATAGGTCTATGATTCAAGAGGACCAAATGTTGCATTTAATGATCATTTATCAGAACTGTCAGAGGGTCAAGTAGGTTGAAAAGCATACCTCGTATGAGGTCCTTGCCTTCCGCTAGGAAGCCTTCTCCATCGATGAGCTTGGGGCACAGGCCTAGCTTGTGTTCACAGTTGTAGGAGTCGGTCACCAAGTCATTGTGGAGCCCGAGTCCAAGTCTTTTTTGTCTGGGTGCCTTATTTGGTTGCAGGTTGAGGAGTAGCCGGAACCGCCTTCTTTGTTGCCTTTCCTTTGGTAGCCTTCTTCTTGGCCTTCTTTAATTTCGCCACGTGATGTTAACCTTCGACGTTGCTAAGGGATCTCAAGTGGTACAAATCGAACTAGAGCGTGACAAACTATGTCATCTTTTCAACTGGGCGGGAGGGAGGGGGGAGCAACGATCTTGTGTCAATTGTGGTCGACCATCCAGCTACGTCGTGAAGTGGCCGTCCAGGAGGATGGATTCCGGATCCGCTAGTTGCATCTGAGTGAGGAGCTCGGACCGTCCTTGCTCCTACCTTGACCGAAGGCATCATTCATGGCATCGAGAGCCGTGTCCTGAGCGCTATGGGAACGAGTACTGGGAGAGCAACGGAGACAAGTTCCTGCAAAGGGCTAATAAGAACGGTCGGCTGCACGACGAGTGTGTTTTCCCCAACTCCAGGGAGCGTCGGAAGCTGATGCGCAAGCAGGAGCGCGAGGTGAAGGCCGCGGCTCTTGATGAATTTGCTGTTGTTGACCACTAGGACGTCCCTTATCAGCGCTGGGTTACTCGCCTGGTAGACGTGGAAGCCGCCTATCCTGTAGTGAGCTAGGTCGCCGTACTCCCTCGCAATGTTCACCGTAGTCCCTAAAGGATCTCGCCTGAAGGCGAGCAGCATCGCCCCTGGGAGTCTGCGCTTAGGTCCGGGAGGGTAGATGGCTGCTCCTTTGAGCATGAATTGTGGTAAGTGGCGCCGTCACTTAGTATTAACCCTCGGGTCACGCTTGAACGTCTTTAGAAACTCGACTAGGTCAACGAAGTCTGGGTTGTTATCTGCTTTGCGAAGTCGCACACGGATGTCTTCCTTTCCCAAGTTCACCACGATCTCAGGTTGATATGAAATCTTGGTGAAAAGAACAGCGGAGTAGTGTATCCTTCCCTTGAGCTCTTCTCGCACAACATCTTCCGTGTCTGGGAAACCTAAAATTGCAAAGGCTATTCCGTCAATCCAATTGACGGTGGGGATAACTGGAATTTCTTTCACCAGTATTTGCTTCACAATGTCTTCAAAAAAGATTACTTTATCGTCGGATTCCAAAACTCGATGAACAACGACTTCCTCCGTCGGCATGTATGTAATCTTAGCCAAATCTAATGTCCTCTCCTAATAGAATCAATTTTTTGACACTCTGAATTAAGGCTATCTGCTTATTCAGGAGATAAGGTCTATCTGAAAGAGATAATCATGGCGCTACGACTTCGCTTCCGAAGTTGTCGAATTACGCGTTAGAAGGAGCGAAACTGAGGAGGCTATGCGACCAAGCACGCGCACAAGGAAATGAGAAGAAGAAAAAGGAATACAAGGAAAAGATTGCCGAGCTAAACCGACTCCGCAAGTACGATCAGCGAGAAAGTAATAGATCGAAAAGCTAGGGGATTCGAACCTTCTAGTCATACTAAACTATGGGTCGCCTGCAGCATATATTCACCACTCGCAGAGCGAGTCAAGGCTCAACACCGACGTGCATTTGCTACCGACGTTTCTAGATTGGAATTGAAGACTAGGCGCCCTGGCCGGGCCTTGTCAGTCTATTGTAGGCGCCCCTATGTGTGAGTGGAACCCGCGGGCGCAGCGGGTCGGACGGGAGTCATCACGTACAGGTGATTGGATTTGGACCCGATTGAGGTTCGGTCCAGCGCATACACCGTTGTTACAGACTAGGGAACCTGTCTTTCATCGTACGCTTGAAGGTTCGCTTGTCATAACGATATTCTCTATCGGTATCCAGCTCTTGGTACAGTTCTTCGACGGAGGCGTCAGTGAAGAGTACTTTCGATGTCCAGAGAGAAACATCCTT
>WNFB01008266.1_pt1 | contig 10612 bp, 8 predicted proteins | sample 5400501 | NCBI WGS metagenome assembly WNFB01 (sample SAMN13153341, study PRJNA577476) | soil metagenome | isolation source: 200 cm saprolite under Douglas fir tree site 2 hole 1 | place: USA:California | collected 2015-04-18 | reverse complement strand
TCCTCGCCAACGACCCCTGGGTCGGCGCCGCGCACCAGATGGACGTGATGCTGCTCTGCCCGGTGTTCTGGAAAGGGGAGCTGTTCTGCTGGGTGACCAACTGCCTGCACCAGTACGACATCGGCGGCATCACCCCGGGGAGCTTCTGCCCGTCGGCGCGCGACGCCTTCGACGAGGGCATCCTGATTCCTCCCATAAAAATCGTCGAAGGCAATGAGATCCGGAGGGATATCGAAGAACTCTATTTGAGAAGCTCGAGAAAACCCTCCGCGGTGGCGCTCGACTTCCGGGCGCAGCTCGCGGGCAATCTGACTGCGCGGAACAGGATTGCTTCTTTGATAAAAAGGTATGGGGCCGATACCGTCAAAGGCGTGATGAAGAAAATCATCGACGACGGTGAGAAAGCTTTTCTAAAGAAATTATCCAGATTGCCGGACGGCGTCTGGAGGGACAGGACGTACGTGGAGTGTTGCCGGCCGGGCGACCGCAATGCGCACAGGGTGATGCTGACCCTGAAGAAGCAAAACAAAAAGCTGGTGTTTGAAAATGAAGGAACCGATCCCCAGGCTGGAGGCATCAACGCCACCTACTCGGGCTGGCGCGGCGCGATCATGGTGGCGCTGAACGAGCTGCTGTGCTGGGAGCAGTACTACGCGGTCGGCGGCGCACTGCGCCACGTCGAGTTCAACCCCACGCCGGGCACGCTGAATTGCGCCGACTTCCCCGCGTCGGTCTCCACGGCGCCGGTGCAGTGCATGGAAATCTCGCTCTACCCCGCCTACAACGTGCTCTCGAAGATGCTCTACCCGGACGCGGAACTCAGGCGCGACCTGATGTGCATCGGCGGCACCAGCCAGTGGCCGGCGACCATCTTCCGCGGCATCGACCAGTGGGGCGAGCGCTACGGCTACCTGCTGGTCGATCCGATCGGCGGCGCCATCGGCGCCTTCTCGCACGCCGACGGCATCTCCACCGGTGGACAGGCGCGCACGCCGATCTGCAAGCTGCCCAACGTCGAGCATACGGAGCAGAGCTTCCCGGTATTATTTTTATATAGAAAAGAAATCACTGACTCCGGCGGCGCAGGAAAGTATCGCGGCGGGCTGTCGGCCGAATCCTGCTTCGTCCCGCACGGCACCGACCGCATCACGCACGACACGCTCTCCTCGGGCAACGCGATCCCGACCTCGACCGGCATGATGGGCGGCTACCCCGGCGCGGTAAACCGCTACCAGTTCCTGAAGAATTCGAACATTCAGAAGAGATTCTCGGAATCGAAGCTGGTCAACGACATCCGCGAGCTCAAGGGAGAGGCGGAGATCCTGCAGTTAAGACAGCAAGATTTCGTTCAAGATCAAAATGATGTTTACGCGGTGCTTTGGTCTGCGGCGGGTGGCTTCGGCGACCCGCTCGAGCGCGACCCCGTGCGGGTGGCGGCCGACATCCACAACGGCGACGTCTCGGCCCTCGCGGCGCGCGAGATCTACGGCGTGGTCGTTGGCGATGCGCAGGCGACCGAAACAGAAAGAAGTAACCTGAGATCTTTACGGATAAAGGATTCGAAGCTCGCCGTAAAGAAGCTAGACGAGCGGGTCAAATTTCTGGCAACCGAGAACCTCGCGGTGCGGGGACAGCGTTGGACTTGCGCCAAGTGCGCCGCGGATCTAGGTCCTATAGATTCCAATTACAAGTCCGGCTGCGTGCGCAACGACCGCCCGATCGAGGCCTCGAACCCGATCGTCGGCGATCCGCGCCGCTTCATCGACGCCCTGCCCCGCTTCCGGCAGTTCTGCTGCCCGGGCTGCGGCCTGCTGATCGAGAACGAGATCGCGCTCGAGAGCGATCCGCTTCTGAGGGACGTAGAGATCCGAATATCAGGGATTGACGACTAAGGCCCTGGCTCCTTGCGGGCCGTCGATTTGAGCGTGATCAAGGTGACGAGCTCGTAGGTCCAGGATTCGACGAACTCGGAAGGGTAGCCCGCTTCCTTGAGCGCCCACTGGAACTGATTGCCGAACCGGGCTTTCTTGTAAATATTGAGTCTGTGCGTGCGTGCGAACTTTGCGGCGCGGGCAAAGATCGCATCGTGCGTGTTGCGGAGCCGATCCGCAGCTTTCCTGGTGGGAGAATCCAGCGTCGAGGGCGGAACTCGCTGGATGAGCTCGGCGGCGATCGCCGCGGCAAGCTCGTCGATCTCTCGCGGCTCGAGCCATTGGAAGATTTTCATGGCGCATTCTAGCCGTACTACTATTTGGGCATGCTACTGAGGGTCTTGAGAGATCTCATCGGCGGCTGGAAGGCTCCGGCGCAGGTCGAAAGCCTGCGTCGCGCCTGCGAGCACCTTGCCCGGTCCCGCAACGAGGAAGCGATCGCGGTCCTGAGCGGGCTGCTCGAGCGCGAACCGGACTGCGTGGAAGGGCTCATTTTGCGCGGCACCGCCAAGCGCGAGATGGGGCGCCTGATGGAGGCTTTCACAGACCTCACGCGCGCCGTGGAACTCGCGCCCGACGATCATCGCTGCCTGTATCAACTGGCGCAGGTTTCATACCTGGTCGGCGACCATCGGCTTGCACTTACGTATTGCGGGCGCTTGCGGCGCGCGGCCCCGGACCTGGACGCGGCCGACATGCTGCAGGCTCAGATCCGCTTCGGCGGCGAACACTATCTTCAGGTTCTTGCGCGCATCCTCGATTCGGTGAAGCCGCGCACTTACGTCGAGATCGGGGTCGCGCAGGGGAATTCGTTGCGGCTCGTCAAAGCGCCGACGCTCGCGATCGGGGTCGACCCCGATCCGCAGCTGGCGGGCCCGCTTGCCGGGAACCACAAGGTATTCGCCGAGACCAGCGACGCGTTCTTCGCCGGGCGCGATCCGCGTGCCGAGCTGGGCGGTCTGCCGATCGACCTCGCGTTCATCGACGGCATGCATCATTTCGAAGTCGCCCTGCGCGACTTCGCCAATCTCGAGCGCTACAGCACTCCCGATTCGATTCTATTGATCCACGATTGCTATCCGCTCGACCGCGAGACCGCGGAGCGCGAGCGGCATCGGGACTTCTGGAGCGGAGACATCTGGCGGCTCATATTGCTGCTGAAGAAGTACCGGCCGGATCTTGCAGTTCACACCATCGGCACGGCTCCCACAGGCCTGGCGCTGGTGCGAAACCTGGACCCCGGCTCGCGCTTTCTGCTTGAGCACTACGATCGGCTGTACGAGGAATTTCTCTCGCTCGACTACGCTTGTCTCGACGATGACATGGCGGGGAAGCTGAGCCTGTTCCCGAACGATTGGGCAAAGATCCGCACGCTGCTCGGGTCTGGCGCCGCGGCTCGATAGCGTACGGCCGCATGATCAGGTGGTTCTTCAAATCCAAGAAGCAAACAGCTCCGGAAACGAGGGGACCCGTTGAGCTTGGCCTGCAGCACCACGGGGCCGGGCGACTGCCTGAAGCCGAAGCGCTTTATCGCGAAGCGCTGGCGCAGGATGCGGAAAACATCGATGCCCTGCATTTTCTGGGCGTCATCGCCTATCAGCGGGGGGACCCTTCGCAGGCCGTCGTGCTGATATCAAGGGCGCTGTCCCACAACGCTTCGAATGCCCCAGCCTACAACAACCTGGGAATCGCGCTGGCCGCGCAGGGCAAGAGACTTGAAGCCTTGAGCGCATACCTTGACGCCCTGGCGCTGCAGCCGGACTACGCGGATGCGCTGTGCAACCTCGGAGATGTCTTGAAGGCAGGCGGCAAGGTGCAAAGAGCCGCGGACTGCTATCGAAAGGCCCTGTCGATGACGCCGGATTTGCCTGCGGCGCAGGCTAATCTGAAGCGGAGGCTCGAGAAACTAGCGGAAGGAAGCGAAACGGTGGCGCCCGACGTGACGGCGGCCGTGGTGGATCCCGCAGACACTCAGTCGGATGCGCATTTCAACCAGGGTAACGCCTACAAGGATCAGGGGCGCCTCGAAGAGGCGATCGCCAGCTACGAAAAGGCCGTGACGCTGGCGCCCGACTTTGCCGCGGCACATGTCAATCTGGGGAGCGCCCTGATGCAGCGAGGCAGGCATCGGGAGGCACTGGCTTGCTTGCGAAAAGCGCTGGTGCTCGAGCCGGAGCTGGCCGAGGCTTACTTCAACCTCGGGGTCTCTTCATACCAGGTGGGTGACCTTGCATCGGCCAAGTCCGCGCTGGCGAAATATCTGCAAGCGCAGCCGGACGATCGGGCCGCCCTGATGGTCTTGAGCGAAGCCTACAGCCGCTCCAATGAACTCGACGAAGCCGCAGGCTGCCTGGAGCGGGTCCTGGCCAATGATCCCGGCGCCGCCAACGCGCATAATCTATTGGCCAATATCTTTCGCAACCAGGCACGGCATCGGGACGCTGTCAGACACTACGAGCTCGCAATTCTTCACGACGGCAACCCGGTCGTCGCGTTTCAGAACCTGCTTTTTTGCATGATGTGCACCGGAGACTTCTCGGCGGCCGATATCCATGCAAGACACCGCGAATTTGCGCGGCGTTTCGAGCAGCCGCTTCTCCCCCTGCGGCCTGCGTTCCGCAACACGCCGGATCCAAGCCGCCGGCTCAAGATCGGTTATGTCTCGCCGGAGTTTCGTTCCAATGTCGTCGGCTACTATATTCAGCCCATTCTTGAGAATCACGATCGCGCACAATTCGAAACCCGCTGTTACTTCACGGGCTCCATCCATGACGGCGTCACCGAGCGCATAGCGTCGCTGGTCGATCAGTGGCACGACGTGCACCTGCTCTCCGATGACAACCTTGCGGCCCTGCTGCGTACCCACCAGATCGACATCCTCGTCGACCTCTGCGGACACGGTCCGGGCAACAGGATCCTGGCGCTTGCGCGAAAACCTGCCCCGGTGCAGGTGAATTACCTGGATTATTCGGCGACGACGGGTCTGTCCTCGATCGACTACCGTCTGACCACCGAATACTGCGATCCAAGCGGGACCTCGGAACAATACTATTCCGAGAAGCTCTACCGCCTGAAGGGCACCTACTGGACCTACAACCCTGCCGTCCGGTTGCCGGTATCCGCGCTGCCCATGAAATCGAACGGCTACGTGACCTTCGGCAGCTTCAACCTGTACTACCGGATCACGAGAGAGGTTCTGGACCTCTGGTCGCGGCTGCTTCTGGCCATCCCGGGCTCCCGGCTCCTGATAGTGAGTGTCGCTGCGGGCTCGACGCAGGCGGCGCTGCTCGAAATGTTTAATCGCGCGGGAATCGCGCGCGATCGCGTTTCCATGCACGGCGTCGTTTCCTATCAAACGTACAACGAACTGATGGGCGCCGTGGATATAGCGCTTGCTCCTTATCCCTACAATGGCGCTACCACCGTGATGGACTGCCTGTGGAATGGCCTGCCTGTAGTGGCGAAGGCAGGCGGCGAAACATTCAGCTCCAGATTGGGATGCAGCGTGCTGGCTGCAATGGGCCTGTCCGAACTGATTGCCGCTGATGAGAATGAATATATTCGCATCGCGGTGGAATTGGCGTCTGCCGTGCCCAGGCTGGCCGACCTGCGCCAGACATTGCGGCAGAAGCTGGAGCTGTCGCCGATGCGGGACTTCCCCGGATTTACCAGAGGCCTCGAGCTCGCTTACCGCTCAATGTGGAAAGACTGGTGCACGTTGAATCCGGCAGGGACGCAGAGATCCTGAGCGGGTGAATTTCTCTGGCGTCACTTACGAGGAAGCGATGCGCCGCGCGCGCGAATGCGTGCCGCTGCTTCGGGAGCGCGCGCAGAAATGCGAGGACGCGCGCGTGCTGCTGCCCGAGAACGAGAAGCTGCTTCGTGAATGCGGCCTGTTCCGCTATCACCAGCCGAAGCGCTTCGGCGGCATGGAGCTGCCGTTCGTGGCGGTGGTCGACATCGTCGCCGAGCTCGCGCGCGGCTGCCCGTCGACCGCATGGAACGTCGGCAACCTCGGCTGCCACCACTGGATCCTCGGCTACTACGAGCCCGAGACGCAGCACGAGATCTGGGACGCGAATCCCGATGTCCTTATTGCTTCTTCGATTGCGCTGGCCGCAGGCCGGGGTCGTATTACCAGCAATGGTTTTATCGTCAGCGGGAGGTGGCCCTTCTCCTCCGGCGTTGACAACTCGGACTGGAACATGCTGGCTGTCACCGTCTACGGCGATGACGGCAAGGCCCCGGTCGACTGGCGCCTGTGCATCGTGCCGAAGACCGACTACCGCATCATCGATACCTGGTACGCGATGGGCATGGTCGGCACCGGCAGCAAGGACATCGAGGTGAAGGAAGTGTTCGTGCCGGAGCGGCGTGCGCTCGCGCTGCAGCGCTGCCGCGGCGGGCTCGAGCATCCGGGCGCAAAACTGAATCCCGGGCCGCTTTTTCGCGTCCCGATCGTTGCTGCGGCGGGTCATCCGCTGTCGGCGACTGTGCTCGGCGCTGCCGAAGGCGCTTTCGATGTTTTTTTGCATTCCATGAAAAACAGGATCGGCACCTACACCGGCGCCAGGGTCGCGGACTTCCAGGCGGTGCAGATCAAGCTCGCGCGGGCACGCAGCCTGATCGACTCGGCGCGCTACCTGATGCGTGAGTCGGCGATTGCCTTTCAGGATTTTGCTGAAAAAAGCTCGGTTCCGGATATCGAAATGAAACTGCGCTTTCGCGCGCAGAACGCATTCGCGGTGGCCCAATCGCGCGAAGCGGTCGAGACCCTGTGGTCGTGCTACGGCGCCAACGCCATCTACACCCGTGACCCCCTGCAGCGCTTCCTGCGCGACGTGCAGGCGGCGAGCCAGCACTTCTCGTTCAATTTCGACATCGCCGGCGCGGCTTACGGCACCGCCGCGCTGGGCGGCAAGTACGCCAACCCGACGATGTGAGCCAAATCGAGGTCGGAGCCCGCCGTGTTACTTCTTGACGGCTGCGCGGCCCTGCCTGGGGTCCTCTTCCATCAGCAGCGTCTCGATGTCGTTCAGGACAAGCCGCGGGTACAGGAACGTTGACGTGTAAATCTCGCGGACATCACCCGCGCGGTCAATCAGGAACACCTTTAGCACGTGCGACAGCTCGCGCCGCGGGCGTCCGCCGGAGCGGTCGAACGTGATGTGGATGTCTTGGCCGAATCCGTCGACCAGGGGCATGAGCTCGCGCGCCGAGCGGGTTGTCAGAAAGTACCAACGCAGCCCTCCGTCCTTCTCCACCGCGCGACTGCCTGCGTAGCTCCGCATCACCTCCGGGGAGTCGCGCGCCGGATCAAAGGAGAGCGTGACGAACCGCACCTTGCCGTGCAGCGACGGGGTGGCCGCGATTGCTTCCTTCAACGCGTCGAACACGCGGTAGGCGAGCGGGCAGCCCTCGGGATCAGTACATGTCGTATAAATGAAGCCGAGCAGCGTGATCTGGTCGCGTGTGTAGCGCGAGAGTGGCTGCGGGCGGCCGTCAATCCCGAGCACCCGGCCTTCGGGCGCCGCCATGATGCGGTGGAGCGTGTAGGTGCCCGGCGCGGGCGGGATGAACTCCGGCTCGGCGAGCGGTTCGCCCTTATGTGCGCTGGAGATCGGAGCGCAGGCAAGCGCTGCGAGCAGTGCGATCGCCCACGCCTCGCGCTGCGTGCCTCGCGGACCGCTCACCCACCCGCGGCAGCGGAGCGCAGCGCCCTGGAGCCGAGCTTCATGTGATGCGCCCGGCCGAGCTTCTCTTTGGTGAAATCGACCTCGAACTTCTGCGCCAGCTCCTTACCGTCCCACGCGAAGCCACGCAGGAACTGCTCGTTGTCTGCGCCGCCCTTGTCCCAGTTCGCGAGCAGCGACGAGGTGATGTACACGCGTTTGCCGTCCCAGCTCTGCGAGATCATGTTGACCTGCTTGCCGGTGGCCTTCTCGTAGGTCTGCTTCGGCGCTTCCGGATTGGATAAATCGAAGTAACGGGTCTTGCCATCCATGAAGGTGTTGACCCAGAGACCCTTGCCGTCGCGCGTAATGCTGATGTCGACGGGCAGCGGGATCTTGGACGGGTCGCCGATGGTACCGACTTCCTTCGCGATCCACTCGCCCTTGCCGTCCTGCTTGACCAGCCAGAGCTTCGAGGTCAGCGCCGCAGCGGTGATCGCCCAGTTGTCCTTGGGATTGAGCGACCAGCGGATCTCGAGCGGCGCGCCGGGAACGGCGAGCACCTTGGTCGGCTTGATCGCCTTCAGGTCCCAGAGCACCATGGTGCTGCCGAATTTTTTCATCGCCTCACCGTCCTTGATGAGCTCGCCGAGCGGCCGCATGTAGTTGGCGTAGCCGGTGAAGCTCGAGCTCAGCAGCACGTTCTTCTTCGGATTCACCGCCAGGTCGTAGCCGTAGCCGTCGCCGCCTGCTTGCGTCGGCATGGCGTAGGAGGCGAGCTGCTTCCCCTGGTTGTTGTACAGCACCATGCCGGTCACGCCGTCCTTGTCCTTGGTGTTCGACAGCGCCTGCACGAGCATCCGCCCGGGGAGAGCGTAATAAGTATGCGGGCCGAGATAGCCGGACTTGCTCCCCAGATCGCCAATGGTCCGTACCAGCTTCGGCTTCGCGGGATCGGTGGCGATGTCGAATACCCAGATCCGGCTCTCGGAGAGACCGCCCGCCCAGATATGGCGGCGATCGTCCGTGAACCCCATGTGATGCGCCTCGGCCCGCGCACCAGTGGAGACCGAGTGGAGGACCTTGCCGTAGCTCTTCGACTTCGGATTCACGTTCACCGTGACGAGCTTGTCGGAGCCGTCGCCCAGCCCCTCCACGCCGAGCGCCCAGACGTAGACGTAGTCCTCCTGTCCCTTGATCAGCTTGGAGATGTACGGCGAGTTGCAGGTCTCGTCGGCGCGTACCCCGGCGGCGAACACCGTGCAGGCCACGGCGAGCGCAGCGATCGCGCGAAAAACGTTTTTGTCATCCATGGCTTCCTCCCGGGAATCAGGCTGGACGCGCGGCGCGCGCCGCGCCAAGCTATGCATGCTACACCTGGCCGGTCAAAAAGGAACTCCAGAATCCTTGCTGAATTTGTGAAAACCGATTCTCTCCTCGTCTGCCAGATCAGCGACCTGCACATCAAGGCGCCGGGCAAGCTTTCCTACCGCGTGGTCGACTGCGCCGCGATGCTCGCCGACTGCGTGGCGGAGATCCTGCGCCTGCCGCAACAGCCCGATCTCGTGGTCGCCCCGCTTCCCATGCCGGTCTATTTCATCCCCGGCAACCACGACGAGCGCGGCGCGCTGCGCGCCGCCTTCCCGGAGCACGCTTACCTGCGGCAGTGGGAGCCGTTCGTGCAGTACGCGATCGACGACTGGCCGCTGCGCATCGTGGCGATCGACACCGTCATTCCGGGCGAAGCCGGAGGCCGGATCGATGCCGAGCGGCTCACCTGGTTGGAAAAGAGTCTTTCTTTGAAACCTCATGAACCAACCCTGCTCATCATGCACCATCCGCCCTTCACCACGCTCATCGACCACATGGACCAGATCGGGCTGGAGGGAAGCGAAGCCCTCGCTCGAGTCATCGCCCGCCATCCGCAGGTGGAGCGCGTGCTTTGCGGCCATCTTCACCGGCCGATCCAGTTCCGCTTCGCCGGCACCATCGCCTCGACCTGCCCCAGCCCGGCGCATCAGGTGGCGCTCGACCTCGCCCCAGAGGCACCGTCAGCCTTCAAGATGGAGCCGCCGGCATTCCAGTTGCACGCCTGGAAGAACGGCGTCGGCGTGGTGAGCCATACTGCATACATCGGGAACTTCGCCGGCCCGTTCCCTTTCCACGAGGGCGAGCAGCTGATCGACTAGAATTTTTGCTGAAAGGAGCCGATGTCATGCCGATCACCGAACTCAATCATTTCCTGCTGGTTGCGAAGAACCTCGAGCGCACGAAGGACTTCTATTGCAAGGTGCTCGGCCTGGAGCTCGCCGAGCGTCCCGATTTCGGCTTCCCGGGCTACTGGCTCAAGGCCGGCGACGAAATCTGCGTGCACCTCGCCTCGCAGGCGCCGAGCAGGATCCGCGACCAGTTCCTGCTGAAGAAGCACCCGAAGGGCACGACGGGCTCGGGTGCCGTGGACCATATCGCCTTCGTCGCCAGCAATCCGCACGAGGTGCGCGGCCGCATCCGGAAAAACAAGGTCGAGATGCACTACCGCAGCTTCCCGGAAGCGAAGCTGTTCCAGATCTTCCTGAAGGATCCCGACGACGTGACGATCGAGCTCAACTTCCTCGGCGAGGTGATCGACGAGAAGCAATGGAAAGGCGAAGGCTCTGCCTCGGCGATGACGCTCACCAAAGGCAGCGGCAAGCGCACCACGCTGGCGCACCAGAACTGAGGCAGGGATCCGCAGATGAAGACCATCAGCATCTCCCACAAAGACATGGAAAAACGGATTTCGCGTTTCCGTTCCCTGAAACCTCTGCCGATTCAAAACGAATCGATTCCGGTCGAGGCACGCGACGTCATCTATTCGCGCAAGCTTCTTTCCGTCATCGGATTAGAAGAAGAGGCGAACACCCCCATTAATGCCAACGCGCCGATCCGCGGTGCGGCGGGCATGACCATGACGCTAGCGGTATGCCCGCCGGGCCAGGGCCCGGGGCTGCACTCGCACCGCCAGACCTA
>WNFB01006338.1_pt1 | contig 10613 bp, 7 predicted proteins | sample 5400501 | NCBI WGS metagenome assembly WNFB01 (sample SAMN13153341, study PRJNA577476) | soil metagenome | isolation source: 200 cm saprolite under Douglas fir tree site 2 hole 1 | place: USA:California | collected 2015-04-18 | reverse complement strand
CTGGGCGCGCCCGCGCCCGAGCCTTTCGTCCGCCGCTAGCCACGCTTTCCCGCGCGGCTCTTGCCCTGAGGCCCAGCCTCCGCTCAGGGCACGCCGGAGAGGTGGGCACAAGCAACCAGCAGGATGATTCGGGAATGCTCCACGGACTGTTGGGTTCGCGCAGGATGATACCCGATAGCCTCGCCATCTCCACAAGCGCCCGACAAATTGCAAATCTTAGCCGACGCGGCGACGGGTGTCGCGATCTCCGGCAGCGGAGCGTCGCGCGATTTCATGGTGGATATACCGCCGCAGGCTCTCTGAAACGGTCGGGGAGTCCTGCAGGACATCCAGGTCGCGCAGGGCGAGGTCGGGCAGGAACGCGAGGACGCGCGCGAGCGGCGCCGCGGGGTGACGCACCAGCGCCAGGCGCACATTGTAGAGTTGAGCCCACTTGCGATGCCCCGCAATCGCGGCCACCACCGGGGCAGGCAGTTTTTCCCGGGAAAGCGCCTTGAGCACCTGCGCCTCGGTGAGGAAGGCGTTGTCGAGGGCGATGTGCACGACCTGGTCGCGCCCGTCGGCGAGCAAGCCGCCCGCCACGCGCGCCGAGCCGCGCCGGGCTACGGCCAGCTTCTGTCCTAGGGGCAATTGCGGCAGCCGCGCCAGGATCAGCTCCTCCGCCAGCCGGCGCAGCTCGGGCGGCACCGACGGCAGCAAGCTGAGCTGCACCAGGTCCATCAAGTAAAGCTCACGCGCCAAGCGCAGGGCCAGCAGGCGCGGCGTATGCGGGTGAAAAGCCACGCGCCGCTTGATGCGGTAGCTGCGCAGCCATTCCTTGCGCCGGGCGATGATCTCGAGGAGCGTCGCAGACAGTTCCTTGCGCTCGAGCAGCCAGCAAAGATGAGTCTCATCGAGTCGCGGGTTTTCGAGCAGGGCGGCGAGGACTGCTTCGCTCGCATGGGAAAGGAAAGCAGGGATCTCTTCGTCTGCGGCCGAGCGCGCGCGCTGGGTCTCGGGATTACTCTTCTGCGTCATGGGCGGCACCGCTCGCCTGCAAGTCGGCGAGGCGCCTGGCCAACCGCGCTGCGCCAACCGCAGGAGAGACTTTGAGTAAGAAAACCTCCGCGCGCGGGGCGAACTGCTCGAGAGCCGCGTCGAGCGGCGCGTCAAGCAGCGCGCTGCGGCCAAATACGCCGCCGGACTTGGCCAGAGCGAACTCGGTCTGCTGAAGGCCGAGCCGGCGCATTACGACGATGGCAAGATCGGCGAGCACAACGGCTGCTGACGCCAGGATGTCGCGCGCGACGTTGTCGCCCGCCTCGGCTGCTTCCACCACAATCGGGAACAGCGGCGGGAAGACGGCACCGGGGTTTTGGGCGATGCGGTCGATAACCTCGTCCCAGGCGGAGATCTCCAGAGCTTGCTGAATTCGTTCGCCCAGGCGCGGCAGGGCCGCGCCGAGATCGCGCGCGGAGGCGACCGCCGCCACGGCCCGGCGTCCAATGTCAAACGCGCTGCCTTGATCGCCGAGCCACGGCCCATGGCCGCCCGCGCGGGCCACTTCCGCCGCGGCGTTGCGGCCATAGGCGGACGAGCCGGTGCCGGCAATCAGCACGACGCCGGGGCCAGCTCCAACGGCTGCCTCAAGCGCGACCTCAAGATCGGTGGCGGCATGGACAAAAGATGCCGGGAAGGTTTCCTTCAAGAAGGACAACACACTCCAAGCCATGTTGGGGCGACCCGCGCCAGCTAGTCCTGCACAGACAGCGCGGAGATGATGGGCGCGCAGGTCTGCGCCAGCCAGCGCCGTAGCCGCCGCGGAGGTCAGCTCGGCGGCGGCCCGATCCAACCCCACGCGCAGCGGGTTTGACGGCCCCGCGAAAGCCTGGGCCACCACGCGGTCTGCTTCGTCCAAGACGACGCACTCGGTCTTGCTGCCGCCGCCATCGAAGCCAAGGTAGTAATTCACGGTCAAGCACCCCACGAATTTCGAACGGCCCCAGCCTCAGCTTACACCACTTTGCGGCGGCGCTTGACGCCGCCCGAGACCCCTGACTATCATCGCGCGATTTTCCTGGCCGAGACCCGATGCGACTCAGTCCACTTGACCTCGTCATCCTGGCCGCCTACCTGATCGGCATCACCCTGTTCGGTGTCCGCTTCCGCCGCGGCCAGCACGACATCCGCGACTACTTCCTGGGCGGCCGCACGGCGCCCTGGTGGGCGCTGGCCTTCTCCATCGTGGCTACGGAAACCTCCACGCTGACCATCATCGGCACTCCGGCACTGGCCTTTGCCGGGAACATGGGCTTCTTGCAGCTGGTGCTCGGCTACTTGGTGGGCCGCGTGCTGATCAGCCTCCTGTTCATTCCCCATTACTTTCGCGGGGAATTCTACACGGCCTACCAGCTCATCGAAAAGCGATTCGGCGGGCGCATGAAGTCCATCGCAGCGGCCATTTTCCTGGTGACGCGGGCGCTGGGCGAAGGAGTCCGCATCGCGGCGATTGCCAAGGTGGTCAGCGTAGCTTTCGGCACCGATACGCGCCTCTCGGTGGTGCTGGTGATGGGGCTGACGCTGATCTACACCTTCGAAGGGGGCATGAAAGCCGTCATCTGGACCGACGTGATCCAGCTCGTTCTCTACCTCGGCGGCTCGGCGGCCGCGTTCGTGCTGCTGCTCAACCGCATCCCCGGCGGCTGGGCTGAAGTGACGCAAGTGGCCGCGGCGGCAGGCGGGAAGTTCCGCATCTTCGACTTCACGTTCAGCCTCACGCGGACGTACACGTTCTGGTCCGGCGTGCTGGGGGGAACGTTTCTGAACATGGCCAGCCACGGCACCGACCAATCCATTGTGCAGCGCCTGCTTTCGGCGCGTTCGCAACGGCAAAGTACAGCAGCGCTGCTGGCCAGCGGCGGGATCATCCTGGTGCAGTTCACGCTGTTCCTCGTTCTGGGGGTAATGCTCTACGCGTTTCAGCAGCACTCTCCGCTGTTCGCGCCCGGCGGCGATGCGGACCGCATTTTTCCGGAATTCGTGGTGCGCGAGATGCCCGCGGGACTCAAAGGACTGGTCCTGGCCGCGATTGGCGCGGTGGCCATGTCGAATGCCAGCGGCTCGCTGAACTCCATGGCGGCATCGAGCGTTGTGGACATTTATCATTTGCGCGGCCGCCAGATCGACCCCGCCCGCGTCCTGCGGCTCTCCCGCTGGGCCACGCTGGCGTGGGGTGTGGTCTTGCTGCTGCTCGGCATGGTCCGCTGGGGGCCGGTGCTCGAAGCGGGCCTGACGATTCTCTCCTTCACCTTCGGCAGCCTGCTGGGGCTCTTCCTGCTGGGCTTTCTGAACCGGCGCGCCACGGCAAACGGAGCGCTGGCGGGAATGATTGCAGGGGCTGGCTTGCTGCTGTACTGCAAGTTTGGGACGCCGCTGGCCTGGACGTGGTATGTGCTCGTCGGCGCGCTCGCCACGTTCCTGGCCGGGTCGCTGGCGAGCCTGCTCGACCGTGGTGCGCCCTCGCCTCCCGACATGCCGCTTGCGGGCAAAACATAATGAGCGAACCAGCGACCGGGAAACGACTTGAACTGTTGCGCGGGCTGGGTGCCTGGGCGGCGATGGCTATGGTAGTGGGACACATCATCGGCACGGGTGTTTTTCTGGTTCCGAGCTCGATGGCGCGCGCCACCGGCTCGGTTGGCCTGATTTTTCTGGTGTGGATCACAGGCGGACTGCTTTCCCTGTTCGGCGCGCTGACCATAGCGGAACTGGGCGCCGCGATGCCCGAGGCCGGCGGCGCATACGTTTATCTGAAACGCGGCTTCGGGCCGGTGTGGGGCTTCCTGTTCGGGTGGATGAACAACATGGTCGGCAAGCCCGCTTCGATCTCGACCATCGCCGCCGGCTTCCTGATCTTCCTCAGTTTTTTCTTCGGGGGAATTCGCACGCCGATCCTTACGCTGCATATCCCGTTGCCGTTTGCGGAGAAGTCCTACGAATTCGTTTTCGCGTGGGCGCAACCGCTGGCGGCGCTGGCAATCGCGTTCGTCACGTTCATCAACTACCTCGGCGTGCGGCTGGCCGGACGCGTGCAGGTCGCGCTCACGGTGGTGAAGATCAGCGCGATTCTCGCGGTGGTCGTGCTGGGTTTTGCCCTGGGCAAGCCGCACGCGCCGAGCATGCAACCGATCTTTCCAGCGTCGCTCAACCTCGGCATCGCGACGGGCTTTCTGACCGCGATGGTCGGCGCGCTGTGGGCGTACGACGGCTGGATTGATCTGACCTTTGCCGGCTCGGAGATTCAGGAACCACACAAGAATATTCCGCGCGCCGTAGTCGGCGGCACGATGATCGTGGGGGCCATCTACCTACTGGCGAATGCGGTGTACTTCCACGTCCTGCCGGTCGAAACCGCCGCCAGGGTACAAAACGTGGCCTCGGAAACGGTGCGCGTGTTTGCCGGCGACACCGCGGCGGCCTGGATCACTGCAGCGATGGTGATCTCCGCGTTCACAACGCTCAATTCCTCCATCCTGACCGGCGCGCGCGTTCCCTATGCGATGGCACGCGACGGCCTTTTCTTCCGCGTGGCCGACGGTGTCCACCCAACCCACCGCACACCGGCAGGGGCGCTGGTCTTTCAAGGCTGCATGGCCGGCGCGATGGTGCTGACAGGCCAGTTCGAAGATCTGTTTTCGCTGTTTATCTTCGCGCAGTGGATTTTCTACGCCCTGGCCGTCGCCTCGGTGTTCGGGCTGCGCAAGCGCGAGCCCAACCTCGCGCGGCCGTATCGCGCCTGGGGTTATCCGGTGCTGCCCGCGGTGTTCGTCATCGGCGCGTTCGCGTTGACAGTGAATCTCTACATCCAGCGACCGATCCGGTCGTCGATCGGTCTGCTGCTGATTCTTTCCGGCTTGTTTTTCTACCGCCACTGGCAGCAATCCGATTCAAAGGCAGAGTAAGAGGCAGACTCGCACCGGGCGAAGAAGCATAGCAAGGAAGATTAGCCGTTCGCCTCAGGATGACCTGCTCGCGACGCGAGCAATCCGGATCAAGGGTGCGCCTGTGGTGAGGCCGAAGCTGCTGCTGGAGGGGCGAGGGCATAGCCGGGGCCGAGGAGCAATTGCCCGGGGCGCGCGCCCGTGTGCTTGCCGTCGGCGATGACCACCTCACCGTTCACCAGGACGTAGCGAAAGCCTTCGGCGTAGGCGTGCGGCTTTTGAAACGTTCCGCGGTCGGCCACGCTACCGGTGTCGAACACCACCAGGTCAGCCCACATCCCCGGGCGCACCAGGCCGCGGTCCACCAGGCGGAAGCGCTGCGCCGGCAGCGAAGTCATCTTGCGGATGGCCTCTTCGAGGCGCAATAAGTGTTTCTCACGGACGTAGCGCCCGAGCACGCGGGCGTTCGTGCCATAAGCGCGCGGGTGGGGCACCCCGCGGCCGAACTCGACCACACCAGCGTCCGAGGCCACCATCGAGTACGGGAACTGCATAATGCGCTCGACATCGCGCTCGTCCATGGAGTGGTAGACCATCCCCGCACCGCCCTTCTCCATCATCTCCAGCACCGTCTGGATTTCATTTTCGATCGTGTTTTTCCGACCCTTTTCCCGATTGATCTGCGAAAGGCTTTTGCCTTCGAGCGAAGAATCCCACCTGCACGAGGCCACAAACGCGTAGTCCAGGTGCTTGCGGCCGTTGCGGTTCCGAATCTGCCCCTTCATCTCGGCAGCGATCTTGCGGCGCGTGGCCGGGTCCGCCAGGCGCTTCTTCATTTCTTCCGGCCCGCCAGCGTGCGCCCACGAAGGCAGCAACACGCCCAGGTTGGTGCTGGAAGCCGTGTAGGGATACTGGTCTACGGTAATGTCCAGGCCCCCGCCGCGCGCCTGCTCGACCATGGCGATGGTGCGAGCGCTCTGGCCCCAGAGGCGCTTGTTGGCAACCTTGAAGTGAGAGATCTCCACGGGCATGCCGGAGGCCCGGCCAATCTCGATGGCTTCCGCGATGGCGGAAAAGACGCCGCCGTGCTCGTCGTTGCCCTCGTTGCGGATGTGCGAGGCGTACACGCCGTTGTACTTCGCTGCGGCGCGCGCCAGCGCCACCACCTCCGGCGTCTTTGCGTACGTGCCGGGGATATAGATGAGTCCGGTGGAAAAGCCTACCGCGCCGTCGCGCATCGCCTGTTCGACCAGCTCTTCCATGCGCGCCTGTTCATCGGGGGTGGGATCGCGATCCGCGTCGCCCATAGCCGCGCGGCGCACGCTATTGTGGCCGACCAGCGTGCCCAGGTTGAGGGAGGTCCCGCTCTTCTGAAGCTCCGCGAAGAATTTTCCCACGTCGGTTTCCGAGCCGCCACAGTTGCCGGTGATGAGGGAAGTGACGCCGTCGAACAGGAAATTGTCTGCCGTCGGTGCGCGGCGAATGCTCTCCTCGACGTGCACGTGCACATCAATGAAGCCCGGAGCGACGACTAGACCCCGAGCATCCAGCGTGCGCTTCGCCGGACAACCGCCTGCGCCAGGTTCACACAGACGGCCGATTGAGGCGATGCGGCCGCTACGGATACCCACGTCGGCCAGGTACCAGGGGTTGCCGCTGCCATCCACGATGCGGCCGTTCCGGAGGACAAGATCGTAGCCGGGCGCCGGCGGCGCCTGGGCCCGCACAGCACCAGCAACGAAAATGAGGGCCGCGGCTGCAAAAAGCGATCTACGCATGCTGACTCCTGTGGGGCGGGACAGACACGTGTGCTGAGCGCGCCGAGCGATTTTTGCCGGCTCTGCCGAGGACACTGCAAACGGCTTCGACTGGCGCGGCTACCTGCGCATGTTCCGGATGGAGCACCTGTGCAAGGATTTCGACGCCCGCAGCCAAGCGCGGCCCTGGGCGGGAGAAGTAGCCCGAGGCATCCACAGCGTAAACGCGGCCCTGGCGCACGGCTGGGAGTTTCTCCCAGCCCGCAGGAAGCTGCGTCCGTGCGAATTCCTCGATAACCTGCGCGAGCCCGTAGCCGCAAGGCATCAGCACGATAACCTCGGGCCGCAAGGCAAGGATTTCCTCCCATCGGACGCGGGAGGATGGCTCGCCAACGCGGCCCAGAACCTCCCGGCCGCCCGCTCGGGCGACCATCTCCGGTACCCAGTGGCCCGCCGCATAGGGTGGACCGAGCCACTCCATGCACACCACGCGCGGATGCTCGGCAGCGCCGGCCACCGCGTGCTCCACGGCCGCGACGCGGCGCTCCAGCTCTGCGACCAGCGCATGCGCTTGTGTCGCGCGGCCGGTGGCTTCGCCCACGGCGCGGATGTCATTCCAGACGTCAGCGAGGGTATGCGGGGCGAGCGAGAGCACGCGGGGCTGCCGCGGAAGCCGCGCGAGCGCAGTCGCCAAGTCGCCGGGCGAAGCAGCGCAAACGTGGCAGAGGTCTTGCGTGATGATGAGGTCAGGCTCGATGGTGCGCAGCGCGTCCAAGTCCACGCTGTAGAGACTTTCTCCACGGGCGAGGAATTCACTCACTTGGCGGTCGATTTCCGCAGGGTCAGCGGCGCTAGCCAGGCGGGAGCGCACCACGACCGGCTTCTTCCTCGCCTCCGGCGGAAAGTCGCACTCGTGAGTGACGCCGGCGACCTCATCGTCCAGGCCGAGCGCGAACAAGATCTCCGTGGCCGAAGGGAGCAGCGAACAGATACGCATCGCGTGCCACTCTACCACGGCGGCCAAGGCCTGCGTAGGGGTAGGCGCATCCCTCGCTCATGTTTACCGGAGCTCTTGCTCCTGCGGCAAGACATCGGCGAAGACAAAGCCATCGCGTTCGACGATCTCGCCGGTCTTGACCGCAATGGGCCCGCGGAACATCGGCCCGGCAAATGCGCAGGTGTGGAATTCGCCTCGCTCGCCGCAGGGGTCCACGCCCGAAGGCAGCTCGGCCAGCAACGCAGGATCGAAGGTCCGCCCGGCAAACGAGGGGCTCAACTGCTTCGGGTCCACACACGTCAGCACAGCGCGCACGCCAGCAGCAACCATTTCACGGGCGAGCGCCGCGGTGTCGCGGCCCCACAAGGGAAAAACCCCGGTCACGCCACAGGCCGCAAGGCGCTCTTCGCGATAGGCGCGCACGTCAGCGAGAAACAAATCGCCGAACACCATATGAAGGACTCCCTCGGCCTTGGCCTGCTCGATGGCGGCAGCCATCGCCTGTTCATACACCGCATTCGCGCAGTGCGGCGGGATGGGCACCTTCAGCAACGGCAGCCCCAAGGCGCCGGCCTGGGCATCGAGCAGGCTCTCCCGCACGGCGTGCATGGCCACACGGCGGTTTGCGGAATTCACCGTGGTGAGCAGGCGCACAACTTCGATTTCGCCGCGCGCGCGCAGTTCGTGCAGCGCCCAAGCGCTATCTTTTCCCGTGCTCCAGGAAAGCCATGCCTTCGTGCGGCTCATGGGTAAAGCAGATATTTTGCGCGCACCTTCTTGAAAGATTCCAGCTCGTCGGCCCAGTCGGCCACGATTGCGCTGGGCGCGTCGCCGCGGTTCAACCGCTCGAGCGCGGCCTGGGAACCCAGCAGAGTGATGGTTTTCTCGAGCGCGAAGTGATCGGGATAGAGCTTCGCCAGAGCGGCGGCGATCTCGAGACCCATCAGCATCGAGTGGAGCGAGGCGCGATCGGTGATCACCAGCGAAATGCCCTCGCAGAGCTCGTCCTTGTACAGGCCGGCGTTGGGGGTGAAACGCGTAGGCACAAAGCGGACGCCGGGGACGAAACGCCGGTTGAGGTAGTCGGCCAGTTGGCTCGCGTGGATCCACGGCGCTCCGAACAACTCAAAGGGCGTGTCGGTGCCGCGGCCCACGGAAATCCCGCCCGCTTGCAGGAGCTCGATGCCCGGGTAAAGCAGCGCGGCATTGAGCGAGCGCAAATTCGGCGAGGGCGGCACCCACACCAGGCCCGTCGCTTCAAACATGTCCTGCCTGCGCCAATCCTTCATAGCGATGACGTGCAGCTCGCAGGCGATGCGGTTTTCCGCGTTAAACATCTGCGCCAACTCCCCCAGCGTCATGGCATAGCGCGCGGGCATGGGAAAGTAGCCAATGAAGCTCAGCCGGTCGCGATCCAGCATCGGGCCTTCGATGGCCTCGCCGCCCAGCGGGTTGGGCCGGTCGAGCACATAGAAGGCGATATGGCGCTTCGCCGCTTCCTCCATCGCGTAGGCCATCGTGGTGGTGTACGTGTAAAAGCGCACACCCGCATCCTGGATGTCGAAGACCAGCGCATCCAGCCCGCTCAGCATCTCGTCCGTGGGGCGGCGCGTATCGCCATAGAGACTGTAGACGGGCAGGCCCGTCGCCGCATCGGTAGACGAGGGGACTTTCGTTTCAGCGCGGCCCAGGATGCCGTGCTCGGGGCTGAAGATCGCGGTCAGCTTGACGCCCTCAGCGTGAGCCAGAAGATCAACCGTCCTCCGGCCGCTGCGGTCAAACCCGGTATGGTTGGTGATCAGACCGACGCGCCTGCCGCGCAGCGGGGCAAAATCTTCTTCGACGAGCACGTCAATGCCGGCTAGCGTGCGCACATTGCGCGCCCGCGCACGGCCTGCGCCGACACTGCGCTCAAGCAGCGAGGCAGCAAGCTCCTGGCTGAATCCGGGGACCTCACCGGGCGCGCCGGCAGGCAGCAGGGCCGCGGCAACGGCCGTAGCGACGCGCGAGCGCAGGCTGGAAATCGCGGGGCGGGCGTAAGGATGAACGCTGTTGGCCAGCAGGATGACAAAAGTCTGGCTCGCCGGGTCGAGCCACATCGAAGTGCCGGTGAAGCCCGTGTGGCCGAACGAGCCCAGCGGAAACAGCTCGCCCCGCGCGGCGGAATAGGTCGAATCAATATCCCAGCCGAGCCCGCGCAAGGTCGGGCTCCACGGCGGAGTCTGCGGCGCAGTCATCTTCTGAACGGTCGCAGGCGTAAAGATGCGCTTGCCGCCGGGCGCGAGGCCGCGCGAGAGCAGCATCCGACAGAAGATGGCGAGATCGTCTGCGGTGGAGAACAGCCCGGCGTGACCGGCTACGCCGCCCATCGAGCGGGCGCGCGGGTCGTGCACCACGCCGCGCAGCAACCGGCCGCGGCCCGAGCCGGGTTTGGCTCCTGCGGGCAGATCGATTTCTTCGGTCGGCGCGATGCGGGGAAGCCAGTCGGCCGCGGGGCGAAAGCGCGTGCGGCTCATCCCAAGAGGCGCAAAGACGTTGCGCGCAACGAACGCATCGAGCGCGACGCCGCTTACCCGCCGCACCAGCTCGCCGAGCAGGATGAATCCGCTGTCGCTGTACAGGAAGCGGCTCCCGGGCGGCGAAACCAGGGCGTCGTCGTAAATCGCCTGGAGCATCTGTTCGGTCCCGCCCGGATCCGCGATCCTGCGCGGAATGGGTGACAGTCCGGCCGTGTGGGTCATCAATTGGCGCAGGGTGACCTGGTCCTTCCCGTCTTGCCGGCCGGCCGCGAGTTCCGGGAGGTAGCGTGCAATGGGGTCGTTCAAGCGAATCTTGCCCTGCTCGAGCAGCTTCATCACCGCGGAGGTAGTCGCAACAACTTTGGTAAGTGAGGCTAGATCAAAGACGGTGTCCACCGTCATCGGTTCGCGCTGCGGCAGC
>WNFB01006334.1_pt1 | contig 10615 bp, 1 predicted proteins | sample 5400501 | NCBI WGS metagenome assembly WNFB01 (sample SAMN13153341, study PRJNA577476) | soil metagenome | isolation source: 200 cm saprolite under Douglas fir tree site 2 hole 1 | place: USA:California | collected 2015-04-18 | reverse complement strand
ATTTTTGGGGCTAGAGCCTGACCGCGCCCACTTCCGGACCGACGCCGCGCGGCCTTTCGTTCAACCCATATGCCTCGGCGACTTATGCGTTCTCCCATATCCACGCGCTTACACCCGAGCACGCCACCGAGGAGCAGCTCCAGGGAACCCTCTTTCATAGCTTTCAATTCGATTTGAACCTGACCGCGGCGGGGCAGCGCTTTGGCTCGATCAACGGGGTGAGCGTCGAAGGCCTGTTTGACCCTTCGTTGGTCGTGAATTTCGCACTTGCCACGCGCAACCAGGCCTACGCGGTCAATCTCGAGCTGCTGGGCGGCGTCAACGTTGCGGGGCGGGTCAGCCCGCTGGATCCAAGCGCCGCATTCAATACCGGAACTCCCGTATCCGGGCGCTTCGCGGTCGGTGTCGGCTTTACCCGCACGATCGGCCATCACGCGCTCTCGGCAGAGTTCACGTTTGGCAGGGAAGTGGGTTCGACGGTCGGTCCGAGCATGAGTGCGACGGATCCAACTGTCGGCCCCGCGGTCACAGGTTCGGGCGCTACGACATTCGGCATCAACCTGTCGTATTCCCAAATCAACCCGCGCAGGGAGCGCACCCCGACGTTTTGAAGGCACGAAACGAGACGACGTAACCAGCCAGTGGAAGGAACCGGGCGATGAACAAGATCGCGCTTCCCCTAAAATTCGGCACGCGTAGTGCGGCGGTCGTGGACTTGCAGGATGCGCTCCGACATCTGCTCGCCGCGCAGGCGGGGCGGCTTGACGAAGCCGAGCGGCGGGCGCTCGACGATCTGCCGCGCGAACGCGCGGACACGTTCTACGGCGAAGCGACGCGCGTCCTGGTGTGCGCGTTCCAGCGCCTGCATCGGCTTCCGCCGAGCGGGGAGGTCGACCGCGACACCACCGACGCGCTCAATCGACAGCTTCCTGACGAGGTGGGGAGTCACCCGCTTCCGGTCCCGGTGCCCGCCTACACGGTCAAGGGCCACGTGCGGCTTGCCGACGGCACGCCGCTGCCGCGCATCAAGGTGTCCGCGTTCGATCGCGACCTGCGCAGCGAGCAGCCGCTCGGCGAGGCCGAAACCGACGCCGCCGGCCTCTATCAGATCAGCTACGGCGAACCGCAGTTTCACGCCGCCGAGCTCGGCAGCGCCGACCTCGTGGTCAAGGCCTTCGCGGCGGACGGCGCGCTGCTCGCGTCTTCGCCGATCGTGTTCAACGCGCCGCCGCTCGCGGAGGTCGACCTCGTCGTCGCGGCCGCGGCACGGCGGCCGCCGTCCCTGTTCGAGAAGATCGCAGCGGCGTTCGCCCCGCTGCTCGGCGATATCAAGGTCGAGGAGCTTGACGAAGACGACAAGCACCAGGATCTCACCTTCCTCGCCGGCGAGACCGGATTCGGCAAAGCGACGCTCGCGCGCTTCATCTTCGCCCATCGGCTGACGCGGCCGGGCCTGCCGCCGGAATTCTGGTTCGCCCTGCTCGGCGGACCGTTCTTCAGTTACGTCGAGACGCTGAGCCTGCGCCGGCAGTTGCCGATGCTGCTCGACACGCTTACGTCGATCGACGGCGCCGCGGCCCGCAAGGCGCTCGATGCGAGCTTCGCGCAGAACGACGTTCCCGCGTCGCTGCAGGGCAAGACGGCGGGGTGGGTCGAGGCCTTCCTGGCGCAGATGGGCCGGCATCTCGTCGCCGGCGCGACGGCGCCGACCTTCGCCAAGCTCGCGCTCGATCATGCGGGAATAACCGGCGCCGAGAAGCAGCAAAAGTTCGCGCGGCTGTTCAATCAATACAAGGCGCTCACGCCCGATCTTCTGGCGGCGCTGGAGAAGGACAGCGCGTTCACCGGCGCGGAAGTCGCGGATCTGCGCACCTCGTTCCGCCTCGGCGAGCTGACCCGCGCCGACTTCTCCGTCGTCAAGATGCTCAAGGACGAGTTCAAGGCGCGGCAGCCGGAGCAAATCCGCACCCTGGCCAGGCAGAGCCCGCAGCAATGGACCGCGCTCATCACCCGCAAAACCGCGTCCGGCGACATCAAGGTCCCGGTCGACATGGGCGACCTCGCCGCGAAGGCGAAAGTGTCCGCCCCGGAGGTCTACGGCACATCGCTCGAACGGCGGTTCCGCGAGACCTATCCCACCGCCGCCTTCCTCGGCGGGCTCGACCGCGCGCTGAACAACGGCGGTGCGCACGGGCTGCGCCACGCCGCGGAACTGAAGACGTTCCTCGACCGCCACGACGGCTTCGAGCTGATGAACACGCCGATCGACAAGTTCCTCGACAGCGGGGGAGTCCATCCCGAGCTGCGCGAGACGGCGAGGAGCGACGCATTCCGCAGCGAGCTCAAGGCGGTGCAGCGGGTGTTCAAGGTGGCGCCGACCTACGCGGCCGCCGACGCGCTGCTCGCGGACGGCGTGCATTCCGCGCAGATGATCTACCGCATGGGCCAGAGCACGTTCGTCAAGCGCTATGCGGCGAAGTCCGGGATGTCGGCGCCGGAGGCGAGGCTCGCCTGGAACAAGGCGGCCGACACCCATGCGGCGGTGGTGACCGTCGTCGGCGACCTCAAGGCGTTCGACGGCGAGGGCCTGCCGCTGGTGCTGAAGAACGGCACCGACGCGCTGTCGACCTTCCCCAACTGGAACAACCTGTTCCAGGGAGGCGACATGTGCACCTGCGAGGAGTGCCGCTCGGTGCTCGGCCCGGCGGCCTACTTCGCCGACCTCCTGATGTTCCTCAAGGACCGCAAGGCGCTCGACCCGGCCTTCACCGTCAAGGACATCCTGTTCGCGCGCCGGCCGGATCTCGGCTTCATCGAGCTCGACTGCGACAACGCGCTGACGCCGCTGCCCTATGTCGACGTGGTGTGCGAGGTGCTGGAAAAGGTGATCGCGGGCGATGCCGACGACCTCGAGCTGCCGGGCTTCACCGCGATGCCGGCCGGAAGCGCCGCCATCCAGGCCGCGGTGCTCGCCGCGTTCGCCGGCCAGAGCATCGACCTCGCCGCGACATTCTCGGTCACGCAGATACATCCGGCCGATCCCAATCGCTGGGTCGTGCACGGCGACGACGTCACTTATCTGTTGAAGAAGAAGGCGACCGCCAATTTCTTCGCCGAGGTGCTGCCGAACACCAAGGCCGACGCCGCCGAGCTGCGCGCCTATCCGGCCTACGTCAATCCCAAGGCCTACGATCAGCTGCGGCAGGCGCGCTTTCCGTTCGCGCTGCCGTTCGACCTGTTCGCCGAGGAGGCGAGGGCGGCCTTTGCCAAGTGCAACATCGCGCGGTGGGACCTGATGCGCACGCTGCGCGGCGCGGCGGGTCCGTCCGACGCCGACGTGGCCGCGGAATATTTCGGCATCAGCGTCGATGCGGCGGCGCCGTTCGACGAGAAGCGCCTGATCCTCATCGCCGACGGCACGACCGCCGGGCAGCAGGCGGCGTGGGGCGAGACCGGCCATGCCGACTTCATCAACACGATCGCGGTGGTCAAGACTTTTCTCGCCAAGACCGGGCTCGAATACGATGACCTGCTCGCGCTGCTCGATCTCAGATTCGTCAACCCGGCCGGCGACATCGCCATCCGGCACCTCGACAGCTCGTGCGACACCGACAAGAAGCGGCTGGAGAACCTCGACGCGGCGAAGCTCGACCGCATTCACCGCTTCCTGCGGATGTGGCGCAAGCTCGGCGGCTGGAAGATGTTCGAGGTCGATCTCGTGCTGCGCCACGCGGCGATCGGCGCCGGCAGCCTGGACGAGCCGTTCCTGATCCGCCTGTTCCATTTCGGCCGGCTCAGGAGCCGGCTGGGCGGCAAGACGACGGTCGAACAGCTATGCGCCCTGTTCGGCAATCTCGGCACCGAGACGCATTTCACCGCCGCCTACAAGAAGCGCGCCGACGGCCTTTACCAGAGCTTGTTCCTGAACAAAAAGCACATCCGGCCGCTCGACCACGCCTTCGACGTCGCCGCCGTCGACGTGCCGGCCCCTACGGCGGAGAAGATTTCCGGCCACGCGATCGCCGTCCTCGGCGCGCTCGGCGTGCGCCAAGCCGATCTCGATATCTTCGCCGGCCTGACGCGGGCGTCCGACGGCACCGCCTACATCACCGACGACCTCACGCTCGCCAACCTGTCGTTCCTGTGGCGGCACGCGTGGCTGGCGCGGCAGCTCAAGGTCAAGGCGGCCGACTGGCAGATCGTGCTCAAGCTCATGCAGCAGGACATCGCGGCCTTCGCCGACCCGAAGTCGGCGATGGATTTCGTCGAGACGGTCGACCGGCTCGGCGCCGGCGGCTTCAAGCCCGACGAGCTCGACTGGCTGCTCGCCGCCAACCGCGCCGCGCGCGCGGCCCCGAAGGAGACCGACACGGCGCGCGCGTTGTCGGCCTTGCGCAAGGCGCTGCAGGCGATCGCCGCCGAGTATGATCCGGCGCAATACCCGTTCCTCAACCCGCCGTCCTCGGGCGACAGCCTGCCGGCGCTGCTGACCTCGCTGCTGCAGAAGCTGCAGCGCGGCCCGGCGGGGGCGCAGTTCTTCCTCGACACGCTGCAGGACACGGTGAGCGTCGAGCTTGCCGTCGCGGGCCTGCCCGCGGGGTTCGATTTCCCCGACCCGATCAAGGCTGCGATCAACATCCGCTACGATGCGCCGAGGACGACGCTTCGCTTCACCGGCCTGATGACGCCGGCGCAGCGCACCACGCTCCTGACCGATCCGTCGCTCGCCGCCGTCAGCGGCATCGCCGCCTATCAGCAGGCGATCGCCGAGTTCTTCCAGCGCCCGCGGCTGGCGTTGAAATTCTTCGCGCCCAATTTCTCGGCGCCGCTCGACAACCTTCCGCCGGCCGTCGATTTCAAGACGCTCGCCGAGCCGCTCAAGTCGAAGATCGGCTACGACGCCGACAACCGCCTGCTGACGCTTGCCGGCATCCTCACGCCCGACGAGAAGGCCGCGCTCGATGCGCTGTCGGCGGACGGCCCGTATCTCAACGCGGTGAACAGCCTCTACGCCCAGCCGGTGCTCGGCGTGTTTCCGCCGCAGCAGATCTGGCTCGAGGACGCCGACCTGCAATTCCCCCTGCGCGACCTTGCCGACGCGGCGAACGACAACCTCGCGGCCAACCTCGCCGCCGCGGTGACCAAGGCGCTCGCCTATCTGCTGCGCACGGAGTCTGAAACGCTGGTGGTGCAGCAGGCGGCGGCCCAGTTCGCGCTGAGCGAAAGCCTGGCGCGCACCCTGCTGACGCAATACGCCGTGCTGCCGGACCCGCTTCTGTCCCACCTGACGACCGCGTTCGCCGCCACCGGCGGCGCGGTCGACTACGCCACCTTGAAGACGACGTTCGACGGCTGGACCTGGGCGGGACGGGTCGCCGCCCTGTGGAACAAATGGAAGCTCACGCGCGACGAGCTCGCCCGCCTGCTTGCGCTCGGCGCCGGCGCAAACCTTCTCGATTTTCTCTCGCTGCCTCTGGACGCCACGCGCCCGATCGCCCCGTTCGACCGCTTCCTGCGCGCGAGCCGCCTGATGCGCGTGCGCGACGCGCTGCCGGAGGCGAAGCTCACGCTGCTGCAGGTGCTGGCGAAGCTCGCCGGCGGCGGCTACGCGACCGCGGCCGACTTCGCCGCCGACGTGGTCATGGTCAACGACGCATGGACGGCGGCGGACGTGACCGCGCTCGTCGCCGCGCTCGATGCCGCCTATCCGAACGACTATCTGCTGGCGGAGACGTGGGAGCGCGTGCGCGCGGCCTTTGCCGTCTTCGCCAGCCTCAATGCCGGAACCGACACGGTCAAGGCGTTCGCCGCCGCGACGATGACCGCCGACCACGCGAAAACGCTCAAGAACCTGCTGCGATCGAAGTTCGGCGACACTTGGCTCGACCTGAGCGGCGAAATCCAGGACGCGCTGCGCGAGCGCAAGCGGGCGTCCCTCGACGCCTATATCCTTACGCTGCCGCAGCCGGCCGACGCCCCGAGCGGCAAGTGGGAGAACACCAACGACCTCTACGCCTACTATCTGCTCGACGTGGAGATGTGCGCCTGCCAGCTGACCAGCCGGCTGGTGCAGGCATCGGGCTCGGTGCAGCTGTTCGTGCAGCGCTGCTTCATGGGGCTCGAGCCGAAGGTCGCGGTCGAGCCGGACGGGGACGACGGCGACAGCGCCTGGCACTGGTGGACGTGGATGCGCAAGTACCGGGTGTGGGAGGCGAATCGCAAGGTCTTTCTGTGGCCGGAGAACTGGATCGAGCCGGAGCTCAAGAAGGACCGCTCCGTCTTCTTCAAGGAGCTCGAGAGCGACCTGCAGCAAAACGACATCAACACCGACAGCGTCGAGCAGGCCTACGAGAAATATCTGGAGAAGCTCGATTCGGTCGCCCGGCTCGAGATCGCCGGGTTCTATCAGGAGGACGACGGCGACAATACGATCATTCACGTGTTCGGGCGTACCACCGGCACCGACCCGCACCTCTACTACTATCGCCGATTCGACTACCGCCAGTGGACGCCGTGGGAGAAGGTCGATCTCGACATCCAGGGCGACTACCTCGTGCCGGCGGTGGTGGCGGGACGCCTCTATCTGTTCTGGCCGGTGTTCAGCGAGGTGCAGGACGAGAGCAAGAACAATTCGGTCGACGTGCCCGACCTCAAGCAGTCGAGCTTCCCGATCAAGAAAACCTCGAAGAAGCTGCGGATGCAGATGGCGGTCAGCGACTACCGCCAGGGCAAATGGACTCCCAAGCGCATTTCCAAGGAGTACGACGAAAGCGCGTCGTACGACGTGGAGCTGGTCAAGAAATACTATCGCTTCTTCGCGATCGACCGCAGCGAGATCGACGGCCGGTTCGGCGTCAGGTACGACGGCTACAGCGTCGGCGCCGACCAAGTCACCCGGGCGGAGCTTTTCGGCGCCTTCGAGATCGCCGGCTGCGCCGGCGTGCCGATCAAGGCGGTCCCGCGCATCTCGGACGACTTCGAATTTCCCGTGCGTCCCGAACCGGCCGCGACCGGCGACTACACGATCTTCCTGAAATGGGACGAGCTCGCCGCCCGGAAGGACAGCCCGCATGACGACCTCACGCTCGAGAACATCATGGCGAGCGGATCGGACTGGCTGCGCAACACGCCGATCCTGATGCAGACGCCGTGGCTGTTCCGCGTCAGCCCGGCCTGGCAGCTGTCCTACCTCGACAAGCTCGTCTATCGCGGCTTGCAGGTGATGCCGATGTGGACCGCCCGGAACGTCGTTCCGGCCGGGAGCTGGCTGCCATTCTTCTACGACGACAAGAAGCGGACCTTCTTCGTGCTGCCGTCGCTGTGGTCGGGAGGGCGCGATACCGAGCGTTCTCCAAACGGCGCGCTGCGTTTCTACTATCCCGACATAAAGGCGCAGTTCCACGCCTGGGACGACGGCATCCGTGCGGCGATCGGCAAGCTCGTCGACGCATGGGACCCGTCCACCCTGAGCGCGGCGGACCGGCAGAACATCGAATTGTTCCTGAGCCAGAAATTTTCCGGCGAGCCGCCGCCGCCCTATTCCGACCCGCAGCTCAAGACCCTGATGGCGCGCTATTTCACGCTGTTCTTCGAATACTATCTCGGCCAGCTCGCCGTGTGGCTGTTCCAGTACCGCCAATACGAGTTCAGGATCTTCTACCACCCGTTCGTCTGCGATTTCCTCAAGCGCGTCTACAACCCGCTCCAGGGAATTCCCGGCCTCATGCGGCGCGAGACGCAGCTGCAGGGTAGCGGCGACGGCGGCTTCAGCTTCAAGCAGAACTACCAGCCCACATTCTGGGTGGTCGATCCCACGACCGAGAGCTACTACCCGCATGAGGACGTCGACTTCACACCGGCCGGCGCCTATGCGCCGTATAATTGGGAACTGTTCTTCCATGCGCCGCTGCTGATCGCCAATTCGCTCAGCAGGAACCAGCGTTTCGCCGAGGCGCGCGACTGGTATCACTACATCTTCAATCCGATCGGCGTGGAGAGCCAGATGCCCGGCGGCTCGACCATGAGCAAATATTGGATAACCAAGCCGTTCTATCAGACCACCGACAAGCAATACGTGCAGCAGCGCATCGAGAACATCATGCGCATGCTGGCGGGAGATACGACGGTTCCCGACGCCTCGGCGCAGGCCAAGCTCGATCTCGAGCATCAGGTGCTCGACTGGCGCAACAACCCGTTCGAGCCGCATCGGATCGCCAACTATCGGACCGTCGCCTATCAGAAGACCGTGGTGATGAAGTATCTCGACAACCTCATCGCTTGGGGCGATTACCTGTTTGCCCAGGACAGCATGGAGAGCATCAACGAGGCGACGCAGCTCTACGTCCTCGCGGCGGAAATCCTCGGACCGAAGCCAAAGAAGATTCCGCCCCAGGCGAAGCCGCCGGTCGAAAGCTTCAACGAGCTGGAAGACAGCTTCGACAAGTTTTCCAACGCGCTCGTTCAGGTGGAGAACCTCATCCCGCCGATGCAGGGCGGCCAGAACGGGGCGCAGTCGGCGCCGCTGCCGATGCTGTACTTCTGCATTCCGCACAACGACAAGATGCTCGGCTACTGGGACACGATCGCGGACCGCCTGTACAAGATCCGCCATTGCATGAACATCGAAGGCGTGGTGCGCCAGCTCGCGCTGTTCGAGCCGCCGATCGATCCGGGCGCCCTGGTCAAGGCGGTGGCGGGCGGGATGGACATCGCCGCCGCGCTCGCCCAACTCAACGCGCCGCTGCCGCTCTACCGGTTCAGCGTGCTCATCCAGAAGGCCAACGAGGTGTGCGCCGACGTGAAGGCGCTCGGCAGCGCCCTGCTCGCCGCATTGGAGAAGAAGGACGCCGAGGCCCTGAGCCTGCTGCGCCAGAGCCAGGAGATCCGCGTGCTGGAGGCCGTCAAGGCGGTGCGCCGGCAGCAGCTCGACGAGGCGAAGGAGAACCTCAACGGCATCAGGCTCGGCCGCCAGGTGACCGAGTTCAAGAAGCAGTTCTATGCCAGCCGCGAATTCATGAACACCGCCGAGAACGTGGCGCTCGCGCTCAACACCGCCTCGACCGCGATCGACGCCGGGATCGCCATCGGCTACGGCCTCGCCGGCGGCCTCAAGCTCATTCCCGATTTCGTGCTCGGGGCGTCCGGGTTCGGCGGCTCGCCGCACGCGGTCGTCGAGACCGGCGGCAAATCGTTCGGCGATTCGGCGGAGGATATGGTGCGGACGCTCGAGTCGATCACCCACGCGCTCGACAAGATGGCGAGCATCTCGAGCACGATGGCGTCCTACCAGCGGCGGCAGGACGACTGGAACTTCCAGCGCGACCTCGCCGACAAGGAGCTCAAGCAGACCGACAGCCAGATCGCCGCCGCCGAGCTGCGCATCGCCATCGCCCAGCAGGAGCTCGACAATCAGAATCTGCAGATCGACAACGCCAAGGCGATCGACGACTTCATGCACGGCAAATACACCAACGAGGAGCTTTATCAGTGGCAGATCGGCCAGATCTCGGCGGTGTACTTCAAGAGCTACAAGCTCGCCTACGACCTCGCCAAGCGGGCGGAGCGCTGCCTGCGCTTCGAGCTGGGGCTGCAGGACTCGAGCTTCATCAATTTCGGCTACTGGGACAGCCTGAAGAAAGGGCTGCTGTCGGGCGAGCAGCTGCAATACGACCTGCGCCGGCTCGAAGCCGCCTACCTCGACCGCAACCGTCGCGAGCTGGAGCTGACCAAGCACGTCTCCCTGGCGCTGGCCGATCCGCTCGCGCTCGTCACCTTGCGCGAGACCGGTCGCTGCGTCGTGCGGCTGCCCGAGGAAATGTTCGACCTCGACTATCCGGGTCACTACTTCCGCCGCATCAAATCGGTGAGCCTGACCCTGCCGTGCGTGGCCGGGCCCTACACGACGATCTCCTGCACCTTGCGGCTGCTGAAGAACAGCATCCGCATCAATACGGCGAACGGCGCCAACGGCTATCCGCGCAATACCGACGATGCCGGCTTGCCGGCCGACGACGATCGCTTCGTCGAGAACAACATTCCGGTCAAGGCGATCGCCGCGAGCGGCGGGCAGAACGACAGCGGCATGTTCGAGCTGAACTTCCGCGACGACCGCTACCTGCCGTTCGAAGGCGCCGGCGCGGTCAGCGAGTGGTCGCTCGAATTGTTCAACGATCTGGCGTCCAACAATCCCGATCCGACGAACCCCGATTTCGGCAAGCCGCTGCGCCAGTTCGACTACGGGACGATTTCCGACGCCGTCCTGCACGTCAAATACACGGCGCGCGAGGATGCCGGCCAGTTCAAGAATGGCGCGGTCGCGCACCTGCGCGACTATTACACCGCCGATGGCGCGACGCCTTCGTTCCAGATGCTCAGCCTGCGCCGCGACTTCCCGAGCGAGTGGGCGAGGTTCCTCAACCCGGCCAAGCCGGCGAACGGGAACGTGTTCGAGCTGTCCATGTCGTCCGCGCTCTTCCGCGTGCTCGACGCCGACAAGACCCTCAAGGTGAACAGGATCGTGCTCTTCGCCCGCTGCAGCGACGCCGGCGACTATGGGGTGGTGATGACCCCGCCGCTGCAGCGGCGGGGTCATCACCACCCCATAGTCGCCGGCGTC
>WNFB01006330.1_pt1 | contig 10617 bp, 10 predicted proteins | sample 5400501 | NCBI WGS metagenome assembly WNFB01 (sample SAMN13153341, study PRJNA577476) | soil metagenome | isolation source: 200 cm saprolite under Douglas fir tree site 2 hole 1 | place: USA:California | collected 2015-04-18 | reverse complement strand
GGGCGTCGCGGGATGGCACCCGCAGCAGCAGGTTCACCTTTCCGGCGAGAACCCCGCCCGTTTCGCCGGTCAATGCGACCAGGAACGCGCCGCGCCGCGCTCCGGCTTCCGCGCCCCGGAGGATGTTCGGGCTGGCGCCGCTGGTGGACAGGGCCACCAGGACGTCGCCGGGCTCGACCAAACTTTCGATCTGCCTCGAGAAAATCTGCTCAAACCCGTAGTCGTTCGACGCCGCCGTTAAAACAGAGGTGTTGGTTGTAAGGGCAAGTGCCGGCAAACTCGGCCGGTCTTGTTGCAGCCGAACCAGCAGTTCGGCGGCCAGATGCTGGGCATCAGCGGCGCTGCCGCCATTGCCAAAAAAGATGAGTTTGCGCCCCGCAGCGAGCGCCTCGGCCGCGCGCACTGCAAAGGCCTCGATCCCCGCGAGCAATTCGTCGGAGAAGCTCTGCTTCACCCGGCAGCTTTCGCGGAGTTGCCCGCGGATCTGCTCAATATGCGCGCCCATAGGTGCTCACACGAGGACGATCTTGTTCCGATGGCGGGAGATGCGGCGGGTGGCGTTGCGCGTGTCCACGACGAGTTGCGCCGACTCGACAAGCATCTGGTAGTCGTAGCTGCTATGGTCGGTGGCAATCAAGACACAGTCATACGAGGCAACAGTCTTGGGATCGAGCGGAATCGATTTCATCCCTTCAAAATTGTAATGCCGCATGCGGTGCATCTCCGGGAAGAATGGATCATTGTAGTCGAGCTTCGCGCCGCGCGCCGTCAACAACTCGATGATCTTCAGAGACGGCGACTCGCGCAAGTCATCCACGTCTTTTTTGTACGCCACGCCCAATACCAGGACGCGCGCCCCTTTGACCGCCTTTTGGCGCTCATTGAGCGCCCCCGCCACCGATTCCACCACGTGGTACGGCATCGCCGTGTTCACTTCGCCGGCCAACTCGATGAACCGCGTTGCAAAATCATACTCCCGCGCCTTCCACGCCAAGTAGAACGGATCCACCGGGATGCAGTGCCCGCCCAGGCCCGGCCCCGGATAAAACGGCATGAACCCGAACGGTTTGGTCGCCGCTGCGTCAATCACTTCCCAAATATCGATCCCCATGCGTGTGGCAAGCAGCTTCAGCTCATTGACCAAGGCGATATTCACGCAGCGGAAGATATTCTCGAGCAGCTTGGCCATCTCGGCCGCGCGGGTCGTGCTCACCGGCACCACGCGCGCCACGATTTGCGCATACAGCGACACCGCGGCGCGCCCTGAGGGCGGGTTTACCCCGCCCACGACTTTGGGGATTTGCGCCAGTCCGAACTGCTTGTTGCCCGGGTCTTCGCGTTCCGGCGAGAACGCAAGAAAGAAATCCGTGGCGATCTGGTCGTTCTCGGGCCCGTGGGCCGTCGGACATTTCATCCCGGACTGTTCCAGAATCGGGAGCACCAGCTCTTCCGTCGTACCGGGGTAAGTGGTTGATTCCAGGACGACCAACTGCCCGCGACGCAGGTGGGGACGGATTGACTTCGCAGTTTGTTCCACATAGGAAAGGTCCGGCTCGCGCCGCTGGTCGAGCGGTGTGGGTACGCAAATCAAGATCGCGTCGGCCTCGGCCAGGCGCGAAAAGTCCGTCGTGGCGCTGAAGTGCCTCGATTGCACAAATTGCTGGACCTTGCTGTTGAGGATGTGCTGGATGTAACTCTGGCCGTGGTTCAGCTTTTGCACCTTGTTCGGATCTGTGTCGAAACCGGTGACGCGGTGCCCCGCTTCGGCAAACCGCAAGGCCAGCGGTAGCCCCACGTACCCGCAGCCAATAATTCCGACACGGAGGCGCGCCCCCTTGAAAAATTCGGGCTTGCGGTCGGTGGGCATCCTGTGCGCCTCTCCTCGCGGGGGGATTCATTCCCCGCGCGGGGAACGCAGACTATACCAAGTTTCCCGCGCAGGACAAAGACGCAGAAGAGGCCTGCCGTGCTTTATCACGAATTTCGAGGGTGCCGGAGTGGGAGTTGCTACAGAGGCTCTAAACAAGCACGCTGCGCTTTTGGTAGCACAGCAGAATCAAATCGGCGCGGCGGCGGACACCGAATTTGCTCAGCAGGTTGGACACATGGAATTTCACGGTCCGCTCCGAAATATTGAGCTTATTAGCGATTTCTTTGTTGGCCAGATTCTCCAGAAGAAGGTTCAGAACTTCCTGCTCCCGCCGGCTCAATTCCGCTGCGGAGTCCGCCTTCAGCCGGCGGCTACGCGGCCCGCCCAAGATGGAATCGACAAATCCGGAGAGCACCGACCGCGGAACCCAGAATCCCCCTCCGGCCACTAGAGGAAGCGCGCGCTGCAATTGGTCCTTCACTTCGGCGTACGTGAGCATCCCCTTGGCGCCCATCTGCAACAGCGAATAGCTATCCGAGGGATCAAACTTTTCAGCCACCACGATGATGCGCGCCTCGGGAGAGTGATCGAGAATGTTGGAGAGCAGCGCCCCGGCGGCAGGGTGAGCCACGTGCGCGTCCACCACGTACAGCGCGGCTCGAGGGACCTCTAAGCGGCGCAGATCGGGTCCCAAGGTTGATTCGAGTTGCTGGGAAATCAGTTTGAATGAGGAGCTTGGAAGGGAACGCTCGAATTCGCTCAGCACGAGAGGGTGCGGCGAAAGCAGACACACTTGAATCGGGCTCTTGCGAGCTTCTTTCTTCACAATGATCGAGCGTAACTGAACCCGGAGCAGGGGGCAATACTGGTAAGCACCGATGTTGCGTAGAGTCACAATGTTGGCAGATTGGCGTCAATCGTTGCACCCTTGTCTAGCCTACGGGTGGAAATCTCACCGGCTAGCTCGGGCGGGCGCCCAAGCGAAACCGCAACACCAGGATTCCAGCCAGAAGTAGGCCCGCGACCAACACCAGCAGTCCCGGGGTAAAGGAATGGGTGAGCGAACCAAAGTAACCGAGTAAGTAGGGCCCCACGAATCCTCCTAGGTTCCCCACCGAATTGATCAGGCCAATGGATGCGGCGGCTGCGGATTCACTAAGCAGGGCCGTCGGCAGGGCCCAGAAACTCGGCATGAAGGCGGACGTGAAAGAACCCGCCAGAATCAACGAACCCAGGCTGAGCCAAAGGCTGGAGCGAAACCCAACGGATAACACTGTCAGCGCGCCGCAGAGAAACAGGGGCCAGGCCGTGTGCCAGCGGCGTTCGAGCTTGCGGTCGGAGTGCCACCCGAACCAGAGCATCGCGCCAAGGCCCAGGACATAAGGCATGGCTGCCAATGAGGTCACGGTGAAATTGGGTAGGCCAGTCGCCCGCTTCAAAATAGTGGGGAACCAGAAGTTGAAGCCGTAAAGTCCGGCAATCGATAAGAAATAAATCAGGGCCAACAGGAGCACTGCGGGCATCCGCAGGGCTTGCCACACCGTGCAGGAAAGAGTCGCTCTCTTCGCTTCTTTCTCCCGCTGAAGCTCATGTTGGATCCAATCCCGCTCTTCCGGGGGCAACCACTCAGCCTGGTGCGGCCAATCTGTGAGATAAAACAGGGTCACAATTCCTAAGAGCACGGCTGGAACCCCTTCGAGCACGAACAGCCACCGCCAGCCCGCGATGCCAAACCAGTGCACGCCGAGCAGCCAGCCCGCCAAAGGAGAACCCACGACGTTTGAAAAGGGGATGGCGGAAAAAAACCACGCGCCGGCGCGCGCCCGGTCCTCGTGCCGAAACCAGTGCGTCAGATACACTACAATGCCCGGGAAAAAGCCGGCCTCGGCCGCGCCCAGGAAGAACCGGGCGGTGTAAAACTGGGCCGGAGTCTTGATGAGGGAGACCAGGACCGTGATGAAGCCCCAGCTAATCAGGATGCGCGCAATCCAGCGCCGCGCGCTCCAGCGCTCCACGATCAGCGCGCCCGGGATTTCGAACAAAAAGTAGCCAATGAAGAAAATCCCCGCGCCCAAGCCAAACACCCGATCCGTGAAACTCAGTTCGCGGGACATCTCCAAGCCCGCGTACCCAACGTTCACACGGTCCAGGAATGCAATCAGATAGAGAAAAAATAGGAACGGTAGAAGCCGCCGCGCGATCCGGCGGCGGGTCTGAAGTCCCACCTCTTTCAGTATGGCTTCCGGCGTCACTTTGCCCCTCGCTTTTATCACATTTGGAGCCGGTCGCCTACCCGCGGAAAAGTGACGCGGATCCGGCCCTCGGAGACCCGAAATGTTTCTCTTAGGGCAAATGGGGAATTCTAGAGTAGCCCTCGCACATACAGGGAAGTTAATCTGATGAATACTAAACCAACTGTGATTGCAACGAAGAAAACTCGCCGCTATGTGCGCGTAGAATTACCCAAGGGCATGCTTATCGCCTGGGAGCATTCGGGCGGCCGCAAGATTTCTCGCGTCCGGGTCCTCGCGTTGGGCGGACTTTTTATCTCCACCCCAGAACCCCCGCCGGTCGGCGAAGTGATTCGTCTGATCTTTGAAGTGCCCAGCGGGGAAGTGCGGGCGCGTGCGATGATCCGTGATTCCCAGAAGGGAAAAGGGATGGGGGTGGAATTCACGGCGATGGGTCAGGAAGCCCGAGCGCGCCTGCTGCGCCTGATGAAGATTCTTGCCGGCGCGTAACACCGCGGGCGCCGTCTGTTGCAAGCGCGGGATCACCTTTGCGGGAACACAAAAGCCTCAAACATGTCGGCCCGGGCCTTATGGTCGGAAGCGATCACCTGCAACAAGTCCGTGACCGAGATCATCCCGTGATACTCCCCCTGCTCATCGACGACCAGGAGATGGTATACCCCGTGATCGTCCATTAGGCGGAGACATTCGTCGAGGGACTTTTCGGGACTGACAATCACTAGCCCTCGTGACATAATTTCCGAGACATGCATCCACGCGGGGCACTTATTCTCCGCGGCGACTTTGTCAGAAATGTCCCGGTGTGAGATCACGCCGACCAACCGGTCCGCGGAATCCAGCACGCCGACAGCCCGGACCTTATGGTCGCGCAGGTATTGAGCAGCATCATGTACAGTGCAGTCTTCTTTGATGGAATAGATTTCGTGCCGCGAATGAACCAGTTCCGCCACCTTCATCGAGGAACCTCCGCAGCGGGGATGTTGAGGGCATGGTAGACCGATTGCCTCAATTCAAGCAACAGAAATCCAGACGCTTCACTCAAATAGAGGCCTGCGGAGCGCAACAATGGGGCCCGGAAACACCTTGGGAGATGCCGGCCACCCCCCTTGGCAGAACTTGGGGAGGAGTCCTTAACGCACCTGCGTCGAGAACCTTCCGTGGCCGCCCGGCCAGATTTACAATTCCGTATTTGGAGATCGCTGAATGAACATGGCCCGGGTGAAATTTGTTCTTTGGGTCTTGGTGGGTTTGTTGGTGGCCGCACAGTTGGTGAGGCCCAAACGCACCAATCCGCCCGTTGTACCCTCTCGGGCTCTTGAGGCGCACGTCCAAGTCCCTCCTCAAGTGTCATCCATCATGAAGCGCTCCTGCTACGATTGCCATTCGAGTGAGACCGTCTGGCCGTGGTATAGCCGTGTCGCTCCGGTGTCCTGGTTGATCGTGGACGATGTGAATCAAGGCCGTAGCCACATCAACTTCCAGGACTGGGAGGCCCAGGAAAACCCCCAGGAAGCTACTGAGCACTTGCGCGCGATTTGCAAGGAAGTCCAGGACGGAGGCATGCCACCCCTCACCTACCGCATGATGCATAAGTCTTCCAGACTTTCATCCGAGGATGTCAACCTGGTTTGCTCATGGTCCCAATCCTTCGGCCAGTCTTCGACGAGGAATGCGAATTAGAGTTGTCGTGCAGATTTCCCTCATTTTCGGAAGGTGGATATCCCGGAAGTGAAATGGTTTTCCCTACTTTCTCGTAGCGAGGAGTCCCAGTACTGGTAGGCCTGTTCGGGAGCCAATTTCCTTTCTTCGCATAACTGATTGAATTCATAGTACGTTTCAAAAAGGAATAGGTTGCTGATTTACTGGGGTTGATCCCGTCAACGGGGCGAAGTTTGGCGCAGTGTGTGCATCCATCAGTGTGGGCTCTCTCTTTTTCCCTCGGAAGTAATCGACATGGATGCTCCTGGCATATCCAAACCGAGCTCGGCAGGTCGTGCAGGCGGCCTTCCCCCGCTCCACCTCATTTTCGGGGCTTCGCCCGCCATGCGGGCGGTCCGGGAGAAGGTCGAAAAGGTCTCCTCTTCGGGCGTGCCGATTCTGATTCAAGGAGCTAGCGGCACGGGAAAATGTGTGCTCGCCCGCCTGATACACACTCTCACCTTTCCCCCGGAGGCGCCTTTCGTCAAGGTCAATTGCGCAGCCATCCCGGGATCGCTGCTAGAAAGCGAATTGTTTGGCTACGAAAAGGGAGCCTTCACCGGCGCGTACTCGGCCAAGCCGGGTCGAGTCGAGCTAGCCGACGGCGGGACTCTCTTCCTCGACGGGAACGACGAAATCGACATGTCGCTGCAGGCCAAACTATTGCAGTTGCTTCAGGATGGGCAGTTCAACCGCATCGGGGGCCAAGAGGACCGGAGCGTTCAGATCCGCGTCATTTGCGCGACGAATCGCGAACTCGAACAGGAAATCGCCCGCGGGCGTTTTCGCCAGGATTTGTTCTACCGAATCAACGTGGTGAACATCCAGCTTCCCCCATTGCGGGCCCGGGCATCCGACATCGCCGACCTAGTGAGCTACTTTCTCGAGATTCAAAGGGCCCGGCATAATATCCAGGTGCGTCCGCTTTCTCCTGCGGTCTTGCGGCTACTGGAGCGCCATCCCTGGCCGGGGAATATCCGCGAACTGGAGAACCTGGTCGAGCGCTACATTATTCTTGGCTCCGAAGAGGCAATCTCCAGCGAGTTGCTGCATTGGGAAGAAGCCCATACCGCGCCAGAAGTGCTTGCGGACGGTCAAATCCATTTGAAGAAAGTGACGCGCCAGGCAGTGCAGGAGCTGGAACGGAAGATTATTTTGAGCGTGCTCGAAGCGAACCGCTGGAACCGCAAACGGACGGCCAGCGCCTTGAAAATCAGCTACCGAGCCTTGCTTTACAAAATCCGCCGTGCGGGGTTGCCCTCCAAGCGAGGTTCCGGCGGTGTTCCTCACGACGTGAAGCGACCCGGGATAACCTCGGACTGAATGAATCTCCTACTGAAATCTTCCAGCTCGATTGGGACCTCCCGCCCTAAACACGAAGATCCTATTGGCCTGTGATCTAACTCGATGAGACCTCGTTGCCCGGGTAGCCGTGCCTTCCCCGCTTTGTGCCCAAATCCCCGTTAATTGAGCAAGCCTCACCGCCACGCACACGGAAGGTCACTCGTTTCTCAACCCGAAGCTTGGCGTCTCCGTGGCATGCTCTGAAAATACTTTTCTCTGATATTCCCAACCGATTATGAACAAACTGATGGAGCTGAACGCCCTCGTCGAGCGGCTCAATCGGGAGAACTCTTCAAGCGCCGCTGCCGAGCATGGATTGCAGCCGCACTGCAGTGCGAATCACTCTCGCATCCTGGCCGTGATCCGCAGTGAGCTGCAGGCCAAGCGGCAACCCGCTCGTAACCGGCATGGGAATGGAGATGGCTGGTGTTCCCAGCGCCGTCCATGGCGCGTTAATTCTTGCATCCCCGGTGGACGCCAAGCCCAACGGCGCGGGCCCTGTAGCGGCCGGCACCAAGATCACCGGTGTGGCCTTGTACAACTCCGCCACTCGGGCCTTGCACTCCGCGATATACCGCATGGCATCGTCGTACCGCTGTGCCGGAATTAGGAGGCCGTCGCGAACCAAGTCCGCAAGATCCAAGAGCCGGGCGCCAAACTCGTTGTAGCGTTCCTGGTGGAATCGAGCGCCCTCGTAGAACATGACGACGGTGGCCTCATCGGAAAGTTTGGCGAGCATTCCGGCGATATCGAGAGGCCGGATGGACGCGCCCGCGTTGCGCAACAGGGTGAGCGCATTCTGAAAACCCGCCGCCATGGCAGGCTCCACATCCTGCATGGGCTCGGGCGCTCCCAGCGCAAACTCCTCTGCCCGGCCCGTGGCGTGTCCCAACGCCCCCCAGAGCGCGAGCATGTCGGCTGCTGTGTGCGTGAAGAATCCCAGCGTGTCCAGGCCCTTCGCAAGGGGGAGCACGCCCTCCATGGGGAGCAGACCGTAGCTAGCCTTGAATCCGGTCACACCACAATAAGAGGCGGGCCGCAGGACCGACCCCCGAGTCTGCGTTCCCAGAGCGACCGGCACCATCCCCGCCGCGATGGCGGCCGCCGACCCGCTGGAGCTTCCACCCGGCGTGTGCTCCAAGTCGCGTGGGTTGCGCGTCGGGGCGGGCGTGCGATAGGCGAAGGCCGCAGCCTGCGTCTTCCCCAGCAAAATGCCTCCGCGTTGACGCATGTCGCGCACAATCGCGGCGTCGGCCGTGCCAATTCGCCCTTTGTAAACGGGCGAGCCGTACTCCGTCGCCAAGCCCTGAGTCTCGATGATGTCTTTCACGCCGAAGGGAATCTCGGACAGCGTCCCGTTCCCGGTGGCCTTCTCCGGCATTACTTGAACCCAGGCATGAATGGAGGGGTCCATGGCCCGAATGCGATCCAGACAAGGCTGTAACCCAAGCTGGCGCTCCTTCCGCGAGGCCTTCAGCCACTGAGTGAATGTTTCCAGACGAGGTGTTTGTTCGGTAGCGCCCATAGCCGCTGCGAATCCGGCAAATAGAAATGTCCGGCGATCCATTTTGTGGCCTTCGAAGCTGGTTTCGTCGCGCACAATCACAACTCAGTCTAATTTCCGATTCCAGCTTGCTCCTCGCGCAAAACCTTATGCTTGCCTGGCCTTCGTGTCAATCTCAGCTGCCGCGGTTGTTCACCCAAACAGGTTAAAGCGGAGGATGTACCAGAGGGTGGACAGGCCGTCTTTCCAGGTGATTTTTTTGCCTTCGGCGTAGGTGCGGCCGGCGTAGGAGATGGGGACTTCGTAGATGCGCCAATTGCCCTTGGCGATTTTGGCGGTGATTTCGGGCTCGAAGCCGAAGCGGTCGGATTCGAGCTTGATGTCCGAAAGGACCTCGCGGCGAAAAACTTTGTAGCAGGTCTCCATGTCGGTGAGCTTCAGGTTGGTGCAGATGTCGGAGAGCAGCGTCAGGGCCTTGTTGCCCACGTAATGCCAGAAATAGTGGACGCGCTGCGGGCCGCCGAGGAAGCGCGAGCCGTAAACCACGTCGGCGCGGCCGTCCAAGATGGGCTCGAGGAGCTTTTCGTAGTCCCGGGGGTCGTACTCGAGGTCGGCGTCCTGCACGATGATGATGTCTCCGGTAGCGGCCTCGAAGCCGCGGCGCAGGGCCGCGCCCTTGCCGCAATTCTTGGGCTGGAAGAAAAAGCGGATGTTCTGGAGCGGGAGGCGGGCCTTGGCATTCTGCACGATGGCGTCGCGGGCTCCCTGGGATTGCGCCTGGTCGAGGTCTTCGAGCACTGTGCGCGTGCCGTCGGTGGATTTGTCGTCCACAACGATGATTTCCTTGTCGAGGGGGACCGCCTGCACGCGCAGAAGGACTTCTTCAATGAAGGGGCGCTCGTTAAAGACGGGAATGACGACGGAAATTTTCATTCTGGTTCAGTCAAGAATCTGGCCGCCCTCAAACCGGGCGGTTCACCGAGAACATTCTCCGTGAACGGTCGCTACCACAATTCAGAATCCCCCCGCGCCGGAATTCAGCATCATTCAGGGTCATGGAGAACGCAACCCCTTTGGCTTCCGGATTTCGCGCCAAGCACGGCTGCCCGCGGCTCACGATTTCCGGCACAGCGGATACAGCCCGCGCATTGCGTTCCAGCGAATCACCAGCAAATCCAGAAGCATGCTCAGGCCGTCCGCGACGACGTGCACCTTGGTAGCTGGATCGTGCGACCACCGCACCGGAATCTCCGCCACGCGCAATCCGTGACGCTTCGCGAGGAACAAAATTTCCGGGTCAAATCCGAAGCGCGCGACGCGCTGCTGCTCAAAAACGATCCGCGCTCGTTCCCGGCGAAAGGCCTTGAACCCGCACTGAGTATCGGAAAAGTCGAGCCCCGTGATCCAGCGAACAAAGCGGTTGAATAGGATTCCGGCTTGCTCGCGGAAAGCAGACTGGCGGACCTCAATCAGGCTGCGGTCCAGCGCCCGGGAGCCGATGGCGGCGTCGTACCCCTGCTCGCGAATCGCGGCGATTAATTTGTCCGCCTCCTCCATGGGCGTAGACAAATCCACGTCGGTGAAGAGCGCGATTCCAGTGCGCGCTTCGAGCATGCCGTGGCGCACGCTGAACCCCTTCCCCTGGTTGCGGCCGTTGGATACCAGACGCAGACAGGGAAAGCGGGGCTGGTAGCTCTCTACAACGCTGGCCGTGCCGTCGGAGGAACCGTCATCCACCACAATGACTTCGGCGAGGAAAGGGCGCTCGGCGAGATACGCGCCGATCTGCTCCAGGGCTTGCGGCAGGCGCCGCTCTTCATTGAACGCGGGAACGACAATCGAAATGTCCTGCGCCAGCAAATTCATCTGCGGTCGCGCCGTGGAGTGTTTGGCGGCAAAGGACTGCTCCCCCCGGAGGAGGGATTATATCTTCGGCTGTGGGATCCGTC
>WNFB01006325.1_pt1 | contig 10620 bp, 8 predicted proteins | sample 5400501 | NCBI WGS metagenome assembly WNFB01 (sample SAMN13153341, study PRJNA577476) | soil metagenome | isolation source: 200 cm saprolite under Douglas fir tree site 2 hole 1 | place: USA:California | collected 2015-04-18 | reverse complement strand
CACAAGGTGGAGGAGCTAGAGCGCGGGCTGCAGGCCGAGGTCCGCGCGGCCCTCGGCTTCAACGAATCGAAAGAGGACGTGCTCATCGAGGGCGAGCTCGTCACGGACGAGTGGCTCGTCGTCGGCCGTGCGGTCACCCTCGACGAGAGGCTGAAGTCGCAGCGCACGTGGCTCCGCGGGAAGGCGACGCGCCGTCCCTGCCTGGTCCTCGACTTCGCCGCGGGCGCGCTGCCGCTCGATCAGAGCCTCATCACAGGCACGCGGTTCGAAGGAGACGTGCGCTTCTATCCGGGCATCAAGCCGGTGCGAGGCCTGGTCGCGAACCGGCGCGGCGAGCACCTCAAGCTGGAGACGCTCGGCGGACACGACTCGGTCGAAGGCGCGTTGAACGCCTACGCCTCGATGCTCGCCGCCAGCCCGTTCTTCGACCGCGCGCCGATGGCGTTGGAAAACGTCCGCCCGCATCGCGACGCGGGCGGCTGGTTCGTGGTCGACGCAGACGGCGTGGCGGTGCGGCTGGCCGGCGGCCCGGCGTGCTGGCGGCTCATGTCGATGAGCGGCGGACGTCAAATCGCGGTGTTCGGAGAGTGGGATGGAGTCCGCCTCTCGCCGCTCAGCGCGCTGGCCGGCGACGAATTCGCCAACCTGCAGTGGCTCCGCCCATGAGAGCCTGGAAGGAGCTGACATCGCTCGCGCTGCAGGGCACAGCCAAAGCCGCCGCAAGTCCCGAGCCCGAGCGCCACCTCCTCGACGAGGCCGCTTGGCACACGCTGCGGAGGCTCGCCGGGCACCAGCCGGCGAAGATCGCGAGGATTGCGGACACGGAGGCGCCGCCCGAAACGCGCGCGCATGTCGCTCCGCCCGCTGCCGCGCGCCTCGAAGAGATCCTCCGCACCGACGACAACGAGCACCTGGGCGAATGGCTGTCGATCGCCGCGTCGGTCCAGAAGCTCGTGCCGGCCTCGCTCTTGCCGCCGCTCCTCGAGCGCGGCGAGGAGCAGCCCGGTCTGCGCGCGACCATCCTCGAGGTCGGAGGCCACCGCGTCCACTGGCTGGCGGCCCAGAACGAGGAGTGGGCGTTCGCGGCCATCGCCGAGCCGCTCGAGGCGTTCAAGTCCGGCATCCGCGCGGCGCGCGTGGCGGCGCTGGCGGAGATGCGGCGGCAGGACCCGGTGACGGCGCTCGCTACGCTCACACAAACCTGGGAGCAGGAGGGTGGCGACGACCGCACCGCGCTGCTCCCCATCCTTCAAATCGGACTCGGCCCGGGCGACGAGGCTTTCCTGACGACGGCGACGACCGACGGCCGCAAGGAGGTGCGCGCCACCGCGAGCGACCTCCTCGCGCGCCTGCCGTCCTCCGCGCTGATCGCCCGCATGACCGCCCGCGCGGATCCGTGGATTCGTTTCCGCAAAGGAATGCTCGGCGGCAAGCTCGAGGTGACGCCTCCGAACGAATGCGACGCGGACATGATTGCGGACGGCATCGAGCCGAAGGCTCCGAAGGGCACGGGCGAGCGCGCGTACTGGATGCGGCAGGTGCTGGCCCGCGTCCCACCGGCGCACTGGGCGCCCGAATGTCTCGAGGCGTCAATCAAGAGCGAGTGGAGGGAAGCCCTGCTGATGGGTTGGATCGAGGCGACGGTCCGATTCGGCGACACGCGATGGTGCGTGATGCTTCTGGACCACTACGTGCCCCGGCGCGATCAAGGAAACCTGGCGGTGAGCTTCCAGAGCCTCGTTCGGTCAGCACCACCCGCTGCCATCGAGGCCGCCATCCTCGATCAGCTGAAGCGATCACCGGCCTACGCAATCCTGATCGCAACCGCGAGGACCGATCGTCTGTCTCCGGCTGTCAGCGCGCCATTGATGCGCGCTCTCGAGGTCGAGTTCACCCAGCAGGACAAACAGCAGCGAGAGCAGTGGCTCTCCGCCCAGACCCGCCACCTGAGATCGAGCCTCGATTCAGCCGCCCTGCCCGACGCGATCGCATTTGCCGACCGCGCGACGCAGGCCGGCGCCAGCCTCGCGGGCGCCAGCCTGCAGGCCCTCGCAGTCAGCCTCGAGTACCGCGCCGAGATGGCGAAGGAGATCCTGAGTTGAGCGAAGTCCAGCGCCAGCACGCCGAGCAGCAGTTCAAGACAGAGCTGGACGCGCTCATCAAGTCGGACACGCGCGAGCGCCCGCCCAACTGGCGCATGTCGCCGTGGGCCGTCACCGACTACCTGATGGGCGGCAAGACCGAGCACGGCGTCGAGATCACACCGAAGTACGTCGGCGACCGGCGCCTGATCGAGGTCGCGGTCAGCACCCTGGCGACCGATCGCGCGCTCCTCCTGCTGGGTCTGCCGGGCACGGCGAAGTCCTGGGTCTCGGAGCACCTGGCGGCGGCGATCTCGGGCGACTCGACGCTGCTGGTCCAGGGCACCGCCGGCACCGCGGAGGAGGCGATCCGCTACAGCTGGAACTACGCGCTGCTCCTCGCCAAGGGACCGAGCAGGGAGGCGCTGGTGCCGAGCCCGGTCATGCGCGCGATGCGTGACGGCAAGGTAGCGAGGATCGAGGAGCTCACCCGCATCCAGGCCGACGTGCAGGACTCGCTCATCACGATCCTGTCCGAGCGCACGCTGCCGATCCCCGAGCTGGGCGAAGAGGTGCAGTCGACGCCGGGATTCAACGTGATCGGCACGGCGAACAACCGCGACCGCGGAGTGAACGAGCTGTCGAGCGCGCTCAAGCGGCGCTTCAACACAGTCGTCATGCCGACGCCCGCGACCGCGGAGGAGGAGGCCGGCATCGTTCGACTGCGCGCGACGGCGCTCGGTCGTTCGCTCGCGATTCCCGCCGAGGCACCGGCGCTGGAGGAGATCCGCCGTGTCGTGACGATCTTTCGCGAGCTGCGCAGCGGGCAGACCGAGGACGGAAAAGCGAAGGTGCAGTCGCCGTCGAGCACGCTGAGCACGGCCGAGGCGATCTCAGTCGTGACCAACGCGATGGCGCTCGCGGCGCATTTCGGCGACGGGCGCATCCGCGCGGATGACGTGGCCGTCGGCCTCGTGGGGGCTGTGATCCAGGATCCCGATCGCGACCGCCAGGCCTGGCTCGCGTACCTGGACAACGTGATCAAGGAGCGAGGCTGGATGGACCTGTACCGGGCCGCGCGCGACTTCACCGATTGAGCGTCCAAGTCTTCGGCATCCGCCACCACGGTCCTGGATCGGCGCGGTCGCTGGTTGCTTCGCTGCAGAAGCTGAAGCCGGACGCCGTCCTCATCGAAGGCCCGCCCGACGCGGACGAGATCATCCCCATGGCCGCGGACCCGGCGCTGAAGCCGCCGGTGGCGATACTCATCTTCGACGTCGAGCGCCCGCGCCGCGCCGTGTACTACCCGTTCGCCGTTTTCTCGCCCGAGTGGCAGGCGCTGCGCTACGCGGCGGAGGCGGGGGTGCCCGCGCGATTCATCGACCTTCCCATGGCCTTTCGGATCGGCCAGGACGAGGACAAGGAACAGAAGGAAGAGAAGGCAGAGACCGAGACTGACGAGGAGCAGGCGTCGATCCCCAACGCCGCGCGCGACAGCATGCACGGCGACCCGGTCCGCTGGCTGGCCGAGGCCGCGGGCGATCCCGATCCTGAGCGTTGGTGGGAGCGCATGGTCGAGCAGCGCGGGTCGAGCGAAGGCGTTTTCGAGGGCATCGCCGAGGCGATGGGCGCGCTGCGCGAGGCATGGAAGCCGCCAGGCGATTGGGAGGAACGGCGCGAGGCGCACATGCGCCAGGTCATCCGCGCGGCCGTGCGCGAAGGGCACGAGCGCATCGCTGTGGTTTGCGGCGCCTGGCACGCGCCCGCCTTGCAGCACATGCCCGCGGCCGCCGCCGACGCGAAGACGCTGCGCGGCTTGAAGGCCGTCAAGGTCGAAGCGACCTGGATTCCGTGGACGCACGGCCGGCTCGCACTGGAGAGTGGATATGGAGCGGGCGTCGAGTCTCCAGGTTGGTACAACCACCTCTGGACGCACCCGACGGATCCTCTGCCCGTCTGGATGACGCGCGTCGTCCGCCTCATGCGCGACCAGGACCTCGACGCGTCGCCCGCCCAGGCCATCGATGCGATGAGGCTCGCCGAAACGCTGACAGCCCTGCGGGGACGTTCCGCGCCGACGCTCGACGAGGTCACCGAGGCGGTGCAGGCGTCGATCTGCTTCGGGTCGGACATCCCGGTCCGCCTCATCCGCGAGCGCCTGATCATCGGCGACGAGCTCGGCGAGCTCCCGCCGCATGCGCCGGCCGTGCCGCTCCAGCGCGACCTCGAGCATCAGCAGCGCGTCCTACGCCTGAAGGCCGAGCCGCTGGAGCGAGTGGTCGATCTCGACCTGCGCAACCCGGGGCGGCTCGCGGTGAGCCACCTGCTGCACCGGCTGCTGCTGCTCGACATCCCGTGGGGCGTCCCGCAGCAGGTCGGCGGCTCGAAGGGCACCTTTCACGAGGTCTGGAAGCTGCAGTGGCGGCCCGAGTTCGCGCTCGCGGTGATCGAGGCCGGCGTGTGGGGCAACAGCGTCGCGGCCGCGGCGAGCGCGAGGACGATCGACCGTGCGGGAAAGGCGACCGACCTCAGCGAGGTGGCGTCCCTGCTCGACGAGGTCATCCTCGCGGAGCTGCCCGAGGCTGCGGAATCTGTGCTTGCGCGCCTTAAGGAGCGCGCCACGCTGACCACCGACCTGGCCCAGATGATGGGCGCGCTCAGCCCGCTCGCCTCGACGCTCCGCTACGGCAGCGTGCGCAAGACCGACGCGGACCTGCTCGCGGCAGTGGTTGCGGGTCTGGTGAATCGCGTCTCCGACGGCCTGGTGAGCGGCACCCGCGACGTCGACGACGACACTGCTCGGGAGCTCGCGCAGCTGCTGCTCGACGTGAACCGAGCGCTGACGGTGCTCGCCCACGAGGATTGGCTCGCGCCGTGGCGCAAGGCCCTGGAGCAGCTCGGCGCGCGCGGCGACCGGCACGGGCAGGTGGTGGGCCGCGCGTGCAGGCTCCTGCTGGACGCGGGCAATCTCGACGCGGTCGAGTGCTCGCGCCGCCTCGGCCTCGCACTCTCGCGCGGCACGGACCCGATGCAGGCCGGGGCATGGGTCGAGGGATTCCTCGAAGGCAGCGGCCTGATCCTGCTGACCAACGACCAGCTGTGGCAGGTGCTGGACGGCTGGATCTCGCAGATTCGCGCCGAGGACTTCACCGCTCTGCTCCCGGTGCTGCGGCGCACGTTCTCTACTTTTCCCGCGGGCGAGCGGCGCCAGATCGGGGAGAGGGCCGCCCGCGGCGTGGTGCAGGCGCAGCGCGATGACGACGAGGCGATCGACCAGGCGCGCGCCGCGATCGTCGAACCCGTACTGCGCGCGCTGCTGGGGGACATCGATGGCTGACGAGAGGCTGCGCCGGTGGCGGCTGGTCCTGGGTGGGGAGGAGGCCGACGGCACGGGCGTCCAGCTTCGGGGCCAGGACGCGGAGCTCGACAACGTCCTGGGTGCGCTCTACGACGCGGACCGCAAGGCGGGCCTGGGCGGGTCCAATCCGCAGGTCGCCCGGTGGCTGGGCGACATCCGGACTTTCTTCCCGACCTCCGTCGTCCGGGTCATGCAGCAGGACGCGCTGGAGCGGCTGAACCTTCGCCAGATGCTGCTCGAGCCCGAGCTGCTGAACCAGGTCGAGCCGGACATCCACCTCGTCTCGTCGTTGATCTCGCTGTCATCGGTCATCCCGAGCCGCACCCGCGACACCGCGCGGCAGGTCGTGCGCAAGGTTGTCCAGGACGTCGAGCGGCGGCTGGCCAACCAGCTGCGTCAGGCCATCCGGGGCAGCTTGAATCGATCGCTTCGCAACCGTCATCCGCGGCTGTCCGAGATGAACTGGAACCGCACCATCCGTCTCAACCTGCACACCTACCAGCCCAAGTACCGCACCGTGATTCCCGAAAGGCTGGCCGGCTACGGACGCCGCCGCGCGGCGCTGAAAGACGTGATCCTCGCGATCGACCAGAGCGGATCGATGGCTGCCTCGGTCGTCTATTCGGGAATTCTCGGCGCGGTCATGGCGAGCATCCCGTCGATCCGGACGAAGCTCGTCGTGTTCGACACGTCGGTGGTCGACATGACCGAGCAGCTGCACGATCCGGTGGAGCTGCTGTTCGGAGTTCAGCTCGGTGGAGGCACCGACATCGGGCGGGCGCTGGAGTACTGCCAGGGCCTGGTCACCCGGCCGCAGGACACGGTGATGGTGCTGATCAGCGACCTGATCGAAGGGGGCGTGCGGGAGAAGCTGCTGCAGCGAGTCGCGGCCCTGGTAGGCTCGGGCGTGAAGCTCGTCGTGCTCCTCGCTCTGTCCGACCAGGGCAAGCCGTCGTACGACCACGACAACGCGGCCGCGGTCAGCGAGCTGGGCGCGCCCGCGTTCGCATGCACGCCGGACCTGTTCCCGGAGCTGATGGCCGCAGCCCTGGGAGGCCGCGACCTACGCCAATGGGCCGCCACCCACGAGCTGGTGTGAGGGTAAGGCCATCAAATCTCCTCCCCACCGTGTGGGGAGGTGGCGCGAAGCGCCGGAGGGGGTCCCAAGCACTAAGTGGGAGGGGCTGACAATTCCCACCGTGTGGGGAGGTGGCGCGAAGCGCCTAACGCAGGTGGGAGGCCCAGGTCACAAATCGCCTCCCCACCGTGTGGGGAGGTGGCGCGAAGCGCCGGAGGGGGTCCCTCACCCCGCACGGCAACGGCGATCAAGTCAATTGCCCCAGGTCACGAGTCTTGATGGAGCCTCCGCTCCATCACCCGGCCGTAGAGGCCCCGCTCTCGCAAGGCAGGCGCGGTCATCAATCGCGAGACGGCTTCGCGCAGGCCCTCGAGGTCGACCGGCTTGGTCAAGAACCCATCGATTCCCCTGCTCTCGAACTCCTCGCGAACCTCGGTCGAGTCGTCACCCGTCAGCGCCAGGACCTTCACAGGCCGCGCATGCTCTCGCTCCCGGAACATCGCGAGGACCTCGAACCCGTCGAACGCCGGCATATGGAGGTCGAGGATCACGAGCTCGATGTCATCGCGGTCGCCCATGTTGAGCGCCCGGATTCCATCAGGCGCGGTCGCCACCCTATAGCCCAGCGACTTCAAGAAGTAAGACACCAGCTCACAGCTGGCGGGGTCGTCATCGACGACCAGGATCCGGCGCGCGACATTCATGACGCCACCAGCCTCGCTTGATCGCGTGCATCGTCGACGACCAGCTGCACGATTTGCGGGTCCCATTGCCTGCCCGCTCCCTCCTGCAGGATCGCCAGCGCCTCCGCCTCTGAGAGGTGCTCTCGGTACGGCCTGTCGTTGACCAGAGCGTCGTGCGCGTCGCAGACCGACAGGATGCGCGCGAGGAGCGGGATCTGCTGGCTGGCCAGGCGGTCTGGGTAGCCGGTACCGTCGTACCGCTCGTGATGATGGCGGATGATCGGGCGCAGATCCGCGCCGCTATGAAGCGGCGCGACGATGTTCTCGCCGATGACCGGATGCAGGTTCATCTTGACCCTCTCTTCGTAGTCGAGCAGGCCAGGCTTGAGCAGAATCTCGTCGGGGACGCCGATCTTGCCGATGTCGTGGATGATCCCGGCGCGATAGAGCGCCTCCTGGTCCTCCTGCGGCAGCCCCATGCGCTCGCCGATTCGCCGCGCCGCCTCGGCGACCCGCTGCGTGTGTGCTTCCGTGTACGGGTCTTTGGCTTCCACCGCCGCGGCGAGCGAGTAGATGACCTGCTCCGCGCTGTCGAGCGAGTCGTAGACGCGCTTCAAGCGCAGCGCGGAGCGGACGCGCGCCACGAGCTCGATGCCGTCAACCGGTTTCGACATGTAGTCGTCGGCGCCTGCGTCCAGGGCGCGGATGCGGTCCCGCGTGTGGTCCAGCGCGGTGATCATGACCACAGGCAGCAGGCTGCCTCTCGGCCCCGCCTTGATGCGCTTGCAGACTTCGAATCCATCCATGCCGGGCATCTGGACGTCGAGGAGCACCAGGTCGGGCTGCGACGCCTCGACCGCCTCCAGCGCGCTCACGCCGTCCGCGGCGCCGCGCACGTCGCAGTCGACCGCGCCGAGGCAGGCCATGATCAGCTCGCGGTTTGCCTCCCCGTCGTCCACCACCAGCACGACAGGGGTTCGCCGCGCCATCACACGACCCGGCGGATGTAGGCGCAGCCTGGATCGCGAAAGCCGAGCGGCTCCACCTCGACCACCTGGCCGTCGACACCATCGGCGTCGTCGAGCACACCGACGCCGGTGAGCCCTTCGATGACCCCGGCGTGAAAGAGGCAGATGTCCGGCACGCGCCGGCACACCTCCGCGAAGAGGCAGTTCAAGCAGACGATGTTGTCGCCGTTTGCTGTTTCGTACTCGCCACCCATGTCGCTCAGCGGCTCCAGGGCTTCGGTGAGCGAGCTGGTCCGCGGCCGCGCGAGCGAGCGGCCCAGCGCGAGGCCGGCCAGCTTCATCGCCTGCGCTCCGTCGGCGTCCATCTCGCCGAAGGACCGTGCCAGCGCCTCGGCGAGGACGTCGTAGCGGCGCATCGGGTGGCTGATCTGCACCGGGCCCGCGGTGAGCCGGTAGATCTTGGCCGGCTTTCCGGGAAAGCCTCGGCGCCGGTCTACCTCCAGGTAACCGAGCGCCACCAGGCGCTCGAGGTGGTCGAACGCAACGGTGCGGTGGATCCCGCTCGCGCGGGCCACCTCGTCGACGGTCAGCGCCCGGCGGTCGGCGTAGAAGCGGAGCAGGATGTCGCGCCGGGTGAAGTCCTTCAGGGCTCCGAGAGCTCGCTCCATGTCCGGGGCCATCTCGCTCAGGTGCCGGCCCGCCGGACCATCTTCGGCTGGTAGGGGCCCCGGACCGGCGGGGGTGCGCCGGCCGGGGGTAGGAAGGGAGTAGCTCACCTCACGCCGCGGCGGCAGACGCTCGGCGCCGCCGCCCGATCGCGAAACCGATGAGGATCAAGAACAGCACCAGCAAGAGCAGCAGGCCGAACCACATGAGGCCTCCGAGCAGGAGCCCCCATCCGCCAGACGATGAATTCGAGGCCGACTTGCCTGCGCCGGTCCCGTTACCGGCCTGCTGGGAGCCCTGCCCCGCGGCGGTTTGTCCGGCCGTGGTCCGATTTGACGCGGAACCCGTGCTCGAACCCTGCGAGGCCGCCTGGGTCCCGCTCCCAGCCGAGGAGCTGCAGGTCGGTGTCGACGACCCCGCGGTGCCGACACCGGCGGGTTGCGCGCCAGAGCCCGTGCCGGCGGCGTTGGCCTGGGCTCCGCAGTGGCCGACTGTGCCGTTCTGGCCGTCGGACCACGCCCCGGCCTGACCGGTCGAGGCGCCGGCCGATGCTCCCTGCTGTGCAGGGCTGCCGGCCGAGATGGACATCGGCTGCAAGAAGACCGTTCCAGGTGGCGGGCTTGGCGCCGGACTCGCGGCGAGTGCCTGGACGGCGTACAGGACCACTCCTGCAGCTGCCAGGGTGAGCGCGGACGCGGCGGACCTTAACATTCCTGTACCTCCGGTTTGTCGGGTTGCGACCCACTAAACCCTATTCCGGGAGGTTTGTCAAGCCCCTGCTTTTTTGAGCGGCGTGCTGGCCTGGCCGCCGACCACGCCGAGTCGCAGGTCGCGGACCACCCCGCGGCGGGCCTTGACTGCGTACATCTCGGTGTCGGCCCGGCCCAGCACGCTCACGACGTCGTCCGACCTCTCGAGCTCGGCGACGCCGACGCTGAACGAGATCCCCGATTTCTCGGCCTCGGTCTGAATCCAGCTCATCTTGGCGCGCGCGGCGTCGGCGACCGTGTCGGGCAGGACGCAGACGAACTCGTCTCCGCCGTAGCGCATGACCAGGTCCTGGCCGCGAAGTCCGGCTTTGAGAAGCCCCGCGAGGCCGCGCAACAACTGGTCGCCGGCCTTATGGCCGCGCTTGTCGTTGGCCTGCTTGAGCCCGTCGAGGTCGATGAAGACGACCGCCAGCGGGCTCCTTTGCCGCCGCGCCCGGGAGACCTCGCGGTCGAGGGCGGAGATTCCGGCTGCGCGGCGCAGCACGCCGGTCAGCTCGTCGAACGCCGCCTCCTCGCGAAGCTTGAACAGGCCCTTGGTGCTCACCGAGAGGAGCTCGCGTGGGGACAGGCCCAGCTCGTTGGCGATGGCGAGGCGGATCTGCGCGTCGCGGGAGCGGCGCGCCTCGGTCCAGGTCCGGCCGAACACGAGAAGCCAGATCGCGAGCATCAAAGGAAGGGCGCCGACCGCGGCCAGCAGCGCGGCGTCGACAGGGGACGAGATGACGATCGACGTGAACGGGATCTGGATGCCATGGCCCGGCCCGCTCGCTCCGCCGGTCCCGTTCGAGCCGCTCCCGGTTCCCGACGAACCGCTGCCCGAACCGCCGCCGCCGCCGGCAGCGCTCGGCGACGGTGAGGGCTGAAGCGCCGGCACGGACGGGGTTGGCGGAGCCGGCGTCAGCGTGACCGGCAGGCTCGGGGTGGGGAGCGGGGTGAGATTGACCGGCGGCAGGCTGGCCGTCGGAAGCGCCGGGGTGGAGATGGTGGGCAGCGGGGTCAGGAGGGCGGCGGTCGCC
>WNFB01006323.1_pt1 | contig 10620 bp, 4 predicted proteins | sample 5400501 | NCBI WGS metagenome assembly WNFB01 (sample SAMN13153341, study PRJNA577476) | soil metagenome | isolation source: 200 cm saprolite under Douglas fir tree site 2 hole 1 | place: USA:California | collected 2015-04-18 | reverse complement strand
CGTAGCCGGGCATCGCCTGGGTCTGCGCCACCAGGCCGCCCTCGGGGGAGTACAGGCTGAAGCCGTGGTTCACGTCGAGCGTGCCGACGCGGAACTCCACCAGCGATCCGAGCGGCACCTCCACGGACTGCGAGTAGTTTGCCTCCTCCCAGTCCTGGGCGCTCCCGATCGGCGTCTCCGAGAGCGCGAAGGCATACTGCTTCCCCGCGACGTAGACGATGCGGTCGGGCCGCTGGCGCCTCAGCGGGGTACGGCATGCGCGGCAGGGTGAGGGCCAGGACCACGACCAGCGCACCGGTCAGGACGATGAAGAACCTCTGGCGCACGCGGTTGGCCGCCCCGTAGTCGACCTCCCGGCCGGCCTTCGTGCTCAGGCCGACGTAGGCGAATACGAGGCCGATGACGAGGGCGAGGGCGAGGAAAACGTAGAACACCCCCCAGGGCGTCATGGCCGCGTCCTCCTTGGTTGATGGGCGGTCAGACACTACGTCGCCGGCCCGGCCGCCGTCAAGGTTCTAGACGACAGGGCGTGGGGATGATCGATCTCGGTGGCCCGCGGCCGACGGTTCAGTGCTCCCGAAACCGGCCCGGAGTGGCTTCGCCGCTCACCTCGACCTTCCCGTCGAGGGTACGGATCAGCCGGTCGCCCTTGTACACCCTCACCTTGATCACGTGGTTGCCCGGCTCCCAGAACTGGTGCGACTTGCTCCAGGTTCGCTCGTGGTCTTCCTTCTGGGCCGACGCGAAGGGAAGACAGTCGGACTCCTCGGTGGCCTTGGTACCGTCTTCCCACTCCCATTCGAGACGGGGGCAGTAGTAGTTCTCGTCGCCGCCGTCCTTGATCGAAAGGCGGAAGTGAACCGTGGCGAAGGCGCGGGGGCCGATCCCCAGCATCGCGAACTGGGGGTTGACCTTCAGCTCGACCTTGGGTTTGGCCGACTCCGACGCGAGGAACAGGACGAGAGCAATCGAGGTCATGTGCCACATTAGCGCCGGCAAGGCGCTCGGGTCAAGAAAGGATGGCGGGGCCCGCCTAACAGTCGGCCGGGATCCGTGCGACAAAGGCGTTCAGCTTCGCCTCGTCGATGACCGTCTCCTTGAAGCTGTCCTCCCCGTCGAAGATGGCGTAGGCCTCGTCGTAGTACTCGTCCAGCCACCCCCAGGTCATTTCCTGGTCGCGGTCCCAGGTGACGCAGACAGGCCCTCGGGCCGTATACCCCGGGACGTAGATGTAGTCGCCGCCCCAGGCGCATAGGTCGGGGTAGATTGCTTGACGCACCCGCTCGGAGTTCAGGAACTCGACCTCCGGCTTTGCCATCGCATGCTCCTTCAAGAAGCGGTGGAGAGACATCAGGAACTACGGAGGCGAGGGGCTGGAGGTGTTGAGGGAATGCTCAGATTGTCATGAAGAAAAAGCCGCCAGCGCTTTCGCGCTGGCGGCTCGGGTACGAACAATCAGCTACAGGAGGCTTCGACCCTCACCCCATCCCTCTCCCTTTCAGGGAGAGGGGGGGCATCAAACCTCCGCGCCCTCCTTGATGTGCTCCGGTTCGACGACGTAGTCCGCCTCGTACCCGGCGTCGAGGTTCGTAGGGGTGTGCTCGATGACCTCGTCCGGGATCTTGATGCGCCGGTAGAACTCCATGCCCGTTCCCGCCGGGATCAGGCGGCCCATGATCACGTTCTCCTTCAGGCCGCGCAGGTAGTCGATCTTGCCGCTGATGGCCGCCTCGGTGAGGACGCGGGTCGTCTCCTGGAACGAAGCGGCGGAGATGAACGAGTCGGTGGAGAGCGATGCCTTGGTGATGCCGAGTAGGAGCGGCCGGCCCGACGCCGGCTTCTTGCCCAGCCCCGTGAGGCGCTCGTTGTCCAGCATGAAGCGGAACTTGTCCACCACCTCGTCGATGAGGAACTCGCTGTCCCCCACCTCCTCGATCTTCACCCACCGCATCATCTGCCGGACGATCACCTCGATGTGCTTGTCGTTGATGTTCACGCCCTGCAGGCGGTAGACCTCCTGGATCTCGTCCACCAGGTAGCGCTGCAGCTCCTTTTCTCCCCGAACGCGCAGGATGTCGTGGGGATCGATGGGGCCGTCCATGAGCGGCTCGCCGGCCTTCACGCGCTCGCTCTCCTGCACGTTGATGTGGGCGCCGCGGGGAAGCTGGTACTCGCGCTGCTCGTTGTCGTCGGCGGTCACGAAGATCTTGCGGTGCTGCTTGGCGACGTCGCCGTACTTCACGACGCCGTCGATCTCGGTGATGACCGCCGGCTCCTTCGGCCGGCGCGCCTCGAACAGCTCGACGACGCGAGGCAGACCGCCGGTGATGTCCTTGGTCCTCGCCTCGGCGCGCGGGATCTTGGCCAGGATGTCCCCGGGGGTGACCTCCGCGCCGTCCTCCACCATCAGGTGGGCGCCGGAAGGCAGCAGGTACTTGCGCGCGGTCTTGCCCTTCTCGTCCTTGATCTCCACGCGCGGCTGCTTCTTCTCGTCGGGCGACTCCATGATGACCAGCGCGGCCATGCCGGTGTTCTCGTCGACCTGCTCGTGCACCGTCTGGCCCTCGATGACGTCCTTGAAGGAGACCTGGCCGCCCTCCTCGGTGAGGATCGTGAAGGAGTAGGGGTCCCACTCCACCAGGAGCTGCCCCTGCTTGACCTCCTGCCCCTCCTTGACCTTGAGCTTGGCGCCGTAGACGACGGCGTGGCGCTCCCGCTCGCGTCCCTTGCCGTCCTGGATGATGAGGGCGCCGGAGCGGTTCATGACCACGAGGTCGCCCTTCTTGTTCTTGACCGTGGTCACGTTGTGGAACTTCACGATGCCCGCGTTCTTCGCCTCGAGGGTCGTCTGCTCGGTGCGGTGGGACGCGGTGCCGCCGATGTGGAACGTGCGCATCGTGAGCTGCGTGCCCGGCTCGCCGATCGACTGGGCGGCGATGACGCCCACCGCCATCCCCATCTCGACCAGCTTGCCGGTGGCGAGGTCGCGCCCGTAGCAGAGCGCGCACACGCCGCGCTGGCTCTCGCAGGTGAGCACGGAGCGGATGCGAACCTTCTCGATGCCGGAGGCCTGGACCTCGTTGGCCTTCTCCTCGGTGATCTCCTCGTTCTCCTTGACGAGCACCTGCCCGCCGAAGGGGTCCTTGATGTCCTCCAGGCTCACCCGGCCGACGATGCGGTCGCGGAGAGGCTCGATGACCTCGCCCGACTCGATGATCGGCCGGATGTCGATGCCGTCGAGCGTGCGGCAGTCGTGCTCCGAGATGATCACGTCCTGGCTCACGTCCACCAGGCGGCGGGTCAGGTAGCCGCTGTCCGCCGTCTTGAGGGCGGTGTCGGCCAGGCCCTTGCGCGCGCCGTGGGTGGAGATGAAGTACTGCAGCACGGTGAGGCCCTCGCGGAAGTTCGAGGTGATGGGGTTCTCGATGATCTCCCCCGACGGCCGGGCCATCAGGCCGCGCATGCCCGCGAGCTGGCGGATCTGCTGCTTGGAGCCGCGGGCGCCCGAGTCGGCCATGATGTAGATCGGGTTGAACTCGCCGCCCTCCTGGTCCGACTTCTCCATCTCCTTGAACATCGCGTCGGCGACCTTCTCGGTGACGTTGGACCAGATCGCGATGACCTTGTTGTAGCGCTCGCCGTTGGTGATCGCCCCGTCGAGGTACTGCTTCTCGACGTCGATGACGTCCTTCGAGGCCGAAGCCACCAGCTTTTCCTTCACCTCCGGCACCACGAGGTCGTCGATGCCGATGGAGATCCCGGCCTTGGTCGCATAGCTGAAGCCGAGGTCCTTGATCGCGTCGAGCATCTCGACCGTCTTCTCGAGGCCGAAGCGCAGGTAGCCGTACTGCACGAGCGCCTGCAGGCCCTTCTTGCGCAGCAGGCCGTTGACGAAGGGCAGGCCCTTCGGCAGGTGGTCGTTCAGGATGACGCGGCCGACGGTGGTGTTGACGATCTGGTTCTTGACGTTCTGCACCTCGGTGTGGATCACGTCCTGGTCGTCGTACACCGTCGTGAGGTCGATCAGCTCGCCCGAGTACATCAGGCGGATCGGCGTGAGCGTCTCGACCTCGCCGTGGTCGAGGGCGATCAGCACGTCCTCGAGCGCCGCGAACGCCTTGCCCTCGCCCTTGGTGCCCCTCTTCTCCTTGGTGAGGTAGTAGCAGCCGAGCACGATGTCCTGGCTGGGCACCGCGATGGGCTGGCCGTTGGCTGGCGACAGGATGTTGTTCGAGGAGAGCATCAGCACGCTCGCCTCGATCTGGGCCTCGGGCGAGAGCGGAACGTGCACGGCCATCTGGTCACCGTCGAAGTCCGCGTTGAAGGCGGTGCAGACGAGCGGGTGGATCTTGATGGCCTTGCCCTCGACGAGGATCGGCTCGAAGGCCTGGATGCCCAGGCGGTGCAGGGTGGGGGCGCGGTTCAGGAGCACGGGGTGCTCGCGGATGACGTCCTCGAGGAAGTCCCACACCTCGGGCCGCTGCTGCTCCACCATCTCCTTGGCCGCCTTGATGGTGGTGACGAGCCCTTCCTTCTCCAGCTTCGAGTAGATGAACGGCTTGAACAGCTCGAGCGCCATCTTCTTGGGCAGGCCGCACTGGTGGAGCTTCAGCTCGGGGCCCACCACGATGACCGAGCGGCCCGAGTAGTCCACGCGCTTGCCGAGCAGGTTCTGGCGGAACCGGCCCTGCTTGCCCTTGAGCGTGTCGGAGAGCGACTTCAGCGGCCGGTTGTTCGCGCCGCGCAGGACGCGGCCGCGCCGGCCGTTGTCGAAGAGCGCGTCCACCGCCTCCTGCAGCATCCGCTTCTCGTTGCGGACGATGACGTCGGGCGCCCGCAGCTCGATGAGCTTCTTCAGCCGGTTGTTGCGGTTGATCACCCGGCGGTACAGGTCGTTCAGGTCCGAGGTGGCGAAGCGGCCGCCGTCGAGGGGGACGAGCGGCCGCAGCTCGGGCGGGATGACCGGGATGACGTCGAGGATCATCCACTCCGGGTGGTTGCCGCTCTTGCGGAACGCCTCCACGACCTTCAGCCGCTTGGCGAACTTGATCTTCTTCTGGACCGAGTTCTCGGTCCTCATCCGCTCCCGAAGCTCGACCGCGTCCTTCTCGACGTCGACGCGCTTCAGGAGCTCCTTGATCGCCTCCGCGCCCATGGCGGCGCGCAGGCGGGAGTACTTCTCGCGGAGCTGGCGGTAGCGGTCGTCGCTGATCAGCTCCTGGCGCTTGACCTCCGGGCAGTCGCCGGGGTCCACCACCACGTACGACTCGAAGTAGAGGATCCGTTCCAGGTCCCGCAGGCTGATGTCGAGGAGGTGGCCGATGCGGCTGGGCAGCCCCTTGAAGAACCAGACGTGGCTGACCGGGCAGGCCAGCTCGATGTGGCCCATGCGCTCCCGGCGGACCTTGGACTGGGTGACCTCGACCCCGCACTTGTCGCAGATCACCCCGCGGTGCTTCATGCGCTTGTACTTGCCGCAGAGGCACTCCCAGTCGGTGATGGGACCGAAGATCTTCGCGCAGAAAAGCCCGTCCCGCTCCGGCTTGAAGGTGCGGTAGTTGATCGTCTCCGGCTTCGTGACCTCACCGTGGGACCAGGACCGGATCTTCTCCGGGCTGGCGAGGCGGATCTTGATGGCGTCGAAATCGATCACCACCCGACCCAGCTCCACGTTCGGCCTCATGGGCATCATCAAACTCATTGATTACCCTCTAGAACCAACGGCGGAAAAACAACCCTCAATGCTTCGTCTTTATGAGCTCAACGTCGAGACACAGGCTCTGCAGCTCCCGGATCAGGACGTTGAAGGATTCCGGCAGACCCGGCGTGAACACCGTGTCGCCCTTGACGATGGCCTCGTAGATCTTCGCGCGGCCGTACACGTCGTCGGACTTCGCGGTCAGGAGCTCCTGGAGGATGTGCGCCGCGCCGTACGCCTCGAGCGCCCACACCTCCATCTCCCCGAACCGCTGGCCGCCGAACTGCGCCTTCCCGCCCAGCGGCTGCTGGGTGATGAGCGAGTACGGACCGATCGAGCGGGCGTGGATCTTGTCGTCGACGAGGTGGGAGAGCTTGAGCATGTAGATGTAGCCCACGGTGACCTTCTGCTCGAAGGCGTCCCCCGTCATACCGTCGATCAGCTCGCTCTTGCCCGCCGCCAGCAGGTTGGGCCGCAGCGGGTTGCGCTCCTGCTCGCGGACGTTGGCCTGCTTCATGTAGGTCTTGATCTCCTCCTCCTTCGCGCCGTCGAAGACCGGAGACGCGAAGTGGAGGCCCAGGACCTTGGCCGTCCAGCCGAGGTGGGTCTCGAGGATCTGACCCACGTTCATGCGCGAGGGCACGCCGAGCGGGTTGAGGACGATCTCCACCGGAGTCCCGTCCGGGAGGTACGGCATGTCCTCCTCGGGCAGGATGCGGGCGATGACGCCCTTGTTGCCGTGGCGGCCGGCCATCTTGTCGCCGACGGACAGCTTGCGCTTCATCGCCACGAACACCTTGACGAGCTTGATCACGCCGGGGGGCAGCTCGTCGCCGCGCTTCAGGCGGCTCTCCTTCTCCGCGAAGAGCGCCTTCAAGACCTCGATCTGGCGCTCCGTCTTGTCCACGATCTCGGCCAGCTCGGACTCGATCTCCTCGTCGTCCTTGCCCTTGACGCGCAGCTTCAGGATGTCGGAATGGCGCAGCTTGGAGAGGGCGTCGCGGGTCAGGTCCTGGCCCTTCCGGATGGTCTTCTCGCCCCGGGCGTTGACCAGGTCGGCGGTGGCGACCTTTCCCTCGAGCAGGTCCTCGATCCGCTTGTCGCGCTCGTCCTGGAGGATGCGGATCTCGTCCTTGAGGTTCTTCTCCATCATGAACAGCTCGGCGTCCTCGATCTGCCGGGCCCGCTCGTCCTTCTCGACGCCCTTGCGGGAGAAGATCTTCACGTCGACGACGATGCCCTCGATGCCGGGCGGGCACACCAGCGACGCGTCGCGGACGTCGCCCGCCTTCTCGCCGAAGATCGCCCGCAGGAGCTTCTCTTCGGGCGTGAGCTGCGTCTCGCCCTTAGGCGTGACCTTGCCGACCAGGATGTCGCCCGGCTTCACGCTCGCCCCGATCCGGATGATGCCGCTCTCGTCGAGGTTGTTGAGGAGCGATTCGCTCACGTTGGGGATGTCGCGGGTCACTTCCTCGGGGCCGAGCTTGGTGTCGCGGGCCTCGATCTCGAACTCCTCGATGTGGATCGAGGTGTACATGTCGTCCTTGACCAGCTTCTCGCTGACCAGGATCGCGTCCTCGAAGTTGTAGCCGCGCCAGGGCATGAAGGCCACGAGCACGTTGCGGCCGAGGGCCAGCTCGCCCATGTCGGTGCACGGGCCGTCGCCGAGGATCTGTCCCTTGGTGACGTGCTGGCCGACCTTCACGATGGGCTTCTGGTTGATGCTGGTGTTCTGGTTCGAGCACTTGAACTTCGTCAGGTTGTAGATGTCGGCCCCGATCTCCTTGCCCTTGTCCGGCCCGTCCTGGGCCTCCACGCGGACGATGATCCGGCGGCTGTCGACCGAGTCCACGACGCCGGCCCGGCGGCACACCACCGCCGCCCCGGAGTCCTTGACCGTGATGTGCTCCATGCCGGTGCCGACGAGGGGCGCTTCGCTGCGCAGCAGGGGCACGGCCTGGCGCTGCATGTTGGAGCCCATCAGCGCGCGGTTGGCGTCGTCGTTCTCGAGGAAGGGGACGAGCGAGGCCGCCACCGAGACGAGCTGCTTGGGGCTGACGTCGACGTAGTCCACCTCCTCGCGCTTGGCGAGGATGAAGTTGCCGGTCCTGCGCGCCGAGACGCGGTCCTCCACGATCCGGCCCGCGTCGTCGAGCTTGATGTTGGCCTGGGCGATCGTGTACTTGTCCTCCTCCCACGCGGAGAGGTAGAAGCAGTACGGCTGCACCTCGGCCAGCTTCTTCTTCTTGGCGTGGAGGGCGTTGTTGATCTTGAGCAGGTCCTCGCGCTGGATCTTGTCGCCCACCGTGAGGTCGCTGTCGCCGGACTCGACGACCTCCACGAAGTCGAGGACCCGGCCGTCCTTCACCTTGCGGTACGGGCTCTCGATGAACCCGAACTCGTTGATGCGGGCGAAGCAGCTCAGCGACGAGATGAGGCCGATGTTCGGGCCTTCCGGCGTCTCGATCGGACAGATGCGCCCGTAGTGGGTGGGGTGCACGTCGCGCACCTCGAACCCCGCCCGCTCCCGGCTGAGCCCGCCCGGCCCCAGGGCCGAGAGCCGCCGCTTGTGGGTGATCTCGGAGAGCGGGTTCGTCTGGTCCATGAACTGGCTGAGCTGGCTGGACCCGAAGAACTCGCGGATGGAGGCCATGACCGGCTTGGCGTTGATGAGGTCGTGGGGCATGGCCGTGGCCATTTCCTGGTAGACGCTCATCTTCTCCTTGATGGCGCGCTCCATCCGGACGAGGCCGATGCGGAACTGGTTCTCGAGCAGCTCGCCGACGCTGCGGACCCGGCGATTGCCGAGATGGTCGATGTCGTCCACGTCCTGCGGGCTCCGGCGGAGCTTCAGCAGGAACGAGATCACGGCCGTGGTGTCCTCGAGGTGGAGGACCTTGTCCGACAGCGGGCTGCTGAGGCCGAGCTTGGTGTTGAGCTTGAGCCGGCCCACCCGCGAGAAGTCGTACTTCTGCGGGTTCAGGAACATGCCCTCGAACAGGTTCCGCGAGGACTCGAGCGTCGGCGGATCGCCCGGGCGCATGCGCCGGTAGATCTCGATGAGCGCCTCCTCGGGCGTCTTGATGGTGTCCTTCTTGACCGTCATGGACATCATCGGGCCGATCTCGTCCCGCTCGGGGAAGAAGACCTCGAAGCTGCTCACCTGGCTCTCGGGGTCCTGGATGACGGAAAGGACCTTCGAGTTGAGCGCGTCGTTGGCCTCCAGCACGACCTCACCGGTGCGGGGGTCGACGATGTCGGTGACGGTGAAGGCGCCCTCCAGGTCGGCCTCGGTGACCTCCACCTCCTCGAGCTCGAGCTTCTTCATCTGCTCGAGGACGGCGGGGGTGATCTTCTTGCCGGCGTGGAGCAGCTCCTCCCGCTTGCCGTGGGAGTCCTTGGGGCCGAGGATGCTGCGCGAGAGCTTCAGGCCGAGCAGGTTGTCGGAGACCTTCCAGTACAGCTTGCCCTCGCGCACCTGGATGCGGTCCCACTTGTAGAAGGTCTTGATGATCTCGGCGTCGGTCTTGAGGGCCATCGCCCGCAGGAACACGCTGGCCAGGAACTTCCGCTTGCGGTCGATGCGGACGTGGAGGAGGTTCTTGGAGTCGTACTCGAACTCCACCCAGCTCCCGCGATACGGGATGATCTGGGCCGCGAACAGGCCCTTATCGGGCTGGGAGAAGAACACCCCCGGCGAGCGGTGGAGCTGGGAGACGATGACCCGCTCGGTCCCGTTGATGATGAAGGTCCCGTTCTCGGTCATGAGCGGGATGTCGCCGAAGTAGACCTCCTGCTCCTTGATGTCGCGGATGGTCTTGGCCCCCGTGTCGGGGTCCTTGTCCCAGACCACGAGGCGGATCGTGACCTTCAGCGGCACCGCGAAGGTCATCCCGCGCTCCTGGCACTCGTCGACGTCGTACTTGAGCTTCAGCCCCACCGGCTCGTCGCAAGTGTCGCAGGTGACGGGCTTGTTCTCGTTCAGGTGCCCGCACTTCGGGCAGTGGATCTCCCGGTCGCCCCGGGGGTCCATGATGATCGTGGCAGCGCAGAACGTGCACGGCCGGCCCAGCTTGTCCAGGCCGACCATGCGCCCGCACTTGCACTCCCAATTGCCGATCGAGTACTCCACGAACTCCAGCGAGCAGTTCTCGCGCAGGTCGGTGATCGGGAAGACGCTCTTGAACACGGACTGCAGCCCGGCGTCCTCCCGCTCCGCGGGCAGGACCCTCATCTGCAGGAAGCGCTCGTAGGAGTTCTTCTGGATCTCGATGAGGTTGGGGATGGGGATCGACGTGTTGATCTTCTGGAATCCGACCCGTTCCCGGTAGACGTTCTTGGCGGCTGATTGCATAGCCTTGGGAAAACCTCTTCCTTTTAACTGGGGGGTACTAGCGGCGTACCCCCCAGACCCCCCGCTCGCTGCGCGCGAGTGAATCGCGCTTCGCTCGCAGCTTTGGCCACGGGTGGTCCGTCGGAAATAGTGCGTCCCCGGCGGGGACACGTCCCCCCGGGGTCGTGAGACGGCGATTACGGAACGCCGCGCGCGTGGACGTGGGACTACTTGACCTCGACCGTCGCTCCCACTTCCTCGAACTTCTTCTTGATGGCCGCGGCCTCGTCCTTGTTGAGGCCCTCCTTGACCACCTTCGGCGCGCCGTCCACCAGGTCCTTCGCCTCCTTCAGGCCGAGGCTGGTGACCTCGCGGACGACCTTGATCACGTTGATCTTCTTGTCGCCGGCGCTCGTCAGGTGCACGGCGAACTCGGTCTGCTCCTCCGCCGGGGCCGCCGCAGCACCCGCCGCGGCGCCGCCCGCCGCCGCCATCATCATGGGGGCCGCGACTGCGGCCGACACGCCCCACTTCTCCTCCAGCGTCTTCACGAGCTCGGAAACCTGCATGACCGTGAGCTCGCTGAGCT
>WNFB01006318.1_pt1 | contig 10622 bp, 9 predicted proteins | sample 5400501 | NCBI WGS metagenome assembly WNFB01 (sample SAMN13153341, study PRJNA577476) | soil metagenome | isolation source: 200 cm saprolite under Douglas fir tree site 2 hole 1 | place: USA:California | collected 2015-04-18 | reverse complement strand
AATCTTGCTTAAGTCGTGGGGATTCAGGCTCGGCGCCGTCTCCCCCGATTCGGCGGGCACGAACTTACCGTTGATAAACAGTTGCGTTTGCATGCGTTACGATGACGGGTCGGTGCCAGCTTCAGTTCGATGCCATGCTCACGACGTTTCCAGCGAGCGCGAGCGGGGCATCGGTGATCGAACTGTCAGCCATAGGCGTTCGCTGGCGCGGCCCGGGCCACCGTTGGCGGTGAGCGCTGCCGCCGGGACTCATTAGAATTCCACCGGGTAGGGTTTGAGCTGCCCGCTCTCGTAGAGCTTGGGCAGGTCGAGCCGCGCATTCTCCCACACCAGCAGCATCGAGCGCCTGGTCGCGAAGCCCTGGTGACGAATGTCCGCGGGCATGGCGGCGACGTCGCCCGGCTTCATCAGCACGCGCGTGCGCGGCTTGCCGGTCTCCTTATCGTCGACCTGCCACTCGATTTCGTTGGAAAGCTGGATGAACCATTCGACCCGGTCGTTGCCGTGGATGATCGGCAGGATGTATTCCTCGGTCGTCGGGCAGAACAGCGATTCGCGGCACACGGACGTTACCGACGGGTTCCAGGTCACGTCCGAGCGGCTCAGGTATTTGAACAGGTTGAAGGCGTGGAGCCTGCCTTCGAAGCCGGGCTCGGCCTTGATCTCGGGCTCGTCTTGCGCCACGTCGGCGAACGCCCGGTTTACCGGCAGGTCGTCGCGCAGCGGCGAATCGCCCGGCAGGCCGGGCATGCGTTTGGTCGCCACGCGCGTACGCTCGATCGCGCCGATATTATCGCCGCGCTTGGTGCCGGCCCAGGTGGAACCGGTCTCCTCCGGCGCGGCGAAAGGATCGAAACCCGCGTTGCACCAGTCGCGCAGCATCGCCTTGCAAGTCTCCATCGCGATGGGCGAATCGAATTCCTCGACATACGAGAGACCGGCCTTGTGGTAGTCCTCATGGTAACGGCCGGCGAAGAACTGGACGCGGCCATACAGGTTGCGGGTGCCGAACATGCGGTCGAAGTTGACCCACCCGTAGAAAAATCCCCAAGCCACGTCGCGCATCAGCGCGCGCAGAAAGGCATCGGCGGACATTCGGTGCTGCTGGCGCGCGCCTTTGGCGGGCCAGGTGATGATCACGAAATATTCGTCGCGCTCGAACCGGAACTGGCCGAGCTCGAACTTGCGGTAATGGGTGTTGGCATCGGGCGCGCTCGCCTTGACCTTAGCCGAGGGCTTGGCGGCGGCAGCGGCAGGTTCTAACATGGCCATGATGGGTCTCCTTTCGAATCAGTAGGAATTCGTCGCGTGCGCTTTTAGTTGGCGCAGATCTCGGACCACTTCTGCACGGTAAGATCGCCGGCGATGGTCTGCACCAGCATCACGCCGGGCTGCGTGGATGAGAACTGGTAAGCGGCGCCCTTCGGCAGCAGCGCCTGGTGGCCGCGCTTGAGGCGGATCGTCCCCATCTTCTTGCCCTCGGGATTGCCGGCAAGCTTGATCGTGCCCTCCTTGCCGGCCGGGACCATGGTCTTCTTGGCGAGTTCGACCAAGCTCACCGTCACATCGCCGTCCATCACTAGGACGAATTCATCATGCGCCGCGGCGTACCAAGGTGAGACGCCTTCGGCACGCACCGCTTCGATCACATATTCGAGGTTCTTGGCGACCGCCACCTTCTCATAAGGCTTGGACTTCGACGCGACGTCGAAAATGTTCGAGTAACAGTAGTACTTCGGGTTGTCGTTGATGATGGTTAACTGCCCCTGCTCGTACTTGGCTAGCGAGCCGAAAACGGTGCTGTACTGGGCCATATTCCTGCCTCCTAAATCGACGGCGAACAATTGCTGCGGTTACCAAAGTTCGCATAGCGAACATTTATTCTTATTGCGAACTAATTGGTCGCTAATTAATCACCTTCAATATATGCTGTCAACACCCTTCTTGTCATTTTTTTGTTGGCTGAAAAGAATCGACAAGGCAATCAACGCCGATATGGCGAAACTCGATCATCGGCACGCGGCTTACGCGCTGACGCAGCGCGGGTGGCGGGGCCTGCCGAATTACGCGCGATTTGCCGTCGATCTGATGCGTTTCCGCACCGGTTGCGGTATTTTGTTCATCCTGCGAACATTCCGACCACAATGGCATTGAAGGCACGCATGAAAAAGACGCAACTGACGCCCGGCGACAGCTACGTGCAGTCATTCGCGCGCGGACTTGCGGTCATCAAAGCGTTCGGCGTGGACGCTCCACGCATGACCATCTCCGAAGTGGCCGCTCGCGCCGGCCTCACGCGTGCGGGGGCGCGGCGGATCTTGCTCACGCTGGAGAACCTGGGGTACGTGGCCTCCGACGACAAAAAATTCTTTCTCACGCCCAAGATTCTCGATCTGGGATACGCGTATCTGTCTACGACGCCGTTCTGGGATCCGGCGGAGCCCATCATGGAACAACTCGTTGCCGACTTGCATGAATCCTGCTCGATCTCGGTATTGGATGGGGCCGACATTGTCTACGTTGCGCGCGTGCCCACCAGCAAGATCATGGCCGTGAGCCTCGGCATCGGCAGCCGGCTCCCGGCTTACGCAACATCGATGGGACGCATATTGCTGGGTGGGCTGACCGGCGCGCAACTCAGGCACGTGCTGCCCGCCTCCAACATTAAGGCGTTTACCAAGTTTACCGTGACCGACATCAAGAAACTCGCATCCATCATCGAGGCCGACCGAGACCGGGGGTGGTCGTATGTGAATCAGGAGCTGGAAGAAGGCCTGCGGTCGATCGCGGTGCCGCTGAGGGACCGAACTGAAAACATCATCGCAGCCATGAATATCAGCGGGCAGGCAAACAGAAACTCGGAAAAGACGATGATCACCGATTTCCTGCCCAAGCTTCAGCGCGCCGCGGACAAGATCAACGCCGCGCTGCGCATGCGGCCTGTTATGTGATTGATCAGGCGCTCTCGCGGGACGAGCGTGCGTCTTTTCGCGAGTAGTTTACGGCTTTTGACGCCGAGGCCCTGACGATTAGTCTCCATGAATCTTAACCAAGGTCCAGTCGCGAATACGGCCTTTCAAAATACGAAGACATGCGGAAGCTGTTCGAGCCCGCGTAGGGTGCAATAGCGCAGCGTATTGCACCGCATGTTCACCCCGCCACTCCCCCGCAACGCTGCCCACGACATCCATTCCGCCCCAATCCGCAGGATAAATACTCCGCGCAACGCTGGAAAGGTGAACAGGGCCGACCAGCCACGCGCGTCACCTAGCCATGTTTGAAAGGATTGTAGCGAATATAGTCCACGAAGACATAGCTGCAAAAAGGTCGCACCTGCTTAACACAGCGTACCGCTTGGCGCGGAAGGTCAATATGACGTACCAATAGATCGTTGAGTGAACGTTCCAATAGATTGACGGTAAAGAAATAACACCCACCGGCAATACGGTAACGGCGGTAATCCGGCATGCCCTGCGCCTGAATTGTAGGCTTAGGATTTTACATTCGGTGCAATACGCTGCGCTATTGCACCCTACGAGCTCTGCCCGTCGCGCTAGGCCGCGCGGCCGGTCCGTCAAGCGGCCTCAGTCGTTGACGCCCACGAGCTTGGAGTTGGTCCCGCCGGGCTTATGGATCGGCTTGTCCTTGAAGTCGATCACGATCGCGACATTCTGGTCCGCCATCGCGAAGTTCCCGACGTCGTCGGTCACTGCGACGGAGACGTGGCGCGTGATCGCATCGAGCGGCTCCTTCGGGCCGATGCTGAACCGGAGCAGGGCCGACTGGTCCGGGTCCAACTGGCTAAGGACATTACCGTCCGAACTGCCCCAAACGATCTTAACCGGGCTGCTCACGTCCTGCGTCGTGAACCCGAACGGTATCGTCACGGTCGTGGGGCGCTTGTCGACCAGGACGCTAGCCGTGTCAGGGCTGATGACCACCGCAGGCTTGGGGTCGCGGAAGGTGGGGCTGCCCGTGGCCAGCACCCCCGAGCCGTCCGCCGAAGGCTGATCATAATTGAACGTGATGAGCTTAGGCGCCTGGCTGCGGAAGAACGTCCTGGGAGCCAGGCCAATGATCCCCGCCCCGATGCCGCTCTGGCCGCCGGAGCTGCCTCCGAACGCCTGGCGGACGAGGTAATCGAGCTCCATCACCAGAGCGGCAAAGCCGAACGGAAACCCTCCCAAGCCTCCACTGAGTATGCCCAGCAGGATGTCGGCGGCGATGTCGCCACCGTCGGAACTGGTGTCCTGGGACGAGTCGGCCTTCAGCCTCCCATCGTTGGTGTTGCCAAGCTTGTCCGTGACTGTGTGCTCGAAGCCGATGTTGTGGAAAGGACGGGAGACGCTGCCCTTGATATGCGTTATCACGTTGGACGGCCCCTCGGTCGTCACGAACATGTCGCTGAGCGTGATGTCCCCGTTGGGGTTGGGGCCGTTCTGGTCCAGGCGCTTGGGCATGACTGAGAAGACCTGTCTGGCGACGAAGTCGAGGAAAGGCTGCGAGACGAACAGCGCAAACACCGGCCCGCCCTGTCCGCCCAGCAGGTCGACCTGTTCGAGGGCCTTTTGCATTATGCTCGGAGTCCCCGGCGCTTGGCGCCAGATGCCGATGCGCTCGCTACCCTTAATGCAGAGCGGCAGAACCACTGGGTTAGGGAAGGGCTTGACGGTCTGTCCCGAACCCTGGTCCGTCACGGTGGCGCTAGCGAGCTTCTGCTGCAGGCTTTGCGTGAGCTTGGACTCCGTGTCCTTGTCCAGGCAGACGCCGATCTGAAAGACGATGTCGGGCGGTATCACGACGGGTTTGGGCGGCGGCGGATTGCTGTCTCCGTTGTCACCGTTTCTCTTGCGCATGGGAGCCTCCTTTGAGTGATAGGAAAATCAATCCTCCCCGTCGCCGGCGTCCTGTGCCGATGCAACGCTGCGCGAATAGGGAAATTAAACGCCGCTTTTCGCCAACCATCAATCTATCGCTGAGCCGGCGAGTAGTCAATCGCAATCAATCGCACGAGCGTTTGGTGAAAATTGCGGTTTTGCGAGGAGTCTTCGGGCCATGCATCGGTCCAGGGTGGCTGATTTCGAGCACACCCTGGAAGCGGATAAGATGTGAGCGCGGACGCGGCGCCAGCGCGGCGAGCCGCTGGATGTAGTCCTCCGGGCTCCTATACCAGCAGCCCCGGCCGCTTGAGATATTTGTTCTTGATCGCATCCAGCGCCCAGTAGGTGAGCGCGCCCACGGTGCCGGTGGGATTGTAGCCGCCGTTCTGCGGAAAGGCGCTCGCGCCGATCGCGAACACGTTCGGCACGTCCCAGCTCTGCAGGTACTTGTTGACCGCGCTGGTCGCGGGATCGGCGCCCATCGCCGCGCCGCCGGTGTTGTGCGTGCTCTGGTAGGGCACGATGGTGTACTTGCCGGTGCGCGGGTTGACGTTCATTTTCGCAGGCCCGATCGCCTTGGCGATTTCCGCCGCCTTGTTGGTGAGCCACACGGACATCTTCGTTTCGTTCTCGTGGCGGTCGAAGCTCATGCGAAGGAGCGGCTGTCCGTAGGCGTCGCGGTAGGTCGGATCGAGGTCGAGATAGTTGGTGCGGTAGCTCTGGCACGCGCCCTGGATGGTGATGGCAAAGGAACGGTTGAAGTATTTTGCAACCTCCTTCTTCCAGCCCGAGCCCCAGCGCGGCGTCCCGGAGGGCACCGGGCGCACTTCGATCGGCCGCGCGCCGTTGCTGCCGGCGGCAAAGAAGCCGCCGCCTATGAACCCCAGGCCCGAGTGGTCGAAGTTGTCGCCGTTGAATTCGTCGATCGCCATCGCGAGCCCGCCCGCGCCCATGAAGGAGTTGAACACCTTGTCATCGAAGAACATCGTTACGCTGCTCGGGGTCTGATAGGCGTAGTTTCTACCGACCACGCCCGTGTTGGCGTCCGGATCGTAGGGCTTGCCGATGCCCGACTGCAGCATCAGGCGCACGTTGTTGAACACGTACGAGGTGAGCAGCACCAGCTCCGCGGGCTGCTCGAATTCGCGTCCGCGCGAATCCACGTAGGTGACGCTCACCGCGCGCTTTTTTTCGGAGTCGAGATTGATTTTTACGACGTTGGCGCGCGTGCGCAGCTCGAAGTTCTTGTTATTCATCAGCGCGGGCAGCACCGCGGTCTGCGGGCTCGCCTTCGCGCCCATCTCGCAGGCGAAGAACTGGCAATAGCCGCAATACACGCAGGCGTTGATGGTGGCGCCGTACTCGTTGGTATAGGGACGCGAGTTGGCAGCGGTCGGAACCGGGAACGGCTTGTAGCCGAGCGACTCGGCGGTCTTCCTGAAGAGCGATGACGAGTAGGGCATCTTCAGCGGCGGGTTCGGATACTCGCGCGAGCGAGCGCCCTCGAACGGATTGCCGCCGGGCCGGATCGCGCCCTTGAGGTTGCCGGCCTTGCCGCTGATGCCGTACAGATATTCGAAGCGGTCGAAGTGCGGCTCGAGCTCCTCGTAGGTGACACCCCAGTCCTGGCTGGTGCAGTCCGCGGCCATGTGGTCCTTGCCGTAGCGCGCGATAGTGCGGCTGCGCGTCTCGAAGTCCCACGGCAGGAAGCGCCAGGTCAGGCCGCCCCAGTGCACCGCGGCACCGCCCACGCCTTCACCGGGCAGGAAGGAGCCGAGCTGGCGCATGGGCAGCGCGGTCTCGTTCATCGCATTGCGGAAGGTGATGGTCTCGCGCGAGAGATCCTGCATCAACTCGTAGCGGCGCACGTATTTCAGCTCGTCGTGCACGTAGGGCATCTGGAAATCGGATTCCGTATCGCGCATGCGCCCGCGCTCCAGGCCTACGACTTTCAGCCCGGAATCTGCAAGCTCCTTGCCGAGGATCGTGCCCGTGAGTCCGACGCCGACGAGGACGACGTCGACGGGCTTCAGTTTGGTGATCGCCATCGCCGCCTCCTCAATCTTTCCGGGTCAAAAGAACGTGCACGGCGTGCCCATGCTCGTCCACCTGCGCGAGCTTCTGCTGGATATCGCCGATGCCCACCGGCTGCGCGCGATAAGGCACGTTGTGCTTGTCGATGAAACCGGTGTACACGGCGGCGACGCCGGGAAAGCCCACCAGCTTCCAGCCGAGCTTGTCGCGGTTGCCGCCATAAATCGGGTCGGAGAAGAAACCCTCGATGGTGTTGCCCAACAGAAGATTGAAGAACAGCTGCGCGCGCGTCGATTGGAGCGCGAGCCTGCCTTCGTCAAGATCGCGCAGCACCTGGTCCTGCTGCGCGGCGTTGAGTGCGTTGAACGGCTTGCTGTATATCTTCAAGCAGAACTCGTTGGTTTCGCGGATCGCCGCACGGTAGACTTCCTGCGGCGTGAGCGGGGACTGGTAGCCCTGCTGCGGCGTGCCCTCGGGCCAGGGTCCGAGGCGGTAGTTGCGCGCCATCGTACCCCAGGCACCGGCGAGTTGCCGGTCGATGAAAATCGCGACGCCGGCTTCCTTTGCGCCGGGGCCGAGCTCATCGGCGGGAATCAGGCGAGCCACGGCGGCTTCGACGAACTCGGCCTCAACCGGAGTGAAGTAGCCGAGGACCTGGCTCTTCGCCGCTGGCGCACCGCGCGCCGCGCGCTGATGCGATTGCGACTGCGCGGCGGCCGGCGGTATGGCTTGAACAACGCTGCCCGCTGCGCCCAACGCACCCAGCCACTTGAGGAAACGGCGGCGACCTGAAGACTCTTTCATTTTTCCCTCCCCGTACCGAAAACCGACATGACGAACCCATGCTAGCAAAAAACCGGAGCGGGTGAAGTGTTGCGGCGCGACAACCCGTACGCGGAACCGGAAAACGGCTACCCGCCGAGATGCCGCGCGAAAAAATTCACCGAGAGCGCCAGTGCACGGTCCGCCTCGAGCTTGCTCCAGGTCTGCGAATAGGGAAATTAAACGCCCCTTTTCGCCAACCATCAATCTATCGCTGAGCCGGCGAGTAGTCAATCGCAATCAATCGCACGAGTGTTTGGTCAAAATTGCGGTTTTGCGGGGAGTCTTCGGGCCCTGCATCGGCGCGAGGTGGCTGATTTCGCGACAGTTTGGACGCTTGCGCGAGTGCGGGCCAAGCGGGAGGGTCGGCCCAGTCGCAGAACCGGTCAAGGTTTAAGGATCAAGCCACTTGGAATAGATCGAGTCGGCGCGCCGGAGATCGGGGCGGTGCCCGGGTGGGCACGCCCAGATGGGTGAGGATACTGGCGATCACGGCGGGCTCTTCGATCGCGGCGGTGATCTTCAAGGCGCCCCCGCGAGTCGCGGGCAGTGTTCGATATCGATCCGGTTCCTTTCAGTCTTCTCAGGCCGTTCTGCGCACCATGGCCGGCGTGAGGTGCTTGACCGTAGGCGCGCCGACCTGTTGCATGATGGCGCGCAGCTCGATGCGCAACAGCTCGAGCACGCGCGCGACGCCCGGTTGGCCGAACGCGCCCAGACCCCAGATATACGGCCGGCCGACGCACACGCCCTGCGCGCCCATCGCCAGCGCCTTGACGATATCGGTGCCGCGGCGGAAGCCGCTGTCGATCAGGATCGGCATCCGGCCGCCCACCGCTTCGACGATCTCCGGCAGCGCGTCGATGGTCGAGCGCCCGCTGTCCTCGCTGCGCGCTCCGTGGTTCGATACGATGATCGCGTCGATCCCGTTTTCCACGCACAGCTTCGCGTCCTCGTGCGCGAGAATGCCCTTGATCACGATTTTCATCCTGGTCGTGTCGCGCAGCCGCTTCATGAAGTCCCAGGTCATGTTGGAGGACTGAGTGTTTGTCAGCCCCGTGACGTCGACCCCCTCGTACATGGACCTGCGCTTGAGGCTGGCTTGCAGGCTGCTGCGATCGTGGCAATTCGAGCATTCGCGGGTGTCGCTGCGCTGCAGCCGGAACAAGGTCTCCTGGTTGCGGCCGCCGGACCGGTCCACCGTCACCGCGACGGCGGGGCACCCCGCTTTTTCCGCGCGCGTCACGAAGGCTTTGGCGACCTCCCATTTGTTCGTGGCGTAGAGCTGGTACCAGATCGGGGCGCCGCGCGCGGCGGTGACATCTTCGACCGAGCTGGTCGTGGCGGTCGAGAGAATCTGCAAATGGTTTCCGACCTTCGCCGCCCTGGCGACGGCGATTTCGCCCTCCGGGTGGAAAGACTTCTGGCCGCCGATCGGCGCGACAATGATCGGGGTGTCGTATTTCACGCCGAGGATCGTCGTGCTCATGTCGACCTTGCTGACATCGACGAGCCGGCGCGGCCTGAGCTGGAACTTCAGGAAACCCTCGCGGTTCGCGCGCAGCGTGACTTCATCGTCGATGCCCGCCGCCATATAGCCGAAGTGGGCGGGGGGAATGTTCTTGCGCGCGACGGGCTCGAAATCGAACACGTTGATCGCGTCCTTGGGGCTCGCGATGAGCTCCTGTGGGTTGAACGGTGCCCACATGATGGGGTCCGGAAATTTCGACGGAGTCTCGGCCGCCCAGGCCGCGAAGCCGGGGCAAGCGAGCAAGGGACTGCCGGACAGGAATTTCAGGAACTGCCGGCGGCTGGCGGACCTGACGATGGAATACGGCATGTGCGGATCTCCCCCGTGGAATGATGATTGACGGCTTGAGCTGGCGAATAGGGAAATTAAACGCCCCTTTTTCGCCAACCATCAATCTATCGCTGAGCCGGCGAGTAGTCAATCGCAATCAATCGCACGAGTCTTTGGTGAAAATTGCGGTTTTGCGGGGAGTCTTCGGGCCCTGCATCGGCCCGAGGTGGCTGATTTCGAGACAGTTTGGACGCTTGCGCGAGTGTGGGCCGAGCGGGAGGGTCGGCCCAGTTGCAGAACCGGTCGAGTGCGATAACTTATCTCAACTGGTGAGCTTTACATCCCCGGTATCGGCAGACATTCCATAATCTCGATTGAGTCGCCTGGGAAGATCATAAAATGCGGATGATTTACGAATAATTTTGCGGCAGCTTCGTGCGATTCGGCCTGAACGACGGTATACGCCGCGATCTCATTTTTGATGTCCGAGATACCCTCTGCGTTTATGCGCTTGGTCTTGCCGAGCGGAGTGCCTTGATCGACGATAGATTTTTCATTTTCCCTCGCCCATTTCATCCACCCGTCCATGCCAGCCTTCTCCCGCTCCTTCCTTTTCTGCTCATCGATCGCCTTCCACCGTGCGAGCGCTTCTGCGGATCCCAGATATATCGCTAAGAATTTTTTCATAATATATGCCTGTTCATTTCATTAATATTAAATCAACGCACTCATTATACTTATACGCCACTAGAGTGTGAAGGTGCCATTAGCCCTCTTAGGATTCGAACCGCTTTGGTGGCTCAAAGGAGCGAATAGGGAAATTAAACGCCCCTTTTCGCCAACCACCAATCTATCGCTGATCCCGCGAGTAGTCAATCGCAATCAATCGCACGCGTGTTTTGGTGAAAATTGCGGTTTTGCGGGGAGTCTTCGCGCCATGCCTCGGCCCGAGGTGGCTGATTTCGAGACAGTTTGGACGCTTGCGCGAGTGCGGGCCAAGCGGGAGGGTCGGCCCAGTTGCAACCCGCGTAGGGTGTAATAGCGCAGCGTATTGCACCGAATGTTCACCCGCTACGTGCAGCAAT
>WNFB01006317.1_pt1 | contig 10624 bp, 12 predicted proteins | sample 5400501 | NCBI WGS metagenome assembly WNFB01 (sample SAMN13153341, study PRJNA577476) | soil metagenome | isolation source: 200 cm saprolite under Douglas fir tree site 2 hole 1 | place: USA:California | collected 2015-04-18 | reverse complement strand
TGCGTCAGGCCGCGGCGGGTACGCCGGGCCTCAAGCCGGTCGCCGCCGAGCCGCGCGATCTCTTTCGGCGGCCGTTCGTGCCAGCGGAACTCGCGCCTTTCGACGCGGCCATCTTCGATCCGCCGCGCCAGGGAGCCGAGGCGCAAGCGCGCGCGCTCGCCGGCTCAAAGGTGCCGGTCGTGGTCGCCGTGTCATGCAACGCGGCGACCTTCGCGCGCGACGCCCGGCCGCTGGCCGACGGCGGCTACCGCCTCGTCGCCGTCACGCCGGTCGATCAGTTCCGCTACACCGCGCACGTCGAGATCGTCGCCTGCTTCCGGCGCTAAAAAGCATCAGCTCCCACCCTCGTACTTGAACGAGACGTTGATCTTCGCGCGGTAGGCTTCGACCTTGCCCTTGCTGTCGAGCTGTATGTCGAGCTCGACGACTTCGGCGACGCGCAGGTCGCGCAACGATTTGCTCGCCCGCTCGACCGCCGCCTTCGCGGCGTCCTCCCAGGACGTGGGGCTGGTCCCGACCAGCTCGATGATCTTGTAGACGGAATTTGGCACGGCTTCCTCCCTTGGTTTTGCCGGGAGTCCCGGCATCTACTGCAAATCGATCCCGCTGCCCCAGCGTTGCTGCCACATGCGCTCGCCGATGGTGCACGATATGCGCGGCGCCTCGGCGACCGCCGGCACCAGGCGCGCGTCCGGCACCCGCCCGGCGATCTCCAGCACCAGCTTGGTGCGCGCCGCCTCCTTGAACTTTTCGCGCTCCCTGATCGGCACCACGAAGGCGCCCGGCCCGCCGATCACGCAGTCCTCGTAGTAGATGTCGAGGTCCTTGATATCGATCGAGCCCGGCTGCGGCTCCTTGAGCATGATCGGCAGTCCGTTGATGGTGATGCCCTTGGCGACCGTCTCCTCGCGCACCGGCACGATCAGCGGGCCCTGGTTGTTGGTGCCGTCGCCGGAGACGTCGATCACGCGGCGGATGCCGCGCTGCCCGCTTTTCTCGAACAGCGGCGCCGCGAAAGTCAGCGCGCCCGAGATCGAGGTGCGGTAGGCGCGCCGATAGGGCGCGCGGGAGATCTCGTCGGCGACCCCCTGCGCGCTCGCCGCGCCGTCGATCAGCCGCCACGGCACCACGATCTTCTGGTCGGTCACGCCCGCCCACTCGAAATAGGTGATGGCGATGCGGCTGTGGATGCCGCTCTTGAGCGCGTTGAGGAATTCCGCCGAGGTCAGCGCGAACACATAGCCTTCGCGCTGCAGCGCCTGCTCGTCCGGATCCATCGAATAGGATACGTCGACAGCCAGAATAAGCTCGACATCGACCGTGGTGGCGTCAGCCGACCGGACGCCCGCCGATTGCGCGAAGATGGCGGAGAAGGCGCCGGGCGTGCGCGCGCCGACGAGAACGATGGCTCCGACGATCGCAAGCGCCACACTCGTGCGAAGCCATCGCATGCCGATCCTCCACGCCCGTATCGTGGCACGCGAACCGGGAAAGGAAAAGGCGGCGCGTTGCTGATGCCGTGCAGCTCAGCCCTCGATCGCCTCGGTCGACAAGATTTCGATGCCGAAGCCGGCGAGGCCCACGTAGGTGCGCTGGGTGGAGGCGAGCAGGCGGATCGAGGAGATGCCCAGGTCCTTGAGGATCTGCGCGCCGAGCCCGACCTCGCGCCATTGGCGCGTGCGCGCCGCCTCCGACGCGCTGTCGCCGTTCGGGCGGATGGCGGTGATCGGCACCCCGGAGGTGCCGTCGCGCAGATAGACGATGACGCCGCTGCCCTCGCGCTTGAATCGCTGCAGCGCCGCATGGATCGGTTTGGCGCCGTCGAACACGTCGCTCACCACGTTGCCGCGATGCAGCCGCGCGAGGATGCCCTTGCCGTCGCCGATGCGGCCGTACACGAACGCCATGTGGTGCACGTGGTCGAACGGCGTGACGTACGCGTAGCCCTGCAGCTTGCCGATCTCCGAGTTGACCGGAAACTCAGCGACCCGCTCGACCAGCTTGTCGCGTGCCTGGCGATAGGCGATGAGGTCGGCAACCGAGATCGTTTTCAGCCCGTGTTGCTCGGCGAAGGCGGCGACCTGCGGTCCGCGCATCACGGTGCCGTCGTCGTTCATCAGCTCCGCCAGCACGCCGACCGGCGGCAGCTTCGCCAGCCGGCACAGGTCGATGCACGCCTCGGTGTGACCCGAGCGCATCAGCACGCCGCCTTCCTTGGCGATCAGCGGAAACACGTGGCCGGGCCGCACGAAATCGCCCGGGCCGGTATTGCCGTTGGCAAGCGCGCGCACCGTGCCGGTGCGCTCCTCGGCGGAGATGCCGGTGGTCAGTCCGTGGCGGAAATCGACCGAGACCGTGAACGCGGTGCCGAGCGGCGCGTCGTTCTCCGCCACCATCGGATCGAGGTGCAGGCGCTTGGCCTCATCGGAGGTGACCGGCGCGCACACGATGCCGGAGGTGTGGCGGATGACGAACGCCATCTTCTCCTGGGTGCACAGCGCGGCGGCGACGAACAGGTCGCCCTCGTTCTCGCGGTCGTCGTCATCGGTGACGATGACGAGTTCGCCGCGGGCGAAGGCCGCAATCACCTCGTCGACATGCGCAGGTCCGGGCACGGCAGACATGGTCCTCGGCGGTTGCCGGCGCGTCAGCGTCCGGGCGGCGCGAACGGCCAGGCGGGGCCCTCGCCGACCTGGCCGCGCTGACGCAGATAATGGTCGGCGAGGATGCACGCCACCATGGCTTCGCCGATCGGCACCGCTCGGATGCCGACGCAAGGATCGTGGCGGCCTCTCGTCACGATCTCGGTCTCCCGGCCGTAGCGGTCGACCGTGCGGCGCGGCGAGAGGATCGACGAGGTCGGCTTGACGGCGAAGCGGGCGACGATCGGCTGGCCGGTCGAGATGCCGCCGAGGATGCCGCCGGCGTGGTTGGAGAGGAAGCGCGGCTTTCCGTCGTTGCCCATGCGGATCTCGTCGGCGTTCTCTTCCCCGCTGAAGGCGGCGGTGGCAAACCCGTCGCCGATCTCCACCCCCTTGACCGCATTGATGCTCATCAGGCCTGCGGCGAGATCGGCATCGAGCTTGCCGTAGACCGGCGCGCCGAGGCCCGCCGGGACGCCGTCGGCCACGACCTCGATGACCGCGCCGATCGACGAGCCGGCCTTGCGAATGCCGTCGAGATAGTCGGCAAACAGTTTCGCCGCCTCCGCATCCGGCGTGAAGAACGGGTTGCGGTCGACCTCGGCCCAGTCCCAGCGCGCGCGGTCGATCTTGTGCGGGCCCATCTGGATCAGCGCGCCGCGCACGCTCAAGCCGGGCACGACCTTGCGGGCGATGGCGCCGGCGGCGACGCGCGTCGCGGTCTCGCGCGCGGAGGCGCGCCCGCCCCCGCGATAGTCGCGCAGCCCGTATTTGACGTCGTAGGTGAAGTCGGCGTGCCCGGGCCGATATGTGTCCTTGATCTCGGCATAGTCCTTCGAGCGCGGGTCGAGGTTGTCGATGACGAGCGTGATCGGCGTGCCGGTCGTCACTTGCTCGCTGCTTGCTTCGTCGACGAGCACGCCGGAGAGGATCTTCACCTCGTCGGTCTCGCGCCGCTGGGTGGTGAAACGCGATTGGCCGGGCCGGCGCTTGTCGAGATAGGGCTGGATGTCGGCGACGGTGAGCGGAATGCGCGGCGGGCATCCGTCGACCACGCAGCCGACCGCCGGCCCGTGGCTCTCGCCGAACGTGGTGACGCGGAAAAGATGGCCGAACGTGTTGAACGACATAGGCGCTCCGGTGCGCCGGTGTGGTAGCCCGCGGGTCCGGCCGGGTCAAATGCGCGTGCTGCGCGGAGCCCGCGGGCTCAGCGGTAGCGGCTCATCTTCTTGTCGGCGAAGCAATAGACGATGCCCTGGCCGATCTCGATCAACGGAGCCGTCTCCGGCGAGGCGATGCCGAGCACTTCGATCAGCGCGCGGGCGGTGCCGCCGTGGGCGACCACGACGGCGTCGCCGGCAAGGCTCGCGTGCCACTCGCGCACGCGCGCGGACACGTCGGCATAGCTCTCGCCGCCGGGCGGCGTGAAGCTCCACTTGTCGCGTTCGCGGCGGGCAAGCGCGGGAGCCTCGCGCGAGCGCACCTCCGCCAGGGTCATGCCTTCCCATTCGCCGAACTCGATTTCGCGCAGCCGCGGATCGACGCGGTAGGCGTCGCGATCCAACCCGAGCGCCGCGCGCATGATCTCCATGGTCTCGCGCGCGCGCCTGAGCGGGCTCGACACGTAGGCATAGTCGGTCGTCGCGCGGCCGTCGCGCGTGCAAAGTCCGCGCAGGATGCCGGCGCACGCCTGCGCCTGTTGCCGGCCGACCGCGTTGAGGTCGGTGTCGTGCCGGCCCTGCAGCCGGCCTTCGACGTTCCAGTCGGTCTCGCCATGGCGGACGTAATAGAGAAGCGGCGGCTTCATGCGGGCACTGGCAGTGCGTGCCCCGGGCGCAGCGCAGCACGAAGTGGTGCGCTGCAGACCCGGGGTCCAGGCGGAGCGAGGTCCCGGATCAGCGGTGCACCGCTGCGCGCTGCACCGCGTCCGGGACACGGACTCAACTTTCTATTCTCTGAGCGCCCCGAGATCCGGCGCGTCGGGATGCTTCATGCCGACGATGTGATAGCCCGCGTCGACGTGATGAATCTCCCCGGTGACGGCGCGCGATATGTCGGACAAGAGATAGACCGCGGCGTCGCCCACTTCCTCGATCGACACGCTGCGCCGCAGCGGCGCGTTGTGCTCGTTCCATTTGAGGATGTAGCGGAAGTCGCCGATGCCGGCGGCCGCCAGCGTCTTGATCGGACCGGCCGAGATGGCGTTGACGCGGATGTTCTTGGCGCCGAGATCGGCGGCGAGATAGCGCACCGACGCTTCGAGCGCCGCCTTGGCGACCCCCATGACGTTATAATGCGGCATCCATTTCTCGGCGCCGTAATAGGTCAAGGTCAACAGCGAGCCGCCATTCGTCATCAGCTTTTCGGCGCGCTGCGCCAGCGCGGTGAACGAGTAGCAGCTGATGTGCAGCGTGTTGGCAAAATTGTCAGCGGTCGTCTCGACGTAGCGCCCGACCAGCTGGTCCTTGTCGGAGAATGCCACCGCGTGGACGAGGAAATCGAGCGAGCCCCATGCCGCGCCGACCGCCGCGAAGGCGGCGTCGATGGTCGCCTCCTCGGTCACGTCGCAATGGCCGATGACGATGCCGTCGACCTCCTCGGCGAGCGGCTCGACCCGCTTCTTCAGTGCGTCGCCCTGATAGGTGAAGGCGAGGTCGGCACCCTGCGCTCGCGCGGCCTTGGCGATGCCCCAGGCGATCGACCGGTTGTTGGCGACGCCGATGATCAGGCCGCGCTTGCCGCGCATGAGACCGCTGGCTTCCGCCATGAACGCTCCTCGCCGAATGCCGGATTGCAACGATCCGAACAGCTTCCCGGGCCTGCCTTCGGCGCGTGGCGGCGCAGCACGGAAAATCTGCTTGCGGCCTCCTATGGCATAGGGGATGAGGGCCAGCAAGCAGCCCGGCTTCGGCGCTGTCGCCGTTGCGGGAATATCTGGCGCAGCGGAGGGTTACCTCGTATGAGCGTCGGCGCGATCTGGCGCGGGGAGGCGACGTGAGCGCGTTCCGGACGAGCCTCGAGGCGGCGATCCCGGCGCTGCGACGCTACGCGCGCGCGCTCACGCGCGACGCCGAGCTGGCGGACGACCTGGTGCAGGATACGTTGGTGCGTGCGTTGCGCTCCGAGCATTTGTTTCATGAGGGAGACGTACGCCGTTGGCTCTACACGATCCTGACGAACCTCAACCGCAACCGGCTGCGCACGCTCGCGCGCCGGCCGTCTTCGTCGCCGATCGACGATGCCGATGCGCCCGACACGGCGGGCCCGGAGGCCGGCGGGCGCGACATCGAGCGCGCGTTGTCGAGCCTGGTCGACGACCAGCGCGCGGCGCTGCTGCTCGTGGTGCTGGAAGGGCTGAGCTATCGCGAAGTCGCCGAGGTGCAGGGCGTGCCGATCGGCACCGTGATGTCGCGGTTGGCGCGCGCCCGCGCGCAGATGAAAGCTTATCTCGACGGCGAGCGACCGGCGCTTCGCCGCGTCAAATGAGCAGGGGGGCGAAACGATGATTGGTCGTGACTCACCCGTCCTCGAAGCCGAGCTGCACGCCTATGTGGACGGCGAACTGCCGGCCGACCGTCGCGCCGCCGTGGAGGCGTGGCTCGCCGCCCATCCGGATGACGCGGCGCGCGTCAATGCGTGGCTCGCGCAGGCGGATCTCATCCGCGCGCGCTACGCCGGCGTCGCCCAGGATCCGGTGCCGCCGCGCCTCGACCTCAAGCGCCTGAGCCGCGCCGAGCGGCGCTGGTCGCGCCTCGCCGCTGCCGCCGTCATCGCTGCCTTCATCGCCGGCGGCGCGGCCGGCTGGTTCGGGCGCGAGACGCTGGCGGGCGGCCTCGCGGACAAAATGTTCAGCGCCGACGCGATCGACGCCTACAAGCTCTATGTCGTGGAGGTGCGCCATCCGGTCGAGGTGCCCGGAGCGGAGGAGCCGCATCTGGTGCAATGGCTGTCGAAGCGGCTTGGCTACGAGCTGCGCGCGCCGGACCTCGCCGCCATGGGACTCAAGCTCGTCGGCGGCCGGCTGTTGCCGGGCTCGTCCGGCGCCGCGGCCTTCCTGATGTACGAAGGCCAGTCGGGCGAGCGGTTCACCTTTTACTGTGCGCGCGCGAGCGCGCCGGAGACTGCGTTGCGCTACGAGGTGGCCGGCTCGGTCGCGGCGTTCTACTGGGTCGACGAGAACAAGGGCTACGCCGTGAGCGGGCCGGCAAATCGCGAACGCCTGCTCGAAGTGGCGCGCACGATTTATGCCCAGATGGAAACCCGTCCGGCGGGCAAGAGCTGATCACCCCATGTCCTTGCGCGGATCGTAGGGCGTTGCCTCGCGCCGGCGCCGCATCAGCTCTTCGAGTTCCGGATCGCGCGTGTCCGGCAGCACGATCCGGACGGTGACGAAGAGATCGCCCGGGGTCGCCTTCGCCGGCAGCCCCTTGCCCTTCAGGCGGAAAGTGCGTCCCGCGCTGGTGCCGGGCGGGATCGCAAGCTCCACGGCTCCGTCGAGCGTCGGCACCCGCACCTTGGCGCCCAGCACCGCCTCGTAGAGCGTGACCGGCAGGTCGAGCCGCAGGTTCGCGCCCTCGACCTTGAAATAGGGGTGCGGGGCGATGGCGACGGTGATCAGCGCATCGCCGGTCGCGCCGCCGGGCGACGCAAAGCCCTGTCCCTTGAGCCGGATCTGCTGGCCGTCGGTCAGCCCAGCGGGGATCTTGACATCGACGTCCTTGCCGGTCGGCAGCCGCACCCGCTTGCTCGCGCCCTTCGCCGCCTCGGCGAGCGTGATGGTCAGCGAAGCCGTGAGATCCTGGCCGCGCGGCGGGCCGAAGTCGCCGGTCTCGAACTGGGTCCCGAAGCCGGGCCGTGCCCCGGCGCCGCCGAGACCGCCCATCATCTCGCTCAAAATGTCCTCGAAGCGGCCGAAGCCGCCGCTCCCCGAGCGACCGCCCGAACGGCGCAAGCCCTCGGGGCCCCAGGTGAAGGTCTCGAAGCGGCTGTCCGGGCCGAACCCGCCAGGGCGGCCGGTGCCCATGCCCTCAAAGCCGTGGAAGCGCGGCTTGCCCTCCGCGTCGATCTCGCCGCGGTCGAACTGCCGGCGCTTCTTCTCGTCGCCCACCACCTCGTAGGCGGCGTTGATCTCGGCGAACTTCACCGCAGCTTTCGGGTCTTTCTTGTTGGCGTCGGGATGCAGCTTCTTCGCCAACCGCCGGAAGGCTTTCTTGATCTCCTCCGGACGAGCCGACTTTTGCACCCCCAAAACCTCATAGGGGTCGCGCATCCTCACGAACTCCGCTGCATGGCTGGCCCCCACATGCGTCAAATGTGGGGATTCGGGCTGCGACTGCAACGTTTCCGCGCCCGGGCTCGGGAGCGAGGCCCGTCCCAACGGGCATTCACGCCGCGCGGCCGCGCGTCACGAGCGCTTCCACGGCTTCATGGCGCGCACTTCCCAGCGGCCGTGGTGGACACGGCAGGCTTCCCCTTGCAGCCAGGACTCCGTTCCCTTGCGCACGTAGCTCGCGAGGAAGTCCCGGCAGACGAACCCGTCCTGGGTGTAGGCGCTGGCCAGCGGGGTCACCGTGCCGCGCGCGCCGGTCTTCGGGTTCTCCCACGGCACGCTGTCGTCGCGGCCGCGCGCGAGGACGTCCCGCGCCGCCGCTTTGGCGAGCTCGAGGTCGGCGTCCGGCGGGGACGCGGCCTGCGCCTGCGCCGGTTGAGCCTGCGAGACCGTGCCCGTCGCGGGCTTCTCCTCGTTCCCCAGCAACGAGTCGAGCTTGTAGGAGAAGCTGCACCCGCCGCTGGCGAAGGCGATCGCCGTCGCGGCTGTCGCCGAGATCAGGCGCCGCGCCGCGCGCCGCCATAGGCTCGCGGCCGGCGTTCCGTTATAAGGAGCCTGCCGGAACGACGGTTCCGCTCCCAATCCGAGCATGAGCAGTCCGCGGAATGTCCGATACCGCCCCGATTGAACACCCGACATGGTTAACGTCCGGTGATTTCACCGAGGCGGACGAACCATTGCGGCTGTTTTCCGCCTGGTTTGCCGAGGCGGTCCGCAGCGAGCCGGCGGATCCCACCGCCATGGCGCTGGCGACCGTCGACCGGGACGGCGCGCCGAACGTGCGCATGGTGCTCATGAAGGGGTTCGACGAGCAGGGGTTCGTGTTCTACACCAACCTGGAGAGCCCGAAGGGGCGGGAGCTCAAGGACCGCCCGCGCGCCGCCCTGGTGTTCCACTGGAAATCGCTCACCCGCCAGGTGCGCCTGCGCGGACCGGTCGAGCCGGTCACCGCGGCGGAGGCCGACGCCTATTTCGCCACCCGGCCGCGGCTGGCGCAGATCGGCGCCTGGGCGAGCCGGCAGTCGGCGCCGCTCGAGAGCCGCCTGGCGTTCGAAAAGGCGGTGGCGCTCTATGCCGCCAGGCACGTGGTCGGACCGGTGCCGCGCCCGCCTTTCTGGAGCGGCTTTCGCCTCGTGCCGCTGTCGATCGAGTTCTGGCACGATCGCCCGTTCCGCCTGCACGACCGCATCGAATTCCGGCGCAAGCTGCCGGGCGAACGGTGGACCAAGACGCGTCTCTACCCTTGAGAGTTCGTGAGGTGGCGTCGCGCCCGCCGGAACAGGACCCTTCATGCCGACGAGTCAAACGAACCATCCGCGCCGCACGCTGCTCCTGACCGGCGCGAGCCGCGGCATCGGCCACGCCACGGTCATCCGTTTCTCCAGCGCCGGCTGGCGCGTCATCACCTGCTCGCGCCATCCGTTCCCGGAGGAATGTCCGTGGGAAGCGGGTCCCGAGGATCATATCCAGGTCGATCTCGCCGACCCGGAGAACACGGCCGCGGCGGTCGCCGAGATCAAGGGCCGCCTCGAGGGCGGGCATCTGCATGCGCTCGTCAACAACGCGGCGATCTCGCCGAAGGCCGATGGCGGTACGCGGCTGGGCTCGATCGGCACCGCGATGGAGACATGGGAGCACGTGTTCCGCGTCAACTTCTTCGCCCCGATCATGCTCGCGCGCGGCCTTCTCGACGAGCTCAAGGCCGCCAGGGGATCGGTCGTCAACGTCACGTCGATCGCCGGCTCGCGCGTGCATCCGTTCGCCGGCGCCGCCTATGCGACCTCCAAGGCGGCGCTCGCCGCGCTCACGCGCGAGATGGCGGCGGATTTCGGCCTGCTCGGCATCCGCGTCAACGCCATCGCGCCGGGCGAGATCGACACCGCGATCCTCTCGCCCGGCACCGATAAGATCGTGCAGCAGATTCCGCTCCACCGCCTCGGCACGCCGGACGAGGTGGCGCGCATCATCTACGTCCTGTGCACGGAGACCGCGTCCTACGTGAACGGCGCCGAGATCCACATCAACGGCGGCCAGCACGTGTGAACATTCGCCATGGCCGAGGCCCTTCATTGGGTTCGTTCTGCCAAATGGTCATCGGCGTCTCGTTGGGTTCGTTCTGCCAAACTATGACGGACGCCCTAACGCCCACCTCCTGCATTTTCGATTCGCGGATTTACCGGAATCTACAGGCTCCCGCGGCGCCTCCTCTTGTGTTGACCTCCCATGTCGGGACTGACGGTCATTCGGACTCCGCGCTCGAGGCCACGACGACGGCAGCCATCGGATCGTAGCCGAGCCCTGTATTTTTCCTGATGTTTACAGGCGCGCGCTCCGCGGCCGCCGGCGTCTCTGCCGCCGGCGGTGAGCGGTCATTGATCTGCATTGATCCGGCATCCCTCGCCATTGATCCGGCCATTGATGCCGCATTGATCTCGCATTGATTCCGTATTGATTCCGCATTGATCTCCATTGATGCCCTTTTGCCGTCGGCGGCCTCAACATAGTGATTTTCTTGGATATTTGGACGGCAGCCGTCAGAAAGAAATGTGGACTGCATTGATTCCGACAACCGCGCCACCTCCTCGCGCAGCCCTGCGACCTCGGCGGCGAGATCGGGCGCTTGCACGCTCGGCGCCGCCGGAGCGAGCGCGAG
>WNFB01010162.1_pt1 | contig 10626 bp, 9 predicted proteins | sample 5400501 | NCBI WGS metagenome assembly WNFB01 (sample SAMN13153341, study PRJNA577476) | soil metagenome | isolation source: 200 cm saprolite under Douglas fir tree site 2 hole 1 | place: USA:California | collected 2015-04-18 | reverse complement strand
CGCCGCTGCCGCCGCTGGCCAATCCCAACGATCCAAAACTCGGCGCGAAGGAGCTGTTCGGCCGCAAGGTGCTGCCGGCGACGATGCCGACGCGCGTGGTCGGCTTCTACGCCAAGGGCTGCATCGCCGGCGCGAAAGCGCTGCCGATCAATGGCGAGACCTGGCAGGTGATGCGGTTGTCGCGCAATCGCAATTGGGCGCATCCCGACATGGTCGCACTGCTGGAGCGGCTGTCAGCTAAAGCGCACAAGGATGCGGGCTGGCCGGGGATACTGGTCGGCGACATGTCGCAGCCGCGCGGCGGTCCGATGTTCACCGGGCACGCCAGCCATCAGGTGGGCCTGGATGCCGATGTCTGGCTGACACCGATGCCGGACCGGCAATTGTCGCGCAACGAACGCGAGGAAATGTCCGCAGTCATGATGGTGCGTTCCGATCGCCTCGACATCGATCCGCACGCCTGGACGCCGAACCATCTCTCCGTGATCCGGGACGCGGCGCGGGAGCCGAGCGTGCAACGCATCTTCGTCAACGCCGCGATCAAGAAAGCGCTGTGCCGGGAAGCCAAGGGCGACCGCAGCTGGCTCTCCAAGGTGCGGCCGATGTACGGCCACGACTATCATTTCCATATCCGCATCAAATGCCCCGCCGGCTCGAGCGATTGCGAAAGCCAGCCCGAGCCATCTGACGGCGAAGGCTGCAGCACGGGCGATCTCGCCTACTGGTTCAAGGATTCGGTGCTTCATCCGAAGCCGCCCGCAGAGCACCGGACGCCAAGCAATAGCGCACCACGGTTCGCTGCGACTGAACCTGATCGCGCGTTTTGCACGATCCGAGGCGCCGCAGATTGCGAAGAAAATATTGATCTGGCCGGTTTGGTCCGGGTGACGCCCTGCGCAAAATGGTTCATATTTTCGGCAACCTGGGCCATTCCCGCCTTTCAGGTTCAACGTCCAAGAACGCCCACCGGAGAATGCCGACATGCATCTCAGAATAGCGACGATGGCCGCACTGCTCACGGGGCTGGTCGGTTTTGCCGGATGCGATGGGTCCGCCGGCGCGACGGAAGGTCAGGATTCTTCGGAAATCCCCTGGCCCACCAAATCGTGGCAGGTTTCCACCCCCGAAGAGCAAGGCATGGATTCGGCCAGCCTTGCCCGACTGATCGAAACCGTGGGCACCTATAAACAGGACAGCCTGACGATCGTCCGGCACGGAAGGATCGTAGCTGAAGCCTATTACGCGCCCTATGTCGCCGGCATCAGCCACGATCTGAGGTCCGTTACCAAGAGCGTCGTCAGCACATTGACCGCCATCGAACTGCAACGTGGTTTGCTCGACAGCGTCGACCATCCTGTCGTGGATTTGTTTCCCGACAAGAAGATTTCCAACGTCGATGACAACAAAAAGGCCATGACGGTTCAGAGCCTGCTCGACATGACCTCGGGGATCGACTGGAAGGAAAAGGCGTATACGCCGGACGAGACCATCATGCGGATGTATCAAAGCCCGGACCGGACCGAGTTCGTGCTGAGCCAGCCGATGTCGAGTGCGCCCGGGAGTCAGTTCTACTACAACAGCGGCAATCCTTATGTCCTGTCCGCGCTGATCACCAAAAAGACCGGACAGAGCGCCTTCGATTTCGCCAAGAAGGAACTGTTCCAACCGCTCGGCATCACCAGTGCGAAGTGGGGTCGCGTCGACGCCCAGGGCGTCACCGATGGCGAAGCCGGGCTTTCCCTGGCGCCTCACGACATGGCGCGCATCGGCTACCTCTACCTTCACAACGGGATCTGGGATGGAAGGCAGATTATCCCGTCATCCTGGGTCGACAAGGTGAAAGAAGGAAAGGTTTCGGCCACCTTTGGCTTTCACTATGCAAACCTGTGGTGGTCGCTGCCCGAAAAGGGAGCCTACATGGCACGCGGCCGGCATTCGCAAATGATTGTGGTGCTTCCGAAACTGGATGTCGTCGCCGTCATGACCGGAATTTTGCGGGATGAGGAATATTATTCGGTTTCCCGGCTGGTCGACGACATCTCCAACTCGGTCAAGTCTGACCAGCCCTTGCCTCCCGATCCTGTCGCGAGATCTTTGCTGGCCGCGTCGCTTCGCCAGGCCGCTACGGAAAAGCCCACCGCTGTGGGCGGCATCCCTGAATTGGCCAAGGCCATATCCGGAAAAACCTATCAGATCGAAGAAAACCCATTGCACGTGAAGTCTTTCACGCTGAATTTCTTCGATATGGATTCCTCTTGGGAAATCACCACTGACACCGGGAAACCGGACCGTCCCACCGAACGATTCTCAGGGCTGATGGGACTGGACGGGATTTTCCGCAAGAGCCCTCCGGCGTATTACGGGATCAATGCCGCCAAAGGGCGCTGGCTCAGCGAGCACAGTTTTGCGATTGAACGCCGAATTCTGGGACACAGCGAAACGCAGGTTTGGACGCTGACATTTGATGGCGACAAGGTGAATGTTGCCTTTGAAAACACGGATGGCACCAAAGCCGATCTGCATGGCGAACTGAAGGATTGACACCTGCCCTGCACCATCGGGTGCCGGGCCGCCTGACGCGATGCAAGGCGATTTCATTCGGCCAAAAAGTACGCTAACGTCCCGCGTCGCGATGCCGTAAGCGCGCGACCCTCCACAGGGCGTCGGCCCGACAATATATTTTCAACATTTGCCAGCAGATGCGTGGCGTTGCCACGCACGGCCTAATATCGTGAGGACCGCCATGCGCATCAGTGCACGCAACCAGATCAAAGGCACCGTCGTCGAAGTGAAGAAGGGCGCGACCACGTCACATGTCCGCGTCGATATCGGCAACGGCCAGATCGTCACCTCCTCGATCACCAACGAGGCGGTCGATGAACTCGGCATCAAGGCCAACGGCGCCGTTACCGTGGTGATAAAAGCGTCCGACGTCATGATCGCGGTGGATTGATCATGCGCCTGCCTTTGCTGATTGCGTTGGTATGGCTCGGGACCGCTCCCGCCTGGGCGGCGGAAGAGCCGAGCGGCTGCGACAAATTCAAATGGGGAATCGACCGCGAGCGCGCGGCGCTGACCGCGCCGGATCGCGTCAAACTTGCTTCGGGCGGTGAACTTGCCGCCCTGCCGTCAACGGCGGTGACGCTCGGTTTACGGGCGCCCGCCGAGGCCAAGCTGCCCTCGCCGCCCGAACGCGCGCCCAAGGAAGGCACTTTTGCGGGGTTTGCCAGCATCAAAGCCGCGCCGAAGGCCGGCATCTACACCATCAGCCTGTCCGCAGGCGGCTGGGTCGACGTGGTGCAGGACGGACATTTCCTCAAACCGAAGGCCTTCAGCGGCGCCACCGATTGCGATGGCATCCGCAAGACCATGAAGTACGAGATCGGCGCCAGCCCGTTCGTGCTGCAGATCAGCGGAACCAAGGAGGATTCGGTGTCGATTGCGATCCTGCCGTCCGAATAGCGCAGAGGATCCTTTTACCAAGCCCCTCATCCTGTTATTGTTTTGACGAGCGATATCCCGATGGACCGTAAGTCCGAAGGGATTGCCGGAACGGCGCTTCCGCCTGTCGCAGCCAAACCCAACCAACGCCTGATTTGCGCGCGCATAGCGCCGCGAACTTGCCCGGAGCGCTCCCGATGCATCGTCTCGCCGGAATTTTCCTATGTTTCACCCTCCTGTTCGGATCGGCCGCCTCGCCTGCGGTAGCGCAGGACAAGAGCCTCACGGTGTTCGCCGCGGCCTCGATGAAGAACGCGCTTGACGACGTCGACGCCGCCTATACGGCGAAGACCGGCATCAAGATCGTTGCAAGTTATGCCGCGAGTTCAGCGCTCGCCAAACAGATCGAACAGGGCGCACCGGCGGATATTTTCGTGTCCGCCGACACCGACTGGATGGACTACGCGACGGCCAAGAAAAACATCAACGAGCCGACCCGGGTCAACCTGCTCGGCAACAGCATCGTGCTGATCGCGCCGAAGGATTCCAGAATCGACACGGTCACGATCGGACCAGGTTTTGACCTCGCAAAACTCGCCGGCGACGGCAAGGTCGCCACCGGCGATGTGAAGGCGGTCCCGGTCGGCAAATACGCCAAGGCGGCGCTGGAAAAGCTCGGCGCATGGCAGGCGGCGGAGCCGAAATTCGCGATGGCGGAGAGCGTGCGCGCCGCGCTGACGCTGGTGGCGCGCGGCGAAGCCGTGCTCGGCATCGTCTATTCAACCGACGCCAAGGTCGAACCCGGCGTGAAAATCGTCGGAACCTTCCCGGCGGATTCCCATCCTCCGATCATCTATCCCGTGGCGGCGACGACGACCGCGAAGCCAGAAGCCGCCGACTATCTCGCCTTCCTGCGTTCATCCGCGGCAAAGACCATCCTTGAGAAATACGGCTTCACGTTTCTGGTCAGCCCGACGACCTGACAGTCGTGTTCGATATCTCGCCAACCGAATGGACGGCGATTCAGCTCTCGCTGCGGGTCGCCGCGGTTGCGACGCTGATCGCAACGCCGTTCGGAATTGGCATCGCGTGGCTGCTGGCGCGGCGCGATTTCCGCGGCAGATCGGCGGTCGACGCGTTGATTCACCTGCCATTGGTGCTGCCGCCGGTGGTCACCGGTTATCTGCTGCTGCTGACATTCGGACGGCGCGGCCTGATCGGCGCCTGGCTCGCGGACCATCTCGGCATCGTGTTCGCGTTTCGCTGGACGGGGGCGGCGCTGGCCTGCGGCGTGATGTCATTTCCGCTGCTGGTGCGGCCGATAAGGCTGTCGATCGAAGCGGTGGACCGAAGGCTGGAGCAGGCGGCGGACACGCTGGGCGCCGCGCCTTGGCGAGTGTTCCTGACCATCACGCTGCCGCTGGCGCTGCCGGGTGTGCTGGCGGGCATGGTACTCGGCTTTGCCAAGGCGATCGGCGAATTCGGCGCGACCATTACCTTCGTGTCGAACATTCCCGGCGAAACCCAGACCATTTCCTCGGCGATCTATTCGCTGATCCAGACCCCGGACGGCGATACCGCGGCGCTGCGGCTGGTGGTCATCTCGATCGTCATTGCGATGAGCGCCCTGATCGCCTCCGAATGGTTCGCGCGGCGCGCCACCAAACGCCTGCACGGGAATTGATCATGCTGCGCGTTGACGTGACCAAACAACTCGGCGAATTCACCCTGCAAGCCTCATTCACCAGTGAAGGCCGGGTCACCGGGCTGTTCGGCGCCTCGGGCGCCGGCAAGACCTCGCTGATCAACATGATCGCCGGATTGCTGCGGCCCGATCGCGGCAGCATTATCATCGACGGCGAGACGCTCGACGATACCGCGGCGCGCGTCCATATCCCGGCGCATCGCCGACGGATCGGATATGTGTTCCAGGATGCGCGGCTGTTTCCGCATCTCGATGTGCGGCAAAATCTCGACTATGGGCGGCGGATGAACCGCCTGGCCGACGATCCCGCGCAGCGCGCGCGCGTCACCGACCTGCTCGATATCGGCAGGCTGCTGGATCGCCGCCCCGGTCAGCTCTCCGGCGGTGAGCGCCAGCGTGTCGCGCTCGGGCGGGCGCTGTTGTCAAAACCGCGATTGCTGCTGCTGGATGAGCCGCTGGGATCGCTGGATGAAGGCCGCAAGGTAGAGATCCTGCCTTATCTCGTACGGCTGCGCGACGAGGCCAATGTGCCGATGGTCTATGTCAGCCACGACGCCGCCGAGATGCGCCAGCTCGCAACGCAGATCGTGATGCTCCGGCATGGGCAAGTGACCGCGTTCGGTGGAGTCAAGGTGTTGTCGGCTCCGGTTTCGCCGGCCTGATATCACCCTGGCCTGACGCACCGACCTGCCCGAACTTGTCGACACGATTGGCCGTCTTGCGCCGCGGCGGAAGCTTCGAAGCTAATCATGCGCCGACGGTCAAGCCTGTGATCGGGTTCACCACTCGGCAAACGCCGGCTGCATCGACGAAAGCGACGCGGAATTGGCTTCCTGCGACGTCTCGCGATGCTGATCGAGTTTCGACATCACCCGGGTGCCGGTGTCAAATCGAACACGATAGACCTGCAAATTCTCCATCACGCGCTGGACGTAGTTTCGCGTTTCGGCAAATGGAATGCGCTCCACCCAATCCACCGCATCGACGTTGGGATCGCGCGGATCGCCGTATTGTTTGACCCATTGCTGGACACGGCCGCGGCCCGCATTATAGCCGGCGAAGGTCATGATGTGGCAGCCGCGATATTCGCGTAGCAGCGCGCCGAGTTCGGCCGCGCCCATCTGCGTGTTGTAGACGGGATCGGAAACCATCTTGTCCCAATCGTAGGTGACGCCGAACCGTTTGGCGGTATCGCGCCCGGCCGCGGGCGTGACCTGCATCAGGCCGACCGCCTTTGCCGGCGACGCGTCGCGCTGGTCGAAGGCGCTTTCGGTCCGGGCTACCGAATAGACCACGCTGCGGTCGATTTCAGGACCGACCGGGCTGTGCTGCGGCACCCCGATGGTGGGAAAGGCGTAGAGGTCCAGCGCCAGGCCGCGGGCGAGCGCCGTCTTCCCGATCTGCAGCATGGCGCGCGCATCGTTGCGCCGCGCGGTCAACTCGCCGAGCGCAGCCAATGCAGCGACGTCGGCACTCTGCTCCGCGAAATCCGTCACGAAATTCAGGACCACGTCGCGCTCGCCAAGCGCATAGAGCATGTCGGCGGCGCGCACCAGTTCGTCCGAAAGCGCAGGGCCGTTACTCGGATCGGGCTGCAGCGGGGGCCGCAGTTCAATTTTTTCAAGGCCGAGTTTTGCGCGCGCCAACTGTCCGTAATAGGCGGTGCCATGGCGGGCGGCAGCTTCGTAGCCGGCGCGCATCTTGTCGTTCTCGCCGGCGGCCTCGGCGGCGCGACCTCGCCAGTAGTTCGCCCTTGCGAGCACGATCGGATTAACCGAGCCATCATCGATATGGGCGAAATGTTCACGCGCCGTTGCTGGATCGTTGAGATAGCGCAGCGCGATCCAGCCGGGCAGAAAATGGAATTCCGCCCGGTAATTTTCATTGGCCGGGAGTGCGGCGTTGCGCACGACCTGATAAGCACCATGGAACTCATGCAAGTCGAGTAGCTTGCGGGCGAGAACCCGCCGCTCGCGCCACCATTCGTCGGTGTCCTGCAGCGGCATGGACTTGGACGGGGCCGCCAGCATCAGACGGGTTGCGTCGGCAAGCTTATTGTGACCCATCATCCAATGAATGCGGCACAAGGTGTAGCCCAAATCCTGGCGGGCCTCGGTTTGAACATCGTCGAGCAACTCGAGCGCCTTGTCAGCGCCGCCCGAGACAGCCGCGCAAGCCTTCACGATCGCGACATCGTCGCTTCCGAGCCGATGCGCGGCGCGCATCGCGCCTGAAAAATCCTTGGCGCCAATGCGCTTGTTCATGCGTGCCCGATGGTCGTCGCGCGTGAGCAGATCGTGGAACACATCGAGCGCGTCGGCTTCAACGCGTTCCGACAGCTCCTCCGAACGCCAGGCCTCGCGAACCTGGTTTTGGGCGCCGTCACGGTCGCCCTCGGCAAGCAGGACCCGCGCGAGCGCAAACCGGCCCCTGGCGGTCGCCGGCTGACCGCCCGTGAAGCTGCGCACCGTCGCGGCATCGCTGCGCTCCTGCCACAAGCGCGCCTCCGCCCGCCGACGCAGCGGGCTGGTGCTCGGCCAGCTCGGATTGTCGGCGATGAAAGCGGCGTAGCGGCCGAAATTCGCTGCACCGTCCGGGTGGCGCAGGATGAGCCATTCGACGAGTTTTTGGGCCGCCGGATCGCCGATGGTTTTTTCGATAGCCGTCGCTTCGCCAGTCTTGGCCTTGCGCACCAGATCGAACGCCTGCTTGACCGCGGCGAGGTCGCCGGTCAGTGGGGAGGCCGCCGCAGCCTGAGGGGGTTTTTCGACAGGCGGCGTCGGCTTATGCCGCGCCGCCGCCTCATGCGCCGCATGCTTGCCTTTCTTGAGCGCGGCGTTGCGGTGATGGCCCCCGGCCGCCGCATCCGCCTTCCTGGCATGCTGAACTTGCTTGTGGCGGGCAAGCGCTACCGCGTCGTTCGAAAACGCGACGAGCATGGCGAAGCTAAACCAAGTCAGCGGCCGAAAGCGTCGGTTCATTCCGTGATCCCCCGCGAGCCCCGTGGCGAAAACCATGAGATCGCACGATCCGTGCGGTTCGAACTGCACGAAGGCTATCACACCGCCTCATCGCAACTGTCACGTTTCGGCAACACACGGGGGAAAACGTGGCGTGAGCCTGAACCGAGCACGTCGCCTGGGTGACCGAGCGGTTGCCATCGGCGTCCAACATGCGCGAGACATCGCTTCTCGGAAGGCGGCAAATCACCAGCCGAATATCCCTTTAAGACCGGCATAAATTGAACCGCTCGCCGTCACGACGATCCCCATCAGCGGACCCAAGGTGAGAAGCAGATCCTGAATAATTCGCGCTCGGCGGCGGAGTTGCTCCTCGCCGACGTGTTGACCAAGCGCCCGTGCCACATTGTAGGCGACAGCGCTCGGTTTTCCGCCACGCGTCATGATCTTCGGGAGCGCCTGGAAGATCAAAAAGCCGATAATGTTACCCGTCACGAAAGCAAGCGCTATGCTCACCGCATATTCAATCGCCTCGCGCCATTCTATCCAGGATGCCGGAACGATCGATACCTTGTCGTTCAACCCGGTCACCGTGAGCATGCAGACTACGGCGATGGTTGCCGTGAGCGCGCCGACCAGGATGGCGCCACGAACACCGACCTTCTCCCGCGCATAAATCGCGAGACCGAACGGTAGCGGAATAACCACCGAGGCTAACCGGAGATAAAGCGGCGTAACATCCAATACAATGGTTACAAGAACATGCGCCGCTACCAGGAGCGCGGTGGGTATGACCAGATAGACCGCCACGTAAGTCAGCGCAGCGCGAAAAGGATGGCGGGTCCAATCAAGTTTGGCACTGACATGATCGAGTTCCCTCCGCAACTGGTCGAGTTCGGAAACGATTTCCTGAACTTCCAGCATCACCGGGCGGGCAACTCGCAGATCACGCGGTCGACGTTGCTTGCCGCGCATGAGACTCGCAAGTTCACGCTTGGCTGCCAACAATTCCTCCCGCACCGCGTGACGCTTTCGAAGAAGATCGTCTCGTTCGTCGATGAGCGAGACCGGCACGGCGATGTCGCGGGCGCATGAACTGCAAACCAACGCAACCGAGGCATTTTCCTGTGTGCAGAATGGACAAATGATCAACATGGCAATTAAGGAGCGACCCGTAAGACGAAGCTCGTGCTGCCGACACGGCCATCCGAATCCTTGATATCGACCCTGACCATGTGATCGCCGACCGGCAGCTCGACATCCGGGATATCGATGCCGGTGGCCTGCACGAAGGATTTGACGCGTGACGTCAAATCGACATTCGGGGTCCTGAGATAGGTAACCTTGACGGAGTCCGGATCGATCTTTGCGCCTCCGAACGATTCGAACTTCAGCTGCAGACGCCTCGGCGAATGAATCTCTTTGCTGCCCTCGATATATTCGACCTTGGGAGCCCGGGTCACTCCCCGCCGGTCGGCCACCACGGCGCCCTTGGGCGGCGGGAGCTTGGCTTCTTCCTCGGTAATCAAAACCTGGGCCGCGTGAGCCGGAATTGCCGCAGACGAAACGACAGCAGCAAATGCAATCAATAGTCCAACATACCAACTTCGCACGACGATCTTCCCCTGCATGAACCGGCAATATTACCGCCCGCCGCCGTCTCCGATGATGGAATACGGCGCCCAAAATAACGGGTGTGCATAGGCAAACTCTGTCTTGCCGTCTGCGCCAACGTAGCCGGGGCCATCAACCAACGCCATCATCGCCTGCCGCAATGCTTCGCCGCGCGTGATCTTGGGATCGTCAGCTTGCCGCTTGAACAGATCGGTTATCAGCTCGCGCGCAGACTGCGAATGAACCGACCAGTTCGTCACCAGCAAAGCGCGAGTTCCGGCATAGAAAAATGCACGGCCCAAACCGGATGCGGCTTCGGCGCCAGCGACCACGCCGGCGCCGGTATTACACGCCGACAGAACGACCCAGTCCGCGTCAAGCTTCAACCCAAGAATTTCCTCCATCGTAAGCAGGCCATCGCCGTCGCTGTCGGCCACAGCCGGAGCCGAGAGCGCCAGCGCCGGCTGCGTCAGGCCGTCGAGCTCGCCCGGCACCAATCCGTGAGTGGCAAACGCGATGATCTTGAATTTCGACAAGTCTGTCGACTTGACGGTTTTCTCGTTGGCGTCCTTGCCGAGATTAAGCACCTTGGCCGGATCGGCTTGCAGTGCGAGCGCGATCGATTTCAGCTCTTCCGCGGTATCCGGAAGCCGCGGCAACTGTGCCAGCTGGGCGCTATCGACGCCATCCAGTTTCGGGCTATTGCGCCGCTTCAACCGCATTCCGCGCGTGACATTGGACGCGTCTGCGACTTGTACCGGCGCGCTTTCTTTCCTGGCTTCCTCCGCCTGCTGCTGACTGAACAACGGATCGCCGAAACCGATCAGCTCCTGACGCGAAGCTGTGCCCTGGGGTAATTTTCGCAGCGTGAGCAGCGCGGATATCGAAGGCACCAGCGTTACCGCA
>WNFB01006312.1_pt1 | contig 10626 bp, 9 predicted proteins | sample 5400501 | NCBI WGS metagenome assembly WNFB01 (sample SAMN13153341, study PRJNA577476) | soil metagenome | isolation source: 200 cm saprolite under Douglas fir tree site 2 hole 1 | place: USA:California | collected 2015-04-18 | reverse complement strand
CCTACCACGGCCCGGGACAGGCGATCGTGTATGCGCTCGTCGATCTCGCGCGGCGCGGCCTGACCGTGCGCGGCATGGTGAGCTTGATCGAGCAGGCGGTGATCGGACTGCTCGGGGCTCACGGCGTGGGAGCCGAGCGCAGGAAAGGCGCTCCGGGCGTATACGCGGACGGCGCGAAGGTCGCGGCGCTCGGGCTTCGGGTGCGGCGCGGCTGCTGCTATCACGGCGTCGCGCTCAACGTGGACATGGATCTCGCGCCCTTCTCTGCGATCGACCCGTGCGGCTACCCGGGCCTCGCGGTCACGCAGACCCGCGCGCATGGAGTCGTCGCAGGCGCCGAGGAAATGGGCGACGAGCTCGCCCGGCGCATCGCCAGGCTGATCGACCAATGACGACCCTCGAAAAAAAGAAGGGACTGGCGAAGACGCGCATTCCGATCGCGCTCGTTCCGGCCGAACGGCTCGCAAAGCCCGGGTGGATCCGCGTGCGCGCCGCATCCCCCGCCTCGCGTTTCCACGAGATCAAGCAAATCCTGCGCGAGAACAATCTTCACACGGTGTGCGAGGAAGCCTCCTGCCCCAACATCGGCGAGTGCTTCGGCAAGGGCACCGCGACCTTTATGATCCTCGGCGATCTGTGCACTCGGCGCTGCCCGTTCTGCGACGTCGCCCACGGGCGGCCGCTCGCGCCCGATCCGCAGGAGGCTGAGCACCTCGCGCAGACGATCGCCGCGCTCGGTCTCGCCTACGTCGTCATCACCAGCGTCGATCGCGACGACTTGAGAGACGGCGGCGCAGGGCACTTCGTCGACTGCATCCGCGCGGTGCGCGGAAAATCGCCCGCGACGCGCATCGAGGTGCTGGTCCCCGACTTCCGCGGGCGCCTGGAGCGCGCGCTCGAGGTGCTCGACCAAGCCCTTCCGGACGTGATGAACCACAACCTCGAGACCGTTCCGCGCCTTTACCGCAAGGCGCGTCCCGGCGGGAACTATCCGCACTCGCTGAAACTTCTCGCGGATTTCAAGGCGCGGCATCCGCACGTTCCGACCAAGTCGGGCCTGATGGTGGGCCTGGGCGAAACGGACGACGAGATACTCCAGGTGATGCGCGACCTGCGCGCGCACAACGTGGACATGCTCACGATCGGCCAGTACCTGCAGCCCTCGCCGCACCACCTGCCGGTGGAGCGCTACGTGCACCCTGACGCCTTCGCGATGTTCGAGCGCGAGGCGCAGGCGCTCGGTTTCACCCACGCCGCTGTCGGCGCCATGGTCCGCTCCTCTTACCACGCCGACCGGCAGGCGCACGCTGCCGGAGTGAACTAGGAGCGTTTCATGGTTCGAATTGTCGGATGGTTCGGCTCACTTCTCGTTCCCGCCACCGTGCTGGCCGCGGGCCTCGCCGATATTTCGAACCGCGACGCCATCAACGGACTGAAAGAAGCGCTAACCCGGGGCTCCCATGCTGCCGTGGCGCGCCTCGGTGTCGACAACGGGTTTTTCAGAAACGACCGCGTCAAGATTCCTCTGCCGCCTTCCCTGAGAAGACTGGAAGCAGTGATACGCTCGATCGGCATGAGCCCGCACGCCGACGAGCTGGTGCTGCGCATGAACCGCGCGGCCGAGGCCGCGGTGCCCGAAGCGAAGACCCTGCTCGTCGATGCGGTAAAGAAAATGAGCGTGCAGGATGCGAAAGGGATCCTCTCGGGCGGCGAGGACGCCGCGACCCGGTACTTCAAGCGCACGACTTCCGAGCCGCTCGCCAGGCGGTTTCAGCCGATCGTCAGGAAAGCGATGGAAAAGGTGAAGCTCGCCGAGAAGTACGACGAGATCGCCGCGAGCGGGGCGAAGCTCGGGCTGGTCAAGGAAGAAGACGCGCAACTGGAGGACTACGTCACGCGCAAAGCGCTCGACGGCTTGTTCTTCACTATCGCCGAGGAAGAGAAAAAGATCCGCCGGGATCCCGCCGGCGCAGCCTCGGCGATACTCAGGAAGGTATTCGGAGCGATCGGGAAATAGACTGCGCCACGGGAAACGAGAATACCTGACACAGTCCTGACACGTCGGTCTTGATTGAGGTCAAGGTTCCGAGGCTTGCAATGTCGCGACAATTCGCACTGCCGTTGCATCTGGGGCCTGTACCCGAGGTGATCGGGCGGCAAGGGGGAGGATATGGGTGCGATAGTCCAGGAAGGGCTGGGCACGAAGCCGGCGGCGTATCGGTGGGTGCAGCTGGCGGTCGGCATCGTCTGCATGGCGATGATCGCGAATCTGCAGTACGGCTGGACGCTGTTTGTAAATCCGATCGACGCCAAGTTCCATTGGGGACGAGCTTCAATCCAGGTGGCGTTTTCGGTATTCGTCTTGCTCGAAACCTGGCTGGTGCCCGTCGAAGGGTATCTGGTCGACCGCTTCGGCCCGCGGCTCGTGGTTCTGGTCGGAGGCATTCTTTGCGGCATCGCGTGGGCCATGAACGCTTATGCGGATTCGCTCATGCTCCTTTATGTCGCGGCGGCGCTGGGCGGCGTCGGTGCAGGGGCGGTGTACGGGACATGCGTCGGCAACGCCCTGAAATGGTTTCCGGACCGGCGTGGATTCGCTGCCGGGCTGACCGCGGGGGGGTTCGGCGCGGGATCGGCCCTCACGATCCTTCCGATATCGGCGATGATCAAATCGAGCGGGTACGAGTCCACTTTTCTGTATTTTGGAATCGGCCAGGGGATCGTGGTCGTGGTGCTGTCCCTGATATTGGCCGCGCCGAAGAAAGGCGAGGCTCCCGAGACCTCGAAGAAACTTCCGCAGACGCGCCGCCAATTCCGGCCGATGGAAGTGCTGAAACAGCCGGTTTTCTGGGTGATGTATGTGATGTTCGTGCTGGTGGGTGCAGGCGGGCTCATGGTCACCGCCCAGCTCGCCCTGATCGCCAAGGACTTCAAGGTCGCCGAGATACCGGTGAGTCTGGTTGGAGTCACGCTGCCAGCGCTTACGTTTGCGCTGGCCATCGACCGGATTCTCAACGGCATCACGCGGCCGTTCTTTGGCTGGGTATCGGACAACATCGGCCGCGAATTGACGATGCTCATCGCTTTCGGGCTTGAGGCGATCGGGATCATGGCCCTGAGCATATACGGACGCGACCCGGTTACGTTCGTGCTGTTGACAGGGTTGGTGTTTTTCGCCTGGGGCGAAATCTACAGCCTGTTTCCCTCGACCTCGGCCGATGCCTTTGGCACCGAGTACGCGGCGACGAACGCAGGGATGCTCTACACGGCGAAGGGAACGGCATCGCTGCTGGTGCCGCTTGGCAATATTCTGGTGACTGCGACCGGCAGCTGGAACACCGTCTTCGTCGTGGCAAGCGTCATGAATGCCGTTGCCGCGCTCATGGCCTGGTTTGTTCTCAGGCCCATGCGACGCAGGTTCATGGAGAAAGCCTCCTAAAACCGCGCCCGCCGCGTGTCCTAGCTGCTAGAAATACACCCGCGTGCGCCCGGGATTGCGCGAAATGTCGTAGAGCGCCGAGCGGGCCACGTTCGCCACCTTGCGAACGCCCGCGTGCGACAGCAGCGTTTCGCTGGCGTAGTCGCTGTCCTCGTCGCATACCAGGCGCAGCTCCACGATCGAGAGCTGCGCGGCGATGGCGCGCCGCAGGATGCGGTCGTTGAAAATCGCGAGCGCCGTGGCGGCCACGCGCTGCTGCGAGGGATCCGTATGTCGCGCAGGAACGAGCGTGCACACGATCGTCGGCACACCCGCCTCCACGGCGGCGCCGATCAGGCAGGCGAACATGTTCTCGAATTCATCGGCGGCCCAGGCAAGCGCGTCCAGGGCACCCCGGATCGATTGCGCGCCACCCTGGAGCAGGCCGCTCGTCTCGATCGCCCAGCCGCCGTCGACGCAGATCCCGATGTGGCTGACTTCCGCCGGGATCGCGCGGACGCGACCCTGCCGCAGCACCTCAGGCGGCTGGAGAACGGTGAGCTTCCAGGGATTGCGCGGCCGCGGCACGAGCGCGTCCTCGGCCTGGCCCTTTCCGAGATCGATGTTTTGCAACGCGTCGCCGAGCAGCACGAGGTGCCGGATGACATCGGGCGAGCTCTGTTCTTCCTGAAGGGAATTCGGTATCACGTCGTCCTCCTCTGTAACGACCGGATGGGTCTTCTTGTGGGCGCTTAGTGCGCCTTCTCCCAATTCTGTCCCGATCCGACGTCCACGACAAGCGGGACCTTGAGTCTCGCTACGCCGCTCATCAGCTCCGGGATCTCGGCCCTTACGCGGCCAAGCTCGCCCTCCGGCGCTTCGAGCACCAGCTCGTCGTGTACCTGCATGATGAGCTTGGTCGAAAGTCTTTCGCGGTCGAGCCACCCCCGTACGGCGATCATCGCGAGCTTGATCAGGTCCGCGGCCGTGCCCTGCATGGGCGCGTTGATCGCGGCGCGCTCGGCCCCGCCGCGGCGCGCGGGATTGGAGCTCTTGATCTCGGGCAACCACAGGCGCCGGCCGAATACGGTCTCGACGTAACCGCGCTCGCGCGCGGTCTTGCGCGTTTCTTCCATGTACCTCGCCACGGCCGGATAGCGCGTGAAGTAGCTCGCGATGTAGGCCTGCGCCGTGGCGCGCTCCAGGCCCAGCTGCTGCGCCAGGCCGAACGCCGACATCCCATAGATCAGCCCGAAGTTGATCACCTTGGCGTAGCGGCGCTCCTCGGGCGTGACGTCCCGGAGCGAGCGTCCGAAAACCTCGGCCGCCGTGGCGCGGTGAATGTCCTCACCCGCCGCGAACGCGCGCAGCAGGTTCTCGTCCCCCGAGATGTGCGCCATGATGCGCAGCTCCACCTGCGAATAGTCGGCGCTCACGATGGCGTGGCCTTTGGGGGCGACGAAGGCTTCGCGGATGCGCCGCCCCTCGGGGGTTCTCACCGGAATGTTCTGCAGGTTGGGGTCGTTCGATGCAAGGCGCCCGGTGACCGCGGTCGCCTGCCCGTAGTTGGTGTGCACCCTGCCGGTGCGCGAATTCACCATCTTGGGCAACTTGTCCGTGTAGGTGGACTTGAGCTTGGAGATTTCCCGGTGGTCGAGGAGGATTTTCGCGAGCGGGTGATCGAGCGCGAGTTTCTCCAGCACGTCCTCGTCGGTCGAGGGCGCACCCGAAGGGGTCTTCTTGATGACGGGCATCCCTTTTTTCTCGAAGAAGATCTCGGCGATTTGCTTTGGCGAACCGAGATTGAAGGGCTGCCCCGCTTCCTTGTGGGCCCTGGCTTCGAGCTCGAGCATTTTCTGTCCCAATTCGTGGCTCATCGCCTCGAGCTGCGCCGCGTCGATCAGGACCCCGTCCCTCTCCATCCTGAAAAGGACTTCGCGCGCAGGCAGCTCGATCGAGCGGTAAACGTAGAGGAGCTTTTCCGCGGCCTCCAGTTTAGGAAGGAGCGCGCGGTGGATCCGAAGCGTGAGATCGGCGTCCTCGGCGGCGTAGGCCGCGGCCCGCGCGACATCGACCTGCTCGAAGGGAATGCGCCCGACGCCCGTGCCCGTCACCTCGTCGTAAGTGAGCGTTTTCAGCCCGAGATGGCGGGAGGCGAGGCTGTCCATGTCGTGGCGCGCGTGGCTCTCCAGCACGTAGGATTCGAGCAGCGTGTCGTGCTCGATGCCCCGCAACGCGATGCCGTGATTGGCAAGCACGTGCTGGTCGTACTTGATGTTCTGGCCGACCTTATTGCGCTTTTCGCTCTCAAGCCATGGTTTCAGGATCGCAAGCGCGCGCTCGACGCCCAATTGGCTCGGCGCGCCCGCATAATTGTGCGCAAGCGGCAGGTACGCCGCGCGGCCCGCGAGCACGCTAAAGGACATGCCAACGAGGCGCGCCTGCATCGGGTCGAGGCTCGTCGTCTCGGTGTCGAAGGCGACGAGCTCGGCCGCTTCAAGATCCTTCAGCCAGCGCGCGAGATCCGCTTCTTCGACGAGCGTCTCGTAGCGGCGCTCTTGCGGGTCCGCACGGACGGGCGCGGGGGGCGTCTCCGGAGACGGGGTTTGCTTGGTATCGCCTGCCGCGTCCTTCGGCCACGACTTGAATCCGAAACGGGAAATCAATTCTGCCAGTCGCTTCTCGTCCCGCGGCCCGAGCTTCAGCTCTTCCACCTTCACGGGCAACTCCAGATCGCATTTCACCGCGAGCAAACCTTGAGCTTTGGGGAGCCAGTCGAGCGCCTTTCTCAAATTCTCGCCCGCGGCGCCGCCGATCTCATCGGCATGCTTCACCACCCCCTCGAGCGACCCGTACTGCTCGAGCCACTTCGCCGCGGTTTTCGGACCGACCTTGTCGACACCCGGCACGTTGTCCACGGCGTCGCCGATAAGCGTCAGATAGTCGAGCATGCGCTCCGGCGGAACGCCGAATTTCGCTTTCACTCCCGCGGGGTCGAGGCGCTCGTTCGACATCGTGTTGACGAGGGTCACGCGGTCGCTGACCAGCTGCGCGAGGTCCTTGTCGCCGGTGGAAATCACGCAGCGCAGACCGCGTTTCTCGGCTTCGCGCGCGAGCGTGCCGATGACGTCGTCCGCCTCGACCCCTTCGATCTGCAGCAGAGGCCAGCCAGAGGCCCGGATGGCGTCGAGAAGCGGCTCGACCTGCGCGCCGAGATCATCTGGCATGGGCGGTCGGTTCGCCTTGTACTGCGCGTACATCTCGTCGCGGAAAGTCTTCCCCCGCGCGTCGAAGACGCATGCAAGATAGTCGGCTTTGTAGTCGGCAAGGAGGCGCCGTAGCATGTTGAGCACGCCGTAGATCGCGCCGGTGGGCTCGCCCGCCGCGTTGCGCAGGTCGGGCAACGCATGGAACGCGCGGTACAGGTACGACGACCCGTCAACCAGCAGCAGCGTTTTTTCCAAGGGAACTTATGAGCGACAAGAGTCGGCGGCAGGCGAGGCCTGGCACCTGTTCTGCATTATGTCAGAACATTGCGCGGCCATCTTTCGAACCACGAATGCGCAGCGGTTCTGATAGACTCGCCGGGAATGGAATTTCGCCCGATGTCGCGCCAAATCCTGGTTCTCGCGCTTCTCGCCGTCTCGCTGCCCCTCGCAGCACAGCAGCCCCCCAAGCTCGAACCGCTCCCCGAGATTCCACCGCCGCCGCCAGGTGTTTCTTCGGAGCAGCCGGGCGAGCCGCCGGTGCGCATCCAGCCAGGCGGGGGCGACCAGGTCGAGGAGCGGCTCATCGACGGTCGGCGCGTGGTGCGCGTCACCACGCCGGCGGGCCAGGAGTATTACCTGATCGAGGACCTGGGTGACGGCCCGGGCTTGAGAAACGAGAGCCTCGATCGCGGCGTGCGGGTGCCGCTCTGGGTGATCCGCCGGTTCTGACGCGGGCGCGGGCGTCGGCGACCGCTCGGGCATCATGTCTGTCTTCACGCGCGTCACCGCCGATGAACTTTCGGCTTGGCTGAAACGCTACGCCATCGGCACGCTGGTCGATCTGCAGGGCATAGCCGCAGGCGTCGAGAACACGAACTACTTCGTCACCACTTCGCACGGGCGCTTCGTGCTCACGCTTTTCGAAAGACTCGCCGCGACGGAACTGCCCTTTTATCTGAACCTCATGGCGCACCTTGCGCGTCACGGCATTCCTTGCCCCGCGCCGATCGCCGACCGCGGCGACAGGTACCTCGGAACCCTGAACGGCAAACCCGCCACTCTGGTCACCTGCCTCCGGGGCGCCCCGGTGAGCTCGCCGCTGCCGCGCCACTGCGAGCAGGTCGGTGCCATCCTCGCCGACATGCATCTTGCGGGAAGAGGCTACAGCGGAAAGCTCGAGAATCCGCGCGGGCCGAGGTGGTGGCGCGAGGCGGCGCGCGAGGTGGCGCCGTTCCTCGACGACGGGCGCCACGAGCTGCTCGCCTCCGAGCTCGGATTCCAGGCGCGCCATCGCGCGCTCGATTTGCCGCGCGGCCCGGTTCACGCCGATCTTTTCCGCGACAACGTGCTGTTCGAGGGAGACCGCATCGGCGGAGTGATCGATTTTTATTTCGCCGGGGTCGACGCGCTCCTGTTCGACGTCGCCGTGACGGTCAACGACTGGTGCGTGGGACCGGCCGGCGAAATCGACCCGGGGCGCGCGAGGGCGCTTGTGGCGGCGTACCGCCGGGCCCGCGAATTCACCCGGGTCGAGCAGGACGCCTGGCCAGTGCTGCTGCGGGCCGCAGCCCTGCGGTTCTGGCTTTCGCGTTTGTACGATTTCTACCTGCCCCGTGCGGGCGAGCTGACCCACGCGCACGACCCGGAGCATTTTCGCCGGGTGCTCGAGACGCACCGCACCCGTCCTTTCCCTCTTGTTTGAAAGCGGCGGCTGGACCACACTGGCGCCGATGAGCACGAGCGGATCTCGAGCCTAGCGATGCGCGTCGTTCCGGCGAGAAACGGCTGGTCCTGGCTCTTGAGAGGCTTTGCGCTTTTCCGCAAGAGCCCGCCGATGTGGCTGTTTCTGGTATTCACGTACTACATCGCCGTGGCGCTTCTCGGCCAGATCCGTTACCTGGGCCCCGCTGCCTCCACCGTGCTGCTGCCGGCGTTTTCAGTCAGCTTTATGGCCATGTGTTCCGTAGTCGAACGCGGAGGCTCGCTGCGTCCGGTGCTGCTCTTCGCGGGATTCGGAAGCAGACCAGCCACGCTGGTCGCGCTGGGGGTCCTTTACCTCATCTCGATCGTGATGGTGCTCGGGGTCGCTTCGTTTGCGGACGCGGGCGCGCTCATGGACTGGGTCCTCTCCGGCCGGGAGCCTTCCGAGCAGGCGTTGCGCGACGGCAGCGTTTCGCGCGCGATGCTGGTGGCGACCTTGGCCGCTACCCCGGTGCTGATGGCCTTCTGGTTTGCGCCCGTGCTCGCGGCATGGAACAGCATCGGCGCCGCGCAATCGCTCTTCTACAGCTTTTTCGCCGTATTGCGGAATTGGCGGGCATTCTTCGTCTATGGGGCCATCCTCGCGCTGGCCGGGGCGGTCTTCCTGGTAGCGGTCACCGTCGCAGCGGTCTTGATGCAGGGAAAGGTAGAGGTGTTGCGCTCCCTTGCACTGATTCTTACTCTGATCTCCCTGCCTACCGTGTTCGCCAGCTTTTACGCGAGCTATCGCGACATCTTCCCGGAGAACGCGGTCCCTGGCGAGCCGCCGTCGAACCGGGAAAAACCGTAGCCGCCGCTGATTCTGCTATCCTTCGCCGCAGCGCAGACGATTCGCCCACGCGGCGCCCCTGGAGACGGGGAGTAAAACTTGATCGACAAACCCTGCGAGCTATGCGACTCTCCGGGCGGGGATCTGCTCTGGCGCGACGGGTTCTGCCGCGTTGTGCTGGTCGACGATCCGGGTTATCCCGGCTTTTGCAGAGTGGTCCTCGAGCGGCACGTGAAGGAGATGACCGACCTTGAGCCCGCCGAGCGCACACGGCTCATGAACACGGTGTTCGCAACCGAGGCCGTCCTCCGCGAGCTCCTCGATCCGGACAAGGTCAACCTTGCGAGCCTCGGCAACGTCACGCAGCATCTGCATTGGCACGTGATTCCGCGCCACCGGCACGATCGCCATTTTCCCCGTCCGATCTGGGCCGAGCCTTCGCACGCGGACGCTCCGCTGCGCCCGGCTCCCGACCGCAGGGCGCTTGCGGCCGCGCTCAGACGGAGATTGGACTGACCCATGCCGAGCTTCGATCCCCCGAGCATCAAGCCGGACGCCGCTCCCGATTTCACGGATTCTTCCGGCTGCGCGAAGTGGTTGAAGGCGCTGCCGCTCATCAACGTCGGCCCATCTCACGTTCGTCTCCTCGGGCAGCTCGATGAGCTGAATGCCTACGCTGTCGCGCCCGCAGAGCGGCTCAAGATCCTGGAGCTCTTGCGCGAGCCGGTGAGCTTCGTGCAAAAGGAACATTCCAAGAAATTTGCGAGCCGCCCCGCCCCGCTCGCCAAGCCGGAGCGGGAAATCCTCGGAAACGTGCACGCCCTCTGGGACGCGCTCTCATACGGATATCAACACTGTCTGAAAGCGGTTGCGGGCGGCGCCTCCGGCCTGAGCGCGGCCCTGATAGGCGAGCGCGTCCTGTGGTGCACCGGGCAGAAGATGGTCGCCTACTATCAAGCCTATCAGGACGTCCGCGAGCGCGAATGGAAGCTGCTGCACGGCGTCTATGCGCTCGTCGAGGATAGGGGCGTGGCTGGAAACGAAGTCGCCCATCCGAACCACAAGAGCAGACAGACGACCTGCACGGAAACCTACGCGCAGGTTCTGCTGATCGATCTCGCCAACCCCGGAAAGCTCACGCCGCGCCAGATCGAGCTCATTTCGCTGTGGCTCGAGCGCTGGACGCCCAAGGTCTCGATCGGGCGCGCGCCCGCAGCCGCCGGCGACGGCGTAGCACCGCTCGTCGTCGATCTTTCGGCTGCTGCCGGCGCCTCGCGCCGCACGCCGGAGGGCGACAGGACCCGTGTTCTCGACATCCACGAGCTGGGGAGCAGCGTGCGCAAGCGCATCGGCCGGCTGCGCAAGGGCGAGACCCCTGCGGCGCTCGGTCTGGGCGAGGACGTGACCGCCCCGCTTGCGGAAAGCCTGCTCACCATGCTCTATCGGCGGTGGTGCGAGGACAAGCAAGG
>WNFB01006311.1_pt1 | contig 10627 bp, 15 predicted proteins | sample 5400501 | NCBI WGS metagenome assembly WNFB01 (sample SAMN13153341, study PRJNA577476) | soil metagenome | isolation source: 200 cm saprolite under Douglas fir tree site 2 hole 1 | place: USA:California | collected 2015-04-18 | reverse complement strand
ATAGATTCTTTGTCGAAACAATGCATCATTCATTGTGCCTGAAGTTGAAAGGATGATGGGGATCTCAGCGAAGCCCAAGATTTCTGTACTTACGCCCGAAGAGCTTCTGGGTCCACTGAACGATGTCGAGAGGAAGTATGCTCCATTGAAGCTATTTGCTTCTGGTCCCATGGAAATCCCGGCTCCAAGGCCGAGGTTGGCCATCATAGGGTCGCGAAAGGCGTCTGGAAAGAGTCTTGACGTCGCCGGTGAGATTGCGAGGACTCTCGTCAAGAAACTAGTTGTGATAGTCAGCGGGTTGGCCGAAGGGATCGATACGGCAGCTCATAGGGCAGCAATTGAAAGTGGCGGAAGGACAATTGCAGTACTTGGTACCCCTTTGGATCAGGTCTATCCTCAGAAGAACATGAAGCTTCAGCAAGAGATCATAAGAAGCCATCTCGCAATATCGCAGTTTCCGATCGGATATCCTATCGAGCCCGGAAACTTTGTCATGCGAAATCGGACCATGGCACTAACCGCGAATGCATCGGTCATAGTTGAAACCGGGGAGACGAGCGGATCGCTTCACGAAGGATGGGAGGCCTTGCGATTGGGCCGGCCCTTGTTCATCTGGACCTCAATAGTCAACAATCGATCGTTGAAATGGCCAGCCGAGATGATTCGTCACGGTGCACTTGAGCTGAAGGACCCCGAGGAGATTCTGCAGGTTCTACCTTCCTCGGAAAAGATTCTCATGAAAATAGCCCGGTAACTCTCAAACGTGCGCATCCACACCCTCGAATTCCCAAACCCTTTTTCATGGGGCCTGATTTTGGCCGGTTCATCACTGCTTTGGCGTCGTTCCTGGGTCGGATTGATCAGACCGGAGCTGGAAACAGGAAGCGGTCAAATTCCGCCACTGTATGAAATTCGAAATCGGGCCTTGCCTGTGAGGCTGTGGGGCCCCACAAGTCCCTCATCGCCTTCGAACCCCAGAGGGCTGCGCCAGTGATTACTCCCGCGTTCCTCCCGGCTTGAATATCGGAGGCCGAATCGCCAACCATGATCACCCTGCTCGGCCGAACCTCCATTCTCTTAAGGACCATCTGGATGCCTTCAGGGTCCGGCTTGTTCCTCGTCACATCCTCCCCCGTCACCACCGCTGCAAAGTAGCGCTTCAGGGTTAGACCCTCCAAAGCTTCACGGATCAGGGTTCTGTTCGGAACCGATGTCACCAAGGCAACCTGCTTGCCGGATTCTCCGAGCCTCTCTAATAGTCCCGGGATTCCTGGGAACACCTCCCACATCTTCAGGTTAGTCTTCAGGCAATCAGTGTAGGCGTCGAGTGCTTGTTCGGAACGATCCCGTGAGAGTTGACGCGTGAGTCTTCGAATCGTATCTGTTTCGTGGAGGCCCCAAGAGATCTGATCAGGGTTCAGGGTCTTACCGAGCAGCCCCTTGGCAACTTCAAGGGTGCAATGAACAACAAGACGGTCTCTGTCCACAATGGTCCCGTCTAGGTCGAAGATTACCCCCTTGATGGGATCAGGGATAGACTCGGGAAACGGCCACTACCCGGAAAGTACCCAAGGCCCAGGCGCGATATGAATATTTTTTGAGGCTACACAATCAGAAACTGGATTCGTAGAGCTCGAAAATTACTATTCGAGAACTGCATGTTTTCCTGGGCTTGCTGCTTCACGCGCGTAGGATTTCCGGATTATCCATCGATCCCGAAAATTGCTGGAAGAGGAGGGGCTTTCCCCCAACCGAAACTGTATCGCAATCATTGCTCGGATTTCCAAGAGCGAGGTTGTCGTGGCGTCAACGCTGGTCTTGCGACTTTTGAGAGATAGTCGATCCTTTCCTCTGCGAACCGTATCGCTCTGTTCTGAGGAATAACCTCGAGCACTCTTGGCCTGTGCTCCTTCCAAACTGAGAGGACATCAGCTGGAAGCTTCGCGCGACCTGCGGGAGTCATCTTCTTCTCTCCCAGCAACTTCCAGGCCCTCGCTATGTTGTAGTCTGACCAGCTAGATCCCTTGCGTCTCGGAGTATATCGTTGGACCTTGCGTTCGGAATCTAGAGGTCTAAACCAGCCATCGATCCATCCGAAACAAAGTGCTTCTTCGATCGCGTCAAGATTCGAGAACGTTCCGGTCCTCGTCTCTCTCTTGAAGAGGATCAGCAAGACCTCCTTCTTCGAAGCATGGTTCCGTTCCAGCCACCTACGCCACGCTTTTCGCGTGGTAAACTGAAGCGCTTTTGATACCCTCTTATCCATGATAGGATAACGCTCCTATCGATCGTCTACATCCGGCGATTTCAAGAATTGTGATCAGGGCTTGTTTTGTTACGAATGATTAGAAGCTCAAGAGGGTCAAGGAGATTGAGATACCGGTGCTGAACCATTTTGCATATTAGAATCTCAAAATATCAGAGTACCAAAAACATGCCTATAGCGCCAGAACACCCGGCCGGAACGTATGCTAAGGAGGCTCCTCTTGAAGGGGTGACTAGGAGTCGAGAACACAAAGAGAAGACACGGCTGGACCCTACGGTCCGGATGGAAACTACATTACGCCACACACAAACAAGACCATCAACACGCTACAACAACTCGAGAGAGAATACGCAAAAACAATCGGACACTACAAACCCATCATCACCATCCTCGACCACCTCACATTCTCACCCCAAACTATCCGCAAGAGCCGTTGAAGCATTGGGAGGACCCTCGAGGCGTTCTCCGAAGATCTCGCTGCGTGAATTTCGGTCAATACGAGGCGCACAGCGCATCATCGCGAGCAAATGAGTAGCGACAGTCAACAGATACCCAATCGACATCCCTCTGCAAGAGATGCCGGTTGGACCGCAGCAGTTGACTGGTTGCCCCTCTCTAATTCAAAAACTCGTTAATGTCCATACTTTCCAGTTGCGAAAAAATGTTCGAATTTACCATTCTCGAAATCGGTGTCTCCACAACCAAGGATGACGCAGTCACACCCACCACAGGCAAGAAGGTGATGAGGCATGCGTCAAAGATAGCCTTTCCCTCTCAATTCGGAGCGACATCAATCGAAGATCTCGACTCCGAGATAATCTCGGTCGAGACAAAACACGACATAGACGTGACGATTCACCCAAATGGTACTATTCATTTTGAGACGATGAATGCCTCAATGAATGCTCTTTCAATGCTGGAAAAGTGGCTTTTCAAGATAGCCATTCTATTCAAGAGGTTCGGCTCTAAGAACCTCTCATTCGACATAATTTTTCATTCACATACAGATATCAAATCAAAAGCTCAATTAACAGAGATTTCTCGCATGTTCAATTCACTCCGAATCAGCTCTCCCCTTAAGCACACTCAGAACATCTCCACTCCGTTATACTTCATGGCCCGTATCAAACCCCACTCCCCCACGGCCTCGATGCTCATTGGTTATCATCCTGAGTTCGTCGATCTATCTTTCAGGCTCAAGCCACTCACGCCCGACAAGTTCAAGAACAAATACCTCATTACCCCCGTCGAAGAACTCATAAGTGCCCTAACTACAGAACTAGGGGATAGTTAATGCTCACAACACCCGACCGTTCTCACTTCCACGATTTTGGCTTGAACGACATCCTTGACATTCCACAGACTCAAAAGCGCACCACACCAAGGACTTCAAGATCCGCCAGGCGCCGGCTAACTCTTAGCCTAATGCACCCACGACCGAGAGTTGAGAGAAAATACGAAGGATTTCATTACTTTGCGGACTGGGACCGGCTTCCTTCAGTTAACACAGATCGTTATTGGCGAAGTGAAAGGCATTTTCTCTTCCCTTCGACAGTAGAGAAGCACTGTTCTCTTTGGAATTCAAAGACAGGAAATCGCGCTCCCATCTACTTCCACCACCTTATTGAACGAGACAATTTCCAAAGCACGCGACTCAAAACTCCTAAAACCAAGGACTGGAAAACGAGAACGGAATTTGCCAAGTCAATCGGTCTCTCCGAGCTTCCTACTCAAACCGATGATTCCTTCAAACAACTCTACGGACTATTCGACAGCGTCATGAAGTTTGACACTGAACACGATTCAGTGCAAACCATTAGACGCATTCGTCGAGGATAACCCGAGTGCCGATAAGAGTTTACTTCGATACAAACATTTGGATCTCCGCCATGGACTCGGAAGATCCAAAAAATGATGCGGCGAAAAACCAATTCGAACATGTCCGGCTGGGCAAGCACACACTCGTCATTTCGAAATGGGTCTTTCTAGAGATAATGAAATTCCTAATCGACAAAGTAGCGGATAGCAATGGTCACGTGTCGGACAGCCAAATAATCAGCGGGATTCAATGGGGTATTAGCAATGGCGCTCGAATCATAAGCATGAGCTTGGGCCGTGTCGCCAATGGGTCCACCCAAGCCAATTGCGACGCGTACAGCTCGGCTATGACCACTGCCGTGAATAACGCTGTCAATTATTATGGTATAACGGTCGTTGCAGCTGCAGGTAATAATGATGCTCCCGGAATAATCGATAGTCCTGCGTGTATTTCTAACACTATTGCTGTTGGTGCCGTTGACGGAAACGACAATCTAGCATGGTATTCGAACACTGGTCCTGCAATGGCAGATCATGGAGTTGTCGCTCCAGGTTGTGGTCCGGGATGTAATGTCGGGAACCCGGCAACCTGGCTCTTTTCTGCTTGGCCTGCGGGTCTAAACAATTGCAATCATCAAGTATCTAATGGTGGATATGACTGGTGTACGGGGACCTCGATGGCGACTCCCGTTGTTTCCGGAACGGTGGCTTTGCTCCTCGGTAGATTTCCCAGCCTGACTCCTGCGAACGTGAAACAGATTCTCTATGCAACTTCTAACTGCGTCGGTGGAGGAGGGTGTCCGAACAATAATTTTGGCCATGGAAGAGTGAACGCCCTTAACGCAATCAATGCTCTCAATCCGATCAACAATGGATTCACAATGTCTGTTAATCCCGCAAGCACTTCGTTTTACTGCTCGAACACCTTGTGCGATCCACAGCAGAGGGTGACGCTTACGGTCAGTCTCGCAGGCGGAGTGCCAGGAGTTGCAACGCTGACCTATACAGGACCAGGAGGGAGCTGGAATCCCGCTGTATCTGGACCCTCATCGGTGTTCGTTCCTCCCCCAGGTAGCACGAACAGCGTAGCTTTGTTGGCGGGTCCAGTGACATGCTGTCCCGGAGGAACGTGGGTTTGGACTATTGCCGGGGGAACTCCACAGACAACTGAGACAATGAGCGTCATAACATGTCCTAGGCTACCTTGCCCAACAATCGTTGTTAACTCTGGCACGATCTCCCAAGAGTTGGCTCCAGATCGAAAGGTAATCTGAGCACCCAATGCCGAACATGAAATAATTCCATTCCGGGCAATACTCAAATATGCGCGACCGTTAATAATTTGCATTGGACGTTGGAGCTGTCTACGGGCACTCTTCGAAGAATCCGGATCCCTCTAATTCTTGCGGTTGTCCTATCCGCGACGATAGGCGCAGCAGCTTATGCCTATGCGTACAACTCAGCACCTAGGAGCCTCCCGTTTTACACTCTCTCTTACGGGTATGGCGCCCCTTTTTACGGCACAACCATCTACTTGGTAATCAACAATCAGCTTTCACTTGCTTCGGTATGGAACTCTACTAATGCTTGCAGTTCTAATCAGTCTCCGTGCACACCACCTCAGCTCGATATGAATCAACGAACTGTAATAGCAGTCTTCTTTGGATTGAAGGGCTCAAGCGGATATGCAATTAACATTACACAAGTCACATCTAACGACTCCGGAGTCACGGTTAACGTGCTTATGACGGTTCCAGGAAACAAGTGTAGCGAATTAGCCATCTTGACCGCGCCATTTCACATGATTGACATTGCAAAGGTCAATGTGTCTATCTCCTTCACGAATAGAGTCCAAACAACAAACTGTTGACCGGGTTCGCTGTATAGCCTCCGTTCATTTGGTTGGGACTCATCCCAAAATTCAACCGCCTTCCGATAACTGGAAGGCAGCGGATGAGAGGGCTGCTGTTAGGGTCTTCTGATGTTGGTTACTCGAAGCTTGAACTGGAGCGTCTTACCCGCCATAGGATGATTCCCGCTCCTCCCGTAAGCCTTCTCGGGTGGAATAACGATCTCCTTCTCCTCATTCACCTTCATACCCATCAACGCCTCATCAAAACCCTGAATCACCTTACCGGTTCCTAGAATCACCATCAAGGGGTGGTAGTCGCGGGCTGCATTGTAGAGTCCCGCGCTCTTGGCTTCTTTTTCCATTGACGTGTCGAATATCTTTCCGCCAGGGAATTTTCCGATGTAGTGGACTGAGACAGTGTCTCCCTTCTGTGCTTTCAGTTCTATGCTCATAATTCGTCGCCCTAGCGAGTCCATTCTGGGTCTAAAAATAGGTGACGGTTGGCGATTCCGTTAACTCTGTGTAGGATGAGGAGTGCTGTTAACTTTTCGTCGCGTAGGCTTTTCAAGGTACAAGTTGCGTAATCAAGAACATTCCGCTTAAATGCAAGGTCGAGTAATTTAGAGTCATGTTCAGCCGGCGTGTGAAGAAGGTTATTGCGGGAATCCTAGTCTTCATCGGGCTCGGTTCGGTCGTTGTTTCTTTTGTGGATACTCCAGTAACTATCTGTTCAGGACTAAACGGCGTTAATACTTGCGCACCTCCCAACTATAGTTCCCTAGCCGTCTATCTTGCGATAAGCGGTGCTTTCCTTGTCGGAGGAATGTATATTCTAGCAACGCTGCGCAAAGGCGGAAAAGCCCTCCCACTGGGAACCCATGGGACTCAGGCAGTCTGATCCAAGCGAAATACCTCTCGACTAGACCTGCCTAGTGTTGCGATCACACCCTAGGTAGCCATCTCTGGCTGCGCCTCTTAGTCATCCTTCTAGTCGGAATGGTACGGTATCTCTATAGGCATGGAAAGTGCGTAGGATGGCTCGACGCACGAGTTTCCCCAAAGACCTAAATCGACTAGCGACTTATCCGACGACTGTTAACCGGCTCTCCGGTCAGTTGAGCAGTTTACAGAACCCCGGTGAACTCAATTGCTTGAAGATCGTTCTTGGCCTTTCGACTTAATTTATACGGAACCTAGGAGGCGTTTCTGGGTATGATGGCCGAGAAGCAGACCCCGAAAGCTCGCTTCTCCACAAAGCTCCCGAATGGAGACTTTCTAGGAATCACCATATGGCCAGGAAAGTCTGAACCGTCCGCTGAAGTCGTCACGGTTCAGATTCGTCATCCATCCGGCGATGGTTGGGAGACTACGGCTCGAATAGCACTCTATCGAACACCGGACGGAAAATACTCCCTACTTCCGGAGAAGCCGGTAACAAAGCCTTCAGAGAAGGCCGAAGCAGTGTCAGTAGCTGCCTCAGATGGAGACTAGGAAAGTGGCGACGAGCGAGATCATGTTGGAAGAGACCCCATACCTGAATCTCACTACGAGAGGCAGGAAGACCGGGCTGAAACACGACATCGAGCTCTGGTTCGCATTTGAAGACGGAAAATTGTACTTCCTCGCACACGAATCTTCTCACTGGTGGAAGAACGTCGTCAAGACTCCCAGAGTCGAAGTGGAAGTCTCAGAGATTCTTTTCGAAGGAACGGGCACACTAGTCCCGGAAAAGCTCGAACACACTTTCGAATTGTTCCGACGCAAATACGGGAAGGAGCAGGTAGAAAGATGGTACGGTGGCGAGAGGTCGAAGAGGAAAGCGGTCGAGATTCTGCTCGGACGGGTGCTTGGAAAGAAGCCGAGCGGCAAGAGCAGCCCACTAGAGATAGCCATATAGCAAATCGACGTTCCGCCTCTAGGTTAGACAAGGTATGGCGTACGGTCTAGCTGAGGGATTCAGAAAGACAGCCATCCGGCTCGGAGGGAAGAAAAAGAACAGGGCGGTTGTCATCGCAACTTTCGGCAACCATTTCACGTTGAACGATGCGCTCGAAAAGTTCCGGAAGGAAGGGCTAACTTTCGAGACGGAGAAGGGCCACATCGTCAAGATCTTCCTCGATAAGAATACGAAAGAGAGAGCAGAACAGGTCCGGAGTATCATTAGGGAAAACTTCGGCTACGTTGAGCCTCTTTAGACGCTTAGCATAATCATCTAAGGCACTCCGGTTCGACATTTCTGAACGGAATGAAGACTCCGAAATTCGTTGAAGTATCGTTCGACGTAGACAAGACCCTCTACCGTCAGCCTGCGCTTACTCAGGCGGCTCGGGGTTTAGGGATCGGCAAGAAGTGGGACGCGATCGACGAGATGTATCATCGGAAACGGATAACCCTCAGACAGGCCCTCTTGCAACAGTTTCAGCTTCTCGTCGGGATGAAACTCGTAGACGTTCTAGCTGAAGTCTCTAAGGTCCCGATGATGCGGAACATCCGCGAAACCGTTGACAAGCTATTGGGCCTCGGACTCTCAGTGATCCTCTGCACCGACAATCCGGACTTTCTCTGTCAGTATCTTGTAGAACAATTTGGATTCCGCGGGTTTGTCTCGTCGAAGGTGGCAGTCAAGAACGGCCTAGTCACCGACGACATCGAGCCTCTACCTGACAAGAGGCTTGGCATCAGAAAGTATTGCGCTTGGATGAGCATTCCGCTGAGCAAGACTGTTCATGTGGGAGATGGGCTGAACGATGTTCCCGTCTTTCGAGTAGTCGGCTATTCCATCGCCTTGAACACTAACTTGGAGAAGGTGAGAAGAGCTGCCTCTCATCGAATGGAGACCGATGACCTTCTCGACGTGTACAAGCATATTCAATCGGAAATGTCGAATGCTAGGTCAGTAAATTAGTCGGCTGCTGAACGCGAGCCTTTTCTTGTCTTTCAAGAACGCGCATTCTTGCAGCCCCATCTTTCTGCCGAGATTGAGGGCCAGGTGTTGAACACAGAACATGACTTGCAGAGTTGCGAGAATAGGATCGCGTATCCCACTCTTCAACAGATATGAGTGGAAACCACTCTTCGAGAGAACTCGAAACACTTCACTCGTCTTCTGGTCCGAACTTGGAGCCAGGAATAGAAGATTGTCAGATTTCTCTTGTAGTGAGAAAAGCTGTGAATGCCCAAGTTGCTCCGTATGTTGGTAATGGGCCGGCAGTCCTAAAACCTCATGGATCTTGAAAGCTGCATACATTGCGAGAGAGTAGCCCGTCCCGGATCCGACGAACAGGAATCCTCCGCGAGGATGGACCCACAAAGGTCGAGCCCAGTCAGCCCCTCGTTTTTCCATAATACGTAGAGAATCGAGTTTTGGTAATTGCCGGATCAGTGAAGCAACTGCAAGGAGAGCGGCTGAGAAGCTCGCGGTTCCGGACGTAAGGACTCCCCGGCTTCTATATCGTAACTGAATCACATCGTCGCATTCTTTCGCGAGCGGGCTCTTCGGGTTCGCGGTTATTGCGACACGCTTCTTGGCTACCTCTTTGACTTTCCTGGCGAGCTGTCCGTTCGTTTTGGTCTTGCCGCTAACTGAGGTTATGAAGACGGTCTTGTTCCTAGTTACTTGCGGGTAGAGCTGGAGCTCGAAAGGGTCCGCTGCAAACGCCTGCATCCCGGACAAGTAGTGGGCGAAGAGTGAACTCGCGAAGGAGTCTCCGGACCCGCTGAAAATCATGCGGGAAGGGTCAAGATGGCGAAACCTGTCATACTTTCCGAGTTCGCTTGCAAATGCTGGAAGATCCTCGATTTGATTATGGATTTCCTCTTCCATTGCCTCTAGAGAGGAGGTCCTAATCAGCCGTCTCAGCTGATTCTTGCCTATAGATGCCACCCGAGTAGGTCCATTTCTTTCCGCATTGTTTGCATTGGAGGTTGAATCCGGTCCGCCACCCGTCCGGGCTTCGTATCTCGCCGGTTATGGCGAGTTCTCCGCGGCACGAGCAGCGTGGGACAGTCCTTGACAAGATATTATCGATCGCTCAGCGTCCGGAATAAATGCAATTGGTGGTCCGAGGCGTCCCTTTCGGAATTCGAGCAGAATTCGCGGCGGGTTTTCAGTTATTCTTATATGCCTTGCCCCTGTCATACATACAGTATAGGTATTCGAATGGTCCGTTTGGATATTCGAAAACTTGAGAGCGTGAAGTAAAAACGTCGTATAAGGTCATGGTGGCCTTCGGCGAGCAGACCTACACTCTTCTTACTGAGGAGGCTCGTGCTCGAGGAATAACAATCCAGGAACTTCTTCGCGCGGTCGTTATACCTGATTGGTTCAAGGCCAAGTATGAGCCCGTTCCACGGCAAAGTCCGATCATCGAGCGGAGGACGAGAGAGGAGGAGCCTGTATTGCCCACCTCGTTCTCAAACAAGCTCAGATACTAGACTCAAGCCACCCGAACTCCTCTTTTTCATTCGATCAAGAGGCCGTACAGGTCCCAAAAACATCACCGAGGGTTTAAGATGCATGCAGGCTCTGTAAACCGCGGGCCTGGGTGCTGTGACGCCGCCTGAGCCTAAGGTCAAAGTCGCCCCTCAAAGCGTTTTCTACGCCTTGCACACTCGTGACGGGACTTGCGCATCGGGTTGCGGGGTTTCTCAAACCGGCGTCGCCGAAATAGTTTTCGGGGTCGAAATTGTCG
>WNFB01006559.1_pt1 | contig 10629 bp, 11 predicted proteins | sample 5400501 | NCBI WGS metagenome assembly WNFB01 (sample SAMN13153341, study PRJNA577476) | soil metagenome | isolation source: 200 cm saprolite under Douglas fir tree site 2 hole 1 | place: USA:California | collected 2015-04-18 | reverse complement strand
AGCACCCGCCGGGCCGGTCTTGAACTTGATATGCCGGCGGACGATACGCAGTCTCATCGTCGCGAGGCGTCGCAACCGCGAGCCGTAGAACTCGCCCATCTGGACCGGCTCGTACGAGGCCCCCGGCTCATAGGCAGCGAGCAGCCGGCTGAGTGGGCCGGCCACATCGTTAGGATCGGTGGAGCGCGGAAATTTAGGGTGGCGCGGCCGGCGTCTTTTTCATTCACCCAGTAGTGAGGCGACCAGGCGAGAAATTCCGAGACGAAGAAAGTTACACGGGGGTTGGTCCGTACGGCGTCGAAAGTCGGATCGGCCTGGACGCAGTGGAGCTCGATGATGTCACCGGTCTTCACAAACGGCAGGATGCTCACTTGCGGATATCCGTCGGTAGTGCCAGCGATCAACGTCCCATGCCGCATCTCAGCCACGAATCGATCGGCCGCCGCCTGGTCGGGTGGATAGTTGGAGCTTGCAAACACATTGCTAGTCTGCAGCGTCAGACCTCGGGGTCGATCTCGACGGACTCAGCGCCCTCGGGCGGCTGACCAGTTTTCGCGCAGCTTCTTGCCCGCCACATAGCGGATAGACCGGCCGCCGCCCTCCTGGTCGAGCCACCCATCGCGACGGAGGCGCTGGAGGTCTTGCGTTGCGGTCGGGCCGGCGATGTCCGCCTCGCGGCGATAGTCCGTATTCATGATCGGCAACCCGAGCAACGCCTGGTCGAGCGCAATCACCAATCGCTCGGGGAAGCGCTGCTCACGCGCGAGCTGCTCGCAGAAATCGTGGCGGGCATACGCGATCTCCAACCACTGCCGCCGCTCCGCCGCCTCAAACACGTGCGCCTCGATGCAGAACTCAACCCATGGCGACGCATCTCGACCTGGTTCGAAGGTCAGACCCTGAACCTTCTCCAGCACAGCGTAGTACTCGCGCGTGTGCCGCCCCAAATATGGCTCGATGGACACCAGCTCGGGACGAAGGAGACCTTCTTTCGCCAGCACCAATGATTGGACGACCCGCGCCAGCCGGCCGTTTCCATCGCGAAACGGGTGGATCGACACCAGGTTGAGATGCGCCATCGCGGCGCGAACCACGGGGTGACGGGTCAGATCGCCAGAGCCCAACCACTTGGCGCCTTCGTTGACGAGCGCCGGCACCTCGTTCGCCGCCGGTGGTCGGTAGGGATCTCGGCCTAGCCCACGAGTCACGATCACCGTCCCATCTCGGAATTGTCCTGGGCCGGCTTGCGGTTGGGGGTGGCAGACCAGGAAGTGCAGATCGAGGATGGTCTGCGCGGACCATTGAAATCGCCGGTCGTCGGCAAGCACGTTGACCCGATCCATCGCTTGCGCATACGCCGAGATGATTCGCTGTGTCTCCTCGGACGTGCCTGATGGATGCCTTCCGGCGAGGATTTCGACCGTATCCTCGATGCTTGCGCCATAACCTTCGATGGACGTCGAACCGACGGTAGCTTCCGCCGTGGCGAGCCGGCGGAGCGCTCCCGTCCACGGCTGCGCGGAGTCGCCCAGGTTGTGTGCCAGGTAGCGACGCAATACATCAAGCTCGTCGAGGCGACGCATCAGGCCGGGCGACTTGGGCGGCGTGGCGAAGATCGGCATGGGGAGGAGTATAGGCGAATAATAGATTATTCGCTTATTCACCAGAGGCCGAGATGGCGGGCAACCTAGGCGCGAATCAACTCGTCGTATTCGGGGAAATAGCGCTGGATCGTCGCAAGGTCAAATGTCTTGAGGATCGAGCCGGGGGGTTCGCGCTCCAAGAGAAAGTCGAAACTTCGAAGGACCAGGTCCTGGATCTCCCCGATCCCGGTGCCACCGGCCCAGCGCTCAGCGTCGGCTCTATTCACGGTCACGGTGTGCGTGCTTCGGTCGCCGCCTCGCTCGACCGTGACCAGGCACTTCCAGCCGTCGCCCCAAGGCTCCGCTCGCACAGTCACCATCGCCATTCCAGCTAGGATGCCGGAACAGATGAGCGAGCAGCCGGGAAGAGTCGAAGGGATATTTCTTGCCGATACGCATGGCAGCCGACCTCGTGCTGTGGCGATCGCTGCCGCGCACGCCGGACGAGGGCTCGAAGGCGACCGTCATTTCGATGATGGAGATTCGTGCCACATCTCATTGATCGAAGCCGAGGCGATCGACAATATGCGGGCCGAGCACGGGATCGATCTACCGCCCGGCGACGCCCGACGGCAGCTCGTTGTCCGCGGAGTCGACCTCGGAGATTTCATTGGCCGCCGCTTCCTGGTTGGCGACGTTGAATGCGAAGGTGAGGAACGCTGCGAGCCGTGCAATCACCTGGCGGGTTTGGTCCAGACGCCTGTGGTACTTCGTGGGCTGCTACACAGCGGACTGCGGGCCAGCATTATCAGGGGCGGCACCATCCGCACCGGCGACACGTTGCAGCTCGCCGCGGTCAGGTCAGGAGAACTCAAGCCAGCGCAGTGACGCCAATCGCAAGCTATTGCTTGCGGCGTGCTGCCGGCGCCAACCTAACTTTGCTGGGAGACGGCGTCGTCGATCCAATGGCGAGCGACTTCGTGAAGCGGCGAGTAAGCCTCCCATGTGGAACGAGCCCACCGCTTAAGTGCAGCCTGGCCCGCTGCACCCGCAATATCGGCAACGGTCAGCTTGCCCCGATTCTTTGGGATGTCCGGCTTGTTGAGCGGCACCGATCCATTCAGCCATCGCTGCAGAGCTCGCAGGCCCGCCTCGCTCCCGCCCCTCTCAACCGCCCAGCACAGCCCGGTGAGATGGGCGGCGAGCGACTTCGCTGACACGCAGTACCGATCGGGGTGCTGAACGCTGTAGATGTCGATCGTCAACCGGGTGGAACCGTAGTCGCGCGCAAGCTCAGACGCCTCGCGGAGGCGAAACTGATCAAAGAGCGCCTGGCATCCGTCTGTGCCGCCGGCGATCTCCAAACCGCAACCGGCGCATGTGTCCAGGCTGATCGCGTCGACGAACGATACACTCGCGGCGCCGTGACCGGCTTGCCTGTTCTGGTCGTGACCATGTCGGTTGCTTTGGCGGTGCCGATCGGCGGCGTCATCTTTATCGCGGTAGCGCTGCGCCGGCGGGCGCCGCTGCTGCGCGCGCGACAGCAGGCGATCGCGGCCTTGTGCTCACGGCGCGGCCTGGTGCTCGGGGCGCTGCCCAGCGATTTCGCGATGCTCGGCAACATCGACCATCGCTTGCTCACGAATTCGTACGCTTCGCCCGACCACGCGGTCGCGGTCGCCGACTACATGCGTCCTGCCGGCAAGCACACGCAGTTCTTCACGCTGCTGGCCCTCACCGTCACCGGATTGGACGTCCCGTATGTGTCTGTAACCCGTCGGGAGCTGGGCACCATCGTGGTCGGGGGCCCGCCTACGCTGGAGCTCGAGTCCATCGACTTCGACAAGCGGTTCATCGTCAGGGCAAAGGACCGCCGGTGCGCGGTGATGCTGCTCGACCCGAGCGTCATGCAGCTGCTGCTCGACTGCGCGGATGTGAACTTCGACATGGTCGGCGATAAAGTCCTGACCTACATCAACCGAGCCGCTGAGCCAGCCCACCGGCCGAGCGAGCCGGTCGAGTTCGAGATGGTGTTCAAGTTCTGGGATGGCTTTGTCTCGCGAGTGCCGGAGCTCCTTCGCAGCGAGTACGGAGCGACGAAATGAGCAGCTGAGGCCGCCGGCTTCAACGATTGACGGCCACGCCGCGGCGTGATATTGGTCGTATGTCGTTTCGCGGGTTTGATGGGGGAGTGTTTGTGATGAATCGCTTGCTCTTGATCTTGGCCATCCTGATCGTGGCAATTGGAATTCCAGGGAGTGCTCTTGCGGGCGGACTGGTGCCGGGCGTGGTGCAGAACTATGCCAACCTCAACGGCCACTGCCCGAATCCCGAGGGCATCGCGATCGACCCGGTTGGCAACGTATATGCGACTTCGGCACCGCGGATCTTCGGCGGCACCGGTCCCAGCAACATCTGTGTCATCAGCACGACCGGCGCGATACGCGAGATACCGATCGCTCCCGGGCCCGCCGGTGTCACCAACACACTTGGGGCGCTGTTTGAGCCTGGCCAGGGCCTCTACGTAGTCGACTACGCCAACGGGGTCGCTGGCAACGGCCGGCTGCTCAAGGTCGATCCTGGGTCGGGCCAGATCACGGTTCTCGCCCTCGGTTTCGCCGCCGCCAACGGCATCGCGCAGGATCGCCACCGCAACCTCTTCGTCTCGGATTCGTTTGCGGGAACCATCACGAGGGTCGCACCCGACGGCTCCGTCAGCACCTGGAGCGCGGATCCGCTGCTTTTGCCCGCACCGGAATTTCCCTTCGGAGCCAACGGGCTCACGTTCGACCGCGACCAGAAATTCCTGTACATCGCCAACACGTCGACGCGGCGCATCATCCGGATCCCGGTCCTTGCGGAGGGCAGTGCAGGCAGTGCCGAGGTCTTTGCGGATGGCACCACGCTGAATGCCAGGGAAGGCACGACTGACGCGCTGGTCAGGGCGGACGGGATCATGTTCGACGTCGCCGGCAATCTGTATGTCTGCGCCAACCTGAGCAACGAGATCCAGGTGCTTTCTGCAGACGGGAGCGCGATCATCCACCGATATATGGGGAACGGAGCCAACGCATTCGACTTCGACGCCAGCCTTGTCTTCAAGGGGCAGTCGCTCTACATCAGCAACCTGTCTTTGTTCGACGGCGGAGCTAACTCCAAGGTTTCGGTGATGGGGGTTCCGCTCCCGGGCCTGCCGCTGCGTCCATAGCGGGAGTCCCGCCGGCCGGTGCGTGAGGCCTAAGCGTTCTTCCGGATGGCTGCTGCCGCGGCCTCGAGCTTGGTGGCGATGCTTCTGGCCTGCGCTGAGGTGACGCCGCGGCCAGACGTCACGCTTTTCTCGAGGGTGTCACCGATGCCTGTAAACAGCTTGGCGACCTTGGCCAGCTCGGGATGCGGCTTGTTGCCTTCCGGTCTTTCCCCGACGCGCTGAAGCAGCACCGCGATCCGGCGGAGCTGTCCCTCGATGTTGAACAGGTCCTTCCTGACCGTCATTGGAACTGGCACGGGCGGAATCTATCACGTCCCTGAGTTACTGTCATGCCTGCCATGGCCGCCCTGCCTGAAGGGATCGTTGCCTTCCTGCTCACCGATCTGGAGGGTTCCACGCGGTTGTGGGAGGACCGGCCCGGCGCGATGCGCAAGGCGATGGTCCTGCACGACGCGATCGTAGGCCGGGCGGTCGAGCGTCACGGTGGCGCCCTGGTCGAGACGGGCCGCGAGGGAGACAGCGTCCTGGCCGTCTTCCGCAAGACGGCTGGGGCTGCGGCATGCGCTCTCGAGATCCAGCGCGAGATCGCGGCGGCGACCTGGCCCCAGGGGGTGAAGCTTCAGCTGCGGGTCGCCATCCACGCGGGCGAGGCCCAGCTTCGAGGGGGCCACTACTTCGGCCAGGCCCTCAATCGCTGCGCTCGCATGCTCGCCACGAGCCATGGCGGCCAGATCGTGCTGAGCAAGGCGGCGCACGAGCTCGTCGTGGACGAGCTGCCGGCCGGCTCTGAGCTATGGGATCTCGGGCTACACCGCCTCAAGGACCTCAAGCGCCCCGAACAGATCTTCCAGCTGGTCGATCTTCACCATCCCGCTCGGTTTCCGCCCATACGGTCCTTGCCGCGGCATCTCTCCAACCTGCCGATCCAGCTGACGACTTTCGTCGGCCGCCAGGACGAGCTCCGAAAGCTCAAGCACATGCAGCCGGGGACCAGATTGCTGACGCTCGTCGGTCCAGGTGGCTGCGGCAAGACGCGCCTTGCCGAGGAGCTGGCCGGCGAGCTGATCGGAGGACATCCTGACGGCGTCTGGTTCGTCGACCTGGCGCCTGTCGTCGACGAAGGCCTCCTGCCGCGGGCCGTTGTCGCCGGCCTGGAGCTGCAGGAGCAGGCCGGGCGGGCCCCTCTGGAAACGGTGGTCGAGCACTGCCGCGACAAGAAGCTCCTGCTCCTGCTCGACAACTGCGAGCACCTGATCGCGGCCTCCGCGCAGCTTGCCCTTTATCTCCTCAGTGATTGCCCCGACCTGCACCTGGTCGTCACCAGCCGGGAACCGCTCAAAGTTCCCGGCGAGACGGTGTGGCGGGTGCCTCCGCTGTCGGTGCCGGAGGCGACCCGCTTGTTCCTGGATCGCGCCCACGCCAGCGCGCCTGACTTCGTGCTGGCCGGCTCTGGTGTCACGACGGTGACGCGAATCTGCGAGCGCCTCGACGGGATTCCTCTCGCGATGGAGCTGGCCGCGGCCCGGGTTCCGATGATGACGGTGGACGAGATCCTCGAACGCCTCGAGAGCGGTCTCGCCTTCCTGGCCGGCGGCAGCCGCACGGCATCGACCCGCCAGAAGACGCTGCGGGCGACGATCGACTGGAGCCACGACCTGCTGGAGGTCCCGGAACAGGTGCTGTTTCGGCGATCTGCCGTCTTCGCCGGCTACTTCTCCCTGCCCGCCTGCGAGCAGGTGTGCACCGACCCGGGCCTGCCATCTGGAGACGTTGTCGACCTCGTCGGTCAGCTCGTTTCGAAATCGTTGGTGCTGGCGGTCGACGGCCGCTACCGCTGCCTCGACACCATTCGGGACTACGCGCTCGATCGGCTCCGGGCCGCCGACGAGGTCGAGCGCACGCAATCGCGTCACGCCGCCTTCTACCTGCAGCTGGCCGCGTCGCGGCAGCCCGGCCAGCTGGCCGCCTGGCTCAACCGGCTCGAAGATGACCACGACAACCTGCTCGCGGCCCTGCGCTGGTCGGCCGGCTCGGATGTCGAGATGGGCTTGAGGCTGGCAAACGCGCTCTACGCCTTCTGGCTCCTGCGCGGCCACATCGCGGAGGCCCGCCAGTTTCTCGAGCAGATGCTGGGCCGCGTTCCTGAAGCCAGCCCACTGCTCCGGTCAGGACTCCTGGACGCCGGCACGTTCGCATATGTAGCCGGTGACTTCGACATGTCGGAGAGCCGTATTCGGGATGGACTCGAACGTGCCGAGAAAGCGGGGGACCGCAGCGGCGTGGCGCGCGCCCTCTTTCTCTCAGGGTTGCTCGACAGCGCACGACAGCGGCTCGATGCCGCACAGACATCTCTGCTCGAGGCGCTGCGTCTCAGCCAGGAGGATGGCAACGCGCAGCAAGAGGGCGAGGTCCTGCACCAGCTGGCAATGGTCGCGAGCCAACGCTCCAATGCCGCCGAAGCGGAGTCTCTGTTCAGGCAGAGCATCGAGGTCAGGAGCGCGAAGGGCCGTCGCGATGAATCTGCCATGAGCCTGGTCTTCCTCGCCGCCGTCACGATGGCCCAGGGCGACATGTCGACCGCGCGCGAATCCATCCGGGAGGCGATCGAAATCGGGCTCTCCCTGCGAGACCGCCGCTCAGCCTGGTCGCTGGACATGCTCGCGGGCATCGCCGCTGCCGACGGTAGCGCCGAACGTGCGCTCCGGCTGGCAGGGGCCGCAAGGGCGATGTTCGAATCCACCGGCCAGAAGCCGCCGGCGACCTGGCACCAGTTCACGTCGGCGTTCGAGGATGCGGCACGGCGTGCGCTGCCGGCCGACCGGGCGCAGGCCGCGTGGGACGCGGGCCACGCCCTTGGCTTCGAAGAGGCGCTGGCCTACGCGCTCGAGGGCTTCAGCTCTTGATCTGGCCGAGCAGAGACAGCAGCGCCGCCTGATCCGAGGCGCCGAGGTCGGACACGCCCGGAGCCGCCGAGAGGACCGCTTCCACACGGCTGCGCAGCCGGCGCCCCGCCGGCGTGAGCGCGAGGTGCTTGACCCTGCGGTCGGTGGTGAGGTGTTGTCTCTCGATTAGTCCGCGCGCCTCCAGCCGATCGACGATGCCGGTCACGTTGGACGGATCGCAGTGAAGCTTGTCCGCGGCCTCGTTCATCGGCAGTGCGTCGCCGAGCTGTCGCAGGAGCATGGCCTGGGGAAGGGTCAAGTGGAGCTCGGCGAGCTTGGCGTCATAGTGGCTCGTCAGGTTCCGGCTCACGTCCATCAACAGCCGGACGATAGCTTCCTGACTCGTGGATTTCGCCATCGATCCAAGTATAGGTTGACACCTGGAATACTGTCCAGCTATATTATTGAAGCTTCAACTAATTTCAGGAGATGATCCCAGATGGCCGCATCCACGACCGATTTCGCCCGCCCCGCGTCAGAGGCAGCTCTGGACGCGCTCGCAGAACGGCTGCGGGAACGAAATTTCGAGGTGCTCATCGTCGGGACCGCGGCTGAAGCGAAGGCAGCTGTCCTGGAGCGCCTTCCCGAGGGGGCCGAGGTCCACTCTGGCAAGTCCAAGACCCTGGAAGACATAGGCCTGTTCAAAGAGCTGATGGAGAGTGACCGCTACGACTTCATCCGGAAGCGGACTCTCGTGATGGACCGGAAGACGCAGATGCGAGAGATCAGGAAGCTCGCCTCGTCGCCCGATTACATGCTGGGCAGCGCCCAGGCCGTGACCGAATCCGGGCAGGTGCTCGTGGCTTCGGCGAGCGGCAGCCAGATCGGGCCGATCGCGAGCGGAGCCGGATCGCTGATCATGGTGATCGGGAGTCAGAAGATCGTCCCCGACCTCGACACGGCCATGCGCCGGATCACCGATTACGTCCAGCCGTACGAGGATGCTCGGCTGCGCGCGCAGATGGGGATCGGCACCAAGCTGACGCGGGTCCTGATCCTCGAGCGTGACTTCAACCCGGGCCGGACGACTGTGATCCTGGTACGCGAACCGGTCGGCTTCTGACCGAAACCGCTTTATGCGGCGCTGCGTTTAGCTTGGCTGAGGGGGTCTGCTCGGGAGCGGAGGGCCAACCCGGTCAGCCTTCCGTTCAAGAATGGAACGGCGCTGGCCACAGTGAACGTGTTCGCCTGGCCGAACACCTTTGTGGCGTCGGGAGTTCCGCCGCCCTGCGACTTCGGCAACCTTGGCCCAACTGTGATTTCGATCTGGTAACGCGCTGGTCGTAACTTCGGGGAGCCTGCTGCCTCGTGTGGCGGGCTCTCGTCATAATGCCGCGGTGGCCGCCCCCTCACCCCGGCGCTTCGCGACGGGGAGCTCCCCACGGGGTGGGGAGCCTAGGGCGGCGCTGCCACTGGATGTTCAGAACTCGTACCGGGCGCGTTACCGGGCCATGCGCCCGGGCTGGCGGTCGAGCGGCGAGCAGCTCGAGGCGATGGTGCGGAGCTACGTGACTCCGGGCAGCACGGTGCTGGATCTCGGCTGCGGCCGCGGCGGGGTGGTCGAGCTGTTCTGGCGAGAAGTGAAGCTCGCGGCGGGCCTCGATCCCGACGAACCCTCGCTCGCAGAGCGCCGCACTCGCGGTATGCCTGTGATCACGGGTCGAGGCGAGGACCTTCCCTTCGCCTCTGAGACGTTCGACCTGATCGTCTCGGTCTGGGTGCTGGAGCATTTGCGTACTCCTGAGCGCGTGCTCGCCGAGGTGCACCGGGTGCTGCGGCCGGGCGGACATTTCGTCTTCCTCACACCGAACTTGCGCAATCCGCTCCTGGCTTTCAACCGGCTGGGGCGCGCTCTGCCGCAGGTGCAGCGGCGGCTGGTGCCGCGCCTTTACGGACGCGTCGAGGCGGACACGTTTCCGGTCCAGTACCGGGCCAACACCGAGCGGACGATTCGATCGCTGGCCGGTCGGGCCGGGCTGGAGGTTTCTGAGCTCCGGGTAGTTCGGGATCCCACCTACCTGGCCTTCAACAGCCTCATGTTCAGGGCGTCGGTGATCTCAGATGGGCTGCTCCCTGCCAGTTGGGGTATTCACTTGCTTGGAGACCTGGTCCGTCCGCCGGTATTTTGACGCAGGCTTTGACGCAATGGGCCGGGGTCGTGGCCCGATAATTCGTCCATGAGTTTTAGCGAGCTTCTACTGATCATCGCGTTCGTGGTCTTCGTGGTTGCCGCGATCGGCCTCAGCTACAAGAAGACAGACCTGATCGCCGTTGGTCTGGCTCTGTGGTCACTGGCGGAGCTGATCCCCCGCCTGTCGAGCATCACGCTCAGCGTCATCCTCCTGGCCCTGGCGTTCGTCGCCTTCGTGCTCGCCGCTATCGGATGGAAGTACAGGAAGATCGGGATGATCGCGGTCGGGCTTGCGTTGTGGATGGCCTCGATCGTCGTCCCGATGTTCATCCACTAGAAAGGGCTAGGAAAAGGGAGCAATTCCGCACGTTTGGGTCAAGACGGGCGCTTGTGCGAGCGGGATTGCGCGCGTTTTGCGCAAGACGTGCGTTACCTCAGATTTGGTGGTGATCCCCTCGGGGGCCGGGACTGCGCTGGGCCGCTTAGGGCCCATGGGATTTAGCGGCCGGCGGGAACCCTCGCCGCGCCGCCCCCGCCGGTGAGACGGGCGGCGATCACCACCGGCACGATCGTCACCAGGATCACAAACGAAACCACCACGTTCACCTCGGGCAGCCGCTGGCCGAGCCGGATGGCGCCGAAGATCCAGATCGGCAGCGTGTTCTGCGCGCCGGCGGTGAACGTCGTCACGATGACCTCGTCGAATGAAAGCGCGAAGGCCAGCATCGCGCCGGCAACAACCGACGTCGAGATGAGCGGCAGCGT
>WNFB01006304.1_pt1 | contig 10631 bp, 6 predicted proteins | sample 5400501 | NCBI WGS metagenome assembly WNFB01 (sample SAMN13153341, study PRJNA577476) | soil metagenome | isolation source: 200 cm saprolite under Douglas fir tree site 2 hole 1 | place: USA:California | collected 2015-04-18 | reverse complement strand
AGGAAGAGCAAGACCTACCAGGGACTGACTGGCCAGCGGCTCATTGATTGGTATCGCATCATGTACACCTCGCGGCGGGTGGACGACCGCGAGATCCTGCTCAAGCGGCAGCAGAAAGTCTTCTTCCAGATTTCGGGTGCGGGCCATGAGGCAATCGGAGTAGCCGCGGCCGCTGCGCTCAAAACCAACTACGACTGGTTCTTTCCTTACTACCGGGACCGCGCGCTTTGCCTGGCACTGGGCGCGACTCCTTACGAGATGCTGCTGGGAGCCGTCGGCGCCGCCGACGACCCCAGTTCCGGTGGACGGCAGATGCCATCGCATTGGGCATTTAAGGCGCTCAATGTAGTCACGCAGTCTTCGGCAACCGGGACGCAGATTCTGCACGCCGTCGGATGCTCCGAAGCTGGACGCTATTTTTCGCAGCATCCCAACGCCGCCCGCAAAGCGGAGGGCGATTACCGCCAATTCAAAGATGTTCAGTTCCAGGGCGACGAGATCACGTATGTCTCGCTGGGCGACGGCACCACCAGCGAAGGTGAATTCTGGGAAGCAATGAACACCGCGTCGAACCGGCGGCTCCCGGTACTGTTCTGCGTGGAGGACAATGGGTATGCGATTTCGGTGCCGGTCGAGGTACAAACCTCCGGCGGCAACATTTCGCGGCTGGTTTCTGGTTTCCCCAATTTCCATTTTGAAGAGATCGACGGCACCGATCCGGTCGTCGCTTATGCGGCGCTGAAGCGCGCGGCGGATTATTGTCGGGCCGGGCATGGTCCGGCGTTTGTGCATGCGCATGTGATTCGTCCCTATTCGCATTCGTTGTCGGACGATGAGCGGTTATACCGTCCTGACAGCGAGCGCCAGCGGGATGCTGCGCGCGACCCGATTTCCTGCCTGCAGATGTTCCTTCTGCGAGAAGGCATCCTCGACGAAAAGGGAATCAACAAAATCGAGAAGGAAGTGGACGAAGAAGTTCAGGCGGCGGCCGACCGGGCGCTCGCCGCGCCGGTGCCACAGCCGGATACGATTTACAACTTCGTGTACTCGCCCGATGTCGATCCCACTTCGGAGGCCTTTGATACGCAGCCGGCATTCGCAGCGGCTGAAACGGCAGGGGACGGGAAGCGTTCCGCACCCAAAACCATGGCGGACCTGATTAATGCCACGCTGCGCGACGAAATGCGGCGCGACGAGCGGATCGTAATTTTTGGCGAAGACGTGGCCGATGCCAGCCGCGAGGAGTACGTCAAGCAGAAGCTGGTTAAAGGCAAGGGCGGCGTGTTCAAGCTGACTTCCGGATTGCAAATGGAGTTCGGCTCCGACCGCGTATTCAATTCTCCGCTGGCCGAAGCCAACATCGTGGGACGCGCGACGGGAATGGCGGTCCGCGGATTGAAGCCGGTGGTCGAGATTCAGTTTTTCGACTACATCTGGCCGGCGATGATGCAACTGCGCGATGAACTGCCGATCGTCCGCTGGCGGTCGAACAATGCGTTCTCTGCGCCGGTGGTGGTTCGCGTGGCGATTGGAGGGTATCTGACCGGAGGCGCGATTTATCACTCGCAGTGCGGCGAGAGTATCTTCACGCACACTCCCGGGCTCAGAGTAGTGTTCCCTTCCAATGCGCTCGATGCGGCGGGGCTGCTGCGCACTGCCATTCGCTGCGATGATCCGGTGCTCTTCCTCGAACACAAGCGGTTGTATCGTGAGACTTACGGTCGCTCGCCCTATCCCGGACCGGACTACATGGTTCCGTTCGGCAAAGCCAAGATCGTGCAGCCGGGAACCGACCTGACTGTGATCACCTACGGTGCGGTCGTTCCGCGTGCCTTACAGGCGGCGCAAAAATTGGAGCGCGAACACCAGATCAGTGTCGAACTGGTTGACCTTCGCACTCTGAGTCCGTTTGACTGGGACGCAATCGCCACGTCGGTGAAGAAAACCAATCGTGCGCTGATTGCCTATGAAGATTCCCTCAGCTGGGGATACGGCGCCGAGATTGCGGCGCGCATCGCTGACCAACTCTTCCATCATCTGGATGCGCCAGTGAAGCGCATTGCCGCCACTGACACGTTTGTAGCCTACCAGCCAATTCTCGAAGACGCCATCCTGCCCCAGGTTAGCGATTTGTTCCGGGCGATGAAGGAACTGGCGGAGTTCTGAAAATCCAGCCTTAAGCTTCACGCTAGCGCCACACTGAGTCGTCCTTACCAGAAAGGACTCTATCCAGATACGTTGCGGTGCTGATCAGCGCCAGATGGGTAAAGGCCTGGGGAAAGTTCCCAAGATGTTGCCCGCTTGGACCAATTTGTTCCGAGTAAAGCCCAAGATGGTTGGCGTATCCCAAGAGTTTCTCAAACAACAATTGAGCCTTTTCCAAATCACCAGCGCGCGCGAGACATTCGATGTACCAGAACGAGCATGCAGTGAAGCTACCCTCTCCCCCTGGAATCCCGTCCACATGTGTGCGTTCCGCTTCGTAGCGGCGGACAAGGGTATCTTCGACTAATCGTGCTTCAATCGCTTTCATGGTCGAGCGCCACATCGGATCGACAGGGCTGATGAACCGCATGAGTGGCATCAGAAGAACCGACGCATCCAAATCCTTGGTCCCCTTCGACTGCACAAAAGACTGGAGTTCGTCATCCCAGAAGTTCGTAAAGATGTCCTCTCGAATCGCATCGCGCGTTCGGAGCCAGGCATCGAATGGCGCCGAAAGGGAGCGTTTCTGGGCAAGCCGCAATGCACGATCGAAAGCCACCCAGCACATCAACCGCGAGTGCAGGAATTCTCGCGGTCCGCCACGAACTTCCCATATGCCTTCATCGGGCCGTTGCCAGTTTTTGCCCAGCCACTCCAACATCCGCTGAACTTCCTGCCAACCGGCATAGGAAATTGGGTCACCGTACTTGTTTGCGAGATAGATGGAATCCATCATTTCGCCATAGATATCCAGCTGCAGCTGCTGATAAGCTGCATTTCCGATACGCACGGGCTTCGAATGTTCATAGCCCTGCAGATGATCCAACGTCAGCTCATCGAGCTTTTGCCTGCCATCGATCCCGTACATCACCTGTAACGGCCCACGCTCCGCATCGTCACCGAGCCGCCCCTTCAGCCAGTCGATGAATGCCTCAGCTTCCTCGACAAAACCCAGCCGGATCAGCGCATAGAGCGTGAATGTCGCATCTCGCAACCATGTGAAGCGATAATCCCAATTGCGCACTCCACCAATTTCTTCTGGCAGAGAAAATGTCGGCGCTGCAATCAGCGAGCCGTGCTCCCGGCTGATGAGCAGTTTCAACATCAGGGCGGAACGGTTGACCATCTCGCGCCACCGGCCTTTGTACTTTGATTTCGCTATCCATCCCTTCCAGAAGCGTGCTGTCTCGTGGAATCGTTGTTCTACGAACTCCATCTCGGGTTGCTGTCCTTGTGCGCGAACTCCACCAAATACAAACGTAGCCCTCTCGCCGGCTCGGAGCCTGAAATCGGAGATTACATCGGCGGATTGTTGCCGCAGGGCAACGGTGGAGTACAGCGCCAGCGGGGGACAGGCATCGCTCGCCGGCGAAAAAATCGCGTACCGGTCTTCGATGGTGACGGTGTGCCCACACGTCGAATAATTAAATCGGGGCTGGCACCGCATCTTGAAATCGATCTCGCCCCTGATCACGGACAGGGTGCGAATAATCTCATTCGGTTGCTTCCCATCGGTCGCAATGGGCATGTAGTCGGTCAGTTCGGCCACGCCCTCCTTCGCAAGAAATCGCGTGAGCAAAATGTTCGTGTCCGGCAAATACATCTGCCGGATCCGCCTTTCTCTGAGTTGTGGCTGAATCTGAAAACAGCCGCCTCGCTCATCATCGAGCAGCGCTGCAAACACGGTGGGAGAGTCGAAATTTGGATAGCAGAGAAAATCGATTGAACCGTTTACGCCCACGAGCGCAATCGAGCGCATATTGCCAATTACTCCGTAGTTTTCAATCGGTTCGAAGCTCATCGATGTGTGTCAGTTTGGAATCAGATGTTCCCAACCAGCCAGCTTCCGCCCGGAGATGACCGGGAATCCCTGACTCTGATCGTGCACGGAACCAACCGTCAGTTTTTTTGCGACTTGCCCCAGCCGCTCCGGCCCCTGCCGAAATTGAATCCGAACGGGCCGCCGTCGTAGCACATCAGCGCAAACGCAGTCGCTGCCAGCGCGAGTGGAAATTCGTAGCCACCTTGCCCGGTCAGTCCATTTTTCCAGTGAACTTTCACGATGACGACGGCCATTTCGATCAGGAAGGCCAGCGCGACGAAACGAGTGAACAGACCGAGCACGATCGCGATCCCGCCAAAAAATTCCGTCCCGGTGGAGAGATAGGCCATCCAGGACGGGATTCCCAGCGAGCCGACGAACTGCTGGTGTCCATGGAATCCGCCGAAAACTTTCTTATAGCCGTGAGCAATCATGATCGCCCCCAGAACAAGTCGCAAAACCAGGAGCGCGAAAGGCTGCAAGCGATTGAGAGAGTTCAAGCCCACCTCCCAGTTCTCAGTTCTCAGTTCTCAGTTCTCAGTTCTCAGTTCTCAGAGATTGGACGTTGGAATTTCATTGGAAGATTGAGGAAAATTAGTATTTGATCATATTCGCGCGCAGGCGAAGGTCACAGTGACTTTCCTGAGACCTTAGACCCTAGACCTAACACCTGAGACCTGCCTTACCAGGTCGAATATGCGCTGCCGTCGCTGGCGGTCAAGTTGGAGCCGCTGTGGACATCAATGATTCCGGGCTGCGTCTGGTCCGGAGACATGATGGAGTCTTCCTGCTCGACCTGCCAGGTATCGTTGCGCCCGGTCATGGGATCTTTGGGAATGAACTTCAGATAGTGAGCCGCGACTAGATCCTCGAGAGCCTGCGGCGCCTTCTGTTTGTCGAGAGTGTATTGCTGAATCACATGTCGCATCGTGAAAAGATCCTGGCGGAGCGTGGACTCCTTGGCTCGAAGAATGCTCTGGTTGTACATGGGCAGCGCGATTGACAACAGGACGAGGATCAGGCTGATGACTACCACCATTTCGATCAGCGTGAAACCGCGCGCGCTCGACCTGGGCCTGAGTGTCATTTACCAGTCCTTGTATTTCGAGTCGTCCAGAGCTGTGCCCTGCGACTTGCTGTAAACGTCGAAGACGTTCTGGCCTCCCCAAGAATCGGAGGTGGCGTCATCCTGCATGGAACGCATGCCCCACTCCGCCTGGCCGGTCATAGGATCAATCGGAATCTTGCGCAGAAACTTCAGCTTCTTGCCGGCAACATCTACGCCGGTTACCAGAGTCTCGAGGTCCGGGGGATAGCCTTCGCTGCCCACCTTGATCTGGAATGCGCCGCGGTCGGCGGCATCTTTATAGCGATCGATGGCATCGCGCATCATCCAGAGGTCGTAACGGAGCTCACGTTCGCGCTCACGCTGGATCGTGACACGGACCAGCGGGATTGCCAGTCCGGTAAGGATCAGCAGTATTGCAGTGGCGACAATTAGTTCGATCAGCGTGAAACCGCGCTGATGGAGCTGAGAAATCGCTTTGCGCTGATTGGTTGATCGGGTCATAACGGATCTGACAATTGTCGGCATCATTGGCCAGCATAGAGAGACGCGGCATGCCGCGTCTCTAGATTTCTTACTGCACGGTGACGGCGGCCTGCGCCCCACTCATGGCGATGGCCTGCATGGCGGGATCGCGAGCGCCCCCGCGGGTGATGGTCAACACAGATTGTCCCGGCGACTTGGCCATGAAGGTGAGCGTGACCACCGCTCCCTGGCCGGAGACGCCACCCGCTCCGGGAGGACGCGTCGCTGTGACTTGCAGTGTTCCGGTGGAAGGATCATCGCGGTGCACGAGGGCCACAGCCTGGCCGTCCTGCGACAGGAAGCCTCCGTTAGAGACGTTGACCACTTGCAACTGGTTGGGATCGTAGTTCAGCTGCAAGGGCACGGAATACACATTCTGGCCGCCCGAGAGCATTACATTCACGGTGAAAGTCGCTCCCTTGGCTTGGGTCAGCGCGGGCGGATCAAACAGGAACGCCCCACCAGCACCGGTCTCGGTTGGAGGCGCTTGCGGGTTGGGCGTCGGAGGTGGCGTCACGGGTGGTGGCGTGGCCGGCTGCGGCTGCTGCGTCTGCGGTTGGGGCTGTGGACTTATACCCTGCGTGCCCGATGGCGGTTGCGCGGCAGGTCTGCTGCTCGTCCGCCGCAATTCCAAGGCATTGGCCGTGCCTACGTCGAGCATGTCGAGATTGGAGCGCGAGGCTTCCGGCCCGCGGATGATATGCGGGATCAGCACAAAGACGATTTCGTTCTCGCGATGTTCGGTGTTGGTCTGCGAAAACAGATACTTCAGCAAGGGGATGGAAGCGAGGCCGGGAATCCCGCTCAAGGACTTCGTCTGCTGGTCTTCCAGAATCCCGCCCAGCAGGTTCACTTCACCATCCTTGAGGCGGATTTCGTGTTCGATCTTGCGTTGGCCGATGACCGGCTGATCGATGCCGCCGATGTTCACGCGCGAAGTCACTGCCGAAATGTCGAGCGACATCTTCAGAGTAACTTCCCGCCCGGCATGCACGCGCGGAGTGATGTCGATGTTGACGCCGACATCCAGATACTGAAACTGAGTGTTGACCAGTGGGTTGACTCCCACTCCACCGATGCCGGGCTGAAACGAACCCGTGGCTACGGGCACGCGGTCGCCGATCTTCAGCGTGGCCTTTTGCCCGTCCAAAGCGCGGATCTGGGGATTCTGAATGAGCTTGGTGTTGCTATCGCTCAACAGCGCCGTGGCGGTCGCTGCTGGAATGGTGACCTGGAAGTCGGTGGCATCGAGATTCGCCAGCCGGTTCAAGTTGATGCCGTTCGACGAGGCGGGGGTTTGCGTTCCCGTCTGGGTTCCTCCAGCGGGCGGGGCAGCCTGCGTGATGTTGGGCTGCAATTGCACGGTAGCGCTGGTGGGCGGACTGATGCCCAGGTTGTGCATCTTGTCGCGGCTGACTTGCATGACTGCGACTTCCACCAACACTTCGGGCTTGGCTTTGTCGAGATCGTCAACCAACTTCTGGGCCAGCGCCATCTGGTCGGGCGTGCCGCGCACCACGATCGCGCCCTGCGAGGGCAACTGCTGAATGCGGCTGACCTCGAGGATGGTCCGCATGGCATTGACTACGTCCTGCAATTCGGTGGGCTGGGAAAGATTCGACAAGTAAAAGGTTTTGATGACGTTTTGTTCCAGCTCTTTCCGTTTGGCAGGATTGTCTTGCGCGACAAAAATCGTGTTGGGCGTCACCGGACGCCAGAAAGTTTTGGTTTCGAAAGAAACTACCTCTAGTGCATCTTCCAGGGTTACTCCGTTGAGTTCAATCCGCACCCGCCGGGAAGTGTAATCGGGATCGAAGAGCACGTTGATGCCGGCCAGTTTCCCGATCGTTTCATAAATCACCTTGGTATCCTCGGTGAGCTTGAGAGTGATGGGAACGTTGGAAATGGGAGTAAGTTCGACGGGTCCCTGGGCTGATTCCAGCCGCCTTCGCAGGGCGGTCGCTCCGGCTGAAGCTTGCGGCGGCGGATTCTGGACCTCCCGAATCATCTGCTGGGTGCGGCGCATTTCCTGCTGCGCGATGAAGGACGAAGGGTCGATTTCGACGGCCTTCTGAAATTCCACCAGCGCTTCGTCAAGCTTGCCAGCGTCGCGCAAGATCTGTCCGCGGTGCACATGCGAGGCGGCGGAGAGAAATTTGGTGCGCTCGTAGGACGAGCGATACTTCAGGTCTTTGGGCTTGAGCGCATAGGCTTGTTTGTAATAGTCGTAGGCCTGCTCGTAGTTCTGACGCGCCTCGGCATCGGCGCCCTTTTCATACAGCGTTTTGGCCTGGTCGGCAAAAGCGGGGAGACTGAGGCACAGGAGCACCAAGAACAGGGCCGGACGGGTCAGACGTGTCATCAAACGGTCCTCTGTAAAAATCTCTCTCGCGGGCGCCTGCATCCGCCCGTGGGGATCCAGCGCCCGAAGCAACAGGCCGGGGCTCCAGGCGGCCGTCACACCCGAAAAGTACTGGAAAATCGGATTATAGCATCGCCTCAACTTAGGCCCGAAGTGATTGGTAGGTAGGTGTTTACACTCATTGGTACACGTACCAACAGGTAGCAGATTGCAGAAAGCAGCGTGCAGGAGGATGGAAATCATTCTTGCATTCCCTGCCAGCTGCCGACTGCGACCTGTCACCAGCTTTCGTGCTACCTTCGTCTCACCCTCGATTATGGCCAGGCAGACGACCCATCAGACCCGCCCCACTCCGGAAAAGAATCCGCGCCGGCAACCGACCGCCTCCGGAGAAAGAGATGCCAGTGTTAACAGGAACGCGGGACACAACTACTTCTTGCTCGAAAAATTTGAAGCAGGTGTGGTCCTCACCGGCACCGAAGTGAAGGCGATCCGGAGTGGTAAAGCCAATCTCAAAGATGCCTATGGACTGGTGAAAGACAACGAACTCTGGTTGCTGAACTGCCACATCAGTCCGTACGAACACGGCAGCTATTCCAACCATGCCGCGGTGCGCACCCGCAAACTTCTGGTTCACCAGGAAGAGATTCGGAAACTGATTGGTAAAACGCAACAAAAGGGCCTGACTCTCATCCCTACCCGCATGTACTTCAAGAATGGGAGGGTGAAAGTCGAACTGGCGCTAGCCCGAGGGAAACAGCAATGGGACAAACGGGAAACCGAGCGTCGCCGCACCGCTGATCGCGAAGCGCGCGAAGCCATCACGCGCGGACAAAAGCGCCGCTGAGTGTTCCGCCACAGATTGCCGACCTTTATTCGAGTGCTGCGCCGACAACGCGACTGAGTGTGCAAAGAATTGCGGCTTTGTATATAGCGCGAGGTCATAGAACTGCGGCTTTTCGGTAAAAGCTGTTTCCCAGGTGGTAGCAATATCTCCACCGCCTCAGAAAACGTGCGCGCCGCTGATTTTGCGTGCTTTTTCGCTGAAAGCGATGTAATACTACGTGCGCTAGTAGTTCTTTCCCCCGCCAGACCCGTGCAGCCAGAAACAGAAATTCAACCTCACCCCAGCGTTATTTATCGGAGCGCACTATGACGAGAAGGTTCTCTCAGTCCTATTGGGCGGTGCTTTGTACCGCCGCGATGCTGTCTCTTGTTCTGCCGACCCTATCTGTTGCCCAGAGTACTCTTCACGTTTATCGCGAACTCAAACATGATGTCTCGCCGCCGCTCGCGGACATGATCCGCATGACGCCGGCACAACCGAATCCGTTTTCTCCGCGCATAATCGACATTCTTCCCACCGGACACGATGCGCCTGCGCAGTTCAGTCCCGTTCCGGATGCGGCCTTGCAGGAACAAGTTCTGCCGCCCGTCTCCGCAACCTTGGGACTGAATTTTGAAGGCCTGGGCTTGGGACAATACGGCTTCGTCCTGCTGTATGCCCCGCCAGACACCAACGGTGTGGTTGGCGCGACCCAGTACGTACAATGGGTGAACGTCGAGTTCGCAGTCTTCAACAAGACCAATGCCGCGCTGGTGGCGGGGCCGACCCCCGGCAATGCTCTGTGGGCAGGTTTTGGGGGTTCCTGCGAGACCTCGAACGACGGCGATCCGATCGTGCAGTATGACAAGATGGCGAACCGCTGGATTTTCACGCAGTTTGTCGTCAGAACCACTCCGTACATGCAGTGCGTCGCAGTGTCCACTACGTCCGACGCCACTGGTTCCTATAACCGGTACGCATTCTCGTTTGGCAACAGCAACTTCAACGACTACCCGAAACTGGGTGTGTGGCCCGACGCGTACTACATCTCCTTCAACATATTCCTCAATGGCCAGACCTTCATCGGCCCTGACGCCTGCGCGATGGACCGCAATGCCATGCTGGCCGGGACGGCAGCCACCATCCAGTGCTTCCAGCAGACCAGCGCTTTCAGCACACTGCTGCCCTCCGACATGGATGGCACGATTCAACCCGCCGCGGGGGAACCCGGTTTCTTCGTGGACTTCGGCATCAATAAGCTCAACTTGTGGAAATTCCACGTGGACTTCGCAGTCCCTGCCAATTCCACATTCACCGGACCAACCGCATTGGCGGTCACGGCTTTCACCCAGGGGTGCAACCGCACTTGCGTGGCCCAGCCCGGCACCACCAACAGGCTGGACATGCTAGGCGACCGCATGATGTACCGCCTGGCGTACCGCAAGTTCGTCGATGGGCATGAAGCTCTGGTCACGAGCCACACCATCACGACCGGCTATCGCTGGTACGAGCTGCGCGATCCCAACGGGTCACCGACAGTGTTCCAGCAGGGCACCTTCGCCCCGGATTCGAACACGCGCTGGATGGGCAGCATCGCCATGGACCAGAATGGCAACATCGGCCTGGGGTACTCCGTGGGCAGCAGCACGGTCTTCCCGTCAGTCTTTTTCACGGGCCGGGTGCCGGGCGACCCAGCAGGCACGATGGAAACGGAACAGCTGATCGTGAATGGCAGTGGCTCCCAGACGAGTCCAACCCGCTGGGGAGATTACAGCGCGATGACGATTGATCCGGCCGATGATTGCACCTTCTGGTACACCCAGGA